>Ga0310786_10001749_pt1 | contig 34702 bp, 23 predicted proteins | sample AusTroGonzalo_MG_FD_203881 | JGI IMG/M metagenome (GOLD analysis project Ga0310786, IMG submission 203881) | Bovine rumen microbial communities from tropical cattle in Woodstock, Queensland, Australia - Gonzalo_03 (v2) (version 2) | ecosystem: Host-associated > Mammals > Digestive system >... | reverse complement strand
AGCCATGAAGCTGTTTCGCGCGTCCGCCGAAAACGGCTTTTCGTGGGCGCAAAACCAGCTCGGCAAGTTTTATCTGGAGGGCGACGGCGTCGAGCGGAACACGGCGGAGGCCGCGAAATGGTTCCGCGAGGCCGCCGAACAGGACGAAACGCAGGCCCAGTACCTCCTCGGACAGCTCTGCGAGACCGGCGACGGCGTCGAAAAGGACCTGGACGAGGCCGTGAAATGGTACACCAGGGCCGCGGACCACCGCGATGATGATGCGTTGGAAGCACTCAAGCGCCTCGGCGTGGAATACATCTCTCTTCCGGAACGGGAGGGGGAATGGCAGAAGAAGCTGAGGCGACAGCGGCAACAGCAAAACTTATTGTAACCTCGGATCGTCAGCAGGAGATTCCTGCATTCGACCTGTGATGAAAAAGAACCTACGAGGGGAAAGATAACAAATCCGACATCGTCCTTATCGGCAACATCAGGAAAGGGCTGAACCCATGATACACGATCGCGTACAAAAAGTGTTTTTCAAGAGGATCCGCGCGGCGGCTCTGCCGCTCTTCGCTTTTGCGGCGTGGTGTTTTTATTCGGCATGCGCCGTGACCCCCGACGGTCCGGCAGCCCCGTCCGGGGAGAAAACAATTCAGTCTGAGGGAAAACAAGCTCCGCCCGAGATGGAACAAGTCTCCTCCGAGACGGAACAAGCGCCGTCCGAAACACCTTATACCCCCGTTTTCGTCAGGCCCCCGAGATTCCTGACGGACGTCTGCCTGACGCGCACGGGCGAGCTGTGGGTCACGGCGGAGGCGGGCGGCGTGTACCGCCTGACCGATCCCGACACGCAGCGGGAATGGGAGGACATGCGCGCGCTGCCGGGATTCCCGAAGACGAACAACTGCACTGCGGTGTGCGAGGATTCACAGGGGCGGATCTGGGTCGGCACGGCGAGCATGGGCGTGCAGGTGTTCTGCAGGGGGAAATGGCAGCGGTACGACAGGGACACGGTCCTGAGCGGAAGCCATATCCACGATCTGGCGAGCTCGGAGACCGGGCTGACCGCCGTGGCGCACGAATACGGCATGAGCGTGTACGATTCGCAGGACGACAGCTGGCGCGATTACACGGCGCTGAACGGGCTTCCGTCCGGCGGCGTGCGCGGCGTCTGTTTCGGGAAAGAAGGCAAACTGCACTGCGCGCTGGAAAGCGGCGGATACATTCAGCTTGACCTCCGGGGCCGCATCCGGCGGGCATGGCGGCAGAGCGCGCCCGACACCTGGGGGATCGACCGCGCGACGTTCTTTCCGTTGAAGGAGGAAGGCGACGGCCTGAGCTCGAATTTCTGCAACGGGATCAGCATCGACGGCGAGGGACAGGTCTGCATCGCGGGCCTGAACGGGATCAGCTACGGCAAGGACCGGCGTTTCCGGTATCTGCAGGGACGCGACCTGGCAGCGAAGATCGAGGGCGCCGCGCGGAAGGATCTGATCGACGCCGAGCTGAACGCGGGCAAGAAGTCCCGTTCGGGCGGGCGGGTCGTCTACGACGATGACGAATACCACGAAGGATACGACGAAGAGGAGGAGATCATCGTCTACGGAGACGGGGACATCGACTACGGCCCCCTGATGGAAAGCTATGTGAACAGCGTTTATTTCGGGCGAAACGGCCTTTGGATCGGGTACCGCACCAAGGGCGTCGAACTGCGCCGCCCGTCCGACCCGAAGAGCGTGGTCCAGGGATTCGAGCTCGAATGGCACGACCCGGACACCCCGAACATCGTCGAGATATCCGACCGGTTCCCGGAGATCAAATGCCCCGTGCGCGCCTTCGCGGAACTCCCCGACGGACGCGTATTCTGCGCGACATACGGAGCCGGCCTGGTGAAGCTCTGCCGCGGGGCGCAGTTCGTCCTGCCGCCCGCCCCGGAAACAGCGGCCGCGAAGCATCCCTCCTGCAAAGGAGCCGACCCGGTTTCGGTTCTTCGGGATTTCCAGCGGTACGACTGGCTGCCCGACGACCGGCCGGCGGTCTGGGCGCAGTACCTCGGCGAAGACTGGGTCACGAAGGGCGACTGGCCCGGACGCTACGGCGCGCGGAGACAGGTGCTGTGCGCGATGAACACGCCGATGTCGACCCGATCCTGGAACGGCGGCGTGGACAACGAAGCGGTCACCGTCAACGGCATGATCGGTCCGCACAAGAACAGGAGCGATTCCATGCGTTATTGGGTGGACTGGGAACAGGCGGACGACAAACGCGACGTGCTGCTCCAGATGGAATACGGCCACCGCACGCAGTCGGAGTGGAACGACAACGGCGAGGAGTACCCGCGGACGTTCGAGGGGCCGGACCTGTGGCTCACATTCATCCTGCCCCCGGAAACGGACTGGCGGATTTCGCTGTATTTCTTCAACTCGAACGGCCGGATCGGCGACAACGTCGAGCGCGACTATATCATCGAGGTCTACGATTCCCGTCAGGGGGAAGATCCGGGCGACTGCCTGAAGAAGAAGCCGCTCTGCACCGCGCGCGTGGCGGATTTCGCCAGCGGCGGCGTGTATAAGAGCCTCGCACTGCATTGCGGATCAATGCCTCCGGGAGCCGGCGGTGCATGCTTCCGCGTCCGGCTCGTCCGCTACGGCTCCCTGAACGTGATCCTGAACGGCATCTTCCTGGACCGCCTGTACGAGGGACAGGACATGCAGATCAAGGAACAGGGGAACTATCACGCGCCGAAGTGGTACGACTGCGGGCTCAACAAGCTCGACGGCATCGCCGGGGAGTTTTCCGAACAGTTCTTCGCCGCGTCGGAAACGACTTACGGGCTCGCCTCGATGCCGCTCCTCCGCCTGGCGTTCTACCGCTACGTCCGCGAGAACCTGCCGGACAACCAAGCCCTCGCGGAACGCCTGCGCTGGGATTCGGCCATCTGGACCGATGACGACCGGGCGGAATTCGACAAGGCCATGAAGGAATATTGGGAAGAAATCCTGAAGCAATACCCCGAGCGCGCCTCGCGGAACGACAACCGACCGGCGACACAATGAAAGGAACAGAAACCATGACGAAAGCAAAAACAAGCAACAAAACATCGGTCCGCGGAAGGAAAACGGAAACGGCGAAAGAACTCCTGAAGAAAGCTCAGAAGGCATACGAAGCCAAGGATCTTGAGACCGCGGCAACGCATATCAGAACGGCCGCGGAACTTGGCAATGTCGAGGCGCAATGCTATCTCGGCGTCTGCTACGATAACGGGTTCGGCGTCGAAAAGAACAAAACCGAGGCGGCAAAATGGTACCTTGTGGCCGCAAAACGCGGAAATGCCCAGGCGCAATGCAATCTCGGCGTCTTTTATGATTGCGGTCTCGGCGGTCTCGAACAGGACAATGTCAAGGCGGCGGAATTGTTCCGCAAAGCCGCGAAAAAGAACTTTCCCGAGGCACTGTTCAATCTCGCCATCTGTTATGACGAAGGAAAAGGCGTCAGACGGAACGATACACTGGCGGCGAAATGGTACCGTCGAGCCGCCGAAATGGGCGTCACAAGGGCGCTGTACGATCTCGGCGTCTGTTATTACAAGGGCAAAGGCGTCAAACAGGACTACGGCGAGGCTGTAAGATGGTATCATCTGGCCGCGGAACGGGGCGACGTCAACGCGCAAACCGACCTGGCTATGTGTTTTTACAATGGCACGGGCATCCGAAAGAGCTTCGTCCAGGCAGCAAAATGGTTCGAAAAGGCCGCCGAACAGGGAGACAGCTATGCGCAATACTGTTTCGGAAATTGCTACGAGAATGCAAAAGGCGTGAAAAAAGACATGGACATGGCGGCGAAATGGTATCGCAAATCAGCCGGCAATGGGTATTGCGAAGCGCAATTCATACTCGGCGTCTGTTATTACAAGGGCACGGGCGTGAAACAGGATCCGGCAAAGACGGTGAAATGGCTCCGCAAAGCCGCCGAACAGGGCCTCGCCAAAGCGCAATACAACCTCGGAGCACTCCTTGCGAACGGGAAGGACGTCGAGCGGGACATGGACGAGGCACTGAAATGGATCCGGAAAGCCGCCGAACAGGGGTACGACCTGGCAAAGCAGGCGCTCAAACGCCTTGGCGTGGAATGATTCCCGGGCACTGCCCTTCCAAAAGTTGTTTTTCTCTGAAGACAATCCCATTTTTCACTTGCTTTTTCTCTGCATCGGCAGTAAATTAGACTGACGCTCGAAAAACAGCGGCTTGTTTTCTCATGACTTCAAACACGAAAGGCTCCACCATGAAGTTGTCAGGCAGGAAAATACGGCGGATTCTGATCTGGTCTCTGGTCGCGCTCAACCTCGTACTCTCCGCGGGCTGCGGTCTCTCCGGCCTCGTCATTCAGAGGAACCTGAAACAGGGCGGCTACATGGAGTCGTGGAGCGCGGACGACGGCCGCGTGCTCTCCGGGCTGTCCTACGGCACGGCAAGGGCGAACAAATACGACCTGTATCTGCCGAAAGACCTCGACCCGAAGGCGGACGCTCCCCTCCTGCTCCTGATCCACGGCGGCTCCTGGACCGAGGGGAAACGCGGCGACATGGCGTACGCCTGCAAATACTATGCGAAAAACGGCTGCATCACGGCCACCATGGATTATTCGCTGGTCTCGGACAAGAACCCCGATGTCACGATCAAGACCATGCTCGACGAGATCACAGCGTGCATCGCCGCGCTCAAAAAACAGCTGGAGAAGGAGGGGTACCACGCTCCGAAACTGGCGGTGGGCGGTTATTCCGCGGGCGGACACCTGGCGCTGCTGTACGCCTATTCCCGCGCCCCGGAATCCGCCATCCCGCTTGTGTTTGTGTTCGACAAGGTCGGCCCGGTATCGTTCCACAGGGAATTCTGGGGCGACAGGATCGCCGCGATGCTGATCGGCTACGGCGCGCGCATCCAGGTCGACCCGAAGAAGCTGGACACGCCGGAGACCGTTGCAGCGGCGGACAGCCTTTCCCCGCTTCATTTCGTCGGCCCGAAATCCGTGCCTACCATCTTTGCCTACGGCGGGAAGGACGACCTGGTCAAGCCGATCCACCGCGACGAGCTCGCAAAGGCGCTGGAAGAGCATCATGTCCCGAACGTCCGCGTCGATTTCCCGAATTCGAACCACATGCTCTGGGATGACCCGGACAGCACGGCAGCCTTCCGCAAGGCCGTCCTCCAGTACTGCGAAACATACTTGAACCGGAAGCCGTCCGAACAAAAGGAAGAAACGAAGTCTGCCGAGCAGAAGGAAGAGACGAAGCCGTCCGAACCGGAACAGAAACCGTGATCCTGACCGATAAGACCGATAAGACAGATAAGACAGATAAAAAAATGAGCCTTCCCTCACCCAAAAGAGCTTTTCTGGTCTTCCTCGCCGCAGCTTGTTTCGTGTTCCTCGGCGCGGGATGCAGGCATGATGTGCTCGATGCCGATGGCGAAACGGTCAGCGCGGTGATCACGCCGCTCCAGATCGGTCCGATGCTGCTGCCCTTCGGGGAGGAAGATGTTACCACCTATGGCCTTGCCACGGGATTGGAGACAATGGAAAGAGACTCTTGCGGGATCTTTGCTTCGATCCTGGGATCGGGGTTTACGGGGACCAACTACGGGGTGTCGGCCGGCCTTGCATTCGGAATAGACGGCAGAGAGTCAAGCTTCAACGGGATTTCGGCGGGGCTTTTGCATTTTTCGGATTTCCTCGGATACGGCTCGGGTTCCGGGACGCAGAACGGCATTTCCGTTTTTCCGTTTGTGTTCAACAGCCACACGAACGGGCTTTCCGTCGAAGCCTCAATACTGAGCAAGGGATTCAACGGAATAGACTTTTGTCTTTGCAACATTTACGGGACAAAGGGAGCCGGACTGCAGGTGATCGGACTGGATTGTTCCGCGAAGAACGAGAGCAGAATAACCGGGTGCCAGATCGGGGGGCTCCTGCGTTCGAGTGTCCGGGGCGCGCAGATCGGGGCGATCACGTACAATCCGGGGATAGATCGGGGAAACGATCGCCGGGAATCGTTCGGGAAATGCCTGAACCTGGGCGTCCTGAACTTCGATTCGATGGAGGGCTTTCAGGTCGGCGTGGTCAACAATACCTCAGACGGGAATCCGGTTCAGATCGGACTGTTCAACACCACCTTCGACGGCAGCCCGTTCCAGATCGGCCTGCTGAACATCAACCCGAACGGGTTCCTCCCGGTCTTCCCGTTCTTCAATTACAGCGTCAAAAAGGGCGCGTTCGAGCGCGACCGGGAATCGGAAACCGGGTTCTGACGCCCGGATTCGAGGGAAAGACGAACAAAAACGGAGGCGTTTTCATGCAAGAGATCAAGGCGACAAAATATCCGAAACCGAAACAGCTGTCCGATCCGTATCAGCGCTACGGCGACGAGCTGAAGAAAAGCATTCTGAACAAAAACGGACGCGACCTGAACGCTGCCGAGCTCACGGCATTGTTCGCCGGATCGTTGCCTGCCGGGACCTACGACGAAAGCATCTATTATCTGCCGGACGTCATGCGCTATCTCGCCGCGCATTACTGGGAATGCGTTCTGGCGGACGACGAGGAGTTCGAAGAGCTGTTCAGGAAATTTCTCATGTGGACGGTATTCTTTTACAACGAACTGGCGAAAGACGGCATCTGGAATGATTTGAACTTGTTCCTGTCCGATCTCTTCGCCCTCGCGACCTGCAGATTCGAGGTGCGCGGCAGTGTCCCCGTCGGGCGCGACCATATCGGGTACTTCTTCCTGTATTTCGGGAACAAATCGTTCATGCAGACGGACGATCCGCTCGGGACCTGCAGGGATTTCCCGTTCGGCGTCACGGACGAACACATGAAAAGACGTTTTGAAAAGCCGGAATCCTACTCGGACTACGCGTGGCTGATCCTGCTCGTAAACGGCGGCCGCGGGTTCACCGGGTTCCACGGCGTAGACCATATCAAGGACAGCGCATTTCTGGAAAAGATGAAGCAGGACAAGTCCTGGCAGTCCGCCGCGATCACGGCGGTCATCGCGGAGACGGAGGCGCACCCCGAGCTGGAGGATTTCTGGTCAGCGTGCCTCGACGACGCCATGCTTTTCTGAAAAGGACACACGGAAACGCCTCCGCCGCTCTTCAGCAGTCGGAGGCGTTTGTTTTAAACAAGGTTGTTTTTCCAGACGCGGATCATGCCAGCGCGGAGGAAGTCTGCTGGAACAGGCTGTCATCCAGCGCGGAGTCCAGCGGTCCCGCTCCGGCCGGCGCGGAGGCCTCTTGCGGCGAGGGTACCACATCCAGGAATTCGGTTCCGGCCTGGTTGACCGCGACGTTGTAATACGCACCGCCGCCCGTCGAAGCCGTGAGAGAAGTCATGGAAATGTAGTAATCTCCGGGCGCAAGCAGAAGCGCCTGGGTCGTGGCGGCATAGGACCCGTCCAGTTCGTTCTTTGCGAGCACGGTCGACTGATATATCTTGAGGGAATATCCGTCGCCGTCCACCGCCAGGTGGTAGATGGTAAACTCGGCCGCATCCGTGGCGGTGATGTTGAAGCTCAGTCTGGCGTCGGAGGAAAGTCTGATCTTCGCGAAATCGGTCTCGTCGCCATAGCCGACATAGTTGCTCCAACCTTCAAGGTCGATCGGATTGTCGTCCAGCAGGACACCCGCCGTGGCGGAAGTGACGGGCGTTAACAGGAAACTGTCCGCCTTCGTGTTCAGCATATTGGTCTTCGCATCATACAGCCAGTTGTTCCAGCCGTCGTCCACGGAGGGAGACGGCTTGTACTCTATGATCTCGGGCTCAGGGAGATTGGTGCAGGCTGCCGCATTGAGCGAGACCGTGTAATACGCGCTGGCGCCGTCCGCCGCATTGACGGAACGCACGCCAAAGTAATAATCCCCGGCCGCAAGCTGGAGAAGCTGCGTCGACGCGGAGTAGTTCAGGGCATCGGCTGCCTTCGTAAGCACGGTCGTCTGCAGGGCTTCAAGGGAATAGATCATTAAGTTTTCCGCCGTGGGGGTCGCGACCAGACGGTAGATCGTGAATTCCGCAGCGTCGGTGGCGGTAATGGTGAAGCACAGACCCGCATCGTTTTTGATCGAGAATCCGGCATAGTCGACCGCATCGCCGAACCCGACCCAATCCTCCGTCAGGACCGTGGAAGCCTGGTCCAGGGATCCGATGTAGGCGACTTCACCGCTTGCACCGTTTTCAGAAAGATCGGTCCAGTCGTCGCTGTTGTCGCCGTCCACGTAGAACACGCTGTTCTCCGAGTCGAATGTCAACGTGTAATACGCGCTGCCGCCATCCGCGGCGTTCGTCGACTCCACGCCGATGTAGTAATCCCCCGATTCAAGCAGGAGGAATCCGGTCGACACGGAATACTCCGCTGCGCCCGCGGGCTTCGTGACCGTGGTCGTCTGGATCGCGTCGAGGGAGAACACAACGGATTCGTCGTCCGCCACGCTTTCGACGAGCCGGTAGATCGTAAATGTCAGCGAATCCGTCACCGTGAGGGAGAAACGGACTTTCGCAGCATAGTCGATCGTGAATCCGGCGTAGTCCACAGCGTCGCCGTAGCCGACCCAATTGTCCATCAGGAGCGTCGAATCCTGGTCGACCGTGCCGATCTCCGCGACCTCGCCTTCCGGGCCTTCCGTCTGGAGGTCGGTCCAATCGTCGCTGTTGTCGCCGTCCACGAAGAACACGCTGGACGGGGTATTGACATTGACCGTGTAATACCCTCCCTTGCCGGACGCCGCATTGATGGATTCCACGGAGAAATAATAGACGCCTTCGTCCAGCACGAGCGGGGTGGTCGCCGCGGTCTGCTGCGCGGCTCCGGCCGCCACGGAAACCGTCACGGTCTGAAGCGACTGGAGGGAATACACGGGCTCTTCGTTCTTCCAGCTTTCCACAAGCTGATAGACCGTAAACTTCACGGAATCCGTGGCGGTGACCGTAAAGCTGAGTTTCGCCGCGCTTTCGAGCGTAAACCCGGCATAGTCGACCGCATCTCCGTAGCCGACCCAGCTGTCGAACACAAGTGTGGTCTCCGCATCGATCGTACCGGCGTCGCCGACCGCACCGTCCGCGCCTTCTGTTTTGAGGTTGGTCCAGTCGTCGAGGTTGTCGCCGTCCACGAAGAACACGCTGTCCGCGGTATTGACGCTCACGGTGTAGGAAGCGCTGCCACCAGTCGCCGCATTAACGCCCTTCATGGAGAAATAATAGTCACCCGCCCCGAGCAGGATAGGTTTCGTGGTCACGACAGTCTGCCCGGTCTTCGGCGTCGCAAGCGAAACCGTCTGAAGCTCGGAAAGCGCAAACACGGCTTCGCCGCGTTCCTCATACTCGTTGAGACGGTAGAGCGTGAAGACCGCCGCATCCGTGGCCGTGACGGTAAAACTGAGCTTCGCCGCGCTATCGATCGTGAAGAGCTTGTAGTCGATCTCATCGCCGTATCCGACCCAGTCGCTGAGGACGAGCGTGGTCGTCTGTCCGATCACGCCGACGTCTCCGACATAGCCGTCCGGGCCTTCCGTCCGGACGTCGGTCCAGTCGTCGCTGTTATTGCCGTCCACGAAGAACGTGCTGGCACCGGCATTCAGGCTCACACTGTAGTCGGCGCTTCCGCCGTCCGCGGCATTGGAGGATGTCATGGAGAAATAGTAGTCGCCCGCTTCCAGCAGGAGCGGCGCGGTGGTCGCGGTTCCCTTCTCTTTCGTGAGCGTCACGGTATCGAGCGTCTGGAGGGAATACACGATGTCGTTGTTTTTCATGGTCTCAACGAGCTGGCAGACGGAGAAGACCGCCGCATCCGTGGCCGAGACCGCAAAGCTGAGCCGTGCAGCGCTTTCGAGCGTAAAATGCTTGTTGTCGACCGCGTCGCCGAATCCGACCCAGTCCTCCAGGATGACGCTGCTCTTCGCACTGATTACGCCCACATTGCCGACCTGGCCCTTTTCGCCCCCCGTCTTGAGGTCGGTCCAGTCGTCGCTGTTGTCGCCGGCCGTGTAGAATACACTGTCATCCGTCATCCGGACGTTGTAATACGCGCTGCCGCCCTTCGTCGCATTGGTGGACTGGACCGACACATAGTAGCTGCCTGCTTTCAGCAGAAGCGCCTCCGTGGTCCCGGCAGATTCGTCGGAGCTTTTCGGCAGTTTGAGGATGGTCGTCTGAAGGGCGTTCTGCGTATATGTGGTCTCGCCCTTGCTGTCCGTGCCTTCCTCCAGGCTGTAGATGATGAACTTCACCGCATCCGTGTAATTGATCGTAAAACTCAGTTTCGCGGCGCTTCCCAGGGTGATCTTCGCGAAGTCCGTGTCGTCGCCGTACCCGACGTAGTTGTCCCACGCCGCGATGCTGATCGGATTATCGTCCAGCAGGACATTGGAGGCCCCGGGCTTCAGCGCGTTCACGATGAACTCCACGGCGTCCGGGTTCAGGCCCTTCTTGCGGTTGCACAGCCAGTTGTTCCAGCCCTCGTCGGCATCATCGCTGACGTCGTACACTTCGATGACCGGGAGCCCAGAGCAGGCATTCTTGTTCAGCGTCACGTTGTAGTAGGCGGTCCCGCCCTTCGAGGCGTTCGTCGCCTGCATGGAGATGTAGTAATCGCCGGCGTCAAGCTGGAGCCCCTTGGTGACATTCACGCCTTTCGACATGCCTTTCGATACCTTGACCACGGTCGTCTGCAGCGCCTTCAGAGAGATCGTCTTGACGCCCTTCTTGTTTGTGCCCTCGACCAGGCTGTAGATCGTGAACTTCGCGGCATCCGAGGCTTCCAGCGTGAAACTGACCTTTGCCGTTTTATCCAGATGGATCCGAGCGAAGTCCGTGGCGTCGCCGTATCCGACGTAGTTGTTCCAGTAGTCGTTGGACGTGGCGCTGTTGTCCATCATGACATCCGTCGTCAGCGAGTTCAGTTCCGTCACGACGAACTGGTCCATGTATTCGACGTTCAGCGCTTTCTGTTTCTTGTCGTACAGCCAGTTGTTCCAGCCATTGTCCCCGTCTACGAAGAAAGTCGAATTATCCCGGTTGAAAAACACATCGTAATACGCGCTGCCGCCCTTCTTGGCATTCTTGGACTCCACACAAATGTAGTAGTCGCCAGCCTCCAGCAAAAGCCCCTTTGTCGTTCCTTCATATTTGTATTCCTCGTCCTCGTCAACACCTTTGATCTTCGGGATCGAGGCCGATTGCAGGGATTTTAGGGAATAAGTGACAACACCGTTCTTGTCCTTCTTGTCGACCAGCTTGTAGATCGTGAACTTCACCTTGTCCGTAGCATCGACATAAAAGCTTGTGCGCGCCGCATTGTCGAGCGTGAACCTTTTGTAGTCAAAGGTGTCGCCGTATCCGACCCAGTCGTCGTACAGCAGCCCGCTATCCTCATTGATAGTCCCGATCTCTCCGACATCGCCGTCCGGCCCCTTTTCCTTCAGGTTTTCCCAGTCGTCGGAATTGTCGCCTTCGTTGAAAAACACGCTCTTTTCATCGTCAATCTCGACGTCATAGGAGGCTTCGTCGCTTTTCTTGTTCACGGCCTCCACGGAGATATAATAGTCGCCCGCCGTAAGCAGCAGCTTCTTGGTCGTCGCATAGTAATCGTCGTCGTCCTCGTCCTTGCTCTTTTTGGTCGAAACGGACTGAAGTGTTTTCAGAGAGTAGGTCACGACTCCGTTTTTACTGCTTTCGTTCAGCCGGTAGACAGCAAATTTCACCGAGGCTTCCGAGGAACAAACTGAGAAACACAGCGTCGCCGCCGTTTCCAGCGTGAATTTCGCATAATCGATCCTGTTTTCAGTATACTGGACCCCACCGCTGTACAGGGAGCCGGTATCGTCCACCGTATCCAGGTCTTCAAACTCTTCACTGTTCGGACCGTTGAATTTCAGGTCGGTCCAGTTGTTGCCGTCGTCTTCGTAGTCATCGTAAGGCATATTGAGGGGCGTGCTTTCCTTGTTGGTTTTGGGTTGGATGAGCGAACCGGTCTTGCTGTCAACGTAAGGACGGACATTGAGTCCGAACGACCTGATTATGAGGTCAAAACCCACTCAATATCCCGGCATCTTCAATCACTATAGCATCATTTCAATTAAAAACAAGTCATTTTTTAAGAAAAACTAAAAATATTTACAAACATCCCGCAATTGTTTTCTATAAAAGAAATTAAGACATATCGGCGATGCGACTATCGCGGGTCGGATGCGGCAGCGGGCAGCACGTTGGCGGAGCGCCCGGGCGTGGTATGCGACTTCGGGAAAAAAGGCTTTTTGAAGGGAACACACCTGCCCATTTTTTCCCTGAAAAACGTTTTTCCGCTTGACATTCCGTTTTTTCGCGGTATATTGTTTTCCAAACCCGGTTTATGCAGGAATCATGGACCGGGAAACGACGAATTCAAGTTCATTTTTTGGAATAACGTCCATGAGCACCTCGCCGCAGCTGACAGAAAGTCTGGAGGATTACCTCGAAGCGATCGCCGAACTGATCGCGGTCGAGGGGCACGCCCACGCCAAGGAGATCGCGGCGAAGCTGAACGTGAAGATGCCGTCCGTGACCGGGGCGCTCCGCCAGCTGGAGAAAATGGACTGCATCGTGTACAACACGCATTACCCTGTGCAGCTCACGGAGAAGGGCCGCCTGATCGCAGAGGACGTGATGCACCGCCACTCCGTGCTGAAGAAGTTCTTCTCCGAGATCCTCAGTCTGCCGCTGGAAAAGGCGTCGGACACCGCGTGCCGTCTGGAACACATCGTGGATGCCGACACGATCCGTCGGTTCGTGCTGTTCTCGGAGGCCATCGAAAAACGCAGCGACGCGCGTGCCCTGCAGATTTACCTGACCGAGGCGATGTCCATGCCCGGCCTCACTGTCCTTTCCGACTGCAGGCCCGGCGAAAAGGTCCTCGTGGAGATATTCGGGCGCAACCTCGCGCCGGACGCCGTCGTGGGACTGAAGCCTGGCGACGAAGTGACGGTTGAGGGCTTCTCGCTCGACCGATCCAGCGTGCGCGTCACACTCGAGAGCAAAACGCTTGACATCCCGACCCGCCACGCGGAAAATATCTGGTGCCGCCCCGTCGGGAGCAAGTGAACCGGCACAAATGTCGGCCTTTTGAAGATAAGACTTATCCTTCCAAGACAAAAAGCGAGGCCGGGAGGACAAGTCCTCCACTAATACAGTGCCTTGCTTCGCAACGGCACGGGGATTCCATAAAAAAGCGAGGCCGTGGAGGACAAGTCCTCCACGGCCTCTCCCTACACACTTACCTTCCCTTTTTTCTTTCTCCCTTTTTTGAAACTGGAATCATTTATTTCACTCAATAGGTCCTATAAGTCTTATAGGTCCTATAAACAAAGCAATTTCCTTTTCGATCAGAGCATGGTCGTGCCGATGTGGAGCACGGACCCGACCTGATACACGATCATGGTCGTGATGTACGCCAGCGCGAGCAGACCGCCGGCCTCGACGAACGGCATCGCCCAGGAGTTGAGTTCGCGGCGAATGATGGCGAGCGTGGCGAGGCACGGGATGGAGAGCAGGCAGAAGAGCATGATGCAGAATCCCTGCAGCGGGGTGTAGTTCGCGCGGAGCTGTTCGCGCAGCGGCACGGATTCCTCGTCCGCCTCGCCCTCGGAGTACAGGATGCCGAGCTGCGCCACGAAGACTTCCTTTGCGGCAAGCGCGCCGATGGACGCGGTGGTCAGCTTCCAGTCGAACCCGATGGGGCGGAAGATCGGCTCGAGCGCGTGCCCGACGCGGCCGGAGACGGTATATTCCATAGCCTCTGCCATCTGCTCGTTTTCGAGCGCGGCGATGGCGTCGGCGCGTTCTTGCGCGGCATCGATCACGGCCTGCACGTCTTCGGCGAGTTCGAGGTCTTCCTCTTCTCCGAGCGCTTCGAGCGCCTCGTCCGGGATGACCTTGTTCTCCTTGATCTCCTTCATGACGTCCTCGCCGAAGATCTCCGCGAGCGCTTCGGTCTGCGCGGCGGCTTCCAGCACGGCGACCTGGGCATCGGTCAGGAGCTGCGATTCCTCGATCTTCGCGATCTCGCCCTCGTAGTCCTTCGAGAACTCTTCCTTCTCGGGATACGTGTTGCAGATGTACAGGATCACGCTGGTGGCGAGGATGATGGTACCGGCTTTCTGAAGGTACATGCGGCCGCGGTCCCACATATGGAGCAGCAGGCTGCGCAGGGTCGGCACGCGGTACGGCGGGAGTTCCATGAGGTAGACTTCTCCGTCGCCCTTGAAGAGCGTGGACTTCATGATGCGTGCGGCGATGAGCGCGATGACGACGCCGATGAAGTACATGAGCCACATCACGAACGCCTGGTATTTCGGCACGAAGAACGCGGGGATGATGAGCGCGTAGATCGGCAGGCGCGCGCCGCAGCTCATCAGCGGCAGCACCATGATCGTGGTCTTGCGGTCGCGTTCGGATTCGATCGTGCGCGTGGCCATGATCGCGGGCACGGAGCAGCCGAATCCGAGCACCAGCGGGACGAACGAGCGCCCCTGGAGCCCGAACTTGCGCATGATGCCGTCCATGACGAACGCCGCGCGCGCCATGTAGCCGGAATCCTCCAGGATCGCGATGGCGAAGAAGAGGAAGAGGATGTTCGGCAGGAAGACCAGCACGCCGCCGACGCCGCTGATGACGCCGTCGGTGAGGAGCGAGCGCAGGAACGGGAGCGTTTCGGGGTTCCAGGCGTTCTTCACGGCTTCGTTCAGGTTGCCGAAGATGTCGTCCTCGATGATGCCCATGAGCGGGTCGGCGAGCGTGAACGTGAACCAGAACGTGAGGTAGATGATGATAAAGAAAAGCGGAAGGCCGAGGTATTTGTTGGTCATCACGGCATCGATCTTGTCGGAGATCTCGCGGCGGCGTTCCTGCGTCATGGAGATGGCGTCGCGGCAGGCGCCGGCGAGCATGGCGTAACGGCGGTCCGCCATGAAGGTGTCGGCGGCGATGGCATGTTTTTCCCAAAGATGCGCAATCTGTTTTTCGACTTCGTCCATCGCGGGCTTGAAGTCCTCGATGCGCATGGCGGCGGTGTCGTGCTCCAGCAGTTTGATGGCGAAGAAGCGCGAGGGGATGTGGGCGTAGCGTTCGACCTTGAGGCTGTCGATCTTATCTGCGACCGCCTTGATCGCGTCGTCGATGTCCTCGCCGTAGGTCAGCATAGGCACGCCGTGGTCCTCGAGCTCGGTCAGGGTCTTCGCGAGCTGGTCGAGCAGCGGTTTCACTCCGCCGATCCTGCTGCCGACGGTCTGGGCGATCGGGGAACCGAAATATTTCTCCAGCTTCGGGATGTCGAACTTGAAGCCCTTGCGGCGGGCATCGTCGCTCATATTGAACGCCAGGATCATCGGGATATGGAGTTCGGCGAGCTGGGTGGTGAGGTAGAGGCTGCGGCGCGGGATGGAGGAGTCCACCACGTCGATGATGAGGTCGATGCCGGGCTTGGTGAGTTCCTGGAAGACGACGTCCTCTTCGGGCGAGGACGAGGACAGCGAATACACGCCGGGCAGGTCGATCAGCTCGATCTCCATGCCGTTCAGCGTGAACTTGCCGGTCTTGCTCTCCACGGTCACGCCGGGGTAATTGCCGACGTGCTGGCGGGCGCCGGTCAGGGCGTTGAAAATGCAGGTCTTACCGCAGTTCGGATTGCCTGCGAGCGCGACTCTGAAATGCTGTTTCATCGGGTCACGCCTCCTTTTTCAGCAGGATGTTCGCGGCGTCGTCGCTGTGCAGCGCCATGCTCGTTTCCATGATCTTCACGCGGATCAGGCCGCCAAACGGGGCGTGCGCCTCCATGAGGAGTTCGGTTCCGGGGACCAGCCCGACGTCGGCGAATTTTTTGCGGCCGCGCGCTTTCGGCATGATCTTCACGATGGTCGCGGTCATTCCGACCGGGAGATCGGCGAGCGTCAGTTCATCGCCGACCGGGATACGGTAATCAGGCGCCTTCGAGGCGTCGCACCCGCATCCGCAGGAACACTTTTTCTCAGACATTGTAAATCCCTTTCTTTTAAACCCGGGAACAGACGCGGGATCTGAGGCCGCGCTGCCCCGGGGAGTACCCTGTTTTTTTGTCAGGGCACCTCAACAATTTGAGATACCCTTTTTGTCGAACATTGATTCGTCAGCGGTCGGAATCCAGGAGGAACTGATGGTAGCCCCAGGTGTTCCAGCCGCCCGCGCCTTCGAGGTCGGACTCGATCTTTTCCTTAGCTTCGGCTTCGGATTCGGCCATGTCCTCTTCCGGACGGACCGGGATGACCTCGGCGACCACGAGGAGCTGCGAATGCTTGGTGGATTCGCTCTCGGTGGAGAACGCCCAGCCGATAATCGGAAGGTCCTTCAGGATCGGGATGCCGCCGGAGACGCTGACCACGTCGCGCTTCTCAATGCCGCCGATGACGAGCTTGGTGCCGTCGTTGGCGATCATGAAGTCGGACGCGACTTCAGCGCCCTGCTGGATGCGGGGGCTGCCGTCGGAGGTGTAGCCGATGAGCGAGCTGTTGGAGACGTTCACGCTGAGCATGGTGGCCTTTTCGGAGACCGAGGGGGTGAGGCTCAGGCGGAACCCGAACTCGTCGGAGCCTTCGGTGTTCACGATGTTGCCCTTGTAAGCCGGGACGTTGTTGCTCTCGAACTCGATCTCGTCGCCGTTGTCGTCGGTGACCTCGCAGTACCTTGCTTCGGTCTTGCTTCCGATCCCTTTCCCGCCGACTATGAAACGGCCTCCCTTCAGACGCAGGCAGTAGCGGTCCGCGACCGTGGCGGTCGGGCTGGAGAGATGCACGATGTCGAGCGTAACGGCGCCGGAAGCGGAGATCTCGATGGCTTCCTTGTGCTTATTGAAGGCGGTAAGATCGAAATCGACGCCCGGGACCACGTTTTCGAGGTGGATGTACTCCTCGATGTATTCCGGAGTCTCGGCGGCTTCCTGCTGCGCGAGGAAGACCTGGCTGGTGCGTTCGATCTCGGCGGTCGTGCCGCTGCGGACCGCGAGTTCGCAGGTGTGCAGGACTTTCGCCTTGCCCTTGCTGGTCAGGAAGTCGATGTACTTGGTGTTCCACTTCGGATTGAAGTTGAAGTACTGGGTGTCAGACCAGCCGCCTTTGCGGACCAGTGCGGAGCCGTCGGACGCGAAGTTCTTCATGAAGCGTCCGCCGGTGCTGAAGAGGTCGATGCCGTCGTTGTTCTTCCACGCCTGGAAGTCGATGCCGAGCTTGGAGTCGTTTTCGGCGTAGAGCTCGTAGACGGTGATCTTCGCGCGGACCTCGGGATACGGGACGTCGTATTCCTTCAGCACGGACTCGATGTTCTTGCGGGAGAACTGGGTCGTGTCGAAGACGAGCAGGTTCAGGGCGTCGTCGCAGCGGATGAGGTCGGTACCGCCCACGTTTTCGGTCACGTCGTCGGCCACGTTCGCGCCCGCCGCCTCGATCATGTCGCGGAGTTCTTCCGCGGAACGGTACTTGGGCTGGTAGACGTAGACCGCGCCGCCGGTCGCGGAGATGACGCCCGGCTTGTCGAGCAGTTCGATGATACTGTCGATGCCCTGGCCGTTTTCGGCGTCCTCGAAGCGGTAATCTTCGGCGGAGACCATGATGATGCCGGTGCCGTCGTTGTACTTGATCGCCTGGATGCCGGTGTCGCTTTCGTCGATCCTGCGGGTCTGCACGATCTCGCGCAGATAGCTGCGGATTTCATAGGGGTCCGCATGCTTCAGCACGTAGGTCTTCGTGACCACGTCCGGGTCGGCGGTATCTTTGATGAAATGGACGACTTCGGTGTCTTCCTTGACCGTCACGTTCAGCTTGGCCTCGACGCGCGTTTTCGCGTAATCGTCGGTGGGATCGGCAGCATGCATGGCGTTGATGGCGGAAACGGCGCAGACGGCCGCCGCCGTGAGCTTGGTAATCGTTTTCATAGTATATGTAATCCTTTGTCTGCTGGTTGTCATTTCTTCGCGGCGAGCTCGTCGAATTCTGCCATTACGCCGGGCTCGACGAATTCATTGATCTTGACCGGCACGGCGCGCGCGGTCACGAAATAGTGCACGGTCTCGGCGTTCGAGGTGGTCGTGCCGAAGATGTACTTCAGGACCGGCAGTTCGCAGAGGAACGGGATGCCGATGGTCTGTTCCACGTCGGTCTTGCGTTCCCAGCAGGCGAGGACTTTTTCCTGGCCGAACGGAAGGGAGATGGAGCCGGTGACGGTCGTGCCCTCGGAGATTTCCGCGCCCATATTGTTGCGCTCGACGACATTCGAACCGGCGAGCTCATAGTCGAATGTCACGCCGCCGTTCTCGCGGGTGCCTGCGACCGTCGCTTCGGAAATGTTCATCTCGAGCGTGGCATCGCCGCCGACATCCACGCTGGAGCGGTGGTCTTCGTCCTTCAGGATGTTCTGGTATTCGGGCGAGAAGCTGGCCTTGAACTCGGCGTCCGGGTTATTGGAGACCGTGACGCCTGCGGTGCTGTTGATCGTCGCCCGTCCGTTCTGCTGGAGCAGGCGGATGAAGCTGAAATCGAACGCGGGGGCGGTGTAGAAGCCGCCGAATCCGTAGGTGAACGTGCCGAAGAGGTCCGCGCCGGTCTGTGTGAGCCCGGTCAGGATCGTTTCCGCAGCTTTCACGCTCAGGACGTCGTACGCGGCGTCGAAGAGGTTGAGGCCGGGGCCGTTCTTCCATGCCAGGTAGTCCACGCCGACGTCGATCAGGTCGCTGTCGCGCACTTCATAGATCTTCAGCTCGATGCTCGTCTGCGGAATCTCCTTGTCCAGCCATTCGAGCTTGGCCTTGATGTCGGCCACGCGGGCCGGGGAGTCCTTGAAGTAGAACATGCCGGTCTTCGGGTCCAGTTTGATCGTGGAGTCCAGCGGACCGCTGGAGATGCCGGTCTCTTCGATCACTTCAAGCATGCTTTCGGCGGAACGGAACTGCGGCTTATAGGTGCCGTAGGCGATGCCGGTGCCGGAAATGATCGTGTCGTAGTCGTTCATCTTGCCGGGCCGGTCGAGCGCCTCGACCATTTCGTCGATGTAGGGCATCATGGGGACCGTGGTCGTCACGATCATGATCTGGCGCTTGTTGGCGGCGTCCTCCATGCAGGACACGCTGGAATTTCCGTCGAAACGGATGGCGGCGCTCTTCACGAACGGAGCCAGGTCGACGGCCTTCGTGTGCTTCAGCACGTACGTCTTGCTGACCATAAGCTTCTGCGCATCGTCCTGCACGAATGTGATGGTCTGCACTTTTTCGCCGGCTTCGACTTCCGCAGTGGTCTCTTCCTCCGGATTCTGGGCGAACGCAGGAAGCAGGAGGCCCGCCGCGAACAGCGCGATCAGGCCGGTTTTTACCTTGGGATTCATTAGGGGGGATCTCCTTTGGTTTGGTTGTTGGTTGGTTTTATCGGGTTTCGGTTGTATTGTCATTGATTTGACGGAACAACGCCGTCCGGCATAAGCAAGTCTCGTGCCATCGGAGTTTTTGAGGTACGCAGGCTGTTTTCATGTGGTTGGAAAGCGTAAAAGATACGGGGATGCTTTTCATGCTGTGAAAAAGACACGCGGATACAAGAATCCTGTGCGCCGGATCGACACGGTGTCGGCACGGCTTGCAAGATACCGGAGCACAAGCCCGGCACTGCCCGGAGGATCTGTCCTCCCCGTCCCATTTTCCTCTGCACATTGTCTGATTCTCCCGCACAGCTTCATGCTGCGCCCGTCCATTTTTTCCGGTGCGTTCCGGGATTCCCCCGCGCAGCTTCATGCCGCGCCGCATTTTTTGGAGGCAAGTTAGTCTTGACTAACTTTTCTTCTCGGCAAACATGCGATCGATCGTCTCCTGGGAAATCGAATCGAACGCCGCCGTTTTTCGACATATACTATAGCACAAGTTTTTGTTTTGTCAATAAGCCCAGACTAACTTTCTTCAAAAAAGATTGATATGCAGCCGGAAAGTCCATCAAACATGCAGCAGCGTCATCCCGAACGGGCCAAGGTCCGCGCGGACGACCGGACCGTCGTCCCGTTTAAGCTCGGCGGTGCGGGAGACACCGGAATCGTTCACGATAGCGAGCACGCGGCTTTCCGGCCAGTACGCGCATTCGACGTACGGATCGTCGGACAGGAAGATCGCCGGGTGCGAGGACCGGGCGGCATGATGCAGGATGAGATTGCGAAGCAGAAGCGTATTCTCCGGCGAGATTTTGAACTCGGAAAGATACACGCCGCAGCCCTTGCCGAACGGATGCACCGTCAGCACGGGCGCGCCCGCCTCCTCCATCAGCACATGCGCGGTCCCGTCCGTGAGGTACACACCGGGGCGTGCATGCAGCGAAGCACCGTCCGGGATCAGTCCCGGCACGGACTCGACTTCGAACCGCCAGCGTCCGTGGCACACGCGGCTGCCGGTGTCCTCGTCCACGCCCAGCACGGGCGCCAGCCGGAAGAACGTGTCGAATCCGGGAGCTGCCGAGGGTTCGTTCACACCCATGAACACCCCGCCCTCCGCCGTCCAGCGCAGGAACTCCGTCACGAGCTCCGGATCCCGCCAGGCGTCGCCGCCGCTCCACGCGGTCCCGGCTCGGCCGGCGTTGACCGCGACGTCGCAGTCCTTCAGCGCGCCGCGTTTCACGTCCTCGAACGACAGGAACGCGACCTCGAACGGAAGCCCGGAAAGAGCCTCGTTCACATGGATCAGATCGTGCATGTATGTCTCGTGGAAATGCCCGGACAGGCTCCACGAACGCAGTTTTCCCCAGGAATGGACGACCGCGACGCGGACCGCGGCGGTCTCCGGTCGGCCCGATGCGTGCAGCGCGCGAATCTGCCGGAATTCATCCGCGATCCCGGCGATGCAATCCACGAAATCCGGGAATCCCTCCGTGAGGTGCAAATAACCGCCGAGACCGATGCGGTCAATGGGGGCGCGGAGCAATGCCCGCCGCACGGACACCCAGTATTTGCGGGCGTCCAGCGCCGGATCGCCGCCCTCCATGAACGTCGGAGCGCCGCCCAGCCCGACCGGAAAAAGATACGGATGCAGGCGGAGTTCGTGGACCGGGACGTCGACGCCGGAGCAGAGACGCGCCTCATAGCCGGAAAAAACGCATTTGATGAGGCCGTCGAACCCGAATTCATGGAACCGCCCGTTGTACGGCTCGATCCCGACCCAGCTGTCGTCGTAGAAGACGTATGCCTTCTTGCCGTAGCGGTGCACGATGTCGATCAGCTCCCGTCCGAACGAGATCACGAAGTCGTTCACGAACTCCATCCAGTCGGCCTTGCGTTTCGTGCCCGGCATGTGCGTCACATGGAGTTTGCCCTGATTCACGAAATCCTCCGCCGTGAGGCTGTAGCCGTACCGCGCCGCGAACTCGTCCAGCGCCTTCGGGCTGACCGTGAAATCGTAGGATGCCCAGTCGGAGTACAGATGCCGGCAGCGTTCGCTGCTGCCCCAGATCCACACAAAATTGTAGAACATGGAGGTAAACCGCACCACCGTGGCCGCCGGATGCGACTCGCACCAGCGCACCATCCACTCGCGCAGATATGCGCGCGTCTCCTCGTGGCGCGGGTCGATCTGCATCAGGTGCTCGGTGGTCCAGTGGTTCGTGGTGTGGTTGTACATGGAGATCTCCTCCCAGATGCGGAAGGCCATGAAGCTCACGGAATAGGTATGGTACGGCACAGGCGCCGGGATAGTCACCACGCCGTCCCCGTAGCGCCACGCCGAAGCGGGCAGAGGCATATCCGTCGTGCGGTCGTATACCTGCCAGTATTTGCACGACTCGGGGCGTTCGTCGATCTCGAACTGCCCGGCGAAAAACTCCTTCATCAGCGGGATCGAGAGCGCTCCACCACCCATTGCGGGCACGGGCGAGGTCATGAGGAACGTTTCCTGGAGCTTGTCGCGGTTCGCCGCGGCCCATTCGTTGTGGTCGCGGATGATGCAGATCGTGGCGTAGATGCCGTATCCGGCGTCCAGGATCTTCTGCGACAGTTTCGTGCCGTCGCTGTCCCGGATCACGTCCGCACCCCATTTCTCCGCCAGTTTCAGCGTCAGGTCTTCATAGCCGGATTCGCCCGGCAGCGTAAAAAAACCGCGTTCCGTCGAGTTCATAAGACGATTCTCCATAATGAGGTCCGAACGAAACGGCGCGACGACCGATGCCGGACGAAGTTACCGGGTATCGGAAGAATCCGAGGTTACTTTGATTTTTTTTCTTCGCGGACAACGGAAACGAATTTCCCGCCGGCCAGGTCCTCCTCGCTGACGAACGAAATACTGCGCTGACGGCAAAGATCCGTCGTCACGTCGATGTACGCCTGGATGCGTGCGTCGTCCTCGTCTTTGGGAGGCTGGATGAACAGGAACGGGATCGCGTTTTCGCGGAATTGGTCCGCATGATAGGCCATGACGTTTTCGAAGCCGGACGCGGAGATCCCGTCATCGGCGTATTGCTGCGCGAAACAGACCACGACGACAGAAGGATCCGATCGGACAATGTCTTTCAGAAGCTGCTTGTAGCTGCCCATTCCTTCCGCTTCCTGGAACGAAACGTTTTCCGCACCGAACTCCGCCGCCAGCGCGATTCTCGCTTTTCTGGAGAGGTCCGACGTATCCGCGAGCAGGACGACCTGATGTTTCCCGAGCGGATCGGAGATCATCTCCATGATCGAGGGCTGCGTTGTGACCGCGGGAGTATCCTTCGCGTCCTTCGGCTGCACGGAGACCGGAGGCGGTTCGACGTCATGCCGGACGCCCGCCGCAGGACCGGCGGAGGGCTTCTGCGCGTCAGACCCGGTTCCGGTCCGGGACGTTGTCACGCGTGAATCCGCTACGGACGACGTGGAGGACGGCGTATTGGAATTGGGGGTATCCGCGGGACCCGTAACCGGGAGCGTGTTCTGCTGCGGTTCGGGGGACGACCCGCCGAATAGAAGGATCGCCGCAAAGACCGCGACAGCAACGATGACGAGGCAGGCTGCGGCAATGGAGAAAACCAGGATGATTCCCCGCTTGCTCTTCTTTTGAGTTTCGACAGCCGGGGACGAGGCCGCCGGGGACGGAGCCTTTTCCGACATCGGGATGGTGACCGAGGGAGAAGTCGCCGGGGATGGAGCCTTTTCCGCGACAGCTGCGACCGTCGGCATCGTGACATCCGGCGCGGACGAGGAGATGGTCGGTGCCGGAGCCTCGGTCACGGGCTGAGATTCCGGCGCGGACGAGGAGATGGTCGGTGCCGGAGCCTCGGTCACGGGCTGAGATTCCGGCGCGGATGCCGAAATGGTCGGGGCAGGAGTCTCGGTCACGGGTTGAGATTCCGGCGCGGATGCCGGAATCGGGGCAGCGGCCATCGTCGGCATTGTGACATCCGGTGAAGAAACCGGAGCCTCGACAGGCTGGACTTCCGGCGCAGGGGTCGGAGCCTCGGTCACAGGCTGGACTTCCGGCGCAGGGGTCGGAGCCTCGGTCACAGGCTGGACTTCCGGCGCAGGGGTCGGAATGGTCGGGGCCGGAGCCTCGGTCACGGGCTGAGCGTCCGGCGCAGGGGTCGGAATGTTCGGGGCCGGAGCCTCGGCCACGGGCTGTTCTTTTACATCAGGCGCGGGTACGGCCTCGACAGTTGCGACCGTCGGCATCGTAACATCAGGCGCGGACACAGGAGCAGGAGCATCCGCGACCGTCGGCATAGTGACCTCGGTCGCCGGAGGCGGGGCGGAAACACTGGCCGAAGCATCCGTGACAGTCGACATCGTGACATCCGGCGAAGGAGCAGCAGGAGGTGGAGCTGTCGCGGCGGTCGGCATCGTGGCATCGGTCAGCGGAACCGCGGAACTGGTCGCAGCAAGTTCGTCCCGGATGCGCAGGGGACGGCCCGCGAGTTGAGCGGGGATTTGGATCTTTTTCAGTTCCTGCACCAGGAGAGCCGGACTCTGAATACGTTTTTCCACGTTCTTCTCGACCATTCGGGAAATCAGATTCGCCAACTCCGGCGGCAAGTCCGGGCAAATCAGCCGGACGTCGGGGATACTGGACGCATCCATGACCTGCGAAAGGATCTGGATCGCTGTCGTGCCGGAAAATGGACGATGCCCGGAAAGCATTTCGTAGAAGACGATTCCCAGGCTGTAGATGTCCGCCCGGGAATCGACTTTGCTGGAGTCCTTGGCCTGTTCCGGCGACATATACGCCGGGGTCCCGAATACGGACGACGCCATCGTGATCATCGTATCCTGTTCGTCGGTCGATTTGGCGATGCCCAGGTCGGCAAGCTTTGCGGAACCGTCCGCCGCGAACATGATGTTGTCGGGCTTGATGTCCCGATGGACCATGTGATGGGCACAGGCCGCCGTAAGGGCGTCCGCGACCTGCGTAATGATCCGCAGTGCCTGGTCGGGCGGGATCCTGTGCGTTTTCTTCAGGAGGTCCCGCACGCTCCCGCCCGGGACATAGTCCATGACGATGTAGTACTGGCCGTTCTTGGGGTTCTGTCCGGCATCGTGGACGGCGATCAGGTTCGGATGCCGGATCTTGCAGGCGAGCTTCGCCTCCCGGATGAAACGGTCGACGAACTGCTTGTTCTTGGATGCGACGTCGGAGGCCAGGATCTTCAGCGCGAAAAGCGAGTCAAGCACGTTGTGCCGCACAAGATATACGGACCCCATGCCCCCCTGCCCCAGCTGTTTTACGACCGTATATTTTTCGAAGACCGCTCCCGGTTTCAGGTGGTCGTCTTCGTTACTCTTATTGCTTTTGAGCCATTTCATATTGAACTTGCCGGATTCCCCCTCCGGGTCGTATTATGTCTTGAGCCTTACTTGTTCAGGGTCGGGAGCTTGATGGAAAGCTCCCAGAGCGCCTTGTTCATGCCCTGGCGCATCAGTTCGGGATACAGGCTGACGTCCTTCCCGATCCGGGCATAGATCCAGTGCGTGATGTAGTCGTGTCCGCGGAAATCGTAGTTCCAGACGACGTCGCCCGTCTTGCGGTCGATCAGTTCATACTTCACATAGAGCTGGTTCTGCGAGGTCCCGGACGGCGCGCCCAGCACCCAGAAGACCGGAGAGACGAGATAGGTCAGGCAGTAGGAATACATGTTGCCGCCGTAGTACGTGTTGGTGACTTTCCCGCGCCAGATGTAATCCGCATTGGCGGACTCCACGGAATTCGCCTTGGTGACGTTCGAGAAGAGACCGGACTGCTTCAAGCTCGCGAAGGCGGCGTCGGCGAGATCATTGCTCACGTCGAACTGGAAATGCTTGAGGGAAACGAACCGGCTGTCGCTGAGTTCAGGTTTCTCCTTTTCCACAAAACCGGCGGGCATGAGCGGGATAAAGCCGTAGAGGAAAGAACCATGGTCCCCGGCCGGATGCGCGGCGGCCTGTTTCGACTGCGTCGCGTCATAGTACTTTGTGTCGCGCTGGTCCAGGAACGGCACCACGGCGACGGTCTTTTTGGGAGCGCTGAACTCGGGAAATACGGCCATCGGGCTGGCGGCCGTGTCGTAATCGAAGGTCGCGAGATTGGCACAGGCGGTCAGGACGGAAGCCGCAACGGCTGCTGCAAAGATTGTGATTTGAGTTTTCACGGGAGGATCTCCTATTCGTATTGGCGGCAGCCGCGGATCCGCGATCGCTGCCTGTTCAATTAAATTACGGTTTATTGTTCAGGCGTCATTCGCCTTTGTCTTCTTTCTTTTTCTCCGCCAGCTCGTCGACCTTCTGCATGGCCTCCTTGACTTCTTCGTCGTCCGGCTCGGCGGTCATGTTCGAGATCAGCTTCCAGGCATCGGAGATGCTGACCGGGACCGTGATGCTGACATTTTTCCCGTTCGAGGTCATGCGCGGAGGCGTTTCACCCCCGGCGACGGACTTCACCTCCGACAGGAACGGCTCCGCGATCGTTAGGAATTCGGTAACGAAGGATTCCGACTTGAACGCGAAGGAACCTTCGAGCATCATCTGCTTCCCCGCCACCCGGACCGAGATGGCGATCTCGTTCATCTGCTTCAGGAACTCGACGAGTTTTTCCGAACCGTCGTTGGCGAACTGGATCTCAATGAGCTTTTCCGGCGACAGGATGCAGGCGAAAGCGAGGTCCTGACCGCTGAATTTCTGAATCGCCGGGGAAGGTTCCGCGGATTTGCTCAGGACCTTCTTCTGCACGGCGTCCTGGGCATTGAAATTGACGCGGAACTGGATCTGGTTGGGCTTGACCGGGACGAACATGCAGTCCAGGCCGGAAAGCCCGTCCGTCCCCGGCAGCGCGAGCGTGTAGAAGTCCAGGTCGTTCTGCTTGCTTATCTGCGGATCGACGCCGCTGTTGCCCTGCTTCAGATTCTCCATCATCTTGTCGATTTCGCCCATCATATCCCCGGAGATGTTCGCGACGCCGTCAAGCGTGCCGGCAAACGGCTCCATGGAAATGATATGGAGATTGCCCATCAGCTCCATGTCGCGGTCTTTCGTGCTGAACATCTGGCCGCCGGCTTTCTTTTCGATGGCTTCGTTCTTGTCCTTCTGGATCCGGTCCCACAGATTCTTTTCCATGGCCTTTTCGGCCTGCTTCGTGTTGATGTACACGCAGATGTCCGCGGTCGGATCGGCGTATCCCCAAAGGGATTCCTCCTTGTCGTCCGCTGCGGACAGGGGGAGAGCGCCCAGCAGGCACAGAAGCGCAGACGTGCTCAGGACATGTTTCAAATTAAGCATGGTCGATCCTTTCTTCCGCTATTTTGAGCAGGTATTTGCTTTCCTGAAGCTCCTCTTCCGTCGGATTTGCCGGCTGGGGGAGCGATGATGCGACCTGACAGAGGATCATGGTGAAATTATCCCGGGCGCCAGCCGCCAGGACACGTTCGGAAAGAGCCGCCCGCTTTTCTTCCGTCGACGCATTGTCGCGGAATATCTGTTCGATCTCCTCGTCCTTCAGCATCGTCGTCACGCCGTCGCTGCAGAGCAGCAGAAGGTCGCCCGGTTCGATCGTCGTTTCATCCCATTCGGGCAGGACGTTGTCGGAGACCCCGATGGAACGTGTCAGGACATGGGAGAACGGCGAATTGGTATGATCCATCATCAGCGCGGCGTCCTGCTTGCCGCCTTTCTTCTTGAGCGACAACGCGAGCTCGGCGCCGACGGTATGGTCGTTGGTCAGCTGCCGGAGGTCACCGTCGCGGAACCGGTAGATCCGGCTGTCGCCGACATGGCACAGCAGAGCCTGTCCCGGATGCCACGGGTCAAGCAGCAGAAGGACCAGCGTCGCGCCCATCTGCGCATAGTTATGCGACTGGGAATACGCGCGGATCGTCCGATTCGCGCGATGGATCGCCTGCTGGACCGCGTATTTGCGGCTGCCGGGGGAATCCGGCGCGGATCCCTCGATGGCATCGGCGAGCGTCTCCACGACGATCTGGCTGGCGATCTCGCCGTCGCTGCCGCCGCCCATACCGTCGGATACGATATAGCAGCCGTCTTCGCCCAGCACGGTGCAGGAGTCTTCATTCTCCTCGCGGACAAGGCCGGGATCGGAAAAGGACACCGATTCGATCCAATTGAACTGTTCTGTCTGATTCATTTTGTGATACCGTATGAAAAGTATGTTTTTTTTCCGTTTTCGCTCCAAAGCATCACGATCAGGGTCTCCTTGTTCTTCACGAACGACAGGATCACCTGTTTTTCTCCTTTTTCGTCGATCGGGATCTCATGCTGGAACTGGAATCCCTTTTTCAGGATCGACTCCTTCAGAAGAGTCTTTGTCGCGGAGAGGGAGGAGTCCAGCATGCCGTTGAACGCCCAGGTCTTGCCGCTCTCGTCGCGACTGATGACCGTGGTCTTCTCCGGAAGATCGAACGGATCGGCTGCGAAAGATGCTATCGCGGCAAACAGAATAAAAAAGAAAAGGCTTTTCTTCATGAGTTTCAAAAATCCCCTGCTGAAAACCGGTTATATGGAATCCGTCAGAACATGTCTTTCAGATTGTTGAGTCCTTCTTCCAAGTTGGAGTAATCGCCGCTGAACAGGGATTTGACCTCGTTGATGACCGATTCCCCGCTGAACATCCACAGGACGCGGTAATACGGGATGTTCGGGCCGACGATTGCGCCCTTCATGGACGAAGCAATGCCATCCAGAGACCCGATCACACTGTTGATCTCGGGGAGAGAAAGCATGTCGCCCGCCAGGCTGCCCAGGAAGCCGCTGGCGTTATCGCCGACCCAGCCGCTCACCGCGTCGCCGACATAACCGCTCACCGCGTCGCTGGCGAAGCCGCTCACCAGACTGGTCATGATGTCGCCTCCGATGACATTTCCCATCGCACCCCCCAGCGTACTGTCGATCAGATCTCCGGTGAGAGTTCCCGCCAGGTCGCCGGCCGCTTCGCCGACTGCATCCGGGATAGAAGAAACAAGATCGCCGGAAAGGGACCCGAAATCGGAGGAACTGTCAGAAAAATCCGACACATCCAGAAGTTCCTGGGCGAATGCCGCCCCTGGGAACGCAAGCAGCGAGAACAGGATCAGGAACAGAATCGTTTTTGTCGTTTTCATTCTCATCATCAAAGCCCCAAAAGAAGTTGCGCATCGCCCAGAGAGCCGTTCGACGGCCATGAGCGGTTGATCGTGTTATCCATGAAGAGGTCATTGGCCGTCTCGATCTTGTCCCGGTCCGATTCCCGTTTGCGCAGCAGAAGCGACTCCGTATTCACGTCTTTCCGTTTGGACCCGTCTTTTTTCGTCGGTCCGGTTGCACGGGTGAACGTCAGGGTCGATTTGTAGAGCGGCACGAAGCCGTCCCCTTCATCGCCGGGGAAAAGGACGCTCGACAGACCGACAGCTCCGATATACACGGCAGAGACCTTCGTCATCTCCAGTTCCATGTTGCCGGTATGGAGATCCATATAGCCGTTCTCCAGCTTGTCCGAAAGCATACCGCCCGTGATATTCGAAATCCCTTCCGTGACGCTGTTGTTGACCGCCAGCTCCACGCCGTTTTCCTTGATCGATTCGGGCGTGCTGCCCCAGTACTGCGGGCTGTCACCCTTCTTGCCGCTGCCGTCCGAATGCGCCTTATAGTTGTCCCCGAAGCTCCAAATCGGCTCGCCGGAAAATCCGGTCTCCAAAGCGTTGCGGGCTTCGAAGAACTGCACGGCGCTGCCGTACACGGCATTGTTGATCATTCCCCGGCTGTCGTACCGGTCATTCTGAAGCCATGTCAGGTTACGGTTCGCCTCCTGCAAATGAAGCCGCGCCATGGAAACGTCGAACAGCAGGAACGTCCCGCCGAACATGAGAAGCCAAATCGGCAGCACCAGGCAGAACTCCATCAGGACGGAGCCGCGTTCGGATTTCAGGTCACGACCAAAAAGCGCAGTGTTTCTCATAAGATCTTGTCCTTGAGAATGGTGAACACGTCGATGGTCTTTTCTTCCTTCCCCGTCGGCACCTTGTTGTTCAGGTTCAGGCCGTCGTCTTTCCCGGAGGAAATACCCGTGCTGATCAGGCCGGGAACGGCGTCATGGAACATATCCTCGAAGAAGGACGATTTCGCCGGTTTCCAGCCGTTTTTGATAAAAGGATTGTTCGTCGTGAGGCTTGTGGCGGGGTTCTTTGCAAGCGATTCCCAGGTCCAGCTTTCACCGTTGCCGATCACGCTGCTGTTCGCGTCGTTCCCGGCAAATTCGCACCGCGCCGAATAATCCTGCTCGTTGAACGCCTGGCCGCCCTTGTTGTTTTTGCCGCCTTTTCCAGTGTGCAGGACCGCCTTCTGGGCGGCGTAGCGCAGCGGAAGTAGCGTGGCGTCCCAGTCGGTCTCGCAAAGGTTCCAGAGATTGCGGAACTGGACCGTATTGTTTCCGCACGGGCAGCCGTTCCAGATCGGGATCTCGGTCTGCTCCTTCTCCGAATTGTAGAAACGGGAAATCGCCTTCGGGTTGTCGCCGTGGCCGCCGCCCCAGGAATCGGGGGTGCTCCACTTGTCCGCCTTCGGGGACTTGCCGGCCTGCTCCAGGATGAATGCGCCGCTGCTGTAGCGGAGGTTCTCCGGATCGCAGGTGGAGTCGTACGTGATCTGATACTGGCGTTCCTGGTCGAATTCGCCGTTGCGGCGGGTGTGCCGGACGCCGGCGCGGGCTGCGGACATGGTCCACATGTAATTGCCCTTCGGGATATTAAATGCGGAAAGCACGGTCTTGTCCGCTTCTTCCTGCGTCCCCGCTTTCGGGTTCCAGAGATTCATGAGCTGGACCAGCGGATTGGTATGCTTCATTGCCGCGCCGACCACGATCGTACCGTCGCCCGCGAAGAACCGTTCGTTCAGCACCCACGGCTTGCAGTTCGCGCCGACGTACCGGTTGTTGTATATCTCCTTGTCGTCGCCGTAGATACGGGCATGGCCGCGGATCAGGCCGGGGTAGCAGACGTGCCCCAGGACCGGGATGCAGTCCCCGATACCGTCGAAGAACATCGCGCAGCATTCATATTCCTTGCGCGAGAACGTGCGTTCGCCCTCGTCGCCCCACAGGGCCTTCATCGGGCGGATGAATCCGTCGGTCAGGTCCGTCATATTGTTGTTCATGTAGCCGTGCTTGCCGCCGGTAATGGTCCTCGGGATCAGGGGCGGGATCACGAAGGCACCGCTTGGCTCGTTCCCGCAGAACCACTTGGGCAGGCCGAAATGCAAGTAGCCGTCGACGGAAATATCGAATGATATGCCGAGGAACGAGACCTCCAGGTCCGCAGAGGGGTAGTCGCAGTAGATGTCCGGGTATTTGAAGAACAGGCAGACCAGGTAGGTGAACGCCTTGGTCGCGCAGATCCATTTCCCGGATCCCCAGCGGTATTCCGAATACAGGGCGGACGTCGGATCCTTGATCGTTTTGCACATCGGGTACTTCGCATAGTTCAGCCCGGGCTCGTTTTCGCACGACGGGTGGACGTCCGCGAAATTCCCGATCATGTTGCCCACCACGTTCGAGACCGCGTTCGCGAGGAGATTCACGCCGCTCTCCATGGCGCCCATGTCGGACGACGACGTCCCGCCGAACTCGGAAGCATTGTCGCCGCCCTGTTGGACGCTGTCCAGAGGACTGTTGAACGGAGTCTCGTCTCCTTCCTTCCTTTTGCTTTCAAAGATGTCTTCCATGCGGGAATCCAGTTCCGCCCGGTTGGAGATGCCGCTCGAGGAGCTCTTGCCTCCTCCGCCCGTGGACGATCCGGTCAAATAGCCCTTCACCATATTGGTCAGGTTGCTGGTGATGTTCATGAAATCCAGCAGGTGGTTGCCGCGCCAGACCGCGCTGCCCGTATCCGTGCTTCCGCCCGAGATGAAGCCGGCGTTGTTCTCGTTCAGGTTGGCGTCCTTGTAGACGCGCTGGATCCCGAGCATGCCCTCGTCGCGGATCATCGTGGCTTTATGGAAATCAGGGGATTCCTTGAACGTGACGCCGCTCAGGGTCCCGTCGTAGGAATGGTCTTTCCCGTCGCTGTAGAGGCCCTTTCCGCGGATGAACCACTGGTCCAGTCCGGCGGCCAGGCCGTTCGGTCCCATGATCGGGAAATGGTCCGGCAGAGATTTCGAGACGGCCCCCGCCGACGGCATGTTCAGAAACAGCATCTCTTCCGCCTCGGTGTTGTGAAGCGGCGAGAAGAACGACTTGGGCGCGGCATTTTTCTGCTCGACGCCCTCGTAGGGGTTTTTGCCCTCGGGGATGTGGATGCTGATGTAGTAGTCCTTCAGTGCATCATCCCCGCCCACGCGCGGGTCGCGGAGCATGGATTTCAGCACGCTTTCAGCTGTCATCTTCATGGATGCGGTCATCTGCTTGTTGATGCGCGCCAGCGCGCCGTTCAGGCTCTCGATGTTCGACTTGTCGTAGTCGATCAGCTTGCCGAGGCGTTCGCCCCAGCCGGCGGGCGTGTCGCTGGTGTCGAGGAACTTGAAAAGGGACAAAACCTTCTTGAGGTTGTCGTAGGTGCTCAGCTTGTCGGTGATCGTCTCGATGCCGGACGTCGCCACCTGGCTCAGGAACGCCTCGTTCTTCGGATGGTTGAGGCGAATGACATGACCTTTGCGTTCCTCGATGTCCAGTCCGCACCACCAGCCGTGCCCCTCCTTGCCGTGTTTCACGGGTTCGACTTTGCCGTTCAGGTAGCCGGAACAATCCAGATCGAGGAGATAGGAGATCACGCCTGACACGGCGGCCTCCAGGAGCGCCCACCAGCCGAGTTCCTTATCCACGGCCAGCACCAGGTTCGCGTTGTACTTCTCCGCGTTCTCCAGGTCCTCGCCGAAATGCTTGCACGTAAGCTTCAGCCAGCGGTAGGTCACATAGTCCATCTGGCGGTTGGTCATCTGCACGTAGCTCCACGCCATCGCGCGGTTCACGACCGCCATGCGGCTCAGGCCGTCCGCCTGCACGACCGCCGCGGAGTAAGCCGCCGCGTCGCAGGCGTTCTGGATCCGGATGCGCTGGTGGATGGTCTCGCCCACGGCGTAGACGAACGCGCAGAGGATGAAGATGAAAAGGAAGATCGCGAGCGTGGACATGACCACGAATCCGTCGTCACGGCGAAGTCCGGCGATCCGGCCCCTGAAATATTGGACGATCCTGTTCTTCATATCACTCGCTCATTCCCATCATTGTCTTGTCATCCCCGGCCATCAGGGGGAACGTGTCGGTTTTGTATGGTTTCGCCATGGTGCAGCTTTCCTCCAGCACCATGCTGTAATAGCTCATCGAGCCGGATTCCGTATAGTCGCCCTGCGCGGCAAGTTTGGAATGGATCTCACCACCATTCGTCGCCGTAAAACCGCCGATGCCAACGGAATCCTGCGTGAGCGAGCTGTCCGAACCCGCGCCGTAGAAATACGCGACCACGGGCCCGCCGAGCGGAATGAACAGCGGACAGCGGAACCGGACGCGGACCGTCACGGCGGGATACTGTTCCTCGATGGGGGCTTCCTGCCCCTTCCCGCCGGATTTCCCGCCGGAAGTCTTTCCGAGGTTTTCATATTCGCTGACCGACACGGACACCTGGTTCCCGATGTTGGAGGAGAGCGGGACCGCATACGTCCCGATCCGGAGACTCTTCAGTTCATTCAACGCGTTACTGTTCGAGTAGAAAAGGCCGCGGCCGCCCGAAAGATCATAGCCGCTGAGGGACCAGCTGACCCAGGACAGCACGGTGCATGCGGCGCGGTGAACCACGCCGCCGCTGGTGAATCCGCCGGTCGTCCAGCCGCCGTCGCCTTGTTTTTCCGCGCCGTAGTCGCTCGGATTATAGACGAGCGCGGCACGGGCGCCGCAGTACGAGGCATAATATGTCATCTGTTTTGCAGTCCAGACAAATGTCATTTGAATCACAAAAAATACGATCAGCACAAAAAGCGGAAGCACCAGAACGGCTTCCAGCATGATCGAACCGTGTTCCTCTTTCAATCTCATGCGGGCGTCTCCACGTAGTAAACATAAATCAGTGTAAAGACCGTCCCCAGCGCGATCGCCACGCCGAACGGAACACGTTCTTTTTCATCGCTCTTGTCGGGCAGATTTTCCGCGCCCTGCTTGCGGTCGTACCGCCAGTCGAAGAGCGTGCGGATCCAGTGTTTCAGGCGGGACGATCTCACCCGTCCGAAAACCAGCATCCCGAGTCCGAGGAACAGACCGGTCAGCGAAACAAAAAGCATTTCCGCCCAGGAATATCGCAGACCGGTGAAAATACCGGCGGCTGCAATCATTTTCAGGTCGCCGCCGCCGGCGCCTTTCAAAAGGAAAGGGATTAACAGAAAGAGGGCACAGACAAGCCCTCCGAGGATTCCGTCCACGAGCCCGCCGAGCCCGCCGAACAGGAACCGCCAGATCAGGCCGATGACGGCCAGGCTCAGCGTGTAGATGTTCGGCAGACGACGGTACTTGCAGTCGCTCCAGCAAAGGATCGCCAGGATCGGCACCGTGATGCAGAGTGTGAAAAGCTGGTTCATGGACGGAATGGCCCGGTATTGTTATTTCTTCTGTTCAGGCTTGACAAACTTATGATCGTCCGTGAAATCGCCGCCGAGCTTGTTGCCGGCCTGGACCGCGGTCTCGTTCTGTTCAAAAAGCGCTTGCTGTTCTTGTCTGTTGGCATCACCGACATCAGAGACGCCCTTGACCGTGGACTGGGCCATCGTCTGGTTCGTCTTGTCGAACATGTTGCGGATGTTGCCGCCGAACACCATGACGAGTCCGACGACCGCGGCCGCGACCAGCAGGGCGATCACGACGTATTCCATTGCCACTGCGCCCTTCTCTTCACCGAGAAGGCGACGGAGCGTACGACCGCAAAGAGAATTCTTTGCCCGATTGAAGTGCAGAGATTTCATTTTTTTCTCCTTTGTTGAGGGTGGTTTGAGGTTATCAGCCTTATGGCTTGTTTTGATCGTTTTGAAGTTTGAAAGGAGCATCCTTACGTTACGGCACCGGCAGGGCGATCCCGGTCAGCACCCGCTGGAAATAGGCGACCAGCGGCTTTCCGAGGTCTTCCGTGAAGCCTACGCCCGGTTCGAAGATCTGAATCGCGACATAGACGAAGACGACCCCCACGGAAAGCATCAGTGCGTATTCCATGATCATGGATCCGTCCGCATTTCTCAGGTTGTCGAACATCCGCCGCATAATCAATCGTCG
>Ga0310786_10001747_pt1 | contig 34709 bp, 36 predicted proteins | sample AusTroGonzalo_MG_FD_203881 | JGI IMG/M metagenome (GOLD analysis project Ga0310786, IMG submission 203881) | Bovine rumen microbial communities from tropical cattle in Woodstock, Queensland, Australia - Gonzalo_03 (v2) (version 2) | ecosystem: Host-associated > Mammals > Digestive system >... | reverse complement strand
GTTCCACAAGATGGTACAGAAGATGCCGGAAGAGCAACGGACAGCCGATGCCAAAGCTATGCTGGAGACCTACGGCCAAAAAGCGGACTTCGTCGATTTCAGCGCATTGGAACAGATAAATATCTCAGATGGTGACAAGGGACAGGCCCCTGTCACAAGGGAATAAATAACGATTAACTAGCAAGCAAAAGAGCCGTCCATCACGGGCGGCTCTTGGTGTGTTCACAAGTGAGCACGTGAATCTTTCTTTATCGGTATCAGTGGCATATTATGTGTCTCAAGAAATGGCGTTTTATTTTCCTCGTTATTTTGGAAGAAAATAATTAAAAAATTCCCATATTTCAGAATTTTTGTATATTTGCACAAACAGGAATTATGAAGGTAACGTTCGAAGATATTGAATTAGAGAATCTTGTACTGAAACACCAGAGCAAGACATACAAGAAATATCTGCGCGACAGCAAGTTTCTCAATGCCCTCGACCGCATTTATTTCATCATGCAGTCGGAAAAAGACACCGCCGCTCTCAAGAACTATAGTTTCCTGCATTACGAGAAGTTGAAACGCGTGAATATGAGCTCGGTGAGGGTATTGAATGGGAAAGTGGAGCGGCTGCTGTTTCACGAATATGAAGACGGAATTGAAATATCATTAATCGAAATAGACGACACGCATTATGGACAACGATAGAATCACCGGTTTCCGCGCCGTACATCCAGGCGAGATCCTCAGCGAGGAGCTGAAGGAGCGCGGCATTAAGCAGAAAGAGCTCGCCGAGAGAATAGGCATCCAAGCCAGCCACCTGAACGAGATCATCAAGGGCAAGCGCAGCTTCACCGTCGCTATCGCAATGGCATTAGAGAAGGAGTTGGGTATTCCCTACGATTCCTGGATGCGTATGCAATACGGCTATGAGCACGACTGCCTCGTTATCGCACAGCGCGAGGTGGAGCAGCAGCAACAGTCGCGAAGGAACGACACCTTCCGTCCGAGAAGGGTTGCCGCTATCCTTTGATATATAGGAGTGTGACAGGGGGTGACAGGTGACAGGAAGGTGACAGGGACAGGCACCTGTCCCACTCCTGCCCTGAGGGATAAAATGGACATCTTAATGTAAAGCGGGACCGTCATGCGTGGCGGTCCCTTTTTTTCAGGTAATTAGGTGAACAAGTAATCAGGTAATATAGTGAATTCTTTTCATCGTTATCAGTGGCATATTATGTGTTTCAAGAAATGGCGTTATTTTTCATTGGGCCATGGGAACAATCCTCTGCCATAAGATTGATTATGTGGGAAAACCACTGGTGGGTGGGTGTCGCCCCGCTATTCGCTGGATAAGATTTATTTCAGCGGTGCTCATCACCCCTTACGGGGGTGGGGCTCAAGGGGGGAGAGTGGATGGCGGTATACTTCCCAATTATTTTGGTGGTATACTTTTCAATTACTATTTACAGCTGGGGATGGAGGGTATAAAATGCCCGCATAAAGGATGAAGAAGGGTACTACACTAATGTGGCGTCGGCTACTATCTGTGCATGGTCAAAGGCCAGAGTGGGCAAGGCGAAGAGGGACCACCAGCGGAGTTCTGCGGCATCGTCGCCGGCATGCGCATTCTTCATGCTACATTCTTCAATTTGCACTAAATAGGCTGCTGTCACCGTGCGGCCTCGCGGGTCGCGGCCAGGGGCGCTGTAGATGCCTATCAGACGGATGTCCTGCTCGGTGACGACGAGGCTTGTCTCCTCCTCGAGTTCGCGCACGGCGCAATGCTCGATGGTCTCGTCCATCTCCATGAAGCCTCCGGGCAATGCCCAGCAACCTTTGAAGGGTTCGTTACCCCGCTTCACTAAGAGGATTTCGTTGCGGTCGTTGACAACCACACAGTCGGCCGTCAGCATCGGCCGGGGATAGTCGTAGGTGTATTGCCCTTTCTCTGCCATCTGTTTCCGATTTAAAACTGCAAAAATACATAAAAATATTTTAGGAAATACTTATTTTATAAAAAAGTTTGTATATTTGCATTTCCCCATTTTTATGTTAAAATGGGGTATTGTTTTTTTATTCAATAGGTTATAGGATGAACAAAGAGATACAATTCAGTTTGGTTTACCGAGACATGTGGCAGTCGTCGGGCAAATACCAGCCCCGTGTGGATCAGTTGGAGCGCATTGCTCCCGTGATTGTCGACATGGGTTGTTTCGATCGCATCGAGACTAACGGCGGTGCTTTCGAGCAGGTGAACCTGATGTACGGCGAGAACCCCAACAAGGCCGTCCGTGCCTGGACGAAAGCCTTCAACAAGGCCGGTATCCAAACCCACATGCTGGAGCGTGCCCTCAATGGTTTGCGCATGTACGGTGTGCCGAAGGATGTGCGCCAGTTGATGCCCAAGGTGAAGAAAGCCCAGGGTGTGAATATCATGCGCTCGTTCTGTGGATTGAATGACCCCCGCAACCTCGAACTCAGCGTGAAGTACGCCAAAGAGGCCGGTATGATCAGTCAGGCCGCCCTCAGCATCACCCACTCGCCTGTCCACACGGTGGAGTACTATATGTACATTGTCGATAAGCTCGTTGGGTTTGGTGCCGATGAGATTTGTCTGAAGGATATGGCCGGTGTGGGGCGTCCCGCTACCCTCGGCCGTCTAGTGCACGAAATCAAGACCAAGTATCCCCATATCAAAGTGCAGTATCACGGCCATACAGGCCCCGGTCTCTCGATGGCCTCCACCCTCACGGTGGCTCAGGCAGGTGCCGATGTCATCGATTGCGCTATGGAACCTCTGTCGTGGGGCATGGTGCATCCCGATGTGATCAGCGTGCAGGCCATGCTGAAGGATGCCGGATTCTTAGTGAAGGACATCAATATGGACGCCTATATGGAGGCTCGCAAGCTGACGCAGGAGTTTATCGACGACTTCCTCGGCCTCTATATCAATCCCGGCAACCGCGTGAGCACCTCGCTACTCGTGGGATGCGGATTGCCTGGCGGTATGATGGGCTCGATGATGAGCGACCTCCGTGGTGTGCATGGTGCCATCAATATGGCACTCAAGAAGAACGGTAAGCCCGAGGTGAGCTTCGAGGAGCTCACAGTGCAGCTCTTCCAGGAAGTGGAGCATATCTGGCCCATGCTGGGGTATCCACCGTTAGTGACCCCCTTCAGCCAATACACCAAGAATATCGCCGTGATGAATCTTCTCTCTATGGCTCAAGGCAAGCCCCGTTTCAGCCAGATAGACAAGGACAGCTGGAGCATGATCCTCGGTCGCGCCGGCAAGCTGCCTGGCCCCTTGGCTCCCGAAATCATCGAGCTCGCCAAGCAGAACAATATGGAGTTCTATGACGGCAATCCGCAGGATGCCTACCCCGATGCACTGCCCGAATACATCAAGGAGATGGAGGAGAACGGCTGGGACCGCGGTGAGGACGACGAAGAACTCTTCGAGCTGGCTATGCACGACCGTCAGTACCGCGACTACAAGTCGGGTATCGCCAAGGAACGCTTCAACAAGGAGGTCGCCCAGCTGCGCGCCGAGAAGGACGCTCCCAAGGCTCCTGCTACCGCCGAGAGTATCGCCCTTAACTACATCACTCCCAAACATCCCAACGCCACCCCCATCGTGGCTGACGCTACGGGCCGTCTGCTGTGGGAGGTCAACTTCGACGACCAAAGCACGCCACCGGCTCCCGGCACCGAGGTGAAAGAAGGCGCCACCATCGCCCATATCGAGGCTTCCTACGCCCTGATGCCACTCATGGCACTCAAGGGCGGAAAGATTGTCGACACCTGCGCCAAACAAGGCCAGATGGTAAAGAAAGGCGATGTCCTGGGATGGGTGGAATAGTAACGTTTACTGGTTTGCTCCACGTTGGTCGCAGGCCGTGTTTCCTATGGATCCAGGCAGAACGTTTAACGTTTAAAGAAAAAAATTTTGGTCAGTTCGGAAAAAGTGTGTACTTTTGCACTTTGAATTAAAGTGTTCAAGCATTCAAACAATCAAGCAATCAAACAATAGGTTATGAGTATCTCGATATTCGCCCTTATCATCGGAGCCATCTTCGTGAATAACGTGGTGCTGGCTCAGTTCCTCGGCATCTGCCCCTTCCTGGGAGTGTCGAAGGATGTGAAAAGTTCTGTCGGCATGGGTGGTGCCGTACTCTTCGTGATGCTGCTGGCCACCTTGGTGACCTACCTCATCATGCAGTACGTCCTTGTGCCCCTCAATCTGCAGTACATGCAGACCATCGCCTATATCCTCGTTATCGCCGCCCTTGTGCAGATGGTCGAGATTGTGCTGAAGAAAATCGCCCCGGCCCTTTATCAGGCACTGGGAGTGTTCCTGCCGCTAATCACCACTAACTGCGCCGTTCTTGGCGTGGCCATCTTGGTGATTCAAAAGAATATGACGCTCCTCGAGAGCATCATCTATTCTGCCAGCATCGCGGTGGGCTTTACCCTCGCGCTGGTTATCTTCGCAGGCATCCGCGAACAGCTTGAACTGACCGGCACCCCCAAGGGAATGAAAGGTGTGCCCATTGCGCTGGTCACCGCCGGTATTTTGGCTATGGCCTTTATGGGCTTCAGCAATCTGGTCCCCCTGCCGTAATGATTGACTCTTTATACATTATATATAAGGTAAAAAACGGGCCTTTTCCCCATTGGAAGAGGCCCGATTTTTACCTTTTTCAGACTCAAAAAAGATAAAAAAACAGGGTGAAAAAGAGTATAATAACCATAAATGTGGATTTTTTTAAAGTTGAAAATCAGCATATTGTATAAATTTTAAGAATTATTTTAATTTTATTTTTTAACACTTTTGGAATATGTTGTACTTTTGCACCCGTTTTCAAAGAGAAAAAAGTAAAAAAATTATAAACCATTAAAAATTAAATTAAAAATGAAGAAAGTTATCTTTACTCTCGCTATCGTTAGCATGTTTGGTTTCGCCGCTTGCAGCACCAACACCACCAACCAGGATTCTATCGATTCCGCTGCTAAGGCTGATTCCATCGCCAAGGTTGAGGCTGAGGCTCAGGCCGCCGCTGAGGCTGAAGCTGCTGCTGCCGACACCACCGCTGTCGAGGCTGTTGCTGAGGAGACTGCTACCATCGCCGAATAATAGCGAAAGCAACTAAAAAAAGAAAACCGCTCATTTGAGCGGTTTTTTTTTTGTCATCTGTCTGATCAGTTGCGGTAGCCGATGACGCGGCGCACTTCAGCAAGGGTTTTCTGCGCACTCTCGCGTGCTTTGTCGCGTCCACGGTCAAAGATGCGCTGCAGGGCCTGTTGGTCGGCACCAATCTCGAGGATGCGCTGACGCATGGGCTCGACAAAGTTCACCATATCTTCGGCGAGCTGTTTCTTGAGGTCGCCGTAGCGAATCTGGCAGCGGTTATAGAGGTCATCGAAGTATTCCACCGTATCGGGTGTGGAGACGGCTTTGAGGAGCGAGAAGAGGTTCTCGATTTCCTCAGGTTTCTTTTGGTTCATCTCCGTGGGACCGCTGTCACTCTTGGCTTTCATGATTTTCTTGCGAATCACCGAAGGTTCATCAGTGAGGAAGATGGTGGAGGCTTCTCCCTCGCTCTTGCCCATCTTACCAGCACCGTTGAGGGCGGGAATCTTCACCAATCCTGTGGCGGAGCCAATAGCCTGCGGCAAGGGGAAAACCTCGCTGCCGTACATGTTGTTGAAGCGCTGGGCGAAAGTACGGGTCATCTCGAGATGCTGTTCCTGATCCTTGCCCACGGGAACCTTGGTGGCCTTGTGGATGAGGATGTCGGCGGCCATAAGGGTGGGGTAGGTGAGGAGACCTGCGTTGACGTTGTTGGGGTTCTGACGTACCTTGTCTTTGAAGGAGGTGACACGCTCGAGTTCGCCGAGGTAGGCGTTCATATTGAAGAAGAGGTAGAGCTCGATAGTTTCGGGAAGATCGCTCTGGAGGTAGATGGTGGCTTTCTCGGGGTCGAGTCCCGCGGCGAGATAGGCAGCCATAATCTTACTGGCATCACCATAGATGCTGCCGGGCGTGGGATGCGTGGTCAGCGAGTGGTAGTCAGCGATGAAGAAATAGCAGTCGTATTCGTCCTGCATCTTCACAAAGTTGCGAAGGGCACCGAAATAGTTGCCGAGGTGAAGGTTGCCGGTGGGGCGTATGCCGCTGCAAACGATATCTTTAGTCATTTTTAATTTATGATTTATGATTTCTAAGTGTTTTATATTCGTGCCCGACGGACAGTGAGTCCAACGGAGAAAGTGCTGATGGCCATTACGAGGAGGAAGGTGATGAGGAAGTCGATGGCACGCATAGAGACGGGGAAGGAACTGACGACGAAATTACCGTCTCCCATACCGATGATGCCGAACTGCTGCTGGAGGAAACAGATAAGAAACCCTAATAACAGACCTGCGACGACGGCAATGGCGCAGATAAGAAGGCCTTCGAGGAGGAACGCACGCCGAATGTTGCGACGTTCCATACCCATGCTGCGTAGCATGAAGATGTCGTCTCGCTTGTTGAGGATAAGCAACGACAGCGAGGCTACTAGGCTGAGGGTAGAGATGAGGATGATGAGAGAGAGGATGAGATAGATGCCGAGACGCTCGGTGCGGTAAATCTTATAGTAAAGGGGCTGTTGGTCGTAGCGGTCCTTGATTATCAGATTAGAGTTATGAGTTATGAGATAAGAGTTGATTTTCTTTTTGATTTTGTCGAGGTTGGCACCGGGGTTGAGTTTGATGGCCAGGGAGGTGTACTCGTCAAAGTCGTAGCACATCAACTGGCGGACAAAGTCAATGTCGGTGATGACATACTGTCGGTCGATATCCTGCTGGATGAAGAAGTTTGCCACAGGATAGGCGTAACCGATATTGAAGGCCTCGTCCATAGTGTTTCCCATGGCAGTGGTGCCGCGCTTGGGGATATGAATAGCTGCTGGAACATCGGCAGGAATCGACATAGCGAGATCGTGGAAGATTTGGCCACCAACGATAAGGGTGGAGATGTCCTCCTCCCAAAGTCCATGGGAATCGATAGGGATTTGATTGGGGGCAAGATAGTAATCTCCCCAGTTGAGGAGTGTGTCAATACCGGTGACAGCGGCATAATATTCGTCGACACCGCGGAGTTTGACGATAGCCTGATTCTGTCCATAGGTGATCCAAGCCGTCTCACAGACAAGGCATGAGACATTGCCGATTCCTTCGGTGGAGCGAAGACTCTGGAGTTCACTGCCGGAAAAATGGAAAGTTTTGCCTTGAGTAGGTTCGATTGAGAGTTCGGGGTCGAAGGTACCGAAAAGTTGTTTGGTGATGTCACCGATGCCGTTGTAGACAGAGAGGACGACGATGAGGGCTGTGGTACTCACCATCAGACCTACAAGGGAAATCCACGAGATGACGTTGACCACCGACCGCTGTTTGCGGGAAAAAAGATAGCGTACAGCGATGAGGCCTTCGATTTTCAATGCGTGAATGTGTTAATGAGTTATTGTTTGAGTAAGCGCTCGATGTTCTCGATGTAGTCGAGGGAGTCATCGAGGTAGAATTCAAGGTGGGGAATGATGCGTAGTTGTTTGCCTTCGCGGAGGCCGAGACGGCGCCGCAGGTCGGGGGTGTTCTCCCGGATAAGTGCCAGTATGCTCTCCGGCGTACCCTCACCAATGACCATGATGGAGACATGGATGCGGGCGATGGAGAGGTCGGGAGTGATACGAACACCTGTGACTGTAATGAGAGAAGGACCGAGGACAGACTTCATCTCGCGGAGGAAGATGTCGCCCATGTCCTGCTGTATCAGTCGGCAAATCTTATTTTGTCTGGTAGATTGCATATTATCTTCGTTATAACGTTATGACGTTATTTCGTTTTTACCATCTCCAACCCAACCGAATCGGCAGAAACACCGTTTGCTGCATGTAAGCCACACCAAGGGTGATATAAAAGCTGTGCCAATTGCGGGACATGTTGCGCATGCCGTGGAAGTGATACCAGTAATACCAGTTCAATCCGGCATAGACCTCGGCCAGAGGAGAGAAGAGAGTCTCGTTGGCGAAGAGCATGCTGCCGCCGGCGCGGACACCGAGCAGTGGAGCAAACTTAATGGAAGTGGGTTGGTAGTCGACACCCATGATGGCTTTCCAGATGGGTCGGAAATCCATGTCGACGAAGACATTGGCTCCCATGTATGACTCGGCTTCCGCTTGATTGGGGCTGAGGAAGTAGTTGAATCCAGCACCACCACCAAGGAACCAGTCCTGGCTGATGTTCACGCCTGCCATCACGTTGGCGTTGGCCATGCTGTGGAACTTGTTGAGGTTGTAGCCGGTCTCACCAGCATTTCCTACGTTGCCCATAAAGAAGCCGTAGCCACCTTCCACCTTGAGCATGAACTCATTGTTGCTTCCCAACTGTTGGGTGTACTGTGCCGTGGCGGAGAGAGAGAGTCCCGCCAACACGGCCAAAACGAGGGTTCTTATTTTCATCATAGCTGTATCAATTTCGATTGGATGGATATGTTTTTGTTTTCTATTTGTACGATGTAGGTGCCTTTGGGCAGTGACGGATAGAGGGACTGCCCATTGCGGCAGCCGTCGCGGTGCCACACCGTGCGACCGTCGGTGTCGACAATGGTGACCGAGAAAGGCATCTCGGTATCGACCTCGATGGTCAAGGGCTGCCCTTTACCCAGAGGGTTGGGAAAGAGGTTGAGATGAGTGATGAGTGATGAGTGATGAGTGCCGATGGCGAGGCGTTCGAAGTCTACCACCGCCAGCGTGTATTCGCCCGGCAGGATATTCTCGGCCACGAGCCACCCTTCGTTGGCGTTGCCCTCGTAAGTGCGTGAGACGAGTTGCCAAGAGCTCTCTCTGTTGTGGCGGTAAAACAAGCCCAGAGAGTCAACGGTGGCCGCATTGGTGTAGAAACCTCGGTCGAGATTGGGGTAGGAACTATTGGAATAGGCTCCGCGCACGAAGCGGAAGGAGCCCTTTACGCTGTCAATGACATCCCATTGCCCCTGTAGCATCCAGTAGCGGTTGGCGCGGCGCACCACTCCTTCGGGCATCTCGCCCATGGCAGGAGCCATGTGGTGCTCGGCATAGAGGTATTTGGGATAATGGCGTATCGAGTCTGCTGCCCTTACTTTCAAGTGTGTCAACGGCAACGTCTGGGTGCCAGCATAACTTGTCAGTTGTAGCGCATTCAGAGTGGCGGCATCGGAAATCTCATAGTTGCGGTCGAGCACACAGAAAGCGGGGGTAAAACCGAGGTCATAGTCATTTCCGATATTAAAGCTGGTTCCGGAGCCAGTAAAATCCACCCACCGTTTAGTGGAATCCAGCAGGTCGTCGTCGTTATAGTAGAAAATAGTCACCGGCACACGATGGGATGCCAAAGACTGTGTGGTACCCACACTCTGTTGGTGAATGCAGAAGACATTGCCCTCAAATCCGTAGTTCCCCCAATACTCTACCCGATAGTCGACAAATCCGGGACTTAAGACATGGAAGTCGAAGAAGTCGGTGAGGTCGACACCAGAGTAGAGACTCAACGAATCGCGGAGACGGTAAGTGTCGATATTTCCAAAGGCACAGCGTTCCATCAGTCGGTTCAGCGAGGCGTAGAACACTGAGTCGCCCAAGTATCCACGCAACGAATGCCACACCATCCAGCCTTTTTTATAAACGGTAGAACCATATGTGTAGTCATGAGGCATAGGGGTGAGGGCGCGGTATCCATTGTCGGTGATATGAGTGGTGCGCAGCACCTCTTCGAGATAACGTTGGTAGTAGTCGTCACTGGCGGTGCGGCCGCTGACAGCCTCCATAGCCACCTCGCTGGTGAAGGAGGCGCCGCCCTCATTAATCCACATGTCCTCTTCGGTCTCGCAGGTCACCAGATTGCCAAACCAGGCATGCCCCAACTCATGGGCGATGGTCGTCTGTGCCGGTTCACTCATCGAGGCGATGAAGCGTTGGTCGAGGGCGATGTTGTTCACATGCTCCATCGATCCTTTCTCGGTGGCGATATATCCAATGCGTTCCCAACGGTAGGGGCCGAAGCAGCGTTCAAACATCGGCACCACAGAATCCAGTTCGGTAAAAGCCCTCCGCACACTGGTCTCCGAGCGGTTGCGGTAGCCGAGGGTCAGCGGATAGTCGCCATAAGTTGAATGGATAGTGTCGTAGATGCGGGTCCAGTTCGACTGGCTCACAGAGACGAGGTAGGTGGGTGTGGGATGATTGATGCGCCACACCGAGTGCTCGCAACCTGCCGAGTCGGTGTCCACACTCTGACGGATACCGCCACATTCGGCAGTCCATCCTGTGCGTGCTTTCATACGCAAGGTATAGGTGGCCTTGTCGTGGAAATTATCGCGGCAGGGAAAGAAAGCACGTCCTATCACATGGGGGTTGGTCTCAAAGCCTACGCCGAGGTTATAACTGACATTGTTGTCCATATGCATGCCGCCCCAGCCGTAGTTCTCCACATAACCCCAGCAGGTGTACCATAAACGCAGGGTAAAGGTCTGATGGGCGGCGATGCCCGATGTGGGTATGGTAATTCTGGAATTATGAACGCCGAGTCCGGAACTCCTAATGCCTCCCATCTCAAGCGAGTCGAGGGTGCCGATAAGGTCGAGACTGATGCTGTCGCAGAGGCGCAGCAACTGCAGCGTCACCACCGCCTCGCCGTGGAATGGCACACCATCGCTGAGGTCGAGCGCTATGTCGTAATCGAGCACATCGACAGAATCCTGCACCTGACATTGTGCGTTATAACCACACAACACCAAGAGTATCACGATGGAAAGTGTCTTTAGACGTTTCATAATTGATACTAAAATAAAATGCAAATATACGAAAAAATTGAAAATGAAAAATGAAAAATGAAAAATGCAGTTGGATTTGACTACGGAGAACAATAATATGGACTCTCCTCCGTTATAGCAAATATGAAGAAGAAAACAATATTCCGACTGATGGTCCTTCTGCTCGTTGCCGGCGTGGCCTTCTCGGCATGCAGCAGTGGCGTCAACATGCACAAACATAAACGCAGCGACTGCGACTGCCCTACATTTTGACACCAGAAGAACAATATCGCAGGATACTCAGTAATCACCTGCCTCTCGAGGCGGTGGAGAGAGTTTACGACTACCTCTTCCGTCATAAGGTTCATTTCCACATCACCCTTGAGCGGATATCCAAACTGGGCGACTATCGTTGGCCTCATAAAGATCATCCTTTCCATGAAATCTCCGTCAACGGTGACCTTAATCCCTACTTCTTTCTCTGGGTTTTCCTCCATGAGGCAGCTCATTTGGAAACACATTTAAAGTACAACTCTGTCCAGCCTCATGGTCACGAATGGCAAGAGGAGTACCGCCGGTTGCTTATCGTCAATGCCCATCTTTTCCCAGTGGAGATTCAGCCGCTGTTGGCCAAATATACCCGACGCGTTCCACTCTCCCATCCTGTTGCCAAACAGGTCGAGGCAGCTTTGCACCGATACGATACCAACTACAACCCCGACACCTTAACCCTCGATGACTTGCAGCCGGGAGACCACTTTCATTTGATGAAACACCCTGAGCAGTTTTTCGAAGCCCTCGAGCGTCGCCGCACCCGCTGGCTTTGCCGCGAAATCGCCACCGGTCACCAATACCTCGTCAATGGCTCTGCTGAAGTGGAAAAATGTTAAAATTTCTTTACATTCATTTTTTTTTCGTATCTTTGACCATTCAATAATGTGCGAAAAAACCATTGTAAATAATAAGAATCAAAAAGTTACAATAAAATGAAAATCTTAGTTTTAAACTGCGGAAGTTCATCGATCAAGTATCAGCTGGTCGACATGGCAAACAATGCTCAGGTGATGGCCAAGGGTCTGCTGGAGCGCATCGGTCTGGAAATGGGTGAGTTCACCCATAAGTGGAACGGCCAGAAGCACTACGAGCAGAAACCTATCCCCAACCACACTGAAGGTATCAAGATTGTCCTCGCCGCCCTTACCGACCCCAAGATTGGCGTTATCAAAGACCTCAAGGAGATTGGTGCTGTTGGTAATCGTGTGGCCCATGGTGGCGAAATCTTCAAAGAAAGTTGCCTGGTGACCGACAAAGTCATTGAGCAGATCAAGAGCCTCGAGCACCTCGCTCCGCTGCACACCCCCGGCAACCTCGCCGGTATCTACGCTATGCGCGAAGTGCTGCCCGGCGTGCCGCAGGCCGTGGTCTTCGATACCGCTTTCCACAGTACCCTGCCGCCCAAGACCTTCCTCTATGGTCTGCCCTATGAGATGTACGAGAAATATGGTATCCGCCGCTATGGCTTCCACGGCACTAGCCACAAGTTCGTCGCCGAGAAGGCCGCCAAGATGATTGGCAAAGACTGGCACGACCTGAAGATCATCTCCTGCCACCTCGGTAGCGGTGCCTCCATCGCCGCCATTGACCATGGCAAGAGTTTCGATACCACCATGGGTATGACCGCCCTTGAGGGCCTCATCATGGGCTCGCGTTGCGGCGATGTCGACCCCGGCGTCATCCTTTACCTTATGGACCAGGGCTACGACAGCAAGGCCCTCACCAAACTGCTCTACAAGCAGAGCGGTCTGCTGGGCATCAGTGGCGACAAGCAGGATATGCGCGACATCCGCGCCGGCCGCGATGCAGGTGATGAGCGCGCCACCTATGCCTTCGACATGTTCGCCCTCAAGGTGAAGAAATACATCGGCGGCTACATGGCCGAGATGGGCGGCTGCGACCTGCTGCTCTTCACTGGCGGCATCGGCGAGAACGCCTGGTTCATGCGCCGTCCTATCCTCGAAGGTCTCGAGTGCCTTGGCCTCGACATCGACTTCAGCAAGAACGACAACGTCATGGGCGAGGATATCATCCTCAGCACCCCCAAGTCGAAGATGGCCGTTGTGGTCTGCACTACCGACGAAGAATACGTCATCGCCAGCGACACCTACCGTCTGGCGACCAAGTAATAGTGGGTAGTGTATAGTTGATAGTGGGTAGCATTCGGAAACGAGTGCTACCCACTATCTTTAGTGATACATAGATTATTTCCCGGCCGCGAGGTATTTTTTCAGGGCTTTGACGTATTCTCTGAAAGCTTCTGCACCCGAGGCCGTAATCTTGCAGGTGGTGCGGGGCATCTTGCCTTTGAAGCCCTTCTCCACAGTGATGTATTCGGCGGCGGCCAGTTTGTCTATCTGCACACTTAGATTGCCGGAGGTGGCTCCCGTCTGTTCTTTCAGATAGGTGAAGTCGGCTTCTTCTACCCCAGCCAGGATGGACATGACAGCCAGTCGCAGTTCTGAGTGCAGGAGCGGATCAAGTTTCGGAAACATGGATTTACTTGTATTGGGATTTGACAATCAGTCCGGTGGCCACCAACACCAGGCCTGCAAACGTGAAGATGAACAGTTGTTCCATTCCGTCAAGGACCAAATAATGGATGGAGAGACCGCCAATACCGGTCACGAAACCGGCGATCTTGATAATCCAGTTCTTCAATGCCACCCCACTGACACATTCCGCCAATCCAAAAAGGAGGACGATTTCTGCAGTCAAACCATTGAGTACGGAAATGAGCCCAAACAGGCTTGTGCCCACTTGAGTGTAGATAAGGGTGAAGGCAGCCACCGTGCAGGCAAAGATGCCGAAGGTGCCCCAGATGCCTCCGACGATGCGGCTGATATCGTTGCGCGCACCATTGGGGTCCTCTTTGCCCCTTAACACCCGCTCCAGCGGGAAACCAATGGCCGGCAGGGCAAACCAGAGGTTATTCCATGCATCGCTACCCGTGGCCTTACATAATATATAGATGAAAAGGGAGAAGAATGTCAGCAATACGCCCCAAAAGAGGAAATACTTGCCACTGCGGCGTGTGATTTCCTTTCGGCTGTTGTTAAGCGTCTCCGTGATGAGCGACAGGCTCTCTTGAGCTGTCATCTCTTTGTTTTGTTCATTTGTGTTTTCCATGACTGTGTTGTTTTTAATTTGGGTGTCTTTTTTGATAACAAGTGCACTTTTTGTTTCAATTTGACGATGCAAAGATAAACAAGTTTATGAAATAAACTAAAAATATTTGCAATTTTTTTCTTAACATATTATTTATCAGTATGAAAAATTTTATCTTCTCTGAGTATTATGGTTATTTTTTTAATAAAATGAAAGGGGGAAAAACAAAATAATACCCCTTGTTTTGAATGCGTTTACATTTTTTTACTAAACAATAAAAAAAAGTGTGTTTCGTTATTTATAACATTATGAAACGCTATATAATAACTCTATTGATATTGTTGCCGGTAGTGGTGGCGGGACAGAACGCGAAGAGCGAACCGCTGTTCAATCAGGCGGTGGAGAAGAGCGTCGTGGGGCAGTACGAGGAGGCTATCGAACTGCTGCACAAGGCTCTCGACATCGACCCGGGCTACGCCGAGGCGTGGCTGCTGCTGGGCAACCAGCACATGGCGCTGCTGGACTACAAAACGGCCCGCGACTGCTACCAGCACTGCCTCGACCTCAATCCCAAGAGCCCCACGTGGCAGAAGGAGGCCCGCGAGGGCATCCGCACCGCCGAATGGCGTCAGCATGCCGTGGAGCATCCTGTGCCCTATCATCCTATCAACCTCGGTCCCAATGTCAACACCGCTGCCGACGAGTATCTGCCAGCACTCACCGCTGACTACCGCACGCTGGTCTTCACCCGCCGCAGTCCCCGCAACGCGCTGACCGAACGGGGCCTGCCGCAGGAAGAGGACTTCTATATCTCATACTATGATACCATGGAGCTTGTCTTCGGTCCCGCCGAGCGCATGCCCGAACCCCTCAACAGTCACGGTAACGAGGGGGCGCAAACCATCTCACACGATGGCCGCATCGTCATTTTCACCGCCTGCGGCCGCAGCGGCGAGCGCACGGGGTGCGACCTCTTCATGAGTGTACGCCACGGCGACCGCTGGGGCAAGCCCCAGAACCTCGGAGCCCCCGTCAATTCGGTCTACTGGGAGTCGTTCCCCTCGCTCTCCATCGACGGCTACACCCTCTATTTCGCCTCCAACCGCAAGGGGGGCTACGGCGGCACCGACATTTGGTACTGCACTCTCGAAGAGGGTCGCTGGAGCGAGCCTAAGAACATGGGAGCCTCCGTCAATACCAAAGGCAACGAGACGGCACCCTACATCCATTTCGACGACAAGACGCTCTACTTCGCTTCCGACGGTCACATCGGCATGGGAGGCATCGATCTCTACATGGCTAAGCGCATCAACGACACCACCTGGGGGGAGGTGAAGAACCTTGGTTATCCCATTAACACTCCCGGCGACGAGAATAACCTCATCGTCGCTCCCGACGGCCGCACTGCCCTCTTCTCCTCCGACCGCCCCGACGGCTACGGCCAGCAGGACCTCTACTCCTTTGTCATGCCTGCTCCCGTGCGTCCCGAACGCATCACCTTCATTGACCCCATGCTGCAGGCCGAGAACCTGCTGACGCTGGGCGACACTGTGACGCTCAAGGATATCTTTTTCCATACCGCCAGCGCTGAACTCTATGAAGCCTCGAAAGCGGGTCTCGACCGGCTGGCCGAAGCGCTCCTCCGCCATCCGCGCCTGCGCCTCGAGGTGGGCGGCCATACCGACAATGTGGGCAAGGACGAAGACAACATGGTGCTCTCCGAGCGCCGCGCCAAAGCAGTCTACGACTACCTCGTCGAGCGCGGCGTCCCCGCCGACCGCCTCACCTACAAGGGATATGGCGAGACGCGCCCCATCACCACCAACGACACTCCCGAAGGCCGTGCCCAGAACCGCCGCACTACCCTTACGCCCTTAAGATAACCAATATAAAACTATTGTTCTCCCATTGTTTTTCCATTAAAAATGAAAGAACGATGAAAGAACAGAGGTTGAAACTGTTAATTATAAGTCAATTAGAACGCCTACGAAGTACTACTTCGTAGGCGTTGCTATTTTGAGTATTATTTCTTATTTCAGGAAGAGTTTCTGCCAGTTCTTGTACTCGCGGTCGCGCCAGGCGCCGTTGTGATAGGCGTAGCTGACGATGGCGGGGATGACGGTGGTGCCTTCGGCATAAACCATCTGCTGCAGTTCCTCGCTCACCTTGCCCCAGCTGCCGGCCTCGAGCAGAGTGCTGGAGGAGCAGGCGCCGTCGCGCACGTCGGCCACGGTGATCTGGATGGCGTATTTGTGCATGGGAACCTCTTTCCCAAGTATCTCAGCACACACGACGGTGTCCTGGGCGAAGTTCTTGGGGGTGCCGCCGCCGACCATGAAGAGGCCGCTCTCGGGGCAGGCCATCTTGATCTCGGTGAGCTCGAGGAAGTCGGCCACGCTGTCGATGCTGACGTAGGGCTTGCCCTCGTGACGGCGGATCCACTGGTGCTTGCCGATGCCGAAGCCGGCGCTGCTGTCGCTGAAGGCGGGGCAGAAGATGGGCACGCCGCACTCGTAGCAGGTCTGGATGAGGCTGTCTTTCTTCACACCGTGACCCTCGGCGAGCCATTTGCCCACGTTGTAGAGGAACTCGCGGCTGCTGTAGGGACGCGGCTCGAGGAGGTCGGCGACGTCGCAGGTGGCCTGGTCACAAGCCTGCAGCTCTTCCTCGTCGATGAAGGTGTCGTAGATGCGGTCGATGTAGAGCTCGCGGAGCTGGGTGTCGGGGATGACATTCTCCTTGGTGCCGATGTAGTGTTTGTAACCCAGGGCCTCGAAGAGGTCCATGTCAATGATGCTGGCACCAGTGCTGACGACGGCGTCGACCATCTTGTTGCGCACCATGTCCACGTACACCTGCATGCAACCGGCAGCCGAGGTGGAGCCGGCGATGGTGAGGATGTTGGTGCAGTCCTTCTCGGCGATCATTTGGCAGAGGATGTCGGCGGCGCGGGCGGTGTCGCGGCTGGTGAAACTCATGTGACGCATGGCGTCGATAAGCTCGGTGCTGTCGTACTTCTTGATGTCAATGTGCTTGACGGTTTCTTTCAGGAGGTCTTTCTTTTCCATTGTATAGATGTCTTTATTATTTGTCTCAAATAATAAGACAACGTGAAAAAAAATAAATTATTGTATGAATTCAAGGAATTTTCGATTCTGGTCGTAGTAGATTCTTATGCGGTCGCCGTAGTCGAAGAAGTCGCAGATGGTAGCACCGTTGAGGGCTGCAATCAGGCTCTCCTCCCAGCCCGATGGGTCGTAGATCTCGGTTGTGTTTCCGATAAGGATATTGATGTGGTCGTTGAGGACAGAATAGTTGCCCCATAGATGGTTGATACCGCCGCCTTGAACTACGCCGTTCTCGTAGAACTGGAGCCAGAAGGGAATGGGACCGTTGCTATTCTCGGGGACCTCTTCTGTCCAAGGGCTGGTCGTGCGGTCGACGAAACGTTGCAGATGCCATTTCTTGTCGGTGAGGGTAGGGATGGTGTCGGGATAGTTGCAGTAGATGATGCGCACACTGGAGGGGTCGATGTTGTAGGTGATGCCTGCGATGCCACCCAGCATGCTTATCTCGTGGCCCTCGCAGTCCACTAGCGTGGACATCCCGTCGTCGCAGTGCACACAGGGGTTGATGATGAAACCCTGCTTGACGGAGTCGAAGGTACACACGGCTATTGACGCATCTTGTTTTCCGCGCCATGACTCAAACAGGAGCACATTCTGATGGAGCCATTCCAGATCGTCGAGCGGATTGTCAACACCGCAATGACAAGGACCGTTGTAGGGGAAATGGGTGTTGTCCGCATTCTTTGTGCAGGAGGCCAATGTTGCGGCAGTCAGCACCGCGAACAGCAAAAAGACAAGATGTTTTTTCATGATAATATGTATTTTGATTCACCTATATAACGGAAAAAAATGAAAAAAATCACACCCTAAAGGCAACTTTTTTTCAGAACAGATGTGATATTTTGCCATTTTGTACGTTATAAAGGTAGATTAAAGTTTAAAAAGATGAAGAAAACATTTTTTACCTTAGCTGTTGCGGTGGGAGTCGTTGCCGCGGCTTTTTGGGGATGCGATAAGCAGAATGTCGCCATCCCTGGAATCAGCAATGTCAGTGTCTCCGACTGTCATTTTCCCGACCCCGAGAGGTATACCAAAAACAGCGACGAAGATTCTGTTGTGGTCTCGTGGGTTATAGGCATTCCGAACTCGATGATAATCACTCATTACAATATGGATTTGGACTGCGGATCGGACAATCGTATCGTGACCACGGTGGAAATGGCGGGCGATGTCGTCACCGTCACTGAACATGTGGGAGAACAAGGAATGACCGACTGCTTTTGTTTCTACGACAACACGTTCCAGATTGACAACTTGCCTCGGACGCCCTTCACGCTGGTTGTCCAGGTAGAAAGCGTCTTTATGGATAATCTCCCTGAAACAGCAATTGTGTATCAACAACAATTCTAACATGAAACGAATTCTTTTCTCTATCGTGCTAGTGCTGACCATGGTTGCGTGTGAGCGCTCTGAAGACTTCTCCGCTAGCGGGAGTCCCTTCAACGGCAAAAGCCTGACGGGACGCCCCATCGTCCAGATACAGTACGACCTTCATGAAGAGGGCGTGGAGGCCTCCATCGACTCCCTGACCTACTTCGATGTCTGGCACTGGAATAGCCAAGGGCAGTTGGCCTCCGTGGACTACGATACGGCTGGGATTCAACGCAATGCCCTCTATACCCCATTCCGCGATACCTACCATTATGATGGTCAAGGCCGCCTGGAATCCATCGACTGTCATGGCTACATCGACCGCACTTGCCGCTTCTACTACCGAAACGGACTGCTGAGCCAAATCACCTATCCCTTCGGGGACAGCGGCTACCAGTACCAGACCGAGTTCTGTTATCACTCTGGAAGCCATTATCCCTACGCTGTGATTTTCATCCATCCGCAGGAAAGTTTCATGGTAGATCGCCTTGGCGATACCTTGGTGCAAACGTGGACGCTGGAATGGAGCGGTGGCAATCTGGTGCGGGCCACGGCGGACTCGATGGCATGGTACTGTACCGGTATTTCGTGGATAGACTACTACTACGACAATCACCCCAACAGTCTTCAGGGTCTGTTTTTCGCCTCACAAATCTTTGATGGCAGTTTCGTGGACGAGCCCACCAGCCTGTGCCGCAATAATCTGGTGCGTCGTGTGATACACTGCACCAACCACGACGAGATTAGCAGCATTGAGAGCCTCTGGAAGTACACCTATGGCCCCGATGGTTACCCCACTAGTGTCAGCTACTCCTACAGTACCATGTATTGGACCACCATCTACGTCACAAACCATATCACCTACGGAGTTTTTTAATGGGTTATGGGTTATAGGTTATGGGTTATAGACAATTGTGTAACAATGAAGTTCGGAAGCCGTCTCTAAACCATAACCCATAATCTCTAACCTTAATAATGGATACAGAACGGTTTATAAGCGACGTTGTCTCGCTACAGCCCATGATGCAACGTGTGGCGGTGAGATTCCTGCATGACGACGACCTGGCTGCCGACGCCGTGCAGGAAGCGCTTATCCAGCTTTGGCATAAGAGGTGGCGCTTAGGCATGATGAAAGATTGTCGCAGCTACTGTATGCGGACGCTCCGCAACCGATGCATCGACATCCTGAGGCAACATAGCCACGACAGCATCCCCTTGGAGGAGGCCGACCGCTTCCCACTGCAAGATGACGACGCAGAGGCTACCGAGGAACGTTACCAACTGTTAGAGGAGGCCATTGCCACCTTGCCCCCTCAGCAGCAGCAACTGATAGAACTGAAATATGTGAAAGGACATAGCATCCACGAGATGGCGGAAATAACAGGTCTCAGCGAGACCAATGTGACCACGCTGATGAGCCGTGCCTACCTCACACTCCGGAAAAAAATGGAAAATGGAATACAATGACGACATAGAAAAACTTTTGCAGCAATATGGCCGGAAGAAGCAGATTGCTTCGCATGTGCGGCATCTGGCACACGTGCAGGCACGGCGGCGCACATGGGTGGCGTGTACGCTGTTGGTGCTTCTGGGGTCGGTGGGGATTGTCCGGATGCTTTCGACATCGCAAACTTCAGAGCAAACCCTTGTCGCCCAACAGGTGCGGCCCACTGCCGGCAATACAGTTCCAGCTGTTGATGTGGCCACCGTAAATGTCGAACCCCGATTGATGACTGCCACGACGAGGCATTATGACAATCAAACCGCTATGATAGAGATTCCCGATTCGCCCCTGCCATCAACCGTCGAAGAGTCACCATTGGTAGCGAAATTACCGCAGGAAGACACCGCTGTACACGCCCCCGATGTTCTTTCTGAACCCATTCCGGAGACAACCCTTGTGGACGTTTTTTACCCTGAGATAGGTATGCCCTCCGAACCAATCATCCAACCATCCAATCAAGCAATAAAGCACTCAAACAATCTCCACTTCATCTCCTCCGTCACGGCTTCGGCCACCCCGTCTTACGGCACTGGATACGCTGGTGATGCCTCAGCCAATACCGAAAGTACGACCTCCCTTGCCCTCACACCCCGCTGCACCTTCACGGCCGATGTGGGTGCGGCTTTCACCGTTGCGGGCAACGAACGGCGGCATTTCGACATAGGCCTCTCCCTCGGTGGCCACTACCAGCAGGGAGAGTTATTGAATGTAGTCCATAACCAGATGATGGGAGTTGATGGATTCCTATCTGATGTCATCATCACCCAGACAGAAGGCACCTATAGCACCTTTAGCCTTTATGCGAGCCTGCCGCTCACTTATAGCATTGCCCCTCGGGACAGCAAAAGTGTGGGGTGGAGCTTAAGCGTCACCCCTGCACGCAGTATAGCGCTGTCACATATGTTGGGAGGCATTGAACTCAACCCCTGGCGACTGACCTTGGGTGTAGGTATACTATTCCCAAAGAAATACCTCCATCGGGTTAGCCTTGTCGCTAATCTGCTGCCGCTTTACATCTCGTATCCCATACATGAGATAGGTATTGAGATAGGCTTCTGATTTTTATAGGTTGAAAAGAGATTTGGCGCTGGCAGTGGTGATGTCAGCAACCTCGCCGAGGGTGATACCGCGGAGGTCGGCAATTTTTTGCGCTATGAGGGGAATATAGGCGGGTTCGTTGCGCTGTCCTCGATGGGGAACGGGCGAGAGATAGGGGGCGTCGGTCTCGAGCACCAAACTCTCGAGGGGAACGGTGGCAGCAATGGTGCCGAGAGCAGCATTTTTGAAGGTGGCCACACCGCCCACTCCCAGATGGAATCCCATCTCAATGGCCTTGTAGGCTTCTTGCAGGCTGCCACCGAAACAATGCATGACCCCTTGGTAGCGGGGACGGTTGAGCCGTTTGAGGAGACCAAAAAGTTCGTTGTAGGCTTTGCGGACATGGAGACAGACGGGCAAGTGGAGCTCCTCTGCCCATTGCATCTGTCGCAGAAGCGCTTCCCGCTGTTGCTCAAGGTAGGTGGTGTCCCAGTAGAGGTCAAGCCCTACTTCTCCTACGGCAACGAATTGGATCGGCGAATTATGCGAATTAAAAAGGTAGTCGTGGACGATTTGCAGCTCCCGCTCGAAGTCTTCTTTCACCGAAGTGGGGTGCAGCCCCATCATCTGCCGGAAATATTGGGGATTCTGCGAGGCCAGTTGTTCCTGCTGTCCATGACTTTGACTATCGATGGCAGGAAGCAGCAAAGTGGTGACACCCACGTCGAGGGAGCGTTGCAAGACTTCGTCGCGGTCGGCATCGAAAACTTCGTCGTAGAGGTGGCAGTGGGTGTCGATGAAGGTCATGGGTAAAGTTTATATTTAAGGATTAATGGAGATGACAATCCTTGGATATTGTCTTATCTACTGTCTCCTTTTTCCTGGATAATCTCCGTCAACAGGTCGTAGAGCTGGAGCATCTGTGGGTTGTCGGCCAGGAGGCGGCGCTGGGCGTCGAGGGTCTTCTGGTCGTGGCGGCGTGCGGGACCCGTTTGTTGGGGCCAAAGGGGGCCGTAATCCATCTTGTGGATGGTCTCCTCGGCCAGTGGACGAAGGATGGAGAAATCGATGCCGTGCTGCGTGAGTGTTTCCTGTGCGAGGGCGTTGATGGCGTTGCCGAAGTTGCTGACCATCACAGCGGCCAGATGGGCCCAACGACGTTGCTCGAAATCGAGGTGGTGGATGTGGTTGCTGACGGGAGAGAAGAGGCACTCTATTTCGTGCAGCACTTTCGGGGTAGAACCTTCGATGCAGAGGGGCAGACGGGAGTAATCTATCGCGATATCGCGCACGAAAGTTTGCGGTGACCACACCACGCCATAGTGGCGGCTGATGGGTTTGAGGACGGTGGCGGGGGTGCTGCCCGAAGTGTGAAGTACGAGGGCATCTGGGAGCCTCAAATCGAGAGCCAGGTCGTAAAGGGCGTCATCGTTGACGGCCAGCAGGTAGATGTCTGACTGGTCATCGAGGAGGGAGAGTTTGTTGATGGGTTGAGCTCCTATGCGAGAAGCCAATAAAGCGGCGTGGTCGAAATCACGCGAGAGCACTTGCCTCACGTGGAGGCCGGTGTTGTGTAGGGCAAGGGTCAAGTGGGTGGCTACATTGCCTGACCCTATTATAGAAATGGTTGACATATAATGTATTAACACATTAACGCATTAACACATTAACACGTTAATATTCGTCTTCCTCGAAGAAAAAGTCCTCCTTGGTGGGGTAGTCGGGCCAAATATCTTCGATACTCTCATATTGGTCGCCTTCATCCTCAATCTCCATAAGGTTCTCCACAACCTCCATGGGAGCGCCGGTACGTTGAGCGTAGTCAATGAGTTCCTCCTTGGTGGCGGGCCAAGGGGCGTCTTCCAGTTTAGATGCTAATTCAAGAGTCCAGTACATAACTATTCTTTCCTTCTATATCTTTATCGCTGAAAATGCGTAATTATTTTGTTTTGTGCAGATTGTATTGTCCTGCTTTCTAAAAATTTTTTGCAAAGATACACAAAAAGTGAAATGTACAAAATGAAAAATAATTTTTTTTTAGTTGGTGTAGAGGTCTTCCTTTTGTCCAACAGCAACGACGGCATAACGGCCGAGGACGAAAAGATAGTCGGAGAGGCGGTTGAGGTAGCGTTGAATCACAGGGTCGAGTTTTGCCTCGCGGGAAAGGGTGACGACACGTCTCTCGGCACGGCGACAGACCGTGCGGGCCACATGGCACTGGGCACCGGCAAGGGTGCCACCGGCGATGACGAAGTTCTGCAACTTGGGTAGCAGGTCGGTGAGGGTGTCAATCTGGCGCTCGAGTATCTCCACCTCCTCTTCTGCCAACTGCGGCAGACGGGCATATATGGTCTCATCCTCGGTAGCCAGCAGGGTCTGGAGGGTGAAGAGGTTGTGCTGCACAACTTTCAGTTCGTCATAATAGCCGCCTTTCATGTCGCGCAGTATCTCGGCCAACAGGCCGATGTGCGAGTTGAGCTCGTCGACAGTGCCGTAGGCTTCGACACGGTGGTCGTCTTTGGCAACGCGACTGCCGCCCACCAGCGAGGTGGTGCCAGCGTCTCCGGTTTTGGTGTAAATCATTCTTTTATATTTATATTTTTTCAACGCTCTTTACCTCTGGAATAACTCTCTTCAGGGCTTGCTCAATGCCTTGTTTCAAGGTCTGCATGGCATGAGGGCAAGAGCCGCAGTGGCCTTTGAGGCGTACGATGACGACTCCTTCAGCGGTCATGTCGACATATTCCACATCGCCGCCGTCCTGCTGGAGGTAGGGGCGAATCTGAGCAAGGGCGTTCTTTACTTTCTGCTCAACGACGGGCTTCTCTTGGTCGGTCATAATGATTTGAGGTTTAAATGGTTTGAATGTTTTAAAGGGTTGGAAGGTAATGGGTTGATTGGCTCTTCCATTTTTAACCTTTTAAGCAAAGCGACCCTTTTTAACTTTTTATCTTTAACTTGCAGATTTCTGCAATGGTGTTTTGGGCCAGCTGGTCGAAGGCGTCGCGGACGGGGTCATGGACGTTGGCGGGGTTGAAGAGGGCCACGGGCTTGCCGCTGTCGCCACTCTCGGCGATGCTCTGCACCAGTGGTATCTCACCCAGCAAGGGGATGCTCATCTCCTCGGCGAGCTTGCGGCAGCCGCCGTTTCCAAAGATATAGTACTTGTTGTTCGGCAACTCGGCAGGGGTGAACCAGGCCATGTTCTCGACGAATCCAAGAACGGGGATGTTGACATTCTCGTTGCGGAAGAGCTCCACGCCGCGCACCACATCGGCCAGAGCCACCTGCTGGGGGGTACTGACGATGATGGCGCCGGAGACGGGGATGGTCTGCGCGAGGGTGAGTTGGATGTCGCCTGTTCCCGGGGGCATATCGACGACCATATAGTCGATTTCGTCCCACCAGGTCTCGGTGAGTATCTGCTTGAGGGCACCGCTGGCCATAGGGCCGCGCCAGGCGAGGGCCTTGGTGGGGTCAACGAAGAAGCCTACAGACATGAGTTTAATGCCGTAACGCTCGATGGGCAGCATATAGGTCTTATCGCCTACATGGTGGCCATAGACCTCCTCATCCTGGATGTTGAACATAATGGGGATGGAAGGACCATAGATGTCGGCGTCGACGAGGGCCACTTTGGCACCCGTCTTGGCCAGCGACACCGCAAGGTTGGCGGCCACGGTGCTCTTTCCCACACCGCCTTTGCCAGAGGCTACGGCGATGATGTGGTGGATGTTCTTGAAGAACTCGGCGAACTCCTCTTTGGGGTCGGGCTGCGGACGCGAAGTGAGATTGATTTCTACCTCAGCGTTGCGGTCTACCATCTCGTGGATGGCGTTGATGCAATCGTCGCTCATCTTCTTCTTCATCGGACAGGCAGGGGTGGTGAGGACAAGGTCGAAGGAGACCTTGAGTCCGTCGACCTTGATATTCTCAATCATGCCGAGTTCTGTGAGGCTGCGGCCGAGGTCAGGGTCGTTCACATGGCCGAGGGCCATTTCTATTTGGGTTGTTGTGATCATTTTTTATTTTTTGGGGTAGTTAAAGAGGTTAAAGGGAGTTATCACACATGTTTTAACTCCTTATCTCCTGCCTCCTTTACTACTTGTTGAATATCTCGTTAAGTTTGTTTTCTAACTGTTGTCCCCGCAAATTGCGTGCCAACACCATACCGTCAGGTCCGACAAGGACGGTGGAGGGAATGGATTGCACGCCATAGAGTCGGCCTCCGGCCGAAGACCATCCACGAAGGTCGGAGACGTGATTGGGCCACACGAGGTGATCGTCAGCAATGGCTTTTATCCATGCCTCCCGGTTGTTGTCGAGCGAGACGCTGAAGATTTCGAAGCCTTTGTCATGGTATTTTTGGTAGAGACGCACCACATTGGGATTCTCTGCACGGCAGGGACGGCACCACGAAGCCCAAAAGTCGATGAGAACCACCTTGCCACGAAGGTCGCTCAGTTTGCGCATCTTCCCTTCAGGGTCGGCCAACTCAATGTCGGGAGCCTCGATGCCTATCATCGTGGAGCGCACACGGCTGTCGAGGTGCTTCACGAAGTCTTCGTTGGGCCATTGGCCGATAAGGGCGTCGCGGATTTTCTTGTAGAGCGCCACATGCTGCTCGAACGATTGCTCGAAGTAGGTCACCAGAAAGGCACTCATCAGCACCCCCGGATGGGCGTCCAAGAGGGCTTCCATCCGACTGTCCAAAAGTGCCGTCTGCTGGTTTTGCACCAACTCGGTGAGCATGTTCGTATATCCCTTATAAAGGGTCATGTTGTCGGATCCTTTCGCTGAGGTGATGTTGAAGTGGTTGATGGCGGGCATGTAGTCGACCTCAAGGGTAACCTCCTCCTGAGGTAGCAGAATGACATGGAGGAAGGGACCGTTGGAAGAGGGGAGGAGGGAGAGCGCAATAAACTGAGGAGTGTAGGAGTAGCGGGAGAGGGTGATGCGTCCATTTTTGTCAGGAGTGAGGGTATCGGCAGGGCTGAGGCGCCCACCCTGGGGTTCGTTGACAACGATACGGACACTCTTCTCAAGTCCGCGGAAGGTGCAACTCAGATTGCTTTTCTGCGCATGCAAAAGCGTGAAATGACAGGCGACAAGTGACAGGACGGCTATAAGGAATATCTTTTTCATGGTATTTCGTTATTATTCGTTGTTCTATTATGTCTTTTTGGGTTCGTTTTTATTGCATTTTCCTTGCTTGTTTGACATCCTCGTCTTCCGTGAGGAAGATGCGGTAGAAAGCCTGCTGACCGTAGAGCGATTCGGCAATATAGGCTTTGATGATGGTGCTGATGAGGCGCCGCTGGACTTCGAAGCTGGCTTTGTCGAAGGGGACATCCGCTTTTTCTCCGAGGTCGACGACATGTTCGAGGAGTGAGTTGGATACGGAGTAGTGATTACAGAAAAGGTCGAGCGAGGGGTAGTGCTTGAGCAACTCTTCAGCGTGGAGGCGCACCTGCTCGAAGGCTGCGCGCGTGAGAATCCCATGCGACGAAAGCTTGTTGTAATAGACAAACGAGGGGTCTTTATGGTAAGGGATAAGTTGGTCGGGGAAGATGCCGCCACCACCGTAGACTACCCTTCCGCCTACGGTCCGGTAGGGGGTCGAGTCGGTGACGTGTAGTGTGGGGTTGTCGGCATACGATTCTTCCATCAACTGCTCCAAGTAGTCTCGGTAGTATTCGTCAGTTCCTTGGTCGTAAGGACGTTGGATGCAGCGTCCGGAGGGGGTGTAGTAGCGAGCTACTGTGAGGAGCACCGAGGAGCCGTCCTGCAGGTGGAACTCGCGTTGTACAAGACCTTTCCCGAAGGTGCGACGACCAATGATGGTGGCACGGTCGTTGTCCTGCAGAGCTCCGCTGACGACCTCGCTGGCCGAGGCGGAACTCTCGTCGACGAGCACTGTGAGCTTGCCTTCGGTGAAGAGACCACCGGCACGGGCAATGACATCCTCGCGCGACTGATGGGCTCCTTGGGTGTAGACGATGAGGCTGCCTTTGGGGAGGAACTCGTTGGCGATGCCGACGGCGGACTCAAGAGAACCGCCACCGTTACCACGAAGGTCGAGGATAAGGTTTTTCATGCCTTTGTAGAGGAGAAGCCTGAGTGCATTGTGGAATTCCTCGTGGCTGGTGGAGGAGAAGGAGGAAAGGAGGATATAGCCGGTAGTGCGGTCAATCATGTCGCTGTACATAACGGTCTTATGGAGGACTAAACCGCGACGGATGGTGACTGTTTTTGTCGAGAGTTTGCGCTTGATGGTGATTTTCACTTTCGAACGGCTTGGGCCGCGCAACCGTGCTACCACAGAGTCGGCAGGCATCCCCGTCACCTGCACACCATCGACAGCCCAAATGAAGTCGCCAGGGAGTAAACCAGAGGCGGAAGATGGACCGTCAGCGAGAATCTGTCCGATGAAGGTGGTGTCACCTTCGCGGTGGAGGACGATGCCCACGCCTTCGAAGTTACCACGCATCAGCTCTTCGGTGCGTTCCGCGTCACGGGCAGAGAGATAGGTGCAATGGGGATCGAGTTCGGAGAGGATGGCGGCAATCATGCGGTCGCCCACAGAATCGATGTCGACGGTGTCGACATAGTTGTCCTGCACAAGGGTGAGCACGTTGCCTATTTTCTCGTTGAGAGAGGCATATTCTTTCTGGGTGTAGAAATGGGAGGCAGACATCACACCGATGATGGCACCCAGCACCATCGCAATGAGGATGAGGATGCGGTTGACGGTGTTCGTATTTCTCTGCTCGGAATCCATTTTCTTTAAACTTTAAACGTTAACCTTTAACCGTTATCGTGTACCGCCGCTCGGCTCTGGTTGACGACCCAGACACCGAGGAAGACGAAGAGTGCGGCAATGAGTTTGGTGAAGGTGATACGGTCGAGTCCTGTCCAGATGGCAGCAGCAATGGCGATAATGGGCTGCAAGTAGCCGTACATGCTGACAAGGGTGGGCCGGATGCGTTTCTGACCTACGGGGATGAGGTAGTAGGCGATGAAGGTGGAGAAGATAATCATGAAGCCTATCTCCCACCATACCTGTGAGGAGACAAGGGCGAATTCGGTTGTCGGCAACTTAGGCAGGCTAAAAGGCAGTGAGACGAGGAAGGAAACGAGGAACATCCACTTCATGGAGGTCACTACAGAATAGCGGGCGATGAGGTTTCGACAGGTGCCGAGATAGAGGGCGAAGACGATATAGTTGGCGAAGCAGAACATGATGCCGATAGGCTCGGTCTCAGAAGCTCCATTGCCACCAAAGGTACTTTGCAGGATGAGCCAGAGGATGCCTCCGAAACTCAGCGCCACTCCGAGGGCTTTCTTCCAGGTGATGGGCTCCTTGAGGAAGATAGCAGCGACGAACATGGTAAAGATGGGCGTGGTGGTACTCATCACCGAGAGGTCGACAGGAGTGGTGTGGGCAATGGCGTGAAGGAAGGTGAGTTGGGGAAGGAAGAGTCCGAGGATGCCAGCTCCACATAGCTTCAGCAGGTCTTTGGCGGGCACATGTTCCTTGGGCGAGAAGCAGGAGAGGAGCCAGAAAAGGGTTCCCGCCACAAGGGCCCGCATGGAGAAGAGCATGATGGGCTCGATATGGCCTTCGATGGCGATATCACGACAAACGACGACATTGATGCCGAAGATGACATACGCTGCCGCTGCCGCCAGATGCCCTATTGCAATTCTTTTACTGACTCTCACCCTTATCGTCCTTAATACAGTTGTCTTTTCACTTCCTTTCACTCCCCCAAATTAAGATTCCTGCATCAGTTTCAAGAGATCCTGGCCGATGTCGCGGCGATAGTATTTGCCGTTCCACTCGATGGTTTGGGAACGATTATAACTTTTGAGGAGCGCTTCGGGCAGGCTGGGAGCCAGTGCGGTGGCGCAGATGACGCGTCCACCATTGGTGAGCAGGCGTCCTTCACTGTCTCGCTTGGTGCCGCAGTGAAAGACGATTGTTTCGTCGTCGGTGCCAAGATTGATGACGTCGCCTTTCTTATAACTTTCGGGGTATCCGCCAGCTACCATCATGACACAGGCGGCTGTGCGGGGATCTATCTCAAGGGTGCAGCCATCGAGGTTGCCGTGTGCGGCGTTCTCAAAAAGATGCACGATGTCGCTCTTGATTCGGGGGAAGACGCTCTCGGTCTCGGGGTCGCCCATGCGGACGTTGTACTCGATGACATAGGGATCGCCGCTGGCGGGGTCAGCGGGATTGATACCGCAGCACATGAGGCCAATGAAGATGAAACCGCAGTAGGGAATCTTCTCGTCGCGGAGACCGCGGACGGTGGGTTTCACGATGCGATCCTCTACCTTCTTCATGAAAGCTTTGCTGGCGAAAGGTACGGGGCTGACGGAACCCATGCCGCCGGTGTTCAGTCCGATATCGCCTTCGCCGATGCGTTTGTAGTCTTTGGCAGAGGGCAGCATGAGGTAGTGGGTGCCGTCGGTGAGCACGAAGACGCTCATCTCGATGCCAGAGAGGTATTCCTCAATCACCACCGATGCCGATGCATCACCGAATTTATGGTCGCAGAGCATCTCGCGCAGATGCGTCTTGGCAGTGGATAAATCGGGTTCGATGAGAACCCCCTTGCCGGCAGCGAGACCGTCGGCTTTAAGGACATAGGGAGGCTGCAGTGTTTCCAAGAACTTCTCACCTTTGGCGAGGGTGGCCTCGGTGAAGGTCTGGTAGCGTGCCGTGGGGATATTGTGGCGCTGCATGAAAGCTTTGGCGTAGTCCTTGCTGCCTTCCAGCAGGGCTCCCTGCTTAGAGGGACCGATGACGAGGGTGTTGCGCAGCAGGGGTTGCTCGGCAAAGTAGTCGGCGATGCCGGCCACCAAAGGTGCTTCGGGACCCACCACCAGCATTTCGACACGGTGGCTGATGACAAACTGTCCCACGGACTCGAAGTCGTTGATATCCAACGATACATTCTCTCCTATAGAGGCTGTGCCAGCGTTGCCGGGAGCGATGTATAGTTGGCTGCATAGCTCGCTCTGAGCAATCTTGTAAGCAATGGCGTGCTCGCGTCCGCCCGAACCCAGTAGCAATATATTCATCTCGTTATGATGTTTTTGTTTTTGCAATTAAAATGCAAAAATACAAAAACCTCGCGACATGGCAAAATATTTTTTACAAGGGTTTGGGGTCGTAGGTCTGGTAAAGGAGGAGAGGACCGTCGGAAGTGACTGTGAAAGTGTCGGAGAGGGCGGCGTTGAGTGTACCTTGCCACCAAGGGGAGAGATGGGCGTTGGAGAGGGGCCATCGGAGGCCGGTGGAGGAGACGGTGGTGCGGGGGTCGAGGGTGAAAAGGGAGACTTGTTGGTGGGGGAAGGAGGGGAAAGTTTGAGTGATGAGCGATGAGTGATGAGTGATGATGGAGAAACGACCATAGTCGGTGAGCATCTCAAGGTCGATGCCGGGGTATTCTTCGGCGAAGGTGGCGAGGTAGGAGATGTTGCCGAGAGTGTGGTCCTCTCGTTTGCCGGTGGCACCGAGAATGGTATAGTGGGTAGTGGGTAGTGGGTAGTGGGTAGTGGCCCACTGCATGGCTTTGTGTAGGTCGTTGTAGTCTTGCTCCGCGACATGTATCCAGCGGTCGCCAAGCAACCGTTTGCCTTCCTCCGTCAATGAGTCGCCATCCCCGATCACCACGAAATCAGTGATGAGCGATGAGTGATGAGTGATGAGTTGTGAGTAGGCTGAGTCGCAGCAGACCACAAAGTCGGCCTCTTTCAAGGCTTGCAGGGGCACCGGGTGCGTTGGGAAGTCGCCCGCCGCCAGAATTACGATATGCTTTCTTTCTTCCATCGCAGCATTCCCATGATTACAAAGATTTCATAGACGGCATACATGGCCGCCGAGGCGTAAAGGCCCGACACCAGGCAGAGCCCTATCATCAGGGGTTCCACCAGCAGCCAGGTGAACCACTGTTGCCAGTATTTCTGTGTGAGCATCCACATGCCGACGATGTTGAGCGCCGACGAGAGTCCGTCGACGATAGGCAGGGTGCTTTCGCCCAGCAGTTCCAGCAACCAACGGAAGAGGATTGTCAGCAGCAGTGTAGCGGCGATGAGCCACGGCCAGAGGCGTGCGGGGCAGGAGGTTATCTTCTTCTCTTCGACGGACGCGGCACGCCGCGTCCCTACAATGATGCCGCGCCATACGAGGATGCCGTAGATTGACATCACGAAGTTGTAGCAGCAGATGCCGAAGTTGGCATAGCAGGCCGTCTGGAAGTAGATGACGGCATAGAAGGCTGACATTAACAGGCTCAACGGCCAGAACCATCGGTCGGCCCTATATTCGCTGACGATATAGAGCAGACCGATGGCAGCGCCGATGATGTCCAGAGTATTCATTTAAAAGCGATAAATCAAGCGACCCATGAAGTTGATGCCGGGCTGCTGGAGGAAGGCACGGTCGTGGTAGTAGTAGGCAGCAGCAGGACCCGTCCAGTCGTCGACCCAGTCGGCCACCCAAGCGCTGAGGCGGTATCTGTGATCGAGAAGGTTGTTGACGAGCAACTGGGCCTCAATCTCGTTGGTGCCCTTGAGATGCCAGGTATAGGAGGCTTTAAGGTTGAGGAGGAAGTAGGGGTCGATGGCGTAGCACTCGCGGCTGCTGTTGTCGGCATACTGCTTGCCGACATACTTGCCGATGAGTTGCAGTTTGACGTTCTTGACGGGGATGAAAGTGGCGATGGCAGCACCGACGACGGAAGGCGAGAGCGAGAGGTCAGTGGTGCGGGTGACGAGGTTGGGGTCGGCATCGCCGTCGGCAAAGTCGGCGAAGGTGTAGTCGAGCACCTTATTCTGGCTCAGGGTGAGGTTGGCATCCATGCGGAACCAGTCGGTGAACTCATAGCCGCCTTCGAGCTCGATACCGATGCGATAGCTCTTGTCAACGTTCTCCATCAGGGCGTAGCCGCTGCTGCTGAGGTCGCCGCTGGGGGTGAGTTGGTCTTTGTAGAGCATGGCGTAGAGGTTGACGTTGAAGGCCCAACGGTTGTGGGCAATCTGATAGCCCAGCTCGAGGTCGAGCATGGTCTCAGCCTTCACGGTATCGTTGTTGCCGATGGCGTCTTTGATGTCACTCTTGGTGGGCTCGCGGTTGGAGATACCGGCCACGAAATAGGTACGTTGGTGATCGTTGATGCGATAGTTGATACCCGCCTTGGGGTTGAAGAAGAGGTAGTTCTGGTCGAAGTCCATGGTGAAGAGGTCGTCGGCATCGCCGCGCAACTTGTAGTTGATCATGCGCAGCTGGAGGTCGGCATAGGCGTTGAGGTCGTCGTTGAACTCATAGGAGGCCTTGGCGTAGAGGCTGTTGTCGACCTTGGTGCCGTGATAGCGGTACCACTCGTAGGGAGTGTCGATATGGGCGGCGGTGTCGCGGCACCAGAGGACATTGCCGAAATGGTAGCCGTCGAAGTAGAGGAGGTTGTCGCCAAAAGAGAGACTGAGTTTTTCGCCGCTGAAGCGGGCCGAGAGGGTGCCGGTGAGGGCGTTGTTGTCCATCTGCTTGCGGGTGATGAAGTCGCTCTTGCCGGCGTTGGAGAGGCCGTATTTGCTGAATTTCTTGTTGGCTTTGTATTGCTCGTAGTAGCCATCGCCGTGGGTATAGTCGAGGGCGGCGTTGAGACTCCAGCGGTCGGTGAGGAGATGCGAGACATAGAGCTGGTAGTGGCGCTGCCAGTAGTTGTCGGTTTCGTTAGGATAATACATGGTGTTGCCATCCATGGTGTATTCACCGCTGGGGTTGTAGGTGGGGTCGGCATCGAGCTGGTAGTCGTAGGCGCCATCCCAGGTGATGCCGGTGGTCTGGCTGCCGATGATGGTGATAAGTTTTATCAATGTCTTTTTGCCGTACCAGGAGGCGCTTCCAAAGAAGCTCTGCTGGTCGGTGCCCCAACTGCGGATGTAGCCATCGGAGGTGAGACCGCTGTAGGCGAAGTCGAAACTCAGGCCGTTCTTGAGGATGCCGGTACCGGCGGTGATGCTATACTGGCGGGTGTTCCAGCTACCGAAACCGAGGTCGGCCTCGCCGTAGGCGCTGTTGCGGGCGTTGAGGGTTTGCAGGTTGATGGCGGCACCGAAGGCGGGACTGCCACCTGTGGAAGCACCCACGCCGCGTTGAATCTGCAGGCTCTGCGCCATACCGCCGAGGTTGGGGATGTTGTACCAGTAGACTTGCTGACTCTCGGGGTCGTTGAGGGTGATGCCGTTGATGTTGACGTTGATGCGGGAAGCATCCACACCGCGGATGCGGAGGTAGGCGGCACCTACAGCGCCGTTCTCGCCACTGGCGACGACGGAGGTCTGCGTCTCAAGCATGTAGGGCATGCTGACATTCGAGCGGGCATCGTCGAGCTCTTTCTGGTCGAGGGTGCTGGTGGTGAGCGGCGTCTTGTTGCTCACGCGCACGTCTTGGATGAGTACCTCGTCGAGTCGACGAACAGTGTCCTGTGCTCTTAAAGGTGAAAAGTGAGAGGTGAAAGTTGAAAGTGAAAGCACACAGCAGGCTATCATCTGCTTGCGGCTAATCCTGGTGGCCTTATAAATAAGATAGCGACCACAACTATAGATGTGTTGTTTCATAATTTCATTCCTTACGCCGGCATTATCCGGATCAAGTTTAAAGGGTATGTTCTCAGCACACTATGCAATCAAGCATCCTCGCAATCAAGCATTTGTGCGCACCCCTATGCGCTCTTTGACTGTGCAAAGATACAAATAAAATGAAAACTGAAGAAAAAATATGAAAAAATATCTTTCACCTCTCACCTCTCACTTCTCACCTTTCTCCTCCCTAATGTCCGTAGTCGGCCATGAATTTGATGCGCATCATTCGGATTTCCTCTTCGGTGTAGTCGGGGTCGTCCTGGTATTCCTCGTAGGCTTCTTCCAGCGAGGCACTCTCCGAGTTGCGCCAGTATTCCAACAACTCCTCCTGGTGGTCGGGTTCGATCATCTCATTAATATAGTAATCTATATTTAATTTAGTGCCGCTGGAGATGATGTGCTCCATCTCGGTGAGCAACTCGTCCATCGTGATGCCCTTACCGGCGGCGATATCCTCGAGGCTCTTGCGACCGTCAATAGCGCGGATGATATAGACCTTGAGGCCCGACTTGTTGACTGCCGAGCGTACCACGATGTCCTGTGGACGCTCAATGTCATTGTCCTCCACATACTGCTTGATGAGGTCGATGAAAGGCTGGCCGTATTTCTGTGCTTTGGCGATACCCACACCGACACAATGACTCAGCTCTTCGACGTTGCAAGGATATTGCAGCGTCATGTCCTTCAGCGACGATTCCTCGAAGATGACGTAGGCAGGCAACTTCTCGCGCGAAGCAATGCTTTTCCTCAGACTCTTCAGCTGCACGTAGAGGGCTTCGTCGCCAGCCGCTGAAGCGCCTCCCGCTGCCGCTGCCACCAAGTCTTCCTCATCGTCGGTGTTCTCGGCTGAGTAGTCGTGGTCTGTGGTGACATAGATGCTGTAGGGCTTCTTGATGAATTTATTTCCCGCAGGGGTGAGCTTCAACACACCATACTGCTCGATTTCTTTCTGCAGCAAGCCTTCGAACTGTGCCTGCCGCAGGACGGCTTTCCAGAAAAGGTCGTCTTGGTCGGCACCACCACCAAACTGTTCCAG
>Ga0310786_10001746_pt1 | contig 34716 bp, 64 predicted proteins | sample AusTroGonzalo_MG_FD_203881 | JGI IMG/M metagenome (GOLD analysis project Ga0310786, IMG submission 203881) | Bovine rumen microbial communities from tropical cattle in Woodstock, Queensland, Australia - Gonzalo_03 (v2) (version 2) | ecosystem: Host-associated > Mammals > Digestive system >... | reverse complement strand
AGCGCCACACGGAGCGTGAGCTTTTTCCACATGGGTATATTACTCAAAGTGAGGGATTTAACACGGTAAAAAAAGGAGGGATTCGGACGTGACGAACCTAGTTGATGCCGCTAAAAGTGGCGATAAAAGAGCAACATTGATTGCACTTAGAGATATCCTTGCATCGACCATTCAGAATTGCGAGAGCGGTCGAGATATGGCAAGTAATACTAAGAGGCTCATGGAAGTAATGGCAGAGCTTGAGGCTCTTCCTGATCCTAGCCAAAAGAAAATATCAAAGCATGACCGTCTTAAAGCTAAACATGAGAACAGGTAACCAAGAGCCAACATACAAGGTGGTTGGAGATTATGCCTATTCATATGGTCAAGAAGTGGTTGAAATGTTTGAAGAAGACGGTGGTGCGACATTTTTTCCTTCACAAAAGTTGGAGATGGAGCTTTTTCTTGCAAGAGATAAAGACGATTCCCCATCAGCATTAACGATAGGTATATCAAAACCAAGGCAGAATGGTAAAAGTTATGCCGCAAGGTATTATGCGATATATATGGGAGTGTTTGAACACAGGCAGGTGCTTTATTCAGCACACCACAGTTCAACCACAAACAAAATGTTTAAAGCTATTTGTGATCTATTTGAAAGCCCGGAGAGATATCCAGAATTTGCTCATGATGTAAAAAGCATAAGTCATGCGAGAGGCTATGAAGGTGTTTATTTTAGGGATTGGACAGATGATGATGGAAAAGTTCAACCGGGTGGATGTATTGAGTTTGCAACAAGAACAAATAGCGGTTCCAGAGGTGGAACATACTCAGTTATAGTAATTGATGAAGGACAGGAATTAACATATGAACAGCAAGAAGCAATGTTACCTGTTATTTCGGCTGCTTCAGATGTTAATGATAGTTCCAAAATGCCACAGCAGATATATATAGGCACTCCGCCAAGCCCTTCCTGTCATGGTACGGTATTTCAGAATATGTATACCACAGCTCACAGTGAAGAGAAAGGTGTTGCTTGGTGGTTAGAGTGGAGTGTTAAGGCGAAAGATATAAGCAGTTTAATATCTTCACCAGAACAAGCTCTTGAATTTGCATATCAGACTAATCCGGCAATGGGTTACAGAATAGCAGAAAAAACTGTGCTTAATGAATATGACAACATGAGCCTCGATGGGTTCTTGAGAGAGCGCTGTGGTTGGTGGACACCTTCGATTAATCAAAAAACAGATTATGCCATTCCAGAAGATGCATGGAATGAATGTGCGACCAAAGAAACAAAGCCTGATGGCAAGATAGCTTATGGTGTTAAGTTTTCAGCAGATGGCTCAGAGATATGTTTAAGCGGTGCTGTTTTATCAAATGATGGGAAAGTATACATTGAGCTTATAGAACGTAAATCAACAGGTCAGGGTACGCGATGGTTGGCTGAATGGCTTAATCAGAGGTATGAAAAAGCCTGTTGCGTTGTTATAGATGGTCGAAACGGATGTGATATCTTAGTTGACCGTATATCTGATATATGGCGAATGAAGGGATCTGTAATAAGACCTTCTGTGCGAGAAGTTATTGCTTCAGTAAGCGCATTAACAGATGCGGTTAATGAGCAAACTTTGTCATGGAATGAGATGCAAGATGCATTAAAGGAGTCGGCAATTACATCAACAAAACGTGCCATTGCAGGCGGTTGGGGGTTCGGTGGCGATAACAGTTGTCCCATAGAATCGTGCGCACTTGCGGTATGGGGTGTTAAAACAAGCAAGCGGAATCCTGGTGCAAGAATGAAGATTGGATAAAGGAAAATCAAAATGAATATCACAATTAGTGCAGATAGTATTGAAAATTTTCCGGAACAGGAAAAACAGAATTTTAATAAACTTCTTGAGCTATTCATGCTTCATGAGGGTAAAAATGCTGAAAAGAACAGATATTATGAGGGCAAGGTATCTCTTAATGAAGTGAATCTTGGCATTGCATTACCGGATAACATGGCAAAGTTAGAGATAGGATGTTCATGGGGTACAAAGACTGTTGATGTTCTTGCAGCGCGATCAATGTTTGATGGTTTTGTCGGCACAAATGGCGAAACGGTTACATTATTAGACAGCATTGCATTTGATAACAATCTTATTGCTGAATACATGAAAGCTTGCCGTGATGAACTTAAATATGGTTGTACGTTTGCTACACTGTCATCGGATGATGAGCTTGGATGTAAAATCAGATTTCATTCTCCTCAGTCAGCAGCGGCTTTATGGGACGGTGAAAAAGGTCGTATTTCTTGCGGTTTTGCAGTTATTGATACGGTTCCTGATAATGATGATTATACTTCATGGAGTCCGTCACTTATAAATTATTATACAGATGATTATGTATGGGTTTTAAGAAGAGTCGATAATTTATGGACAGCTGAACCGCATAAACATCAGATGGGCAGACCTTTAATGGAAGCATTTATATGGAATGCAACCACAGATAAGCCGTTTGGTCGGTCAAGGATAAAGGAGCCGATCAGGAGGCTTATACAAGGCTATGTTAGAACAATAGCCAATGCAACAATAGGTCTTGAATTTGCAACATCACCACAGAAATATCTGCTTGGTGTTACAGATGAGCAATTTGAAGCAGTAGTTAATGATAAATTCAGGCAATACGTTGGTTCGATACTGACATCAACAGTAAATCCTGATACCGGTGAGAAGCCGAGTTTTGGACAGCTCACACAGGGATCACTTGCTCCTCATGTCGAAATGTTGAGAATGCTTGCAACGCAGTATTCAGCTGCAACAGGGTTATCTGTTACCGATACAGGAGTAGTGAGCGAAGCAAATCCAACAAGCTCAGATGCAATAATTGCTCAGACTCAGACATTGATTGGAATGGCAGAGCAGCTTAATACCGGAAACGGTAATGCTTTAAGGTCCGTTGCACTCATGGCATTGGCTATTGTCAAACAAGTCGGCATTGATGGGCTTAGTGATGAAGATAAGCAGATTGTGGCACATTTCAAGAATCCGGCAATGCCAAGCGTGGCATCAACCACAGATGCGGCTCTTAAGCTTGCATCGGCACGGCAGGGATTTGCAAATACAGATGTATTTCTTGAGATGGTCGGCTTTGATCAGGCTGATATCAGGCGCATAAAGAACCAGGAACGGATTAACCAGGGATTGCAGGTTGTAACATCTCTTGAAGGTGAATAATGAAGTTATCTGAAAAGGATTGGGATGCGTATATAAATAAGCTTTCCAAAATCAACAAAACAGCATCGGATTTGATAATTCAATATGTTGATACATATGGGTTGGATGATGTAAAAGGTTTGGTTGATTATTCATATAAAGTTGCAAATATATATGGTAATGCATCAGCCGCATTAAATGCCTTGATGTATGACACTATTGCAGAGCTTGAGGGCATAGCGTTGCCAATGGCAGAGCTGGCGGATGTGCCTACATATGGAGATGTTGTAAAATCGATATACGGCACATTAAAGACATCCCAAAACGCAGCAGAATTAGGTGGTGCTGTTAGTCGGTTGGTTAAGCTGACCGGACAAGATACAATGCTAAAAAATGCCATTAGAGATCGAGCTGAATTTGCATGGATACCGGTTGGAGAGACTTGCGCTTTTTGTATTACGCTTGCATCCAGGGGATGGCAAAGAATAAGCCAAAAAGCATTGAAAAACGGACACGCAGAGCACATACATTCAAATTGTAATTGCTCTTATATGGTCCGGCATTCAAAAGATTTTGATATAAGCGGTTATAATCCACAGAAATACCAAAAAATATATTATGATGCGGAGGGTAAGAAACCAAAAGACAAAATAAACTCAATGCGGAGAGATTATTATCAAGAGAATAAAGATGAAATCTTAGAGCAAAAGGCTGACGCATACGAACAGCGTCAAGAAATAGCCGATGAATCAAAGGTTAATGAAGCATCCGAATAGGGTGTTTTTTTAATGCATAAAGGTTACGCGAGCCAATCGCGGTTTTTACTCATAGGAGGTTATGTATGGAAATGCAAGAAACTGTGAATCAGGAAACAGCAACAAAAGAGGTTGAGGTTAAAACATTTACTCAGGAAGAAGTCAACGGCATTGTTAATGACCGGTTGGCAAGAGAGAGAAAAAAGTATGAGGGTATCGACCTTGAAGCACTCAAGTCAAAAGCGGCAAAGTTTGATGAGATGGAAGAAGCCAACAAAAGCGAGCTTGAAAAAGCAAACGATCGTGCAAAAGCTTTGCAGGTTGAGTTGGATGAAATCAAAAAAGCAAATGCGCTTAATGCAATGAGAGAGCAGGTTGCAAAAGAAATAGGTATCCCCTCGAATCTCTTGAACGGAAATTCAGAAGAGGAATGCAGAGAACAGGCGGAAGCAATCAAGGCTTATGCCAATCCGAATGGATATCCGACATTAAGGGACGGAGGAGAACCACAAACGATGTCAAAGAAAACGGTCCGTGACGAATTTGCGGCATGGGCTAACACAATCAATTCTTAGGAGGATAAGAAAATGTCAGGAATTAACACAAACAGGACAAACATTACACTTCCTACTTCTGTATCATCTATGATTTTGCAGAAAACTCAGGAAGATTCAGCAGTTATGAAGCTTGCGCAGAAGATCAACCTTCCGGGCAATGGTTTGACCATACCGGTAATCACAAGCGATCCCACAGCATCATGGGTTGATGAAACCGATGAGAAGCCGGTTAGCAATCCTGGTCTTAGCACTAAGACAATGCGCGGATACAAGCTTGCGATCATTGAGCCGTTCTCAAATCAGTTCAAGCGTGATTATGGCGCACTTTATGATGCACTTATAGCAAGGCTGCCTCGCATACTCGCAGAGAAGTTTGATAACACTGTTTTCGGCGGATCAGCAGCGCCTGGTTCTGATTTTGATACTTTTGCAGGTATTACTGCTCAGAGTCTTGCATCAGACGTTTATGGCGGTCTTGTTGCAGCTGATACAGATGTTGCACTTCATGGTGGTCAGCTCAATGGTTATGCGATCAGTCCTCAGATGAGGGGTATCCTTCTTTCAGCGCTGGATAAGAATGACAGACCGTTATTCATTAACAACGTATCAGAGGGGGCTATTCCTCGTATACTTGGTCAGCCTACTTATGTTACAAAGGGCGCATTTGTACAGGGTTCGCCTAATGTAATAGGTATTGCAGGTGATTGGACCAAGGCTATGTATGGTGTGGTTGAAGGTGTTGATATCAGCTTTGCTGATCAGGCTACACTTACGCTGGCAGACAGCAGCACGATCAACCTGTTCCAGAGGAATATGTTTGCAGTAAGGGCTGAGATCGAAATCGGTTTCCGTGCCGACAAGGATATGTTTAATGCTCTTACGGCAACCACAGTTCCTTCTATCTAATAGATGGGTAGTCTTTTATTCATCAATGCTATCACAGGCACAGAAATGTGGGTAGCGGATGAGCGAAAAGAAGAGTATGAAGCGGCAGGTCATAGACTTGTCGTTTCACCTTCTATCGCAAAAGAACCCACAGAAGAGCCGGAGGTGGCGGTAAAGAAGGTTGCAAAGAAGAAAACAACCAAGAAGTAGGTGATTGTTATGGCATATGCAACAGTTGAAGATGTTCAGGCAAGAATGACAAGGGATTTGTCCGAGGATGAGCAGATAGTATGTGGGACACTTCTTGATGATGTGGCAGTCCTTATTGATTCATATAATGCAAATGCTCCTGTTGATGCAAAAGAGATTGTATCTTGCAGGGTTGTCATAAGGGCATTAGGTGATGGTGAAACAAGCGGAGTGCCAACAGGAGCCACTCAAGGTTCCATGTCAGGGTTGGGTTATTCACAGAGCTGGACAATATCATCAGGCGGATCTGTTGGCGAGTTGTATATAGGAAAAATCGAAAAGCGTTTGCTTGGCTATGGTAATGCAATAGGATCATACAGTCCTGTTCAGGAATTGGTAATATCGGAGGTTTCGATATGAAAGGAATGACTGTATATATAGCGGTTAAAACGCAGACAGGTGTTGACGATTTTGGCGCTCCTATTTATGAGGAAGAGTTAGAAGCAGTCAATGATTGTTTGGTCGGTCAGCCATCGGCTGATGATGTCGCTAATACACTTTCACTTTATGGGAAAACAATAGAATACACTATTGGCATTCCCAAGGGCGATACACATGATTGGACGGATGCAGAAGTGCTTTTGTGGGGTGAACGCTTTAGAACGATTGGATATCCGCAGACAGGCATACAAGAAAACATTCCGCTTCGATGGGGGCAGAATGTGAAGGTTGAGCGATATGGGTGATATAAAGTTTGAGCTTAATTTGCCAGGATTAAATGAGTTGATGAAGTCTCCTGAAATGCAATCAGCGCTTGATGCGGCAGGGGAATATGTCGCGAGTGTAGCCGGAACAGATTATGCTGCAAGTCCGAAAACAGGACGTTGGATAGGGTTTAGCAATGTTTATCCAAACAGCAAAAAAGCAGCACATGAAAATTATGTTGATAATACTTTGATAAAAGCATTAACAGCTTCCGGTTTAAGCATGGAGAAATAACATGATTGAAAAAGTAATTAAGAATTATCTTGATGAGTCAAATTTATCGGCAACAGTATATATGGAACAGCCCAAAATAAAACCTTCAAAGTTTTATCTTATTGAAAAGTCGGGCGGAGGTCTGACAGATCATATCAACAAGTCAACATTTATTATTCAAAGCAACGGAACATCATTATATGAGGCTGCCGAGTTAAACGAGGAAATAAAGGCAGTTATGCTAAATGCAATCACATTGGATGAGATATCAAAAGTCGATTTGAATAGTGATTATAATTATACGGATTCTACCACAAAGACATACAGATATCAGGCTGTTTTTGTGGTTACACATTATTAAGGAGGAATAAAGATGGCTAACAATGCAATGAATGTCAGCACAGGTAAGCCGAAGATTAGCGGAGGTGTATGGTTTGCGCCTCTTGGCACTACTCTTCCGACAGACGCAACGAGTGCATTAGATGAGGCATTTACTTGCCTTGGTTATGTCTCTGAGGACGGTCTGTCGAACAGTAACGAGATGGATGTGTCTGCGATCAAGGCATGGGGCGGAAACATTGTTTACCGTTCGCTGACTGAGTTAAATGATACATTCGCATTTGCTCTTATAGAGTCTGAGAATGTCGATGTACTTAAGGCTGTTTATGGTTCGGATAATGTCACCATCACAGATAATGGGGACATTAAGGTGAATGTAGTTGCCGAAGATCCGACAGAAATGGTATGGGTATTTGAGCTTGCGCTGCGTGGCGGCAAGGCAGAGCGCATCATTGTATCTGATGGTGCGGTTACATCAAGGGATGAGATCACGTTTAATGATAGTGATGCTATTGCATACGGTATCACAGTAAGCGCATATCCTGATTCGTCAGGAAATACGCATCACTTCTATATTGAGGGTGATGGTCCCAGCATTTAATGCTTGAGAAGGAGAGGGAAAGCATGGTAAAGGGAAAAACAAAGAGTGGCATCGCGTTTCAGCTTGATGAGCGCATTAAGGATGATGCCAGGCTTATGCATTTGCTTGTTAAGATGCAAGAGCCAATGGAAGATGCAATGCTTGCCGGTAAGCTTATGAATCAGCTTTTGGCATTAGTATTTGGATCTGATGACGGTGTTTTTGCTTTTATGAACGAGGTTGCCGAAAAGCATAATGGTGTGTGTTCCACACAGGCAATGCTTGAGGAATTAACAGAGATGTTTGATGCTATAAAGGCAAAAAACTGATTGTCCTCGCTTATTGTATTGTCAATAGCGAGGATGAAATGATTTGCGATCTTGCAGAAACATATCACATACTTGACTACAAAGGGTTGCCGCCATCATTGGTTGCAACCTTAGTAGTTGGGTTAAACAATGATTCAAGAGTAAAGAGAAAACTATCAAAGAATAATATAACGCTTGAACAATCACTGTTAGCGTTGATTGTTGACGGTGTTATTACCTTAGTGTGGCAAAACACTAAAGATGGTGCTAAGAACAGAAATCATCCTGAATCGGTATTTAATAGATTGACTAAGGCAAACGAAAAACCATCGGATGATTTGGAGTCATTTGAATCAGTGGATGATTTTAACGCTTGGTATATGAGTAAGAGGAAAAAGTAATGGCTGAAATAGGAACTGCATATGTCAAAATAGAGCCAACAGCGAAAGGTATATCGAATAAAATAAGCAGACAGATGGAGTCGGAAGGTAAAACTTCAGGCTCTTCTTTTTCTAAAGGTTTTGGATCTGTTCTTGGTGGGATAGGAAAAGCGGCGGCAGGTGCAGTCGCGGCAGGTGCAACAGCGGTTGCCGGTATCGTTTCAACAGCTGTGTCCAATTTTGGTGAGTTTGAGCAGTTGGTTGGTGGTGTTGAAACACTGTTCGGAGATGCATCTGATACGGTCATAAAGAATGCCGATGTAGCATTCAAAACCGCAGGCTTATCAGCCAATGATTATATGCAGACTGTAACAAGCTTTTCAGCATCATTATTACAGTCTCTTGGTGGTGATACTGAACAGGCAGCAAAGACAGCTGATATGGCACTCATCGACATGGCAGATAATGCCAACAAGATGGGTACAAGTATGGAATCCATTCAGAATGCATATCAGGGGTTTGCAAAGCAGAATTATACTATGCTTGATAACCTTAAGTTAGGATATGGCGGCACTAAATCTGAAATGCAGCGCTTGCTTGCCGATGCACAGAAATTAACAGGTGTTAAGTATAACATTAACAATCTTAATGACGTATATAATGCAATTCATGCTATACAGGAAAACCTTGGCATAACAGGAACAACGGCAAAAGAAGCCTCATCAACCATTCAAGGCTCAATGTCAGCAATGAAAGCAGCATGGACAAATGTGCTTTCAGGAATGGGTACGGAAGGCGCTGATGTTACCGGTCTTATACAAAACCTTGTTGATACAGTTAATACATTTGCAGGTAATATTATGCCGGTTGTTGAAACGGCTTTATCAGGTGTAAGCACATTAGTTGAGCGTTTGGCTCCGGTTATTGCAGATCGGCTGCCTGCTCTTATATCACAGGCTTTACCTGGTTTGCTTGATGCCGGTGTTAAGGTAATTGATTCGCTTTCAAAAGGCATTTTAAGTGCAATACCGTCACTAATGCCGACAATTACAGATGTAATCCTTAAGGTTGTAGATATGTTGGTCAAGATGGCTCCACAGCTTGTATCGGTCGGAGCGCAGATACTTCTTGAATTGGCAAACGGTATTGCACAATCATTGCCGGAGCTGATTCCTACACTTGTTGATACGATCTTAATGATCGTTGATACGCTTATTGATAATGTTGATATGTTGGTTGATGCGGCTATTGCTATTATAACAGGATTGGCGGAAGGGCTTATGAATGCAATGCCAAAACTGATTGAAAAAGCTCCTGAGATTGTAACCAAGTTGGTTGACGCTCTTATCCGCAACGGTCCCAAGTTAATTGAATGTTCTGCTAAGTTGATGATGGATTTGGTTAGTGGAATAATAAAGAATCTTCCGCAAATGCTAAAAGCAGCCGGTGAAATCATAATGGAATTAGCAAGAGGTATTTTGCAATACAGTGCAAAGGCAGCAGAAAGCATATCAAAAGTTGTAGAACAAATGAAAGCAAAAATAAAGTCATTTGATTTTGCACAATGGGGCAGAGATATGCTTGATAACTTTATTGCCGGCATAATGAGCAAAATTGACGGAGTTAGACAGGCAGCAAGCAAAGTCGCTCAGACTGTTAAAAATATACTTGGATTTTCAGAGCCAAAAGAAGGTCCGTTATCAGACTTTCATACATATGCTCCTGATATGATGAAGCTGTTTGCGCAGGGCATCAAAGACAATGACAAAGTTGTGCAGAGTCAGCTTGAGCAAAGCTTTAAGATTGAGCCGTATCAGGAAGTTATGATGAGTGCAAATAATGTCACTAAATATGAGACAGCTGATAAATCTCAAGATGATAACAGCATTATGGTACAGATAAAGTCATTGTTGCAGCAATACCTGCCAAACATATCAAAGGAGCTTGTGCTTGACACAGGTGCAGTGGTTGGCGGAACAGTTAATCAATACAATGAGGCACTTGGAAGAATTGCTGTGGTAGGGGCAATACGATGAGCAATGTAAATCTTTTTAATGGATGCAAGATTACGGTCGAATCCAATAATAAGAAATATCATACATATGATGATTGGGGATTATATATCACCAACACGGATTATATCGGAGAACCGGAACAATACACAAATTACATTACGGTTCCAGGGCGAGACGGACAGATTGATATGTCTGAGGCTTTAACAGGCAGACCGATTTACATTAAACGAGATTTGACGATCAAACTTGCTGGTGCAAAGGAAAAAAAATCATGGGACTCGGTAATATCACATTTTCGCAACAGCATAAACGGCAGAATATGTCAGATCACGTTTGATAACGATATAAGCTATTTTTGGCGCGGAAGAGTCCATATTGATGATTTTGAGTCAGCAATGACATTAGGACAGTTTACACTTAACGTAAATGCTGAACCTTATAAATACTCAATAAACTCATCGTCTGAACCTTGGTTATGGGATCCATTTAATTTTGAAACCGACATGATCACTTATGTGGGCGCATACGATATTGATGGCACAGAAACCGTCACGATCAGCGCTGGCACGATGCCGGTATGTCCTACATTTATGGTAAATGATTTGGTTGGAACACTTACAGTAACACAGAACAATGTGAGCTATACACTTGCATCAGGAACAAATATTGTACCTGAAATAATAATCGGCGGTGACAGGGATGTTTCGCTGACATTTAATGGCAAAGCAAAAGTACAAATAGTATATAGGAGCGGTAGCTTATAATGTACAAGATCACGGTTCAGTCCTTAACAGGCACAGAGCATACAATATATTATCCAGGCAACAAGTCATATTCGGTTAAGTCTGCAGTGGTTTCGCCGGAAGTCGGATTGGCTGGGGAGTTTAAGTTCACTATTCCGGCAGACAATCTTTATTATGGCGAAATCACACAGAATGCCATTATTACAATATATAAAGACAACAACGAGTGGTGGCGCGGTGATATTAAGGACATCAAGGCAAATTTTGATAAGAGCCTTGATGTTTATTGTGTTGAGGATTTGGCATGGCTTGGTGAAGAGCCTGTTGCTATGAGCGGAGTTTCGGATGAATCCTATGCACAAAGATTTAATGCTGTTTTATCCGCATATAATACCAATCAAGCCGCAAAAAGACAGTTTACAGTTGGAAGCATAACAAATGTGAACAGTTCTGATATCTGCGCTTGGTATCCTGAATATGGTATGTCAGTGCTTTCGGCTTTAAGAGCATTTATATCCGGTGATAATGGATATTTAAAGGTCAGAAGGGTTACATCCAACGGCGCGGTTATAAGGTATATTGATATCATTACGCTTGCGGATTACGGCAAGCAATCATCACAGACCGTATTGTTCGGTTCTAACCTTATTGATTTTGTTAAGGATATGGATACCACAAATATCGTAAATGCGCTTTATCCATACGGAGCCGAAACAGAAACCAAACTGTATGCGGATGTAATGCAGCGGATCAGTGGCACTGCGATACAGAATAATGATTCGATAGCAATCTATGGCAGAAGAGCAAGAACGGTAACATTTGACACTGATGATGTTGATACGCTTGACAGACTTGCGGCGGCATATCTTAGCAGATATTCACAGCCTCAATTAACAATAGAGGTATCAGCGGTTGATTTAGGCAGCGTTCAAAATGTTGATACATTCCAATGCGGTGATTCTGTCAGGGTAAAGGCAATTCCTTATAACATAGATCAGTGGCTTTACATTACTAAACTTGATATTGATTTGCTAAATCCGGCAAACAATCAGATAAAGCTAAGCGATGTAGTCCGTCATGCATCCCTGACCAATCAGATGACGAGTCAGGCAAATGCTATAAATGGAATGCGTTCTGCTGATTCTATTTTAAATGAAGCTAATGCAAATGCGCTGGCTATTTTAAATAGTGATAATGATGGTGTTATTACATTTGTCCGTGACCAAGATAACCAAATAATAGAACAGCGCATTGCAAACAACACTGATATTGACCAAGCAACAAAAGCATGGAGATGGAATTTAAACGGTCTTGGGTATTTGCATCGGCAATATCCTTCAGATGATTGGACAGTCGGCATTGCAATGACAATGGATGGGCAGATTGTTGCTGATTATATAACCACAGGGACACTGAATGCGGACCGAGTAAAAGTAAAGGGAAAAATCGAAGCAACAAGCGGATATATTGGTGATCCTACTCAAGGTTGGGATATTGGAAATAATGCAATATACAATGGACCATCTTCTGTTAATGACACATCAACACCAGGTATGTATGTTGGTGCTGATGGAATTAGAACAAATGGCTCATTATGGGGATATTCAGGAGCAAGCACGCTTATAAAGGGTGGTGCTATTGATTGTAATTCAACCATTAAAACCGCAGTTATTTTTGCATCATCCGGTCAGATAAATTCATTTACGGCAAGTACATTTGAGATTGGTGATCCGAATGTTTTAAGCACAATAAACGGAAGATTTAACAATACAAACGGAATGACAATACAAACCACTCCGGACAGTTCACAGTTTGCATTGCTTCATGTAAATAGATCCGGAACAAGTTTGGGCAGATGGGTGTCATGGTCATCTTCATCAGATATAAGGCTTAAAGAAAATATTAAGCCGATTGAGGCAGATTTTGTCAGAGATTTCTTTGATAAAGTAAGACCGATTTCTTTTAACTATAACTATGATGAGGAAAAGAAAACGGAATATGGTTTAATTGCGCAAGAGCTTGAGCAGGTATTTGAAGAGCTTGATGATAGCAACAATGCGGTTATTTTAGAGCTTGAAGGTAAAGAGGCTTATAAAGCAATAAAGTATGAAAAGCTGATCGGGATTATGATACCGGCAATCAAAGATTTATATGCTCAAATAGATGAGCTTAAAAATGAAATAAAAATATTAAAGGAGGAAAGAAATGGCTGACATATCACAATATCTTGAGAATATAGCCAGCGCGATCTATGGTGAGGATGTTCGTGCATCTATTCATGATGCCATCGATATTATCAACAAGGTCGGTATCAAAACATTAACTCTTGGTACGGCTGTCACATCATCGTCATCATCCATTGCAGGGTATTATCAGGATTCGGTATACTTTAACACATCAACCAAGGATGTGTGGAAGTGTGACGGTACGCAGTGGGTACTTCAGGGCAATACCAAGGGTGACAAAGGTGATACCGGTACGGCTGCAACAATAGCGGTTGGTACGGTAACAGGTGGTGCAACGGCAAGCATAACAAACAGCGGCACATCTTCGGCTGCTGTTTTTGATTTTGTGCTTCCCAAAGGTGACAAAGGTGAGACAGGTGACGGTCTTACGGCAGAATCATCGCACTCAGGGACAAATACTACGGTAAGCATAAAAAATACTACTACGCAGGCTGTGGTTGATACTTTTACTGTTCCTGATGGAGTTCCTGGTGCAACAGGAAATGGTATTGCGAGTATAGCCAAAACAGCAACGGCAGGTTTAGTTGATACATATACTATTACATTTACTGACGGTACAACAACAACATTTACGGTTACAAACGGTGCGGATGGTCAAGGCGCAGGTGATATGACCAAATCGACATATGATCCTGTTAATGCAGTCGCTGATGCTGGCGGAATACCTGCGTATGTGTCGGCTCATGCCGGAACAACATATACAGGTGAAAAGGGTGTAGTAGTTGCCGGAACAACAATCAAGGCTGCGCTTGCTAATGATTCGGCTTCAGCACTTGCTTCTGAGACTATATCATCAACGGCAGACAGACAGTATGCGGTTAATCTTGACAGCAACAACAAGCTGTCAGTTAATGTGCCTTGGGTAGATCAGGTTAATGCCGATTGGAATTCATCTTCGGGTAAGTCACAGATATTGAACAAACCAACCATTCCGGATGCGGTAGTTGCTAATCCAAGTGGTACGGCAACAGATACGCTGACTAAGTTACAGGTGGGTTCAACAATCTATTCTGTAGAAGGTGGTGGCGGAACAACAATCGTGCAGATTCCGTCTGTTTCGGGCACGTCATTTACCTATGATGGCACAGCACAGGGTGCGGCTATAACAGGCTTAGACACCACACATTGTACGGTTGTAGGTGGCACAGGCACAACGGTTACAACATCGGGTGACACTACCTACGTTAAAGCCACAAATGCCGGAAGTTACAGTTTTACAGTTGAGCTTAATGATACATCAAGCATGGTATGGTCTGACTTAACCACAGCAGATAAATCATACTCGTTTGCTATTGCCAAGGCAGCACAGACGATTTCAGCTTCACCAAGCACTGTATCATTGGATTCAATTACACCGACGGCAAGTGTAACCATAAGCGGAGCAAGCACAGCATTAAGCGCGACATCATCAGATACAGGTGTTGCAACAGTAAGCGGTACAAGCAGCCCTATTACAATAACAGGAGTTGCAAACGGTTCAGCCACAATAAGCGTTCAGGCGACAAGCTCAAACAATTATGAGGCATCAAATATTGTAAGTATAAATACAACAGTATCTTTTGCAGCACCATTAGTTGCATTTGAAACAGCTACAGATGCACAAATAACAGCTATCCTTAACAGTTTTTACAACAATGAGTATGATGCGTCAGAAATAGCGGCATTGAAATCTACTTATTTTCCGATAGGCGCAAAGAGAAATATATCAATCAGTGCTATGGAAGCAACAGGAGTAAGTGAAGCGCATCATGCCGACACTTATCAGTATGTGATTATAGACCATGAACACGATGATTTGGCTACGCCTATAAATGGTCATACAAAGGCTTTGCTGACTTTACAACAGGACAGGGTATTTTATATAAATACAACATCGTCTGAATACACGACAAACTTCCCATCAGTAGAAGAAGAAGGCGGATATATGAATAGTACAAACACCAATGTTAATGGGTGGGATGGATGCGCTCGTAGAACATGGTGCAATCAAGTATACTTCAATGCACTTCCGTCATACATTCGAAGTGCTATTAAAGAAGTGAGCAAAAAAGCAAGTGCAGGTAATCAATCAAGCACAATCACTACATCCACAGACAAAGCATTTTTACTTTCGGAAGTTGAAATAACAGGCGGCACAACAGTTTCATTTTCGGGTGAGGGTTCGCAGTATTCGTATTTTACAACGGCATCAAATCAAAGGAAAACACCAATTAAGAGTGGGCAGACAGGAGCGGTTTGGTGGATGCGTAGTCCAGCCAATATAAACGCTACGCAATTTGGTTTTATTTATCTTATAGGAACAGCCGTAACAGCAGATGCGGGCAATTCGAATGCTATCTGTCCTGCTTTTTGCTTGTAGAAAGGAGAGTATAAATGATTGATACAGAAATACTCGATTTGTTTAATGTAATGAACGAGCGTATAGCTAATATGAACAAGCGCATTGATGATGTATTTACAAATCTTCATAGTCAGAGTACACAGAGAATTGAAGCAATTACACCATACACAGACACCAAGACGGCTTATTATGGCGAAACAGAAAAGGTATTTTACAATGTTCCGCAGGGAAATATCACGGTTTTTTGGGATAACTACAACGGTGATTATTCTGTTCAGCGCATTGAGGACAGAGTTACGGTATCATTTGATACCTTGGAAAATGACACAAACATAACAATAATAGTTCAGTAAAGGAGAGAGAAAATGGAAAAGTATTATCTTATGTGGATTTCAAACGGAGCATTTCAGACAGACAAAATCGGTGAGTACACATCAAAGAGCGCAGGTATATCAGCGTTCGGTGCTAAGTGGTCAACGCTTGAAGGAACAGCAGAAGTTGTATCTGGTGTAGTACAGTTAGTTGACGGAAATTTTGATGTTGTAGAAGGCTGCAAGAGGTTTATCAATCATCCGGCAGCATAAGAGGTAGATCATGAGCGAACAGTATGTAACACTTGAAGTTCATACAGAATTTGTAAAAAGAATCGAAGCGGAAGACAACCGTCAAAATAAGCGCATTGAAATAATAGAAGCGAAGCAGGCACAGATAAGTGAATTGGTTGCTTCCGTGAAGGTTCTTGCCGTAAACGTAGAGAACATTGCCAAAGAGATAAACAAGCAATCACAGCGGCTTGACGAGATTGAGAGCGTTCCCAAAAAACGATGGGAAACGGCGATTGCTTGTCTTATATCAGGAATAATCGGTGCGGTTATTTCTGCAGTTGTTGCATGGGCGGTTCATTGAAAGGAGTGATTTAATGGTATTGGATAATCGCTTGTATACATGGTTGAAGTATTTGACGATCATAGTGCTTCCGGCACTGGCAACCTTTATTGTTGTAATTTCAAAGATATGGGGATGGGCTGACTTGGGGACGGCTATTGCACAGACAATCACCGCATTAGCGACGTTCTTAGGTACGATCCTTTGCATTTCAAATTATAACTATTACAAGAAGGATAAAGACGTATGAACGGTATAGACATTTCAAGGTGGAACAAAATAGACCTTAACGGAGTGCCTTGCGATTTCGTGATTATTAAAGCGACGCAGGGCACTAAGTATGTCAGCCCGGAGTACGACACGCAGATAGCACAAGCCGACAGCCTTAATAAGTATTTAGGTATATACCATTACGCAGGTGGCGGGGGAGCACAAGAGGAAGCAGAGCATTTCATTAAGGTAGCAAAGCCCTACATTGGTAGGGCTATTTTAGTGCTTGATTGGGAAGGGGAACAGAACCCTAACTTCTCTAATCCTTTGTATGCACTGGCTTTCTTAGCATACGTTAAGCAGAAGACAGGCATTACACCGTTTATCTACATGAGTAAGAGCGTTTGCCGACAGTATGCGAAACAGTGGGATAACTCATATCCTTTGTGGTGTGCGCAGTATAAGAATCAGCAGCCGACCGGGTATCAAGATAATCCGTGGACTGATACCAAAGGGTTTGGGGCATGGACTGATTGCAAGATTTTGCAGTATTCCTCAAAAGGACAGCTACCCGGTTACAATGGCAACCTTGACTTAGATAAGTCCTACATGGACGGCGACGAGTGGTTAAGGTGGGCGCAGGGTGACATGATCCCGGTAGATAAACATCCAACCTTAAAGAAGGGCGACCGCAACGAGTACGTGAGAAGTTGGCAGGTCTTCCTTAACACAAACGGCTATCAATGCGGAACAGCAGACGGGATTTTCGGCGACAAGACGGAAAAAGCGGTTGTTCGTTACCAACAGGATCACCACATCGAATCCGGCATTATAGGTCCGCAGACATGGGCTACATTACCCATGATGCAATAATATAGAAGCAATCTTGTTTTGCTTTCCTTCTCAGTAAGGCTCTCATCATCGAAAGGTGGTGGGAGTCTTTTTTCGTTTCACAAATGAAATCTTAAATCACTTATGACATTTCACACTTGGCACTACAATAGCCTCCCTATTTTTTACACAATCATATCAAGGGGAGTAATCATGGACATCAATAAATTATTAGAAAAGGTCTTGCAGTCTGTTGATTTGCAAGAGATTCCCGAAATTTATGTGTGCATTGTATTTAATGCATTTATAGAAGCAATAAGCACAGGGGAATGTTTTATTACAACAGAATAGGAGGAAGAGTATGTATATAAATCCATACCAAACACCATCATTTATGCCACAGATGCAATTTTCGGTACAACAGCCACAGCAGAGCATTCAGTATGTGAACGGCAAGGCATCTGCTGAGAGTTATCAGATGCCGAACAATTCAAGCGTGATCTTGATGGATTCCGAGAAGAGTCGCTTCTATATAAAGATGACTGATGCATCCGGTGTGGCAACGGTTAAGTCTTATGATTTCAAAGAAACAGAGGCAGAAAAGCCGAAAGAGTATGTTACCAAACAGGAATTTGAAGCGTTTAAAAATAAGCTGAAGGGAGAAAAGCATGAATCCAATAATGCAGATGCTGGGCGGAAACAGTAATGGAACAAACATCATGCTTCAGGCTTTTGGGGCTATGATGAGGGGAGAGAGTCCGACAGATTTCCTTAAGAACCTGGCTAAAACCGAGCCGAGATTGCAAGGGCTTAACTTAGACAATCTTGAGGGTACGGCAAAGGATCTGTGCGATAAAAACAATGTCGATATGGATAGTTTGTCGAGAAAAATACAGGAATTTGCAAATTCAAATAAATAAACTTAAGAAAGGAGAAACATTATGGGTGATTCAAATTTTGGCACATGGATCTTTGCCTTCTTGATCGTGGCTGTCATCTTCGGATGGGGCGGCATTGGCGGTCTTGGTGGCGGTAACGCAGCGGCTGTTGGATACGCTACGATGGCTGATGTAAATTCAGCGATCAACAATCAAACCATACAGAGTGGGCTGAATCAGATTGCGCTTTCATCTGCAAACAACAATTACGAAACCGCGCAGTTGATTACAAATCAGAATAATACGAATTTAATCAACGCAATTCAGGGCTTTAACAATCTTGGTTTACAGATCATGAATCAGACCAATACTCTTGGTACAAAGCTCGATCAGATTGGATATCAGATGGAAAATTGTTGCTGTTCAATCAAAACGCTCATCAAGGATAATCAGATCGCTGATCTTACGAACCAGGTTAATCAGTCCAACACTATCGCGGCTATTCAGGCACAGTCGGAATATCTGCTTGGACAGACCGGAAAGTGGGTGGCTAATGCTCCGGCAGCGGCAGCAGCTTATACCGCAGCTAAGTGAGGGATAGGCTATGACTAAGATTAAGAAATACGTTGAAGGCATTGCAGACGAGCTTGATGGAGCAAAGCACTACATCGAAAAGGCACTTGAGTATAAGTCAATGGGCAACAGTGACCGGTACAACGGTTACAAGGAAATGTCCATTGCAGAATTGAACCATGCTATGAGACTACATGATTATGCGGTTCAGGACATAGAACAGCTTAAGACTGTATATCCGGAAATACCACAGAAAATGATGGATAGTTGGAACAAGGCTCATGTGGATTATGTCGAGAAGGCGGCTTGGATTAAGCAGATGCAGGCTATGTAAAACGGAAGGGGACGTACTGAAACGGTGCGTCCTCTTTTGTTTCATTTTTGAGATGTCACAGATGGCACTACAAATGACAAATACGGCTTGATACAATTAAGTCACAAAGGAGGTGGCTGATATGACAAACGATTACATTTTGAAAGTTGACTTATTGAAAATGCTTGATCTGAAGAAAAGCAAATGGTGTGAATTAAAAGGCAAGAATCAAGATGTCACACATGAGAATTTTATCGATGACATCATCCTGGCATTCGATTGGATAATAAATGACGTTGAAAACCTAACATCTGATGTGGTAAGATGCGAATGAAAAATGGGATGAGAGTAAAATGCTCTCATCCCTATTTCATGACAAGATTTATGACAAGATAAATATAAGAATGGCTTATTTTCGGGGTTTTTTACTTATCAAAAAATTGTCATGAAAGAAAAGAAAAAAGCTCTCAAACCGCGTGGTTGAGGGCTTTCTTGGAAACAGGGGATGAGAGAATCGAACACTCATTAAAAAGGGCTAAACCACGCATGAACACTGGCTTTCAAAATTTCATGACAATTTTCATGACAAGATTTTCTTGCTCAGTTTATCCATTGCCTTCTTCCGGCTTGCTTCCATTGACTTACGGTAAACTTTTTTCATCACGGTATCTGTTTCCCATCCGCCTATTGCTAAGATGTCCGCATCAGGGATGCCCATAGCGTGTGCGTACGATGCGAAATAGGAACGGAGAGCATGGAATTTAAACCGTTCTATGCCTAACTTCTTTTGAGTGGCTTGAATAGCCTTGTAGAGTGCGGCAGGGTATCCGTCATATATGCATCCCATCTCTTTAATCTCATTTACAAGGCTGTCCGGCAAATACAGTGTGCGGTTCGATGCATCCGTCTTGGGAGTCTCTTTAACTATCCATTTACCATCAAGATATACTTTGCTCCGGTGTATCCTGAGTTCATTCCCATCAAGATCGGAGATGTTCAGCGCACATATCTCTCCTCTTCGGCAGCCAAACACACCAAGCTGAAAAGGTATACTGTACTTCGTTCCCTTTACGGCTTCCAATATGCGTTTGATATCATCGTCTGTGGGTTCATATTCCTGTTTGATGATTGCCTGCGGTAGTTTTACCCTTAACTTCATATTCGGTCTGTATGCCGCCATTACGGACGAAATAAATCCATACAGAGATTTGGTGGTCTTTGGTGCGTGTTTCTTGGCAAACAGGCTTATTTCTCGTTGAACGGTTTCAGATGTGACATCATAGATATTTAACTTCTTAAAGTTGTCCGATATCTGATTCAGCTTGATATTATAAGTCCGTATCGTTGCAGGGCTGACCACTCCGTTCCGGTTCGCTATGTATTCCTTTGCATACTTTTCGAAGGTCCCTTTGATGGCAACGTCATCTTCCATCTTCTCAGCAAAGGCATTAAATATCTCTTTTTCGGTCGGATTATGATCGAATATCTTCGTGTATGTCTTGCCTTTATATGTTTTTCTCACACGGTATGATCCGCTTGGGAGTTTTTCTGTTTTCATTTATCCTCTTTTCGCATCGGACAGTCCATAAGCTGTTTCAATAATTCATTGTTACGAAGCATAAGTTCATTATTCATACCGAGCAGGGCATCGATACGCTGATCCTTAAGCTCAATCTGATGCTTCATAAATTCAACACTCCGCTGAAATTTCTCTGTTTCCTCTTGAAGTTTCTCAGCGTATTCGATTTTTGTTTGGTCATTTGCTGATCTCAGTTCTGAAATAATTTCCTTCTTCAGCTTAAGCAGGGATTTATATGCCTTTGTATCCGTATCATCATCCACTTCAATGTTGTCTATGTCCAGGATGGCATCCGCGATCGGTCTGATTGTCGTTTCATACTTGAAACCGGTCTCTTCAGATCCGTCACGAAAGATACGAGAGAGTGTAGATTTTGAAACAAAGTCTCCATTGCTTTCCATTAGAGCCAAAATCGCATCAAGGCTCAGTTGCTTTTCTTCCTTGACTTGTTTCAAAAGTGAGATAATTTTCTTTGTATCGGTCATGCTTTCCATATTTTTTCCTCTTTCGTACTATTTATGGTATGTCACAAATGACACTATTATTTGCTTTATCCGGATGATACGATTGATGTATCATAATTGAGTATTGATTTTCCGAATGTATGTTCTATAATCTAATCAAAAGGAGCAAATGATTATGACAACAGATGCACAATTTTTAGAGTTTTACCATAATACAAGTGATGAAATCAGGGCTTTCGTAGATCAGCTTCTATCAGAAGATCTATCGTCTCGCGAGTCGATGGACGAATCCGATGAAACCGATTGAGGAGTTCGCGATCTTCCTCACTTAATACTGTTCCATCATCCGCTATACTAATGTTATCGGGCATGGGGTTCATTGGTACATTTAATCCCATGAGCCAGGAAACGTTGACATCTAAAACATTGGCAAGTTTTGCAAGTCGCTTGTCTTTTGGTTTAGAATAACCATTTTTATATTGGCTCAATGTTGCTTCGCTTATTCCGGTTCTTTCCGATATTTCAATGGCTTTTATTCCGCGAATTTCTAAAGCCTGATTAAAACGATCCTTGAAATTTGATACCATTTCTATCATTTATACACACCTCCTGAGTACATAATATATAATAATTCATGCGTTTTCAATAGGTTAAAGCATAAATTTAAGAAAATGAAAATTAGATATTGACATCATACTTTCGAAATGTTAAAGTATTCCCATGAGAAACAACATCTTGTGTGAAAGGAGGTTAAAAATGAGTTTTAAGTACAATAAGTTGCGTGGTCGGATTGTAGAAATTTATGGCTCGCAGGCGAAATTTGCTGATAAAATCGGGCTATCCGAGCAAATTATAACAGCCAAACTTGCCGGACGTTCTTCATTTACTCAGGAAAATATTATTACATGGGCAGAAGCTCTTGATATCGATCAGAGTGACATAGGTAGTTATTTTTTTGCCCGACAACTTTCGAAAAGTTAAAGATAGGAAGGTTGAATTATGCCAAGAGTATACCTAAGTGAAAATGAAAGATTGTCCGAGCGCTTGTCCGCATGGGTGTATGGGCAAATGAAGGTCAAGAAGATACCACAGCGGATCATGGCAGAAGAGATGGAGATATCTCAGCCGGCATTAGCACAGAAGTTAAAGAACCGCAGTTTTACATATTCGGATTTCCTGACGTTTGTGCGAGTGCTTGAGCCGGATGACAAGGAGTTGTCAAGGCTGTTGGGCAGATGAAGGGAAGGGGAGCAAACAATGAGCGAATTTGACAAAGTAATACTGATACTTGGAGTTTTGATTGTACTGAATCTGTATATCATCTTCAAGGATGAGTTCAAGGAAGATTAAGAAAGGGGTTATGAAATGTATATCTTTACGAAAAGCGGAGAAAAAATAAGCCTGATTGACAAAACAAGCGCAAGAAATTTGATGATCGCACTTTCCGACATGGATTGTACTGAGAGCATATCTACACAGTGCATCATTGGAACCAAGCCGATCGGGGATCTGTTTGAGGTTTCATTCGCAGACAGCACAGCGTTGGTGGTTGGTTTGGCTGATGCGGAGCTTGCGGTTCATTGGCTGCTGTCCCTGGGTTTCAGGGAAGTGTCAATCAAGAAGGGAGTGGTCAAGGATGAGGAAGCTGTTTGATTTCACATGGGATGCCGTTCTAACAGGGCTTCTGTACTTGTTGGTGTGGACGGTGTGCATGGTGATTGTAGGTAAGTATTTAATATTTTTCTGAGAAGGAGGAAAAGCATGGAAGAGAAAGTAATGGATTGGCTTGCCGGACAGACAATGACCATTCCTATTGACAAGTTCATTGAGATGAAAACCGAGATGTATGCCTTGCAGATGCGAAATTCAGAGTTGTGTGCCACCAAGTGGGAATATGAAACAGAGTGCAAAGCATTGAGAGAAGAGAACAAGGAGCTTCGCGTAAATCTTGATGATGCAAAGTCTCAGATCAGGGCATTGTTAGGGGTAGATGAGGAGAGTACGGATGCTGACGATGGAAGATGAGCGGATGCTGTCACGGATGGAGCGCGATTATCTTGAGCCGCCTGCAGATCCGGACGAATTGAATGAGGATGAGTGGCTCGATGTGGTAGATCGCGAGGTTGAAGAAGCGTATATCGCAAAAATGGAAAGGAGGATGGATGAAGGATGTCTGAAATCGTTGTTCGAAGATTCGTGAAGTTTGGTGCAAAAAAGACCGTATATGTTGTGACCGGCACGTTGGATTATGACGAGGCGAAGGAAGCGGTTGCAAGACTGAACAAAACCAAATTGTCAACGTCATGGCTCGATTACAGAGCAGAGTTTGGCAAGTTGGGAGTATACGAAGGACAGGAAGCTGTCGGCAAGGTTATTGACAACAAACACAATGGTGAGCCATGCATCATGGTGTGGAAAGGAGGAGAGTTATGAGTACATTATTCGAAATTACTTCCGATGTTGAGCAGCTTTATGAGCTTGCCACAATGGATGAGGAAATGGATGAGCAGTTGTTCCAGGACACGCTTGACGGTCTGCTTGGAGAGCTTGAAGTTAAGGCTGGCGGATATTGTAACGTCATTAAGCAGCTTGAAATGGAAGCGGACAGGGCAAAGAATATGTCGCTTGTATGGGAACAAAAGCAGAAACAGCGCGAAAATGCCATCAAGCGCATGAAAGAAGCACTCAGGGATGCCATGATCCGCACTGATCAGAAGCAGATTGATGCCGGTGAGTATGTAATCAAGTTACAGAAGAACGGTGGCAAACAGCCGATGATCATTGACGGTGAGGTTCCGGATAATTATCAGAAGGTTATCTACGAAACCGACAAAGATAAAATCCGCAAGGATCTTGAAGCAGGCATCGAATTACCGTTCGCATATCTTGAAGAGCGCGGACAGCACGTTGTTATTAAATAAAGGAGGGATGAATTATGGGAATGCCATGTATTTTATATGGAAAATCGGGAAGCGGTAAAAGCAGATCGCTCAAATTCTTCGGTCCTGAAGAGATTATGTTGATCAATGTGGAGGGTAAGGAATTGCCGTTCCGTAATACCTTCAAATATATTGCTCGTACCGATTCCCTTGACAACATTATATCACAAATTCAGAAGATGCCGTGCAAAATTGCTGTGATTGATGATGCCGGATATCTGATGACACACAATTTTATGGATAACCATCGCAATAAGAAGGGTAGCGCATCGTTTGATATGTATGACGATATCGCTGATACAATGTACTTTCTTATCCAGCGCATCAAGAAAGAAGTCGCTCAGGATGTAATAGTCTACATCATTTTTCATGAGGATACAAGTGATGCCGGTGAAACCAAGATCAGAACCATCGGCAAGCTGATTGACAACAAGGTGTGCCTTGAAGGAATGGTGACCATCTGCCTGCGGTGTATGTCAGACAATGGAAAGCATTTTTTCAGGACACAGACAGATGGGTTTGACATAACCAAAACTCCGGAGGATCTCTTTGCGGAAGATGAAGTTGAGATTGACAATAATTTGAAATATGTTGATCAGAAAATTCGTGAGTTTTATGGATGGGATAAAAAGAAGAAAGGCGCGAAAAATGAAAGTGCTGAGTAAGGATCGTGTTCTGATGAAGCTCGATGAAGAAAAAATACTAAATACATTAAAAGGAGGAACAACAATATGAAATCAATCGACATGACAAATGTTAAGGAAGCAGGTGATTTTACAAGACCGGCTCCTGGTGCATACATCTGCGGAATTGTCAAGGCAGAGGATGTGGCAAGTAAGGAATATCTCAAGGTTACCTATGACATCATCGAGGGTGAGTTCAAGGGATATTACAAAGAAATGAGAGCAAATAATCCGGATTGGGCATGGGCAGGTGCGTACACAAAATCATACAAGAACGCGGCTCTTCCGATGTTCAAGAGGTTTTGCACTGCGGTATCACGCAGCAATGGCACATTCGTGTTTGATGGCGGCAAGACAAACCATGACGAAAAAACGCTCAAGGGCAAGAAGATTGGGTTGCTCCTTGGTGAAGAAGAATATGTTGGCAATGATGGTTCTGTCAAGACAAGGCTCTATGTGGTACGCGAGTTTTCCATTGATAAGATTGACGAACAGAAGGTGCCGGATCTGAAGAAGCTCAAGGCAGATGATAAGCCGAAGGAATCCACAAGCACAGAGTGGGAAGATGCCGATGGAGAGGAGCTGCCGTTTAGTTGAGAACAATATTAGAAGACACGCGGCAACAATCAGGAAAGCACAACATCAAGCATGAGATGTTTGAGCAGATGGGTGTTGAGTTGTATCGGAGCAAGTTGCCATTCGGTGATTATGCTCCGGTGCCGAACATCTCCATTGATACCAAGAGAAATATGGACGAGATCGCAAACAATATCTGCGGAAAAGAACATAAGCGGTTCATCAATGAATGCAAGGCTGCAAAGGCTGCCGGATGTCAACTTATCATCCTGGTGGAGAATGATCTTGGTATCGAGGATCTGTCTCAGGTGCATAAATGGCAAAATCCAAGAGTTATATATTCACCAAACTGTGTTCAAGGGGAACGCTTGCAGAAAGCAATGGAGACCATCCAAGAGCGTTATGGTGTCCGATTTGAATTTTGTAAACCATCATTTTCAGCAAAAAGAATAATGGATTTAATAGGGGAATACGAATGAACGAATTGTTTGATAGTGCTATAAAGTACGCAAAAATGGGACTTTCCGTGTTTCCTCTCAGACCAAAAGAAAAAAAGCCAGCAACCCAAAATGGGTTTAAAGATGCCACTACGGATATACAGACAATAGAAAAATGGTGGACACAGAATCCAAATTACAACATAGGGATTGCAACAGGAGAGATGAGTGGTGGGTTGGTTGTCATCGATATGGATATTGACAAAGATGAAGGCAAAGATGGGTATCGATCATTTAATCAATGGTGCAGTGATAATTATCTTGTGTTGCCGGATTCATGGCTCAGTATAACAGGACGCGGTGGATACCATCTCTTTTACAAGACGGATTTGGATGTTCCGAGCAAGATAGGTTGGCTTGATGATGTGGACATCAGGGCAAATGGCGGCTATGTAGTCGCTCCGCCATCCATCCATCCAAATGGTATACGGTACGAATGGGAGCAAGAGCCGGAAGAATATGAGCTGATTACATCTCATGATATCGATGTTGAGTTCATCATGAACAGCGTTATCGCAAGCGAAAAGAAGAGTAAGTCACAGCCATTAAGCGTTCCGGAAGTGATCGAAGTTGGGCATCGCGATGAGACCATGTTCAAATTGGCTTGCAAATATCAGCAGATGGGAATGTCAGATGAGGCGATGCTGGCTGCGCTCTTGGAAGAAAACAAGGTCAGATGCAAGCCGCCACTCACTGAGAAAGAAATCCGCAAGAAGGTTGAACAGGCTCAAAAATATCAAAAGGGCGAAGTGGTCACGCTTGATGAACATGAGGATGGATACACGCGGAAGAGTTATGGCAAGACCGGACGCAAGATCGAGGAAACAATTACGGAGGAGGATCTCGATATGCCAACACTCGACAGCTTTGAGGAGCGCGAGAAAAAATGGCTAATTCCTCTCTATATTCCTGAAGGAAGCGTAACGCTTTTATGTTCGGATGGTGGTATAGGCAAAACATCAATTTGGTGTAATACTCTCGCAGCATTCACCAGGGGCAAGCCAACAATCTTCGACAAAGCATTGGAGATTCCGGATGAGTTCGTGGGTACAAAACGAACAGTAATGTACTTCTCAAAGGAAGATCCGACAGAGGAAATCTTGAAAGCAAAGTTAAGGAAAGCCGGTGCCGATCAGAGCAAGATCAGATGTTTCGGGTTGGATGATCCAAGATTAAGTAAGATATGGTACGGTTCGCTTCTCCTGGACAAGCTAATTGAAAAGTACAAGCCTGACATCGTGGTGTTTGATACGCTTCAGGCATTTCTTCCGGATGGTGTAGATATGGCAAAGCGCAAAGATATGCGTGATTCGCTCAACACATTAAACACTCTTGGCGCGAAGTATAACACGGCATTCCTGATGATAATGCACACGAACAAGAGCAATGCGGCAGGCAGGCAGAGAATGGCGGACAGTTCGGATATATGGGATATAAGCCGCAGCGCACTCATGGCTGGACATACAAAAGATGATGGCATCATGTATCTGTCGCATGAAAAGAGCAATTATGGCGAATTACAAAAGACCATCCTGTTCAGCTTGTCAGACAACGGTGTCGAATTTAGGGGTACATCAAGGCGGAAAGACAGAGATTATATGGCTGATAGCATAAGCACTCCGGCACCAAGTCCGAAGATGGATGAAGCGAAGGAATTTATTCTTGAAAATATCGAAGATGGCATGGAAGTGAAGGAGCTTGAGCAGATGGCGAAGGCTGCCGGAATAACGATGGAAACACTCAGAAATGCAAGGGCGGTTCTCACAAAAGAAAAAAGAATAAAGATAAAGCCGGTTGGTTTTGGTAAGGATAAAAAATGGTTGCTCTATACTATCCATGAGAACGAAACCGAGTAAGCAAAGAAATGTAGTATTTATGCGGTCTGTATCTTATTCGGTTATCATAACCGAGTAAGGGGATTTGATAACCGAGTAAGTAAGACCGAGTAAGGTAAAAAATGAGTGATTTTCTCCTTACTGGGTTATCATAACCGAGTAAGCAGAAGGTGCATGGTTGCTGAGTTTGCTCCTTATCGGGTTATCACATATTTGGAGAGTAGAAAAATAACCGAGTAAGCATAACCGAGTAAGCAAAAGAGGCATAACCGAGTAAGCACGAAGCCACTATTTATGCGGATTTTGGAGGGTATAAATGAACAGAACAATGAGGTTATACAATTTCATGAAGGAATTTTGGCTGCTTGTTAAAAAGTACGTTGATGTTCCGGATAACAAAGAAGATGCCGCCTGGATGCAGATCATAGACGAAGCGGAAGATCTGAACAAAAAATATAAGGGTGATGATGCAGAAGGGCAGTTCGTCAAGGATTGCATCGTTGCATGGATGGCATATCTTAACAGGCGAAATAAAGAAAATATGGGAAGGAGTATAAATGATTGATTTAAGATTATTTGCCGGTGATCTGCTGGGCAGAAAGATAAAGCCGCGACATCAGAAGGGCGGACACACGGCATACGATGACTATATCATGAGCAAGCGTACATATGTGGTCGAGGAAGTATATCCGTATTATGTCCGGTGTCGGGAAGTGGTAAATGAGGATCGAGAGTATATTGACCGTGCGTGTTTCAACGTGGGTGATTTGGTACAGATGGGCATTATACACAGCGTAGGACAGCGTGAAAGCTCGTTGCAGGCAAAGGGCATCAGAGAACCGCACGGACACAGTGACTATGAAAGATGGAAGGAGCGAAGATGGACGAATTGAAGTTAGGGGACAAGATACATTGCAAGGATAACAGGGATCTAAGACGATGGGCATTGCAGCTGTCGAGCGAAGGATACGGTGTGGCAATACTTGGCTACCATGACATATATCAGCACATTCTGACGGTGACCGCGCTGCCGATCGGGGAGGATGAGGAGGATAACGATGATAATTAAAATTATCGGCTTATCCGCACTCGCAATAGCAATGTGGGTTATCGGGTATGTGATAGGTAGGAGCGAAAGAAGGTGAGGGAATGATAGAACAGGAAGTAAAAGAAAGATTGAAATTACATAGAGAAGAATTTAGGTTCGACCACGGATGGGATATTACAACGGTTGAAGCATTAGATATGGCAATCCAAGCACTTGAACGAAAACAGCTATCAAGAGATGAATTTATTTATGGCTTAAAGGCTTGCGGATTCACAGTTAAAGACGGACAGACATATTACGAAGAACAGGAATTGATTAAGTGCTTTGATGATTTGTATTTTAGCCAAGATAAGAGTATAAGCAAACCGACAGGAATTATGTTATATCCGCAAGTAGAGGGCATAACACCAACAGTAGTAAAGCCACAGGAAAATGATTTTCTTGACAAGATAAGAGCCGAGATACAACGGTATAGAGATACTATTGATAGAGCAATTGCAGAAGATACATTAAAAATTGAGAGTATGAAAGAAGCATACAATGATTGTCTTGAGATTATCGACAAGTACAAGGCAGAAATTGAGCCACAGGAAAGGAGCGAATGAATGACTAAACAAGAAGCAATAAATATCAAAGATGAGATATTGAGAAAAGAAGGGTCTATACACATTTGTAATGCCATCACAATAGATGGTGTCGTATTGATAAAAGATATATTGGATATTATTGATAAACACACGGCAGAAAGGAACGATAAGGAATGAATATTGAAAAATTAAGTGAATGTAAGAACGCATCAAAATACGGAACTTGTTCAGAATGTGGCATCAGTGAGGGCGAAACACATAATTTGTATAGGCTTAGATTTAATGGTGTGTCAATATGTTTATGCCAAGATTGTTTTTCAAAGACACGGCAAGCATTAAACAATATTATATTGGTTTGGTGAGCCACAGGAAGGAGCAAAGAATGACCAACGGAGAATTATTCATAGTTGAAAATCCCAATATCGAATATAAGTTAAACGGATCATGTGTATGGATTTATTTTGACGGTGTTAATCACTATACTATGCCGACTTTATGGTGGAATCAAGAGATTAGCTTAGTTGACAAGATAAGAGCCGAGATAGACCGACAAGAGAAATGGCTATCACAGGCAGGATATACCCCATACAACACCGATATTGCTTTTGATGCTATTAGGTCGGCATTGGCAGAAAGGAGCGATAAGGAATGACCAACTATGAAGCGTTGCTGACGGGTTATCCTATTTATATTGCCACTAAAGAAGTTCAACGCAGAAAACATCCTAAGAAACGCATAAATAAAAAGTGGAGAAAGAGATACGGAGTTATTGAATATAACTCAATGCCACATGGAGAAATTATTTTCAATGAGATTGACCGAGTGTTTTATATGACAAAGAAAACGCTACAAAAGTTACAGGAAAGGAGCGAATGAATGTATAAAGATAGAACCGAGCAGAGAAGAGTTACCGAAACTATGAATAGTTTACTTGTGCCAATGTTAAATCATTTGAATAATGACACAGCTATTATAGTTAAACGTGCTTTATATCTTTTGGAAGAAATTAAGATTGAGCCACAGGAAAGGAGCGAGGATGTCACATAGTTTAAGAGCCAAAATAAAAGGTTTGCGGTACAAGGGGATAATCACCGACAAGGATTGCGACCGACTTTGCAAGGCACTTGATAATGAGGGTGTACTTGACAAGATAAGAGCCGAGATAGCCGAATTGCAAAAGGAGTACAAAGAGTACGGGTGGGCATATGATGATGCGCTTGAAGTAATCGACAAATACAGGAAAGGAGAAAGCGAATGACTGATTCTATTCTTGATAACATATATCGTTTGTTACTTTTAGGAGAAGCTGAACGATTAGGTATCATTGATAAAAAGATGTATAAGAATCTTCTTACTGAATTACTAAATGTATATCAGACAGAAAACGAGGTGAGCGAATGAATGATAGTAAATTGCGATAAAAAGGATTGCATATACAACGAGGATGGTAGATGGTGTGATGCCGACATGATTGATATTGAAATCTTAGAGTGCGTTACATATACCGACAGAGAGGATGATGAGACATGAGCGTAATAGTAACAAGAATGGATATGCCAAAATGCTGTGATGTATGTGAAAGGGATTGTCCTGAGAAATCAAAAATATGGTATTTAGCAGATGATAAAGATATTAACAATGGTACTGCAATACACCCTCAGTGTCCTCTTAAATCCATAGATGGATTGATTGAGAAGATACAAAATGTTAGTGATTATGAACCCTTAGTACAAGGTGGTGCTTATTATGGAAATCGTTATAAGAAGGCAGACCAATTAAAAGATGAAATTATAGATATTATCAAAGAATACTGTGAGGTGAAAGAATGACAGAAAGAATGGAAAACGCACTTAATCACATCAAGACAAGTGTTGACGTTGATCCGTGGGCGATAGAAGTTGTCGAGAAGGTGTTTAGGGGTGTTGATGATGCCGTAGAGGAAATAGAGAATTATGTATGCTACATAGAATCAAACACTGACAAAGCACAAGGTATGGTAAATGCACTTAGGATTTTTGTAAAGCATACAAAGGTAGGTGATACTGAATGACCGAGTTAATCATAACAATCATTGCCTTCCTGTTCGGCATGGCATTAGGCGGCTTGGTTGTTGGGATGGACAGAGACAGTGAACATAAGGAGGGGTAAAAATGAGCGAAGAGTTATATGACTTATATCAACGCGATGAGGATTTCAAAGAATATGTCGACAAATGGGCAAAGAACCATGATCTGTCAATTTGGGAGGTGTTTAGGATGAACATTCTCAAGGAATACGCTAAGTGGTTGAGGGAGGTGAAGAAGTGAAAAGTAAAAAATTTTCAAATGAAATATTTAAGATGGCAACGGTACCGCAAGCCATAGAGCGTTATAAAATCAGTCGAAAAACATTAATGAAGTATGCAGAGCAATATGGTGCGTTAGTTCGTTTTGGTCGATCGGTTTGTATTGATGTTGATAACAATGCTAAGTTGCCAACAGGATTGATTCAAGAAGAATGGGGGGATTAGAATGAAATTATCAATCATTATGCCGTATTACAATACAGAAAAATACACTCCGAAGCTGCTTGAATGCCTGGATAAACAGATGAGAGACGATGTTGAAGTGATCATAATTGACGATGGTTCAAAGATACCGTTTACAACAGATTATCCTTGGGCAAAGGTGATCCGGCAGAAAAACACAGGTCCAGGGCTTGCAAGGAATAAAGGCTTGGATGCAATGACCGGTGAATATTTTACATTCCTTGATTCAGATGATATGGTTACCGACAATTATCTATCTTGCATTTTTGAAAAGATCGAGGAAGGTTTTGATTATTGCTATTTATCATGGAAATCAATGCCAGGCGGATGGCAATGCTCAGTTCAGCTGAAATCGGTTGAGGATGAGTTTCCGCCATTCAATTTGTGTGTTTGGAACAGGGTATATAAAACAGCGACATTTGGCAAGCAGAGGTTTTCACCAAACAAGCTGTGGTCAGAGGATGCAGACTACATTTATCGGCTAAATGAGCGAGGAAAAAAGGTTTTCATTCCCGAAACCATTTATTTATACCGTTCGGACACACCACATTCCTGGACAAAGAAAATGATGACCGGTGAAATTGATTATAAACGCATCGTTTACAATGTGCCAAGGGTTACAGAAGCAATCAGGGATGAGATCATCAAGGAATATGAGAACAATGAGATCATATTGCTGACTAATGAAAATCCGTATCCGGAGCTTAAGAAAAAGGCTATGTGTATGGCTTTTAACACACCGATAAATGGCACAGAGCTTCGAGGAGTGCAATACAGTGGCTTTAAAAAGATTATAAGACCGATAAGCACTCAGGTAGTTATCTGGACAGCGTTCACGCAGCAGATCGGTGGCATTGAGACATGGATATATAACTTTGTTAAGAACATGAGCAAGTATTATGACATCCTTGTTTTGTACGATACCATTGATTCAGCACAGCTTGCAAGGCTTCAGAAAATCGTCAGATGCGTCAAAAGGGATAATCGCAAGATAATATGCGACACTTGCATCATAAGCCGCATTACGGACCGTTTACCGGCAACAGTGTCAGCAAAACAGGTTGTGCAGATGGTCCATGCTTGCAAGATGATGCCACAATGGAGCATTCCACAGAATCATGATCATATCATAGGTGTTTCACAGGCTGTTTTTGACTCATTTGGCGAAAAGAACGGAAAAGTGATATACAACTTTGTCGATAAGCCGACAACAAAGAAATGCCTGCTTCTGATATCGGCAACGAGGTTATCCAAGCGCAGTGCATTTGAAAAAGGTCATGCAAGAATGCTTCAGCTGGCGGATATGCTTGAAAAAGCAGATATTCCGTACATTTGGTTGCTTTTTAGTGACGATGACTTTCCAAACAAGCACGACAGAATGATCATATTGCCGCCTGAGCTTGATATTGCGCCATATCTTGCAAAAGCTGACTATTATGTGAGCTTATCAGATGCAGAGGGGTTTGGATATTCAATGGTCGAGGCAATGATAAACGGCACAGCGCTTTTGACTACACCGATCACGGTTTTGCCGGAGCTTGGATTCAAAGACGGTGAAAACGGCTATATCATACCGTTTGACATGGATTTTGATGTAAATAAGCTGATGAAAATACCAAAAATAGAGTATAAACGCACAAATACGGCATCTATAAAGCAATGGCGGTCAATTTTAGGAGATACAAAGCCAAAACATGATTATGTGCCTACTAAATCTGTTACGGTCGAGATAACAGCGACATATTATGACACTTTGCTTCAGGAAAAGCTTAGAGGCGGACAAAGAATTAATATGACTGAAGAACGAGCGCAAACTGTTATTGATGCCGGATATGGAAGGAGGGTATAAATGGGGAAATATAGAATACTGTCTGAGGGGAACAAGTATTATTTGCCGAAACATACATATTTCGCTTGCATCCACTATGCTATGCAATATCGTGATTGGGTGGCAATGCTTACGGCAGATCGGGACACTCGCGGTGCTATCAGATACGACAAAGACAAAATACAGACATCAAATGATTATGACAGCACAAGCGAAACAGCAATGCGGATGGTTGAAATCCAACGTAAGGTTGATATGATTGACGATACTATTGCCAAAGCTTGTGATGGTTCCAATCTTGATAAATGGATGCGCCTGGGTGTATGTTATGGATTTAATTACTTTCAGCTTAAGGAAGAGAACATACCATGTGGAAAGAATATGTATTATGATATAAGGCAACGATTTTATTATGAGCTAAGTAAAAAAATATAAATGAGGGAATCAGGGGACAACAACCTATGGTAATATGATAAGTGGTAAAGGTAACGATTTGTCATAAAGCTCCTCATAACAGCGCACTTGTCATAACCGGCAGGTGCGTTGTTGTATGGAAAAAAATAACCGTATGGCAGCTAAAAATAACCCAAGGTACAAGAACGGTAACCTTCGCAGAAAGAACCGTGCCAGGCTTAAAGCGATGGGAATGCCTTGTTACTTGTGCAATAAACCAATACATTATGATGAGCCATCAGATTATAAACATCCTTTTTCTTTTGTGATTGATGAAGTAATTCCTGTTTCACGTTGGAAAGAGTTTGGTTATGATTCGCCTGAAGCAGTGGCAAATGATTTTGATAATCTTCGCGCTTGTCATTATGTTTGCAACCAGACCAAGGGCAACAGAACAGATACCGAGGTAAGGTCATTGAAAAGCGGAAAAATTAAAATTAAGACACGAAATGCTGTTGTGAGTGAATGGTGACCAAAGGGGTGGGGGAAAATCCCTCCCTCCCTACCACGGCGAG
>Ga0310786_10001745_pt1 | contig 34729 bp, 24 predicted proteins | sample AusTroGonzalo_MG_FD_203881 | JGI IMG/M metagenome (GOLD analysis project Ga0310786, IMG submission 203881) | Bovine rumen microbial communities from tropical cattle in Woodstock, Queensland, Australia - Gonzalo_03 (v2) (version 2) | ecosystem: Host-associated > Mammals > Digestive system >... | reverse complement strand
GTGGAACCCCTCGGCCGTACCTTTCTATACCGACACCTCCGACCTGGAGCATGCCCTCCGTGCACTGAAGCCGAAGGACAGTCTGCCAGAGGAAATCGTGCCTGGCCGAAACCGCTATAACTCGATGCATCTGATCTACGAGTACTGTCTGTCGAAGGCCTTCGACGATGTGGAGGGCATCTCGATGGAGGAGGGCAGGGTGCATCTGCTGCTCACCCGTCTGGCTGGTCACTGCAAGGATTCTGGCTTGGAGATGGGCTTCGCCCGTCGTCAGGCCCGTTTCAATCCGACCTACGGACAGGATGCCGATATGGTGAATAAGGTGTTTGAGAATGCCTACCGTGACGAGCACGAACGGCAGTACCGCCAACGGAAGAACATCACCCGTCCGCTGAAGAACATTCCGCTGGAGACATTGCTGACGATGAAGATCGACATCTTCCTGAACACGAACTACGAACTCAGGAAGAACGTGATGCGGGGTGTGGCGGAGTATCGTGAGCGCATCGGACTGGGCTTCTCGTTTCAGGACCTGACGGAGGATGTGCGCAACTCGATCACCATGCAGGCCCTCTCGCAGGGTATCAAGTGCTGGGACAAGGACATCCGTCGTTATGTGAACTCGAGGGACATCCCCCTCTACGATCCGATGGAGGACTTCCTGGAGCATCTGCCGCGATGGGACGGCAGGGACCGTGTGACGGCTCTGGCACAGAGGGTGCCGACACAATGGGAGGAGTGGCCCCACCTCTTCCGTATCTGGATGCGTTCGATGGTGGCGATGTGGAAGGGTAAGGGACAGTTGACAGGCAACGCGCTTGTACCTTTATTAATAGGAAGGCAGGGTTGTGGTAAGTCTTCGTTTTGCCGAATCCTGTTGCCGAGGGATATGCGAGAGTACTATAATGACCGCATCAACTTTAAGAACGAGAGTGACCTAAACCTCGGACTGACATCGTTTGCGCTGATCAATCTCGACGAGTTCGACCGTGTGACGCAGCGTCAGCAGATCGTACTGAAATACCTCGTCTCGACAGCCGACCTGAAATATCGTCCACCCTACGGCAAGGCCTATTCGAGCCATCGCCGCTATGCCTCGTTCATCGGAACCACTAACGAGACGATGCCGTTGACGGACCCCACGGGTTCACGTCGTTTCATCTGTGTAGAGGTCGATGGAAACATTGATTTCGAGAGTCCTGTGGACTACGGTCAGCTCTATGCCCAGCTGAAATACGAGGTGGAGGAGCAGCGCGAACGTTACTTCCTGACAAAGGAAGAGGAGCAGGCGCTGATGCAGCATAACCTGCGTTATCAGAAGATGAATGGACTGGGAGAGATGCTTCTCTCACTTTTCGAGAAGCCGATGGGTATGTCGGAGGAACAGCCGGGAAATGGCCGCTGGCTGTCGGTGAAGGAGATCTCCGCCCGTCTGAAGGATACCTTCAAGGGTGCCTATCAGCCCGACGAAGGCTCGCTGGTGAAGATCGGACAGTTCCTGAGCCGTCCTGAGTATAAGTTCGAGAGCGAGCGCCGCAACACAGGCTGGGTCTACTGGGTGAAGGAAAGACAATAGTAGTTGCTATTGTCTTTATCCTTTTCGCTCAGTTTGTGGCATTTGCTTTTAGAATCTGCTTTAGGTCATGTCCTACTTTGGAAGAGAATTCTTCAGTGCCACTTATGTTCAGATGGATGTAATCCATGAACATTGTCGTATCATTACCGAACAGATCCTGATAGTTCAGAACTGTCAGACGGCTGTCGTGGTTGATGCTGTCTATCAGATTCCAAAACCTGTCCATCTCAAAGTATGTTGATGATACGTCTTTCAGGATGGGTGAACATACCAGTATCAGCCTGATGTTGTTGGCAGAGCACTCATCAATGAACTGCTTGAACAGTGAGATGTTCTCTGGTGTGTGTTCGAACTTCTGCTTGCCATTTATCAGTCCTCTCGGATGGAAGGTCTTGTCAGGAGGAAGGGTGTCGCAGTGCTCATCGATATTGTTAAACTCATTGATTACCTTATTCAATTTACCGGCATATCTGACGAGCCTGAAATCATCAGCATACGACAATTCCGGTGTGATCTCTTTCAGAAAACAAAAGTTCTCACGGTCAATGTAAGGACACATGTCCATGCTGTATTTCGGCATCACATAGTCGAAGAAGGCCCAGGGGCCAATTTCCTGGATAATATAGTCTGGACGTGCATTTTGCGACATGTATGTCTTATACATGATATTGTATTGGTAGATGAAAGGGTAACCGGCAAAACCGATGTTGAAACATTTGATGCCCAGAGTGTCACTTAATATGGAGTCATCGTATCCCGATGCTCTTGAATTGCCCATGATGATCAGTTTCGCATCGTTGTCTTTAGTGTTATATATCATGTTGACACGGCAATATGGGGCTGTTGTCTTGCAGGCAAATGCTCTCCTCTCAAACTCCAGCGACAGGGGATACACGACAGCAGAGATAATCAACAGGACTATCGCCGCAAACAGTAATGTATTTATGAGGAATCTTTTCATGGGAAATCAGAATTGGAAATAGATAAAACTACCGATGTTGTCTGCCATGAAGAGATATGAGAAGACGGCGATGGCGATGCAGATGCACCATTTGACAGGCTTAGATCTGACCCATTGCAAATGAAGTACAAACGGATCTTCTCTCCGTAGCCATTCAATGGCCAGAAACAGGAAACACAGCTTGATTTCCTTTAGGCCGTATAAAGCTGAGGGATCAAAGAACGGATTTGTGCAGATGGACAATAGGAATCCTGTGGCCTGACTCATAGAGTCTGCCCTGAAGATAATCCATCCGATAACGACCAATATGAACGTGAGCGTCATCTGCATCGCCTCCTTTAGGTTCGGAAGGAAACGGCCATGGGCTACGACATTGTCATATTTGGAGTTGATGCCAAAGATAATGTAAATGGCCAGCAGTGAGGCATGAAAGAGTCCCCAGCATACGAAGGTCCAGTCTGCTCCATGCCAGAGACCACTGATACCCCAGACGATAAAGACATTCCTGATCACCTTCCATCTCGCACATCTGCTTCCACCTAAGGGAATGTAGACATAGTCGCGGAACCACGTCATCAGGGAAATATGCCATCTGCGCCAGAATTCGGGGATGGATCTTGAGAAATAAGGGATATCAAAGTTCTTGGTCAGCTGGATGCCGAACAGTTTGGCACAGCCAATGGCAATGTCACTGTATCCAGAGAAGTCACAGTAGATTTGGAAGGTGAAGAGTACACCCAACATGAGGAGCGTCAGTGCAGGCAGATCCTGGTATTGGTTCCAGTAGAGGTCGACGATGATGGCGCATCTGTCTGCGATGACAATCTTTTTCACGAATCCCCACAACAACTGCTTGCATCCGTCCACGGCCCTGTCATAGTTAAATCGGCGGTCGTTTTGGAACTGGGGCAACAGGTTTGTTGCGCGTTCGATAGGACCAGCTACGAGCTGCGGGAAGAAACAGATGTAGGCGAAGAACTCCACGATGTCATGAGTGGCCTTTAATTTCCCCTGATAGACGTCAATCGTATAGCTGAGAGCCTGGAAGGTATAGAAACTGATACCCACAGGCAGGATGACATCAAGCATTACCCAGTCTAACTGATAGCCTGCACTTCGGAACATAGCCTCGAAGTTCTCCATGAAGAAGTTGTAATACTTGAATACGCCGAGTATCAGAAGGTTCAACGCGATATTAGCGAAGCTCACGGCCTTCTGAATCCTTCGTTTTCCCCCATAATGCTCCAACAACAGACCGCTCGCATAGCTGCAGAACGAAGTGATGGCAATCAGGAACAGGAAACGCCAGTCCCACCAGCCGTAAAACACATAGCTGGCAGCAACCAGGAATAGATTCTGTATCCTCCTATTCCGGAATACAAACCAATAGAGCACAAACACTATCGGCAGAAACACCAGAAACTCAAACGAATTGAAGAGCATACGATAGTATGATATCTTTCTTTTTATCCTTCGGTCTCGAAGTAGTTCTCCAGCTCCGTCTTGGCACTGCCGTCGGTGTTGGGCAGGTCGCGGATAATCTGGCCTTTCTCCAACAGGGCAATGCGGGTGGAGATGTCGATGGTGTGTTGAAGGTTATGCGAAGAGATGAGGATGGTAGCTCCCGTCTCTTTGTTATATTCTGTCAGCACATGCTTCAGGATGTTCTGCGACGAGGGATCGAGGAAGTTGAAAGGCTCGTCGAGGATCACCAGCTGAGGCTTGTTGAACAGTGCCGCGATGATTCCCACCTTCTGGCGGTTACCTGCCGAGAGGTTACGGATGAGCTTCTTCTGTCCGAAGATCTCACCAGAGGCCAGGCGCTCATAAGGTTTCAGACGCTCCTCCACCTCTTCCTGACTGATGTCGCTGATCTTCCCTAAAAAGGCGAAATACTCCTCGGGAGTGAGGAAGTCGATGAGGAAACTGTCGTCGATGTAGGCGCCTGTCCAGTCTTTCCATGCCTCTGACTCTGCTGGATTAACGGTTTCTGCCTCTTTGCTTCTGCTGAAACGGGAATCAGAAGGACGGGTGATGGTCACCTGGCCCTCGTCGGGTTTTAGCAGGTCGAGGAGCATTCTGAACAGGGTGGTCTTACCTGCACCATTGTTGCCCACCAAGCCCAGGATATCCCCATCGTTCACCTGGAACGAAGGGATATCACTGGCGATGGTCTGGCCAAAGGCCTTCTTAATATTTGTGATTGTAATCATCTATAAACTATAAACATTAAACTATAAACAATAACTACACAATGCCTTTGCCGTGGCAGTTCTTGAACTTCTTGCCTGAGCCGCAGGGACAGGGATCGTTACGTCCGGGAAGTTTGTCCTTGATGATCGGCGTGCGGGGTTGCTGGGCGCGGGTGTCCTGCTGGGCGGCTGCCTGCTGGTTGCGGTCTACGAGCTGCTCCTCACCGATCTGCTGTTTCGACTCGGTATACTGCTGGCGCTGGGTGCGTTGTTCGGGAGCAGCCTCCTGTACCTGCTGCTGCATCTCGGGAATCTGTACACGGGTAAGGATCGAACAGATGCGGTTGTACATCTCATTGATCATCGCATCCCATACCTTGGCCGACTCAAGCTTGAAGATGAGCAACGGGTCTTTCTGCTCATACGAGGCGTTCTGCACGGAGTGCTTCAGTTCGTCGAGCTGGCGCAGGTTCTCCTTCCATGAGTCGTCGATGATATGGAGCAGGATGCTCTTCTCGAACTCCTTGACGACGGACTTCGACTCGGTGTCGTAGGCTTCCTTCAGGTTACAAGGAATATTGAACATGCGACGTCCATCTGTCAGAGGCACCATGATTCGCTCGTACATGTGGCCCTGGTTCTCATATACATTCTTAATAATAGGCTGGGCGACGGTCTGCACACGCTCCGTACGACGGTTGAAGCCCTCGATGACGGCCTGGAAAGCGTTCTCGGTGAGTTGCTCACGTGGGGCGTTGATATAGTCTTCACTGCTGAAGGGCACTTCCATCGACAGCACGTGGAGGAATTCCTCCTTGCAGCTCTGGTAGTCGGCAGAGTTCTCGATGATGTTCACCACACGGTCCCAGATGATGTTGGCGATATCCATGCCGATACGTTCTCCCATCAGGGCGTGGCGACGCTTCTCGTAGATGACGGTACGCTGCTTGTTCATCACGTCGTCGTACTCGATCAGACGCTTACGGATACCGAAGTTGTTCTCTTCGACCTTCTTCTGGGCACGCTCGATGCTACGGGAGATCATCGGCGACTCGATCATCTCGCCCTCCTTGAAGCCGAGTTTGTCCATCACAGAAGCGATACGCTCAGAGGCGAACAGTCGCATCAGCTTATCCTCGAGCGAGACGAAGAAGACGGAGCTTCCCGGGTCTCCCTGACGACCAGCACGACCACGCAACTGACGGTCCACACGACGTGACTCATGACGCTCCGTACCGATGATCGCCAGACCGCCTGCGGCCTTCACCTCCGGCGAGAGCTTGATATCGGTACCACGACCAGCCATGTTCGTAGCGATGGTGACGGCACCCTTGCCATTCGTGGACTGTCCTGCGAGAGCCACGATATCGGCCTCCTTCTGGTGGAGCTTGGCGTTCAGTACCTGGTGGGGAATACCTTCGCGCTTGCCAGTCTCGGGATTGACATACATGTCGAGCATACGGCTGAGCAACTCGGAGATCTCCACAGAGGTGGTACCAATCAGCGTCGGACGTCCGGCATTGCGCATCTTCACGATTTCCTCGATGACGGCACGGTATTTCTCACGGGCGGTCTTGTAGACTCGGTCGTCCTGGTCGTTACGGATCACGGGACGGTTCGTGGGAATCTCCACAACGTCGAGCTTGTAGATATCCCAGAACTCACCAGCCTCGGTGGAGGCGGTACCAGTCATACCTGCCAGCTTATGGTACATGCGGAAGTAGTTCTGCAGGGTGATGGTGGCGAAGGTCTGCGTAGCAGCCTCGACCTTCACATGCTCCTTGGCCTCCACAGCCTGGTGCAGTCCGTCGCTCCAACGACGGCCCTCCATGATACGGCCCGTCTGCTCGTCGACGATCTTCACCTCGCCGTCGATGACCACGTATTCGTCGTCCTTGTTGAACATACAGTAGGCCTTCAGCAACTGCTGTAGGGTGTGTACACGCTCCGACTGTACGGCATAATGGTTAAGCATCTCGTCTTTCCTGTCGAGGCGCTCCTGGTCGGTGAGACCAGTTTCTGCCTCGAGGGCGGAGAGCTGTGAGGTGATGTCGGGCAGCACGAACAGCTCGGCATCGTTCACCTGCTTAGCCAGCCAGCCGGTACCCTTGTCAGTGAGGTCGCAGGAGTTCAACTTCTCGTCTACCACAAAGTAGAGGGGCTCGATACACTCGGGCATACGGCGGTTGTTGTTCTCCATATACACCTCCTCGGTCTTCAGCATGCCGGCCTTGATACCTTCCTCAGAGAGGTATTTGATCAGCGGCTTGTTCTTCGGCAGGGCCTTATGCGAACGGTAGAGGGAGAGAAAACCCTGGTCGAGCTTCTCCTGACCGTCCTTTTTATTGCCGGCCTCGATGAGACGGTTACCCTCGGTGATGAGGGTCTTGGCATCGGCGAGATACTGGGTGGCCAACTGTCGCTGTACACCGACGAGGCGTTCCACCAGCGGCTGGTACTCCTCGAACATCTGGTCGTCGCCCTTGGGCACAGGACCTGATATAATAAGAGGTGTACGGGCATCGTCGATCAACACGGAGTCGACCTCGTCGACGATGGCGTAGTTATGGGAGCGCTGTACGAGATCAGCAGGCGAGATGGCCATATTGTCGCGCAGATAGTCGAAACCGAACTCATTATTGGTACCGAAGGTGATGTCGGCCTGATAGGCGCGACGGCGCTCTTCACTGTTCGGCTGGTGCTTGTCGATACAGTCGACACTGAGGCCGTGGAACATATAGAGCGGTCCCATCCACTCGGAGTCACGCTTGGCCAGGTAGTCGTTGACGGTCACCACATGCACACCGTTGCCCGTCAAGGCATTGAGGAACACGGGGAGGGTAGCCACGAGGGTCTTACCTTCACCAGTAGCCATCTCAGCAATCTTTCCCTGATGGAGCACGACACCACCGAAGAGCTGTACGTCGTAGTGGATCATCTCCCATTTCAGGTCGTTGCCACCAGCCGTCCAGTGGTTGTGGTAGATGGCCTTGTCGCCGTCGATGGTGATGAAGTCCTTACGGGGATCGGCAGCCAACTCACGGTCGAAGTCGGTAGCTGTGACGACGGTCTCCTCGTTCTCGGCAAAGCGCTTAGCGGTCTCCTTCACGATGGCGAACACCTCGGGCATCACCTCGTCGAGGGCCTTCTCGAAGATGTCGAGGATCTCTTTCTCTATCTTGTCAATCTGTGCGAAGATGTCGGCACGCTCGTCGATGGGTGTGTCCTCGATCTTGGCCTTCAACTCTGCGATGCGGGCTCTCTGCTCTGTGACAGTTGACTGTACCTGTTCACGGATTTCTTTCGAGCGCTGACGCAGAGCGTCGTTATCCAGCTGTTCAATCTTGGGTGAGACGGCCTTTACCTTCTCTACCAACGGCTGAATGAGTTTCATGTCGCGGGTGGACTTGTCACCAAACAGCGACTTTAAGAACTTGTTGAAATTCATCTTTATATTTACTTTTTACTTTTTTTACCTTTTTACCTTTTTACTTTTTTAAAAGCGGGTGCAAAGGTACGAAAAATATTCCGTACTTTTGCTTACCTTTTCACTTTTTTACTATTTTACCTTAAAAAAGTGGTTCTGAGGTGCAGGCATTAGGAGCCCTGATGCGGATGGCGCGTGAAAGGGTGGGGGCGATGCGGTCCGTAGTAATTGGTGTCTGCACTTTTGTCGGCAGGATATCCGCACCATAGAAGATAATGGGGAAGGGAATCGCGGAAGCCTGGGATACACGGTCCTCACCGGTATCCTCGTTCTGAAGGTGCCATCCAGGATTCACCTCGATCAGGATGTCCCCATTGTGCTGGGGATGGAACGCATTGCGTACCTTGGCAATCTCACTATTGTTTTCGCTTAACAGCTGCAGGGCGGTATACACGTTTCTCACACCCTCCATCTGTAACAAGAACTCACGAGCTCTCTGATAGAAATCAGTCAGACCTATACGCTTCTGCTCCAGTAACTTGCGGTTGACATACAGTTGGTTGTCGGTATAGGTTTCGATATAGCGTCCTTGTCCCCAGGTAGCCCCGAAATACATGTTCAGCAATCCTGCTGCCCGGTTGATATAAAAAGTGCCAGTGGGGATGCGGTATTTAGCATAGTCAGTATGCTCAGGATCACAGTAGCCAGTGCTTGTTACCACAAACAACACCTCTTTCTGACCTATCTGCTCTTCCAGTTGTCTGATAAGCGTAGCAATGGTCTGGTCCAGTCTGAGATAGGTGTCTTTCTGTTCCTGCTGACAATCTGTCACGGGCTGATGGTTGAACGGCCCAGCATAATAAGTCAGGCAGAGCAGATCGGTGATATCGTCGGAACCGAGTCCTTTCTGACGTACATAAGCCAGGGCCAAGTCGGTTATATGGGCATTGATGAGGCCTGAAGTCTGGTATTCCTGGAACTTCTTGTGACTTTTGAAAGTGTGTCTGAAATCATATACTTTTTCCTGTCCAAGTGGTGTCCAAGTGAGCTTTTTAATCTGTTTGCTGGGACTGTTTAACTCATTGAAACCCAATGATACAATCGGATTATGGTTCGAGTAATACTGCGATGTTACCCATTGCCCGTTCTGCTCGTCCAACCACAGGGCTCCATCGGCAGCATGGCCGGCAGAGAGAATGGCTGCATCGGCGAAGGGTGATATGGCGAAGACTAAAGCTCGTCCGTCACTGGCCACTTTCAGTTCGTCACCAAAGGTTGAAACGGCAAGATGGGTGGGGGATGGTGTGCCATTCTGTCGGTTGTCGTCCGTACAATACTGGGGCCTGAGGGTCTCGCGGTTGATCCATTGCTGCCCCACAATACTATGATAATAAGGTACGGTACCCGTCAGAACGGTAGAGATGGCTGAGGCTCGGTCAGTCTGGATCAGTGGGTACGATGCGTTCTCATAGACCCTGCCTTGTTCCATCAGTTTCTTGAAACCGTCGGAACCGTAGTGTGGGGCATAGGCTTCCAGGAAGTCGCTGCGCAACTGGTCGATGGTGATGTTCACCACCAACTTTGGCACCTGTCTGGTTCCATTCTGTGCGGCAGTCTCGGCGTTCCATCCCAAAACCGCTAACAGTGATATATATAGGTATCTATTCAACTTTGAGCTTTAAGCTTTAAACTTTATGATTACTCTTATTAGCAAAGATAGTGCCACAATCAGCATACCCTCGGCATAATGCTGGAAAAGGCTGCCAATGGCGAAGAGGACGATCATGACTGCCAGAATGGTCCACCAGCGGGTTTCCCGTCGTCTCAGTACTGCAGGGATGAAGAATAGCGGCAGTGGATTGAGCAATAGCAGCTGCAGGTTCAGGCTTGTGGTGGGGTGCTGTGAGAAGATCATGACAAACAGCACACAACCCGCCATACCCTGTACCAGCATCAGCAGTGCATCCCAATATCTGAAACGCTTCTTCTGTTTCCATTCGATAAAGGCGATGCCTGCGGACACAATGAACAGTACCCAGGCACACTGTATCGGTGTCAACGGGAAATCCTCCTCAATCACCTGCACGCCGGCTTGCAGGGCAATGCGCTTTTCCTTTACCAGCGGACGGTATTCCCCGTCAGCATAGATAGTGGCACGGTCGAAGTCGTACAGCAGGTTCAAAGGCAGAAACTCCTGTTGTCGGAGATCAGTCTTCATGTCTGCTCTTATTCCCAGCAGCATATCGTTGCCAAAGGCTGCCCAAGGGTGGTTTCTCACACAGCCATGCACCATCTCCCGATAGGTTGGCTGATAGTCTTCTCGTGCGACATATTTTACCTCTCCAGAGATGCAACGCTCTATCAAGTTTCTTGGACGCAAAGAACAGTTGTCGTAGAAGTAGTTATAACGATATACTTTGTTCTCAGGCTGCATGTTCCTGATCAATGCCTCTTTGATGGCCATCTTCTCTTCTGGTCTGAGGTTGAGCACCTGTTCGGTGATGCCGCTGCCATACTTTTTATATTCTTGTCTGAAGAGAGGGTAGGGATAGGCTCCGAGTTCATAGTCTGTCAGACCGAAGACAAACCTGCTCACAAAAAAAGGCTTTTTGAAGTCGAACACGCCCCAGTTGAAAGCGATGTCTTCTCCCTTCCTCAGATCATGCCATCGTAGGGCTGTATGGCCGTACAGACTGTATATCTCCTCATGGGGAGAGCAGGTAAGCAAGCTTACCTCCACAGAGTCGAATGATGCCAGATTTTGCGGCTGATAATCATTGCGGGCCATCACTTCCGTCAGTGACAGAAAACCCAGGAACAGGAGGATAAATCTCCTAAAAAAGTTATTTTTTTGTTTCACGATGCAAAATTAATTGATATTTTTCAGTAAAAAGCGTTTTTCTGCTTTTTTTTTAATAATTTTGCACCCTGAAAATGAAATTCTTAGGAAATAGAAAGATAAATATGAATAAGTTCATCGGTTGTCTGGTGCTTTCTGCCTTGACGACAATGCCTGTTTTTGCACAAAGTGGCACGAACTCTCCTTACAGCCAATATGGTCTCGGCGATTTGGCCGATGAGGGCGTCGGATTTAATAAAGGCATGGGTGGCGTAGGCTACGCTTTCAGGAAAGGAAACGAGGTGAATCCCATGAACCCCGCTTCTTATGCGTCTATTGATTCGGTCACGATGATCTTCGACGGCGGTTTGTCAGGCCAGATCACCAACTTCAAGGAAGGCGGACGTAAACTCAATGCGAAGAGTGGTGGTTTCGACTATGTCACTGGTGCTTTCCGACTCTTCCGTCATGTGGGTGTCACCTTTGGCGTGATGTCCTACTCGAACATCGGTTACAGTTACTCCTCCTCCGAACGACCAGAAGGAATGACGACAGATATGGTTTATAAATACTCGGGTGATGGCGGTCTCAACCAACTTTTTGTCGGTATGGGCTTCCAGATACTGAAGTCGCTCTCTGTGGGTTTTAATGTTGGTTATCTCTGGGGTGACATGGAACGCACTGTCAAAACGAGCACTTCTTCTTCGATCAACACACTCTACAGGGAGTACAATGCCTCCATTAGCAACTACAAACTTGACTTTGGTATTCAGTACACCCAGCCTGTCAGTGCTAAGGATAACCTTACTTTAGGTGCGGTGTTCAGTCCAGGTCATAAATTGAACGCTGACCCTTATTGTCGCGAGATCAATGCCAATTCGAGCATTCTGAAGTCCGACACAACGACCTATACCATTACCAACGGCTTGGAACTTCCTACGACCATTGGTGTAGGTCTGGCCATTAACCACGACCAGAGACTGCGTGTGGGTGCTGACTTCCGATATCAGAAGTGGGGAAGTATTGATTTCCCTGCTTTCAGTGGCAATAGTTACAGCCTGCGAAGTGGTTTGCTCAAGGACAGTTATAAGTTTAATGTGGGAGCAGAGTGGATTCCCAATCCCCGTAGTACACGAAGTGTTTTCCACCATATCCGTTACAGGTTGGGAGCAGGCTACACCACACCTTATTATTATATTAATGGACAAGATGGTCCCAAAGACCTCCAGTTGAGTCTTGGTATAGGTGTACCCATCATGAACGCTTATAACAATCGTTCCTTCCTCAATGTCAGTGCCCAGTGGCAGCATCGTTCAGCAGATAATCTCATCACAGAGAACACCTTCCGTCTGAATATCGGTATCACCTTCAACGAGCGTTGGTTCTCGAAGATGAAAGTCGAATAAGAGAATCTATGTTTATGGGTGGAAAGTGGAAAGTGGAAAGAGGAAAGAGATTACTTTTGAGGGCAAAGTCTGCCATAGGAGTATTTGCTTTCCTCTTTCCTCTCTTCATCACTTCCTGTGAACAGGCACAGGAGCACACAGCCCCTCCGATCTACGATCGTGATTCTGTTTCCATGATGACCTCCTATGGAGTGAATACCCTTATCAGTGACTCAGGTGTCATCAAATACCGCATTGTTACTGAGCGCTGGGACATCAATACCATCCGCCAGCCATCCCGTTGGACCTTCGAGAAGGGCGTTTTCTTCGAGCAGTTCGACGAGAAGTTCCACGTTCAGGCCTATGTCCAGGCAGACACAGCCTGGTATTTCGACCAGAAGAAACTGTGGCATCTGCGTGGCAGGGTTCGTATCCGTAATGTCAATGGACTTGTCTATACCAGTGAGGAACTCTTCTGGGACGGCATGCGCCATGAGCTCTACTCTAATGTATTCTCTCGTGTGGTAACGCCAGAACGTCAGATGGAAGGCACTTATTTCCTCTCCGACGAGAAGATGACCCACTACACGGTATCTAACTCCAAAGGCTCCATGCAGAAAGATGATCTGACAGGCGAAGGCGACAAGAAAGAAGAGACCACCTCTCCTGTCGACACTGCCAAGACTCCAGAGCCTGTGCTCCGTCCCAAACTCGAGAAATCGCGTCGTCACAACCAACCCTAACTGTGAACTATGGACTATGAACTGATAATCGGCTTATTGGTATCGATGCTGTTCTCCGCATTCTTCTCTGGCATGGAGATCGCCTTTGTCTCGAGCAACCGTCTCTTGGCAGAGATGGACCGTGAGAAGAATGGTCTTTCCCAGAAGGCCATCCGAATCTTCTATCAGCATCCGAACAATTTTGTTTCGACCATGCTCGTGGGCAACAACATCGCCTTGGTCATATACGGTATTTTCTTTGCCCGTATCTTTGATGCTACGTTGTTCTACCCCTTCAGCGATGGTATCCGTGTCACACTTGATACCCTGCTTTCTACCGTCATTGTCCTCTTTACAGGTGAGTTCCTACCAAAGACCATCTTCAAGAACACCCCCAACACCATGCTTACCGTCTTCGCCGTTCCCGCCTATATCTGTTATGTCATCCTCTATCCTATCTCCCGTCTGGCCACTTTCCTCTCCAAAGGACTCCTCCGGCTGGTGGGCATCCGTATGACGAAAGAGTCAGAGGAACGCGAATTCACAAAGGTTGACCTCGATTACCTCGTACAGACCAGTATCGACAACGCCGAAGATGAAGACCAGATCGGTGAGGAGGTGAAAATCTTCCAGAATGCCCTTGATTTCTCCGAGACGAAGGTGCGCGACTGTATGGTGCCCCGTACGGAGATGGATGCCGTCGAAGATACGGCTACCATCGAGGAACTCAAACAGACTTTCATTGAGAGTGGTCACAGCAAAATCATCGTCTATCATGAGGATATCGACCACATCATCGGCTATATCCACTCCTCCGACATGTTCCGTCTTGATGCCTCAAAAACTGTCAACTGTCAACTCTCAACTGTCAACTCTCAACTGATCCGTGAGATCAGTTTTGTCCCAGAGACGATGCTGGCCTCACGCCTGATGAAGCAGCTCATGCAACAGAAACGCTCTTTGGCCATAGTTGTTGATGAGTTTGGTGGTACCAGTGGTCTCGTGTCTCTCGAAGATATTATGGAGGAGATCACGGGTGAAATAGAGGACGAGCACGACAACTCGAACCATGTGGCCAAGCAGCTCTCTGACAACGAATACATCCTCTCCGCACGACTGGAGATCAGTAAGATCAATGAGCTCTTCGACCTTGAACTTCCTGAGAGCGATGAATATATGACCCTTGGAGGCCTCATTCTTCATGTCTACCAGTCGTTCCCCAAGCTCAACGAGGTGGTCAAATACGACCACTACGAGTTCAAAATCGTCAAAAACACAGCGACTAAAATCGAGCTTGTACGACTAAAAGTATTAGAATAAGTGAAATTCTTGGTTAAAATTTGCTTGTTTCAAAGAAAAGTCGTAATTTTGCACGCTGATTGCGAAAAAGCGTAAATCGCTAACATATAAATCGAAAAAAAGTAAATCGTAAATAACATTATGGCAGCATTAGGAAAAATCAGAAAAAGAGGCGTGGCTCTGGTGATTATCATCGGCCTTGGCCTTTTCGCCTTCATCGCTGAAGAGGCTTTCCGTTCTTGCGAAGCAACGAAGAACCAGCAGCGTCAGCAGATTGGCGAAGTGTTAGGTAACAAGATCAACGTACAGGAGTATCAGGCCTTGGTCGACGAGTACCAGGAAGTACTTAAGATGACGCAGGGTATTGAGAACCTCAGCGAGGAGCAGCTCAACAACCTCAAGGACGAGGTATGGAACTCTTACGTTAATGAGCAGATCATTGCCAGCGAGGCTGGTAAGGTAGGCCTTACGGTCACCGACGAGGAACTGCAGAACATCATGAAAGAGGGTACGAACCCCATGCTTCTGCGTTCACCCTTCGTGAACCAGCAGACAGGTCGTTTCGACGTGACCATGCTTACCAAGTTCTTGGCCGATTATAAGAAGAACGGCTCTAACCCTCAAGTGGCTGAGTCGTATCAGAAGATTTATCAGTACTGGCAGTTCATCGAGAAGCAGCTCCGTCAGCAGACGCTCGCCCAGAAGTACCAGGCACTTATCGGCAACAGCCTGATCTCTAACCCCGTCTCAGCCAAGATGGCTTTCGACGCTCAGAATCAGGAGACCGACGTGGAACTGGCTTCCATCGCCTATACCTCTGTCAACGACAACGATGTGCAGGTTTCTGAGTCAGACCTTAAGGCTATGTACGAGTCCAAGAAGGAGTTGTTCAAGCAGATGGCCGAGACCCGCGATATCAAGTATGTCTCTTTCCAGGTCTTAGCTTCTGCTGCTGACCGTCAGGCACTCATGGCCACCATGAAGGAGGCCGCTGAGAAACTGCAGAGTGGTGCCAGTCCCGCTGAGGTGGTGCGTAAGGCCCAGTCACAGTTCTCCTATACTGGCATCGCAGCCACGAAGCGCGCTTATCCCTCTGACATTGCAGCCAAGCTCGACTCTATGTCTGTAGGTCAGACCATGGGTCCCTTCGAGACGAAGTCTGATAACACTCTTAACGTCGTGAAACTCCTTTCCAAGGTCCAGATGCCTGACTCTATCGAGTATCGTCAGATTCAGGTGGGTGGTGCTACTATCGACGAGGCCCGTAAGACGGCAGACAGTATTTACACAGCCCTCAAGGGTGGTGCCAACTTCGAGGAACTGGCCCAGAAGTACGGTCAGACAGGCGACAAGCAGTGGCTTACCTCTGCTATGTATGAGAACTCCAACACCATGGACGAGGAGTCGAAGAATTACCTCAACAGCATCAACACCCTTGCTGTCAACGATGTGAAGAACCTCGAGTTCACTCAGGGAAATATCGTGATTCAGGTGACAGCCCGTAAGGCAATGGTCGATAAATACGATGTGGCTCTTGTCAAGCACACCATCGATTTCTCCAAGGCCACCTATTCTGACGCTTACAACAAGTTCAGCCAGTATGTGAGCGAGAACAAGACCATCGAGGATCTTGAGAAGAATGCCGCCAAGTTCGGCTATCAGGTTCAGGAGCGTAAGGATATGTTCAACTCTGAGCACAATGTGGTAGGCATCCGTGCCACCCGTGAGGCCATGAAATGGATCTTCGATGCCAAGGAAGGTCAGGTCAGCCCGCTCTATGAGTGTGGCAGCAACGACAATCTCCTCGTGGTGGCTCTTACGAAGGTTCACCCTGTGGGCTATCGTTCTCTCAACGACGTTCAGGACATGGTGAAGCAGGAAGTTATCCGCGACAAGAAGTTCGAGCAGATCAAGGCTAAGTTTGCTGGCGTTGCTGACATTGCCGCTGCCAAAGCCAAGGGAGCCCGTATCGACTCTGTGAATCAGATCACCTTCTCTGCTCCTGTCTTCGTACAGGCAACAGGTTCCAGCGAGCCCGCTCTGGCAGGTGCTGTGGCTTCCCTCAAGCAGGGCGACTTCAGCAAGGCTCTTATCAAGGGTAACGGTGGTGCTTATCTCTTCCGCGTCGTCAAGAAGGCTCAGCGCGAAGGTGCTACCTTCGATGCCAAGGCTGTAGAGAAGAGTCTCGGCCAGCGTGCCCAGCAGGCCGCAGGCCGTTTCCTCCAGGAACTCTATCAGAAAGCCAACGTTGTCGACAACCGCTATCTGTTCTTTTAAAAAGGAATTACACCTTATTTATATATATAGGAGAGGCTGCAAGGCCTCTCCTTTTTTGTGTTCGAATTGAAAATAATGAGCGTTTTATTTGGAGGTTTCAGGATTATTCCCTATCTTTGCAGCATACAACTATAAAGCAATCTGAATATGAGAAGAATTATACTGCTATTGTGTGGCTTTTTGGCTTACCAGACGATGAATGCAGGGAGCGTCAGTAAGAGTGAGGCTTTAAGGAAAGCACAGTCTTTTATGCCAGGAAAGCACTTTGTGGAGAGTCCGTCCGTAGCTTCGACCCGTGGTGAAGCATCATCAGAGGCCTTCTATGTGTTCAATGCCGATAACGGCGGTGGTTATGTGATTGTCTCTGGCGATGACCGTACTACCGAGATTCTGGGCTATTCCAGGACGGGAAACCTTGATATGGACCGTCTGCCTGAGAACCTGAAGTGGTGGCTTGACGGCTATGTCCGTCAGATAAAGGCTTTGGGCACATCGGTGAAGCCCGTAAAGACAGTCAAGACACGTGGAGTGGGAGAGCCTAAGGAGGCCATCGAACCGCTGATTAAAACGAAGTGGGACCAGGATTTTCCATATAATATGTGGTGTCCTGATTATCAAGGCAGAGAAAGAGAGGATGCTGGTTTTGCCACTAATGATAAAGGCGTATACAGCGTTAGTAACATCTGTGTCACGGGTTGTGTAGCCACTGCGATGGCGCAGATCATGTACTTTTGGCAATACCCTGCAACCTGTCCGGCTATTGATGAGTATAATACGTATTCACACGGTTGGACCATGGATGCACTGGAGGGGACGACCTTCAAGTGGGACCAGATGAAAGAGACATATAAAGGTAATGAGGAGGGTGAAACGGTAGAGGCCATCGCCGAACTGTTCCGCTATTGCGGTCAGGCTGTCGGAATGGATTATGATATGGAAGGCTCAGAAGCTTCTGCCTCTCCTAGGGTCCTGGCAAAGGTGTTTGGTTACAGTAAGAATATCCGTGAGTTATACCGTGATCCTTATTCCACCAGTCAATGGGAAGACATGATTTATGCGGAGTTGGCTGCCGGACGTCCTGTGCTTTATTCTGGAAAGGCGGAAATTGGTGGTCATGAGTTCATCATCGACGGTTACGATGGCAACGGCCTCTTCCACATGAACTGGGGCTGGGGAGGCATGAGTGACGACTATTTCGTACTGTCGCTGGCTGATCCCAAGATTCAGGGCACAGGTGGCGCCAACAGTGCCTTCCAGTTCGATCAGAGTGCGCTGTTTGGAGTGAAGCCAGGTAGCAGTGAGGAAGTGTTGACGCCACAAATAAAAAGTAACATCAGTAAAATGGCTACTGAAACATATAATCGTACTAGTATAAGTAGTGATTTTACTGGTGTACAACTCAATGGGGCCTTCTATATTAATTATAATATTGAGCCTACCGAGAATTCAGATGTCTTGGTGGGGTGGGCACTCTGCCAGAATGGACAGGATAAGTTTGTTGTGAATAGCAAGTCATATACTATTGGTGCTGGTAAAACTGGCTATTATACAAATACAGAAGCAACCTTTGGTACAGGAATACCAACGGGGAAATATGAGGTCTGTCAGGTCTACAGATACACAGAGGATGATGCGTGGAGTCTTTGTGACCCTTATTGGAATCCTGCCCCTTACACCAGCGAACGGACAGCATTCCTCGTGGCGGAAGTGACGGAAACTACTCTGACCATCCGTCAGGTGCAACCCTCATTCAAGGTGAATAGCATCAATGTTCCTGAATATCCATCAACAGGGAATGCGCTGGATGTGACAGTCAATGTGACCAATAATGGTGAGACCTATGAGCAGGTTGTCAGGCTGTGGGCTAAGGAGGGTGAGGCCGCGTGGTCTCATGTTGCGACAACAACAAGAAGGATCGATATAGGCGAATCTGGCGATATTGTTTTATCTTACACGCCAACAAAGTCTGGAACCTATACCTTGAAGGTCACAGACGGGTCATCCGATACTGCGTTAGAGACAGCGACGGTTGCCATTTATGCTTCTTACGAAACGACCCTTAATAATATTAAATATGTATGCCATTCAGGTACCAAGAAAGCAAAAGTCATAGGAAATGAGCTACCATTGGATTCTCCTGTAGATGTTTCGATTCCTGCCTCCTTTCCTTATAACGGTAATACGTATACCGTGACGGAAATAGCTGACGGTGCTTTCTCTGGTTGTTCTTCAATGGCAAAGTTGACCATCCCATCGACAGTGGAATCGATAGGAAATTATGCTATATATAATTGTTTTAGGCTGACAGAGTTAAACATTCCCGAGGGTGTGAACCATATTGGAGAAGGTGCTTTTATGTATTGTTTTTATTTGAAGACACTCTCATTGCCTTCTACATTGCAGAGTATAGGTGATTATGCTTTTGCGAATAATAGAAGTCTTCAGACAGTGCAGACCGCCATGGCAAGTCCATGTGCCATAGACAGAAGTGTCTTCATCGTCGAGGATGAAGTCGAAGGTGAGGTTGTCGAGGAGTTCTCCGAAGCCAGTTTGTTTGTCCCTATTGGCATGAAGGATGATTATACCGCAGCCGATGTGTGGAAAGAGTTCCCAGATATCTATCAGGGAGAGCTAAAGGAAACCACTCAAAATAACATAACATATACTTATGTCACAGGAGAGGATGTTGCTATTGTCAAGAAAGGAGACGAGACAGCCTTGGCTAATAAGGATGTCATCATACCTTCTACGATTTCGGTAGATGAGAAGACGTACAATGTCAAGAAGATTGCTGAAGAGGCTTTTATCTACGTAGCCATGAAGTCGTTAACCATTCAGCCTGGTGTGGAGGAGATTGGCGACTATGCATTCTATGGAGCTTATTCGTTTACGTTTACGCAAGTAGTTATTCCAGAAGGCGTGAAGCATATTGGAGCCAGTGCTTTTGAATGCTGCTTCTGTTTGGTGTCTTTAGAGCTGCCGGCTTCGCTAACGAGTATCGGTGACAAAGCCTTTGCAAATATCCATAATTTTAATACAGTGGTGTCTGATATCACTAGTCCGTTTGCTATCGCAGATAATGTATTCGGTACTTTAAATAGTGAGACCGTCCTCTCTGTGCCTGCGGGCTGTAAGGAAACGTATGAGAATACTACAGGCTGGAAGAATTTCCCGAAGATCACGCAGAGAGGTGGAGGGCCTGGTGATATAAATGATAACAATGAGTTCGATGACGAAGACCTCAATGCCATAGTTGGATATATCATGGCTGGAGAGTATGAGAAGAAGGCTGACTTGAACAACGACAACAAGCTAGATGCTGCTGATATCGTTGAATTTGTGAAAAAATATAAAAATCAGTGAGCCCATAGTGAAATTTATAGCTAAAATACTTGTGACTTTCAGAAATAATATGTATATTTGCACCCAAATAGTTTGAAATTTAAAATATTAATCATAATAAAATAATAAGTATGAAAAGATTCTTTATCTCAGTAATTGTGTCAATGGGCTGTTTTATGGCTCATGCACAAAGTATTACTATTCCAACAGTGAACATTGCTCCTGGTGGTGAGAAGAGTGTTGACGTTACGATTGCAAGTGGTACCGACTACACTGCTTTCCAGTTTGATGTTACCCTGCCTACAGGTGTTAGCTTGAAAGAAGCTACCGTGAAGAGTAGTGGCGAAACTCGTGAGATTACCTCTGGAGAAGTTGGTGGCAAGTATCGTGTGCTCTCTTACGCCACTGATAATAAGAAATTTGGCGAATCAGAAGTTTTGTCTCTGACATTTGCAGCAACATCGACTGCAACATCTGGTGATGGTTCTGTTGCCGGCATCGTGCTTGTGGATCCTGAGGGAAAACAGCCCGAAGGTGTTACAGGTGGAACAGTTGCCATCAATGTTACACAATTTGTACCTGTAACGATTGGTAATAATAAGGTTTCAACTCTTGTTAGCGACAAGGATCTTGACTTTACTGATTCTGAGGCGAAGGCCTATATTGCTACAGGCTACGACTATGTAACTAATGATATTTGGCTGACGCGAGTAAAGGATGTGCCTGCTAACACGCCAATCCTGCTTTTGGGTGAACCTGATACATATGAGATTCCTATCACTACATCTCGTATCTATTATCCTGATAATTTCCTTAAGGGTAATGCAACGGCCGCTCAGCCTGTAGACCAAACTGGCAAATATATTAACATGCAGTTGAAGAGTGGTTCATTCATAGGTTTGGCTTCCACTGTTACCGAATTCCCTGCTGGTAAATGCTATCTTCAGATTCCGGCATCTGTTATCCCAGCAGCAGGCGATGATTTATCATTTACGATGGGAGGTAATGGTATAAAGAGTTACACTGGTAAGTACGACCTTGATTTCACAGGTAAAGATGTGAAGGCATATATAGTGACGGGTTATGACAAGGATAATACGATTTGGCTGACTCGTGTGATGAAGGTTTCTGCCAATACTCCGCTTGTATTGCTTGGTGAGGCCAATGCGCCTTATACTGTACCTTCTACAGAACAGCAGACCAGCTATGTTAACATGTTACGTGGTGATGCCAATAATGCAGTACCTATTACGAAGGAGGCTGACGGATGGATTAACTTAGTATTGAAGTCGGGTAAGTATGTTGGACTTTCGGTAGAAAGTACTAATGTGCCAGCAGGTTCTTCATATCTCCCCATTCCTTCATCAATCATTGCTGCTTCAAGAGGTGAGTTCTCTAATAATCCGCAGTATAATTTTGGTGAGACTGAAGTTATCAGTATCAAGGCTATTGGTGGTGAGGATGACGGTACGACGGCTATCAAACATCTTGATTCGGAAATTGACAACGATGTCTGGTACAACCTGAAGGGTCAGCGTATTGACACTCCGACAAGGAAGGGCCTGTACATCAAGAATGGCAAAAAAGTCGTGGTTAAGTGATTGAATTAATAAAAAATCATGATATTTTTTAAAATAAATCCCGAAACATTTGGTTGTTTCGGGATTTATTCTTAAATTTGCAGCGCAAAACATAATTTTGCAACTATAAGTGATTATTATTTATTTTTAAACGTTTAAAATATTATTGAAATGAAAAAGAAGTATTTTACTCCAGAAATGGAAGAAGTATCGGTAAATGAGCCTGTTGTCTTGGACATGCAAGAGGGATCAGGAGGTAATCTGAGTGGATGTCCCACAGAGCAATGTAACGAAGACAATTGTCCTGAAGATTTTGAATAATTTTTATGGCTTATTATCTATATTAAAGGTGTACCATGGTGCACCTTTAATATATTATATACCAGTGAGTTTTCTATAGAAGTCCTTTCTTCTGTAACTTTTCAGCAAAAGTTTTTACATCTTTTGTTACCAGTTCTTGTGGGGCTTCGTACATTTCGGCGATTTCTTGTGCAACTGTGCTCACATCCTTGTCCTGACAGAAGAGTCTAAGCATATCTGTACCACTCTCGTTGAGCGTGAATGTCTCAACAAGTTCTCCCGTTTCCTTGTCCTTTACAGCAATGACATAGTAGTCGAGCAAGGGAGCTATCTCAATCTTGTGCTTCATCTTGGTTCTCGTCCTCTTGTTTGTCTTCTTGACCGTCTATATATTTATTATAGGCTCTTAATATGCTTTGACATAATTTGCTATGTTTGTGCTCTCGTTCTTCCTGATAACAGTTTGGACTGTCTTCACACAGTTTCAGCCAGATACAGTTAGGATAGTTGAAGCAGGTCGCACAGGCGTCAATCTCATCGCGGGTCTCTCTGAAACTGTCCATCATCTGAGAATCGCATTCCTTCTTTCCAATATGTCCAACAAAATGATCTTCTGAGTAGTGTTCACATCTCCCGATATGCCCGTCAGGAACGATGAGGGCGCTATTATCATTATCAGCCATACAACGATTGGTCTTGACTTGTCGATTCAAACGACTAGGCCTTGCAAAGCCATAGTCCTTCAATCGGTTCCCGATATCGTTGATCTGGTCGAAAACGAATTTCCGTTTCTCATCATCATGTATGGCCTTACTTCCTTTGATTTCTTCAAAAAGCGCATGCAGATAAACAGAGATGCCCTTGGGATTGTTGAATTCCTTGTGAAGCTCATCAGCCAATTCTGATAGATTGTTGGCATTGTGCATATCGATATTGAGTCGGATACTAACGCGGATATCGGCATCCTGCAGTCGATGGATATTGCCGATCACACGCTTATAGGCGTTCACATTTTTATATATATATGCCTTACAGCGGTTGTAGGTCTGTTCTGTACCGTCGAGTGTGATTTGCACTTTCTTCAGTCGCCATTCATCCTTGGCCTCGGTGATGACGCTGTCATTGAACAGATAGCCATTTGTGGTCATCGTTGAATGATATTCGATGCCAGCTTCCTTGAGCCGTCTGCAAATCAGCGAAATGACAGGCTTGTTGTAAAGGGGTTCTCCACCGAACCAGTGTAGCGAAACCTTTTCACCTTTGCTGTGGTTGATGATATAGTCTGCTGTTTGAATGGCTGTTTCCTCACTCATGGGTGTTCTCGGACGTCCCTTCTCGTAACAGTAGAAGCAGCGGGCGTTACAGTCAGTGGTGGTCAAGATGGTATAGTTTGTGATAGCACCAGTCTTTTTCTTAAGCATTTTCGCTACATCCGTAATCTGACGGCTTAGCAGACGGTCGTCATGCGACTCTGGCACTAAGAACCACTCTTCTATCAGTTGGGGCAGGGCAGTAGGTCGCGTCTTGTATGTTTCTGCCTCTTCAGGGGTAAGCAGTAGCAGGGCCTTCGTCATGGTGTGGTAGAGCAGCAGTCCTTCGTCTACAGGTTGCTCCACTACATAATACATCGGATGGTACTGCTCTCCAGCCTTCACCTTCTGTTTCTTCAGAAGTTTGTCGAAGGGCTTGGCTATGTCGTAGATTATTTGCATAATGTGCTTATTTTGCCTGCAAAATTACATATTTATTTTTGATAAACCAAGCAAAGCAATTATTTTCCCGAAAATTATCTCCCAAAAACCTTCCGATGTTATCGCATAGGATTGTTTTACTTTATTCTGTTAATTCGAATAAATCGTTTTTACTCTTGCTCTCATCTGCATTGGCTGTTGTATGTATATCCTCCCAGAATCGGTCAATATCGGAAAGAACCTGGTTAATCATATCTTCTTTCCCTGAGATGTTGGCATAGTTGGAGCCGTTGATGATGTGGAGCCATGAATCGCCGACAGTTTGAATATAATCGCTATGGAGAATGTCACAATGTCTGTTTAATCCTTCTGTTTTCTTGTAACGCCATGTCTTTACAACGGGAAACAGGATGTCCTGCATGTTATATTTGTAATAATAGCGGGGATAATTGCTTCCACCAGTGTCTAAGAAGTTCTTTTTGGTATATATTGGCTCGAAATTGGGATTAGTGGTGAATTTTGCAAAAATAAAGATGCACCATCCTGGCCATAAATACCATTCATCACCACTGGAGCGCAAAACACCATAAAAGTCTTTCTCAGCTAATGCTGAGGTCATATTGTATGGTTTTACAGGGAAGATATCGTGGTCTATCAAGGCAAAGCGCTTGGGCTTCATTTTCCGCAGGAAGTGGTAGTATATCCAGTTAAGGGCGGCTCCGTGAGAGACGGCACACTGGTGTCTTGTCAGAAAACAGATGGTTTTTGGGACTGCTATGTAAGATATCCCGTATTTATGGCATATCTGCTTAATGGCCAGACGTTTCTGCTTGTTCGTGGAATTGTCTACCACCATATAAAGATAGTCTTCATCCTTGATGTTATCTCTGATTAGTTCAATCTGTCGTTCGATAAGTTGTTCGTTATTGAATGCAACTGTCAGTATAAGCATCTCACACTGATCATCTTCATCGGCTTTTCCAAAGAACGGATACCATCTGGCAAGACAGAAGGACAGCTTGCTATACGTATTAAAGGTGCGATCGTGAATGAACTGTTTAATATCTTTTTTCAACATGAGTACTAATCTTCAATTTCAGACTGCAAAAATACAACAATTCTTCTGAATCACCAAGAAAGATGATTTTTATTTCTCACTGAGGTCCCCATTCTTTGGTCAGAAACTTGACTTTCTCAGCGAGACATTTTTTCATCAGCTGTTTTCTGCTGTCGATAGGGCCTGTGTTAGACTGTGGCCATCTGGCCATGTTGCTGTCATAGGCACGTCGGATGCGATCAATGAAATCGTCAATGGCCTGATTTAACTTAGGATACTGCGTGGCAAGGAAATGCCGCCAGATATCCTTGACACAATCCTGAAACCTCTGGGACTTGTAGATATCTCCTATCCAGATGGCTCCATAAGGCGGATATTCCCAGATGAAGTTGTCATGCCCTCGTTGGAAAGAAAACCCAAAATCCCACACTGGGCCGAAGATAAGCTTTGTATCTTCCTTTCCATGCTTTCTCTCCTTATGGATGAAACAACTGCCACGAAACGATTCTGCATCATCTACAATCTCCCTTACAATATAATAGCGTGCCAGTGTATCTATGTCAATATAGTCTTCCCAAGCACGACAGGACTCGTCAGATGAGAATACTGCTTTGTCGGTATTTTTCAGAAACTCTGATATGTAACGATACTGCTCGTTAGACATGTTTCCAGGAGAATGCACCGTGAACCTCAGATCCTCCTCCTTGCTGTCTGAAAGTTGGATTTGCCCTGCCTCTTGGTAGTTGTCGATTTCTATCAGCCATCCGCCTGTTATTTCCTCTTGATCGGTAGCGAGATCATCCTGCTTTTTGATCTCTACGCGATTCTTGCCTACAAGGATCTTCTCTGTCAGCATATAGAGTCCGATATAGTCACCGTTGAGGACCACCTCCACAGGCTCTTGTGCTGGAGTATATGACATCCCAATCAGTCGGCTCAGTTCGAAACCCACAGTATTACGAAGGAATGCCAAATCGTCATCTGGATGCGACAGCAGGGTAAAATGGCGGTTCTCTTTCATTCCCAAAGGTTTCACTTCCTCATTGAATTTTAGGCGGTAGGGTTTTTTGTCAAATACTTTCCAAGTGTAATTACCACGACCTTTTATCTGCAGTGGTATAGGAGACTCGGCAGAACCCATAGATTCATAGCCGTCTTGTCCAAGCGCATCGATATAGCAGGTCGCATTGATGTAATCCTCTCTATTGACTATAGGTGCATCCGAATGAATGAACATGATGGGTAGTGTGCCAGAGCAGTATTGCCGCCCTTCCTCCGTTCCTTCTGCCATAGCGGAAATGAACGTGAACATGAATACCAGACAAACCCAGTTCCTCATAATCACCATAGTTTTTAAGCTGTTCTGTTTTCTGGATGCAAATATAGTATAAATAATTGAATCTACCAAGCGTAGGTGCACTTTCTGCTGGAAACAATACTTTTTTTCTCATTTTACTTTTATTTTCCCTCTTTTTTCGTATATTTGCATTCGAAATTGAAATCATTAAACAAATAAGTTATGAAACTGAAAATGATGATGGCTTTAAGTATGATAACCCTGGGCTTGTATGCTCAGAAAGCGCCTAAGGGGAGGCTGATCTCCTATTCCCACACAATCGAAAATCCTGAAATTCCACACCAATCGGCATTCAATCTGGATTGGAACGATAGTAAGGGTAAACTGAATATATATGAGCGAATTCTCTTGAACGATGATGGTGATGTGGCAGAGGTCAGTGAGGACGTGTTCCGTATGGCTGCAGATATTATCAAGGAGAAAAAGCTCTATGCTGTCAAGAAAAGAAAAAAGACGAAACAGGAGGTGTCGGATCTAGAACAGGAGAGCTTCTCCATCGTATTTGAAGACAAGACCATTAGCTGCGACGCCAAGGATCTGAGTGACGAACAGTGTAAGGCTTTTCATGAGCTTGAGGTCTTTATCAAAGACGCTGTCATGCGAATCATGCCTCCCACGGGAAATCTCGTCACTTGTAGCTGGGCGCGTACACCAACGCTTCCTGGCACAAAAGAGGAATATGAGTATCTCCAGGTTCAGAAGGGACAGGCTCCCGTATTGGTCATTGGCGAGAACAGTTCTACACCAGGCGGCCATAAAGAGAAGAAATACATCGTCTCGGAGGATGATGTAAAGGAACTGCAGGAGCTGATCATCGGGGAAGAAGTATATAAGATAGATGGCTACCATGGAAGAAGTTATTCTGAAGATGCCTCTGAGAATCGCATGTCTCTGACATACAATAATGGTGAGGTCTACCAAGCCCGGTGGACTCACCTATATCCGCGGGAAGAGGTTAAGAATGCTGTGGGGACAGTCCTGAACTTCTTCACCTCACTCACCAAAAAGTATCAGGTGGCTCCCAACTTCCCTGAAGGCAAGATGATCTATTGCAGCTGTGCCTATACCAATTATGGATTGCCGGTGGGTGAGATACGGCATAGTTATTACGAACTGATAGCCGACAAGGGAACTGAACCCAAGGTTATCTTCTGTGAGGATAGGGGAGTGGATGTGAAGAAGATCGAATACCGCGCTACAGAACAGGATGTCAGTGAACTGTGTCGCATTCTACGCGAAAAAGATGCCTTCGTACTAAACGGTTACAACGTCGATGAGCAGATGACTGGCGGCACGTCTTATCGTGTTTATATAGAGTTCTCCTCAGGCGAGAAACTGAATGCCACTTGGTTTACGGAAAAGCCTTTGCCGCTGGCCACGGAAGTCTACGGCACTATTCTGCGGAGTCTGAAGGCGGTAACGGGGGATAAGTGAATAATGAAAAAGTGAAGAATTGAAGATTTTTTCTTAATTATTAACTCATAATTCTTAACTTTTTACTACCTTTGTAGCGTTATTTATGCCATATCAATGTTTGAAATGCGTAATGTTGCTGGGAATCAGTGCATTATGAAAGTAAAGGGCATTGAACTACGTATGTCAGCCACCCTGCAGAAACAGGGTGACCCTTTCCTTTTGTCTTCACTTGCAAATTAAAAAATCATAACGTATGAAAAAGAACCATATCCTATTATTTCTGGCTGTTGCGGCCGTTTGTCTGCTGACATCGTGTGCCGCTCCCAAGAACGTGACTTATTTCCAGAATCGTGAGGCATTGGACAAGGCCATTAAAGGCTATCTGGTGGATGCCCGTATCATGCCGAAGGACGTGTTGACCATCACGGTAAACACCACGACGCCAGAGGCTGCCAAGCAGTTCAACCTGGTGACGCCTACTTCGCAGACCCAGTTGCAGACCTATCTCGTGGATAATGAGGGTATGATTAACTTCCCCGTCGTTGGCCAGGTGAAGGTTGGTGGACTGACAAAGACCGAGGCAGAGAAACTGATTACGGAGAAGATCACCCCCTATCTGGCAGAGTCGCAGAGTCCGGTGGTTACTGTCAGGATGTCGAGTTTTTCCATTTCCGTGTTGGGAGAGGTTAATCATCCTGGCACCTTTACGGTGGAGCGGGAGAAGATTAATGTGCTTGAAGCCTTGTCAAGGGCTGGAGACCTGACCATCTACGGTCTCCGTCAAAATGTGACTCTCATTCGAGAGGACAGTGACGGAAACAAGAGTTATCACACGTTGAACCTGAACGATGCCAACATTGTGAATTCACCTTATTACTATCTGCAGCAGAACGACATCCTCTATGTGGAGCCGAATAAAATCAAGGCTCAAAATTCTACCATCGGCAGTATGACGACCCTCTGGCTGTCGGCCACAAGTGTCTTGGTGTCGGTGGCTACGCTGTTAGTGTCCATTTTAAGAAACTAAACATTCAATAAAGATATGAGAAATCAGTTGAGATCTTCTGAACAGCGGGAAAAGAAGTCCTACTCCGTCTTCGACATGAAATATCTGTGGACGATCTTCACCACCCATAAGAAGTGGTTCGCCCTGTCTGTCGTCCTGTGTCTGTTCCTTGCTGTGGCTTATGTCTATTTCACCCGTCCTGCATATAACATCGTGGGAAAGATGATGCTTATCGACCGCAGGCAGAGTAACAGTAGTAGTCTTTCCAGTGCCAACGCGGCCCTGCTGAGTCAGTTGCCGTCGAGTCTGAGCAGTAGCTTAAACCTAGGCCGCTCTTTAGGATCAGAGAGTGAGAAGGAGATCTTAAAGACCAAACTGTTGGCGAAGGATGTGGTAGAGGACCTAGGCCTGTATACCGAGATCCGTCTTCAGAAGAATCTTAAGAGTCGTCTGCTCTATAAGAACACGCCAGTCAACGTGACGGTCAGCAAGGAGTGTCTTCACGCTATGAACGAGGGATTGAAGACTTACAGCATCCGTATGACCATCGATAAGAGCGAAGCGGGCTTTACCTTTGAGGGTGTGCTTAAGAAGAACAAGAAAAAGGCCGAGATCACCGCGCAGAGCTTTGCTAAACTGCCTGCTGTCATACATACGGAGATTGGTGACCTGACCTTTACGGAGAATGTGTTGCCGACGGATGATGACCGAAAACCCTTCGAGAAGGACTATCGTCTGAAGGTGACGGTTATCCCGCCAATGATGGCAGCCAAGAAGTTTGTCAATCGTCTGACGATTGGCTCGGCCTCGAAAAAGGCCACCTCGATTATCCAGATCAGTCTTCAGGATGAGCATGTCACGAGAGGCGTTGACTTCGTGAACAGTCTGGTGTCACATTATAATGACCGTTCCAATCAGGACAGACAAGAGGAGGCTGCTAAGAACGAGGCGTTTATCAATGGCAGACTTGCCATGATTGACGACGAACTGAACCTGAAGGATGCAGACTGGGAAAAGGTCAAGAAACAGTATCAGGTGACAGACGCGAGAGTGGATGCCGAGGAAGTCATGAAGAAGAAGAGCACCTACGAGAGTCAGATTGTGAATATCGGCATCCAACAGCAAATGCTTGATTATCTGAGTGAGTATGTGAACAACCCTGCGAACATGTATGAACTGATACCTGTGACTATCATAGGCAACGGTCGTGACTCCATTCCTCTCATCGGCCGCCACAACCAGTTGGTCAACGAGCGTAAGAAGATGTTGAAAAGCATGACAGAGCAGTCGTTACAAGTCACCCAGAACAAACAGATGATAACAGAGTTGCATCCCGCCATCCAGACCGCTATCTTACGGAACAAGGAAGCGCTGATGATGCAAAGGACTGCTTTAGAACGGGAATATAATAAGTATCTGAGCAGGGTGGGGGATGTCCCTGAGCAAGAACGTGTGATGACGGATGTGAGTCGTCAGCGGAATATTAAGCAGGGCGTCTTCGTCTCCTTGTTACAGAAACGGGAGGAAATGGCCATGGAACTGGCAAATACGACAGACAAAGGCAAACTGATTGATGAAACGCAGGCGCAGAAGAAGTTGAAGCCCAAAACAATGGTTGCCTTGCTTCTGTCACTGATTTTCGGTCTACTGATTCCGTATATCGTCTTCTTCACCAGAAGAACAACAAAGAAGCAAATCGACTCGGAGATCGATCTGAAGGTGACGACAACGCTCCCACTGGCAGGAACGATCCCTGCTTTGGGACAAGGTGATGTTGACGATGCCTTCCGACTTGTTCGCAACAATATCCTACAGCTGCTGGGAGAGGGGAAGAAAACCATATTGGTTACCTCTGCCAATAAGGGAGATGGTAAAACCTTTTGTGCTACCCATCTGGCGGAAGCCTTCATCAGGATGGGAGAGAAGACTATCTGTCGTCATCTTCTTAACGTCCTTCCTGCAGGAAGCACAGACTCTGTTCATCCTGCCGATTTGCTGGCCCATAAGGATCTTCGCCAGTCGTTAGCCAGCCTGCGTGAATCATATGACATCATTATCCTGGATGGTCCAGAGATGGATCCAAGCAACGAAACCCTGATCGACGGTCTGGCTGATGTGACTTGTTTCGTATGCCGTGCAGGAAAAACTACCAAGGCTGCAGTTGAGAGACTTGGGAAGACAAACAGCGAGCATCGCCAGTCATCTCCCTGTATCATGCTGAATCAATAAGGATTGTGATTAAGAAGATTCATTATTGCTGGTTGGGCGAGAAGCCGTTGCCATCGTCAGTACAAAGTTGTCTGAAGAGCTGGAAGAGGTTCTGTCCTGACTACGAGATCGTCAGGTGGGATGAGTCTTCTTTTCCAATAGATCAGTACCCTTGGGTGAAGGAGGCTATCAGACATCGGCTGTATGCTTTTGCTGCCGACTTTATCCGCCTGAAAGTTTTGTACGAATATGGTGGAGTCTATATGGATGTGGATGTAGAACTCATTAAACCGATAGATGCGTATCTGACAAGTAGCTTTGTTTCAGGCTTTTCCAACCACCATATCCATACTAATGAGATGGACTACGTCAGTGAAGACGGCTATAACATGCTGACGGGCAAGCGCTATCGCTGGTTTCAGGTACAGGCTGGTTTTATGTACAGTGAGACGCATCATCCTTTCATTGAGCACTGTCTGACAACATTATATGAAAATGGACAGAGGGCGTTTGTCAAGTCTGACGGCTCCTACAATATCTTTACGATGGATATCATGCTGATCCGTATGCTTGAGAAATACGGGATCCGATATGTGGATGAGACCCAGCATCTTGAACCAGGTATCACCATCTATAAAAGCAACATCTTTGCCACCCGCAGGTCTCTTGACCGTGAATCGGTCTTAATCCATTGGTTTGACCAAAGCTGGCGACGAGGCGGCTGGAAAATGAAGGCGAAGAAAATCATCAAGAGCCGTTTCTATTGGCTGTATCGCACAGCGAATCGGTTCCATTATCAGAAGTTGAGGAACGTCATATAGTTTTTTGTCATGATTAGTCCTTTCAATTTCATAACGGAAAAATACTCACATTCTTCAGGCCGATCAAAAGAGGCTATAAGGAATATCATACTTTCTCTTTTCGCAAAAGGCATTTCTGTCGCAAGTTCTTTGTTGATAGTTCCTCTGACCATTCATTATGTTAATCCGACACAATATGGTATCTGGCTGACACTTTCATCAATTATTGGATGGGTGGCTTTTTTTGATTTAGGCTTGGGGAATGGCTTCAGGAACAGATACGCAGAGGCTAAAGCACAAGGAGATCTTGAGTTGGCCAAGAAATATCTTAGTACAACATATTTTGCTGTGGCAGGGATTGTCTTTGTCGTTTTTCTTGTTATCCTCATCGGAAACAGATTTGTTGATTGGGCTTCATTCCTCAATGTAGAAACAAGTTATAATGAAGAATTAAGTGGTATTTTCGTTATTCTTGCTTTTTTCTTTTGTTTAAGTATGGTTGCCAATCTCGTATGTACGATGCTTACTGCTGACCAGAAAGCAGGATTGGCCTCACTAATACAAGGTGGAGGACAATTCTTGGCTCTCATTGCGCTGTGGATTCTTACGAGGCTTAGTGAAGGAAGCTTGACCAATTTAGCTTTATATTTTGCAGGAATACCATGCTTATTCACGGTCTTCGTCTCAATAATCGTTTATTCTTCTGGCAGCTACCGTGTATTATTGCCACAAGTATCCAATATTAAAATAAGTTTGCTGCGTGATATAATGGGACTTGGAATACAGTTTTTTATCATATACCTGTGTATGATATTGGTATTTCAGATTATCAATGTTGTCATCTCACGTGAATTGGGACCAGAGGCTGTTACAGAGTATAATATTGCATACAAATATTTCTCTGTGGTCAATATGGTTGTCAATATCATCGTCCTACCTTTTTGGTCAGCATTTACAGATGCTTACCAAAAAAGGGATATAATTTGGATGAAAAAGGTTATTAAGGGGTTAGAGCGTTTCTGGTTTCTTTCTTCTTTTGCCATATTAATTATGTTGATAGTCTCCAATTGGGTATATAGAATATGGGTAGGATATGATGTGATGATAGATTATAGTTTATCTGTTGCTATCGCTATATATATAATCATCAATAATCTGGGGGCTATTTATTTAAATTTGATCAATGGAATCGGTACAGTCAGAATACAGCTGATAGTTTATTTCGTATTTGCAGTAATATCATGGCCTTTGATGGTATTTTTAGGTCGTGAATACGGAATTGTCGGAATTGTATTATTGCCAATAATGGCTCTTCTAGTGTTGACAACATTAGCAAAATTGCAACTACATAGAATTATAGATAATAAAGCAGAAGGGATATGGGCCAAATGAATAACAATTCTGTAATTCTATTGACAGCGTGTATTAACCCAAAGGGGATGCCTTATACAACCTTGCAGGATTGTGATGTCAGAATGCAACAATATATTGATGCTTTGCATTTTTATTTGGAAAATTCAAGAGCAAAGATTGTGTTTATAGAGAACACAGCGTATGATTTGTCTCCCTATTTTATAGATTCTTTAGACAAAGGATCGTTGGAGGTGTTATGCTTTGATGGTAATCATTTTGATAGGGCAAAAGGTAAAGGTTATGGAGAAGCATTAATAATCGAGTACGGTTTGAGTCATTCTTGCTTTTTAAAAGATGCGGATCAAATCATAAAGATAACAGGGAGATTAAAGTGTCAGAATATCAATCGTTTGATAGAGAAGTGCAATGATCCGAATACAGTATATGCTTGGTTGACACTTGATGAAAGCAATAATCCTATATGTGATAGTCGTGTCTTTGTTGCGCCAGGCTCATTTTGGGAGTCTTGTTTCCTTCAGAATAAGGAAAACATCAACGACTCGAAACATTATTATTTTGAACATCTATTATTCGACACTTTGAAGGATTGGAAACGTGGCAAGGGAAGGTTTAAAGAAATATGGTTCCCTATGACAATTGAAGGTGTCGGAGGGTCAACAGGCGAAGTTTATTCAAAGAGTGATTCCTATTCGTTGAGATTTTATCTACACTATCTGTTACATAAATGTGGATATTACGCTCCAATTAAATTTTGGATAAAATGATAATATCAATAATCACTGTCTGCTACAATGCCGTTTCTGGAATTGAGAAGACCATCCAGTCTGTATTGTGTCAGTCTTATCCTGAGATAGAGTATATCATTATCGATGGTGGTAGTACAGACGGGACAGTAGATGTAATCCGAAAATATGCAGACAGAATCGCTTATTTTGTAAGTGAATCTGATAATGGTATTTATGATGCAATGAATAAGAGCATCAGAGTAACAACGGGTAAATGGATTTCTTTCCTGAATGCAGGCGACACTTATTATAGTAATCAATCGATTGAGGCAGTATTCTCTCATGAGATTCCTTCAGATATAGATGTCGTCTATGGCTATCAAGTCCATTGTTACAGCTATGGTAAATTCGTGCGCAAGCAACTCCCTTTGACATTCTTTTCAAAAGGAATGCCTTTTGGCCATGAGTCCAGTTTTGTCAGGGCTGAGGTCATGAAGCATGATGGGTTTGATACAAGATATAGGATTGCGGCAGACTACAATTTCTTTTACCAACTCTACGCTTCGGGGGGGCTTTTTATGCCTGTTGATGTGATTGTGGCAGAATTTGAAAGTTCTGGAGGTGTTTCTACTTCAGAAAAGACGGTCTTGCAGACTCATCGTGAGTCTTCTATGATTAACGGAACATACGCTACATGGCAATACAAAAAACAGACCATCAGTATATATGTCAGGATGATGTTGAAGAAAACCTTATCCTTGTTTTCAAAAGATTTCGTGAGTCGTCAGCAACTTAAGAAACGTGAACATAATGAAGAATATATCCCATTGAACGTATTCTTGTCTAATCATCATGGCTAAAATTTCTGTTATTATTCCGATATATAACAATGCTACTTATCTTCCGAAATGCCTGGATAGCCTTCTGGCACAAAGCTTTCAGGATTTCGAGGGTATATTGGTTGATGACGGTAGTACGGATGGTTCTGCTATTATCTGTGATGAATACCAGAAGAAAGATAGTAGGTTGAAAGTCTGTCATATTCAGAACCAGGGTGTTTCACATGCCCGTAATGTTGGTATTGAGAAGGCGACAGGGGATTGGATAAGCTTTGTAGACTCCGACGACTGGATGACACCAGATTTCTTAGCCACGTTATATGGGCATACAGATGAGAATACTGATGTCGTGATGG
>Ga0310786_10001744_pt1 | contig 34743 bp, 35 predicted proteins | sample AusTroGonzalo_MG_FD_203881 | JGI IMG/M metagenome (GOLD analysis project Ga0310786, IMG submission 203881) | Bovine rumen microbial communities from tropical cattle in Woodstock, Queensland, Australia - Gonzalo_03 (v2) (version 2) | ecosystem: Host-associated > Mammals > Digestive system >... | reverse complement strand
GGTTCTATACCCCTATAAATGAATGAAAAAATCTGTAGATTTACTCCTCGTCCAGATTGAGCAGTTTTTTCTGGATAGCCTGAGCATCACTGACTGTCAGACCATCGCCGTTCATATCGGCATTCATTCTGCCCATTGGAGTAAGATGATTTTGGGCTGTACCTTCTTCACCGTATTTGTTAGGATTTGCAAGAGCCTGCATTACAAGTACAGCATCAGACATATCAAGCTGTCCGTCGCAGTTTGAATCGCCATCGGGAATAGCTACATCTCCCATAAGCGGAGGAAGCGTAGTGGTCGTTGTTATTGGCTCGGCGATAGTAGTACCTATAAGACCCGTAGTAGTTGTGGTTTTGGTTGTTGTAACAGGCTCGGCGATAGTAGTGCCTATAAGACCCATAGTAGTTGTGGTTTTGGTTGTTGTAACAGGCTCGGCAATAGTGGTACCTATAAGTCCTGTATTAGTTGCAGCTTCGGTTGTCAGTGGCTCTGCGATCATTCCCCCTGCAATAGGCGTTTCTGTTGTCTCGGTTATAGCTTCAGGATTTAATGCCACTCCCGCAGTTGGCTGGAGTTCTTCCGAAGGGGCAGGAGCTGCGCCCATGGTAATACCTACAGCAGCAGTAGCTAAAAGTGATGCGATCTCTTTTGTGAATTTTTTCATTGTTTCATACCTCCGTTTTCTTTTGATAATATTTCAAGTGCAGTCAGGATAAGCACCTGTTCTTCCATGCAGGCGGCTTCCGAGATGTCACGTACAGTGCCGGTCGTGGACATTTTTCGGCAGGCACAGGAGTTACGGCAGTATGTCGCTATCTCACAGCCCTTACATCTCTCGGATACCATTGAATAATCGGGGTGATCTCTTCGGGCTTTTTCGGCTTCAATGCCAACAAAAACATCACCGCAGCGGTATTCGGGTATATTCTGGAACTGAACGCAGGGATAAAAGCTGCCGTCCCAGTTTATAAACAGCTTTCTTTTGCATATCTCGCATAGACTTCGTTTATTGCTTATGACAGTATTCTTTTTTGCAGCAAGCTCATGTACGAAGAGATCGGGGATTGCTGCGATTTTGCGCCATTGATCTCTTAGTATATCGCCTAAGCTGTCGGGATCATCGGTAACGAGAAAAGCGTCCATTACTGCTGATATCTTTTTAACTCCGAGGCTGTGCAGATACATGATATTATCATACAACTTCGGAAGAGTTTGCTCAGTATAGACCAGCTGTACAAGGGTATCAGGCTGATATTTCAGCAGAAGCTTCAGATTAGCGTCAAGAACTGCCGTATCAACGCCGCGTTCAGTACATTCAATGCCGTCATGAGACATATTGATAATTATCTTTCTTTCGGCGCACCATTTTATGAATTCTTCATCGAGCAGAGTACCGTTTGTTGTGATGACTAACTGTCTTGCTGTAATATTTTCACAGTAATACTTCACGGTATCTTTATACAGCAGCGGTTCGCCGCCGAAAATATAAACTGTATCCGCATCATTTCTGCTCTTAATGAAATCAGCTATCTTTTCCTTCATTTCATTGTTTATACAGCCGTAATCTGTATTCAGATGCCTTTCATAGCAGTAGCTGCATTTAAGGTTGCATTTGTTTGTTATGCTTATAGTATAGTCCATAATATCATATCACTTCCTCTCGGTTTTTGTGGCTGTTCACTTATTAGACGTATGAAAGCTCAAATACTCTCACCATTTTCAAAATTTTTTTCAGATATGTTGACATTGCTTAAACTGCTTGACTTGTGTTATTTTTGTAGTGTATAATTGAAATACACCCGGCATGACTATTATAATTGATAAAGGTGCAGTTTATGAAGCTTTCAGATTTCTTTAAAAAGACGAAATACCTGTGGATAGGCGGTATTATGGGGGTAACTCAGCAGTTTGCGGGCAGACTTGATTATTTTTTATACCATGGAAGAGATATATTCAGTTTTTCAGATATAATGGGCGGTTTGTCGCTTTACGCAGCAATAATCCTATTGATAATAAAAAGAGATGTTCCACCGAAACAGCAATTCAGAGACTTATTTCTGTTTTTTCTTGGCTTGGATTTCTTTTATTATCTCTACATATTTATTGTTGATCTTTCACTGTATATTTCCGAAAGGAATAAATACTCCGACAATATGCAGGAAACGAGGGAATACTTCCAATCAACATTTGGCGAGATACACGATTTTATAAAGTGGACCGCAATAGGCACAGCGGCAGCGATTTGGGCTTATATTGCAGCAAAGCTTCGTATTACCGGAAAAAAGAAGCTTTATGTTGCAATGCTTGTACCTTTGTTCGGGGTTATTACGCTTGAGCTGATCGATGGCTTACATTCTCTTATAATGTATATTATACAGGAGTATAAAAGAGCTCATGATCTTCCGCTGACTGACGGCACGGAATGGTTATGCCCCACATCATCAATAATAACGCCTTTAGTATTGTTATTGTTTTGTGTATTTAAGTTTTTACCTAAAAAACCGAGCGGCAGTAAAATATGAGCTCAGGGCATTTTTATACTAACGGCGGAATGATTTTTTGAAACAGAAACGCTCTGTGGGATATCCTCACAGAGCGTTTTACATTCGGTATAAAAAAAGAGCTTTTTTGCAGAGGTATACTGCCCCTACGATAATAATTATAACATAATATCTTATGGTTTTCAATCCGCAACAATAACGAATTTTACGCCGAAATATTGTGATATTTAACAGTATAAAACTATTGATTTTTTATAAAAAATAAAGTATAATAATTAAAAGAAAGAGTATAAATAAAAATGTAGAACGGGGACAGGGGATTACCGAAAGTTAACCTTCTACATCATCAGCACGGAATTTCATGTTTTATTTTTTTAGAAAAGGAGTTTTTATTATGGGATTTACAGTAATGGGCGTAACAGCAGGACGTAAGGACAGCAATTGCGAGATACTTCTCAAGGAAGCCCTCATGGTATGTCAGGAATTAGGGGCTGAGATAACCATGATCAATTTAAAGGATTACAATCTTCTTGACTGTACAGGCTGTACTTCATGTACCATGGGTATGTCAATGGGAAAGAATACGGGCTGTTCACTAAAGAATAAGGACGATAAGGATAAGATAATGCAGGTAATGCTCAATCAGGATGCAGTTATATTCGCTGCACCTACATATGCACTTATGCCATCGTCATTGTTCCTTAAATTCATGCACAGAAACTTAGCCTATGAATCGGCATTCCTTACACAGATAGGTGCTATAGAGCCTCGTGACCGAGTAGGTGCACTTATAGCTGTAGGCGGTTCCACACGTTCATGGCAGTCACTTGCACTTGAATGTATGCAGATCACCACAGTTACCAACAGCTTCAAGGTGGTCGATATGTATATGGCTACAGAGGTGCCCGCACCTGCACAGGTACTCCTTTATGAGGAGAAGCTGGCTCGTGCAAGAGAGATAGGACAGAATGTTATGAAGGCACTGAACACACCTGCTGCTGAAAGAAAGTGGCTGGGCGATCCCGATACAGGCTGGTGCCCGAATTGTCACAGCAACAGTCTCTGTTTAGGCGACCGTCAGTGGAAGGGACTTCAGTATCCTATCGAATGTACAGTCTGTGGAGCAGGCGGCGATCTTGTAAAGACCGAGGACGGAAAGTGGAAATTCGTTATCGCTCCAAACGGACTTGAGCGCGACAGAACTACCGAGGAAGGCCGCGGAGTTCACTGCGATGAGATAGCCGAGGTACAGGGCGGATTCTTTATGAATCCTGATGCACGCGCAGAGGTAGCTCAAAAGCTTGAAAAGTACAAGAAGATCAAATTCAAGGGAATTTGATGACAATAAAAAGGCAGTATCTTTGCGATACTGCCTTTTACTATGATCTGTTAAGGAGCTTACTTGATAAAGAATGCACCGCTGCCGGAGTTATCAACATCATCTGACCATACCATACCTGTTGCATCGCCTCTTTCAGAGATAGCAATATAGCCTGTTCCTCCGGTATAGCTTGTTTCGCTTGAAACAGAGCCGTCAGCAGCAGAAGCAGTCAGTATGCTCTTTGAGCAGTTGTTGTAATGAAGCACAGCTCTGCCGTCAAACTGACCTGTGATGTACCAACGGATCGACTGGTTTTCAGAGATCTTGCGTGAGATAGTTACTTTGTATTCAGCATCATTGATGTTATCTATAGTCATAGTGAATAAGCCGTTATTCTCATCAATGTATAAGCCTGCGTAATGATCCTCGAGGTTTAAGGAAGCGTGTGAGCCTGCTGCATCAGCGGCAGCATTGTTTTCTTCGGGAGCAATCTCTGTAACAACTGTGTCCGATGAAGTATCAGCGGCAGCTGTTGTAGTTGTTGTTTCGGCAGATGTCTCAGCAGCGGCAGTTACAGTTGTTGTTGCAGCAGCCTCCTCCTGTGAAGCCTCGGTAGTCACTTCAGCGGCAGCAGTAGTGGTCACGGCAGATGAAGGACGGTTGGGCTTCTGATGAACCTCGTCATCACTACAGCCGCAAAGCATCATTGTCATAATAAGTGTACAAACAATTCTTTTTTTCATAATTATTCTCTCCTGTAAAAAATTTGTTTAGCTGTGCATGAAAACGCACATTTGCTTTTCATAACATACAAACGACACAGCAAAAGGAAATGTGTCAGAATATTTTAAATTTCAGCGTTTTGTACAACAAAGCTCCTCACTTGTTATTGAAAAAAGTAAAAGATGAGATGATTTCAGTATGTAATATTATTATAATAGTATCTTCAGTATACAGCAGGGAAGTGCTGCCAAGGCAGAGCGTACCGCAACAATCGGTTTGCCTACAGCAAAAAAAGACTTGTAAAAATACTGCTATATGATAAAATCAGATTAAGGCTCGCATATTGGGCGGAAGGAGAGGTAATTTGCCTAATGATAAGAAATGCTCTTAAAAGGATATCAGTAATCGCAGCTTTTGCATGTATAATGAGTACATTCACAGGCTGCTCACAGAATAATAAGGACGACAGCGGAAAGGAAAAGATTTTTCATGAAAATATCACAGGCTCAGCTGACGGCTATGATTATGAGCTTTGGAAGGACGAGGGTGATACGACATTTACCGTTGACCCTAAGGGCGGTACCTTCTCATGCGAATGGGAGAATATAAATAATGCGCTTTTCCGCCGCGGAAAGAAATATGACTGCACAAAGACCTATCAGGAGCTTGGAAATATGTCCATAGACTACGGCGTGGATTATCAGCCCATAGGCAATTCCTATATGTGTGTATACGGCTGGACAAGAGAGCCGCTTATAGAGTATTATATAGTAGAATCGTGGGGAAGCTGGAGACCGCCGGGAGCACCTGCTGCACTGGGTACAGTTACAGTTGACGGCGGTACATATGATATATACAAGACCACAAGATACGAACAGCCTTCCATAGACGGTACACAGACCTTTGATCAGTATTGGAGCGTAAGACGCAAAAAGCCCGAGGGTGAAGGCAACAGGATAGAGGGCACTATTTCCATATCAAAGCACTTTGATGCATGGAAAAAATGCGGACTTGAGCTCGGAAAGATGTACGAGGTGGCACTTACAATAGAGGGCTATCAGTCACAGGGCAAGGCAACCATATATAAGAATGACCTTAAAGTCGGCGGTACTTATTCCGAGGCGACAGACATAGAGGTGACAGTTGATCATGATGCAATCGCACAGCTTGAAAGCTCCGTTACGGGTGAAGATGCCGCAGAAGCAGGTTTTTTCGATATCAGCTTTGAAAGCGGCGCAGAGGGCTGGATACCGCGAGGCGGCTCACTTTTGACGATAGATAAGGAAAACGCATCTGACGGCAGTCAGTCATTGTTTGTAAGCGGAAGGACAGATAACTGGAACGGTGCGGCGATAATGCTCAGCAGTGATATCTACAAAGCAGGTAAGGCGTATAAATTCTCCGCCAGGGCAATGCAGAAAAGCGGCGAAGATGTGCAGATGAAGCTTACCCTGCAATACAATGACGGCACAGAAAAATATGATGAGGTGGCACTGGTTACGGCAAAGAGCGGGGAATGGGTGACACTTTCCAATGACGCATACGTTATCCCCGAGGGAGCAGAGTCGCTCCAGCTCTACGTAGAGTCTCCCGACAGTCTTACAGATTTTTATGTTGATGAGGTATCGGGAGCAGAATAAGCTTTTGTACCGGTAAATCTCAGATAATCGAGCCGATCTCAGTGGTCGGCTCTTTATATTTTAAAAACTGAAAATTTTTTGTGACACTAAACACAAAGTATCCGTTTGTATATAGTGAAAGCTGCCATGGAAGCTTTTGCGGCATTGATCTGATATACAGACCATGACTGTTATGAACCAAAAAGGAGGGTACCGCATGACAGGCGGCGAATATCTTGAGCTTCTGGAAAAGTCTCAGAAGAAGGCACATGAGAAACTGTTTGAGGAATATTACAGCTATGTCCGTGCAATAGCATTTAACAGGCTCAGGACCGTTGGTACGAGTGAAGATGTAGAGGAATGTATCAGTGATATATTTGCACGTATATTCTTTACATTCGGTGAAAAGTATAATAACGGTGACATGAAGCCATTTATAGGAGTTGTGGCTAAGCGGATCAGCATTGACCATTACAGGAGTCTTATGCGCCATACCGATAAAACATTTTCAATAGATGAAGATACGAGCCGTGAGCTGGGTTCGGACGAGGATCTTGTCAGCGACAGTGAAAAGGCTGAACTCAGACGTATACTGATCGACAGTATCAATTCATTGGGAGAACCTGATTCAACAATTATAATACAGAAATACTATTACGACAAAGCATCGCAGCAGATCGGAGAATTATTATCAATGAAGCCGTCAACAGTACGTATGCGCTGTAAAAGGGCGGTGGAAAAACTTCGCAGTATACTTGTTAAAAGAGGTATAAAGGAGGAAATGATATGAAAGATCTAAAGCTTGACATTCTTGACAGAGCAGATGATGATATCATTGAGAGTCTTGTTCCTTTTTCGTCAGATGACAAAAAGACAAAAAAGAGGATACTTGAAATGAGTGAGAAAAAGTTAGCAGAATTACAGAGAGGTTCCGAAACAACAAACGAAATAAGTGTTCAGGGTGTAGAGCAGTATCGCAGACCTATGTGGTATAAACCATTATGCGCAGCAGCCGCCGTTGTTCTTATGGCAGGTGGAATAGGTATGTTCGCATTTATGAACAGAACAAGAGGTAATCAGTTTGCCGAGGGAGATCCTGATAAGGCTGCGGTTACAACAGAGGCTGAGACAACAACAGCAGCAGAGACAACAGAGGCAATGACAGAGATCATAACAGAAGATACAACAGATATAACGAGAGATTCGGCAGTTTCTCTTAATGGTCATACATTTGAAGAGCTGAAGGATATCGCTGACAGTCTTTTACCTCATTATATCGAATCGAGAAATCTATATTCCGAAGGATACTTTGATAAGAGCGGTGAACAGCTGAAAGTAAATTCATCGCATTTCAAAGAGGAACTTATATATTATAAGCTCAATAACCCTAACTTCACCTCATACGATGAGCTTAAAAACTATTACAGTCAGTATTTCATTGATCCTGAAAGAAGCTTCTATTGCTATAATGCAGGCAATGATCTTTCGGTACTGGAAAATGATGAGAATATTCATGGCATGATCGAATACAATGGCGAATTATATGTACATGAAAATCTTCCTCCTACTGTGCCTGATTATGCCGCAGTAGAGCCTATTGCAGAAAAGCCAAGTCAGGTAAGGGAAAACTCCTTTGAATGGGAGAGAGTAACACCTCATCAGGATGGTGACGATTATTTATACGGCGATGAAAGCTATGTATGTATTATGGATATGGTATTCCAGAAGGACGATGACGGAGTATGGAAAATAGCAACGTGTCAGCCGTCATCTACAGAAAAGGAAAGCTATGATTTTAGTTCGGATTTCCCGATAGGTTCAATAGAAGAACAGGTTTCGGCACGGACAAATACTGATTATGATACAATATATGATACCGTCAAGGCATATTTAAAGTCTGAGTATGATTACACAGGCAGACTTTCGTGGGGCTTCAGTGATGAGATTTACGATGAGACAGAGATCATCAATGACAATTATGTTAATAACAATAATTGGATAATCTGTACTTGCAGCGATCATCTCCATGAAGGCGGATATCTGATACTTTTCTTAGATGAAAACGGCACTATCTTCGGAAAAAAGATAGCACATTAAAAGAATACTCTCCTTCGGCAGCGGTCGGAGGAGAGTTTTTTCGTTACCGAAAAAACAGACGATAGGGCTTTTTTACCGCGATTTGCTTTCCTCGCTACATAAACATGACTTTTTTGTCGGAAAATTGATACAAATTGTCAATTGACGTAATATCCATTGTTTGTTATAATAATGTGTGTTAAATTAAGGACGTAAGTCCGAAGAATATAGAGGTATGAGAGATATGAAAAGACAGTATTTAAAAATGGCGGCGGTTTTACCGCTTGCAGCCGTACTTGTAGGCTGTGGAAGAGTTACTATCGACCCTAATGACTATCTTGAAGTGAAATTCGATGGAATGGACTCTGTTGCAAAAGCTGCTTACAGTGTTGATTATGAGAAAATGGTCACAGATAATCTGAAAGCCTTCGGAATAAAGAGCAAGAAGGACGATCATGATATCGAAAGAGCAGTCAAGAAGCTCAAAAAGTATCTCGGCGGCGAGCTTGACGAGACAAGAAACCTTTCAAACGGTGACAAGATAACATTTAAGTGGGACGATGACGATATAAACAAGCTTGAGAAAAAATATAAGATCAAGCTGAAGGTAAGCGATAAGACAATTGAGGTAACAGATCTTGAGGTACCTAAGGAATTCGATCCGTTTGAATATATGACAGTCGAATATTCGGGCATAGGTGAAAATGCAACAATGCGCATAAGTACAAACAATGATATCCCTGTAAAGGGACTCAGTTTCTATGCTGATAATACATACGGTGTAAAGAACGGCGATAAGGTAACAGTTACCTTCGGTCCTTCATACTATGATGAGTCTGAGATCATGGACGTATGCTTTGAATACGGCTATAAGCCTACAAAGCTGAAGAAGGAGATCACGGTTGAGGGCATACCTACATATGTCGCTAAGATATCCGAGATAGAAAAGGCTTCCTACGACAGAATGGATAAGACTGCTCTTGACAGGTTCAAGGAGCAGGCTGATGAATGGGATGACAAGACTCTCGTTGATGTTGAGCTTGCAGGTGTTGATCTTTATTCAGATATCGATTCATACTATACAAATAACGCATTATGCTATATATACAAGGTAACTGCAAAGAATCCCGAGGCAGGCAAGGAAGAGGAAAAGAAGGACGAAGAGAAGAAGGAAGAGGCTACAGAGGCTGAAAATACAACAGCAGCCGAGGAGACTGCTACAAAGGCTGACGAAAAGAAGGAAGAAGCAGCTGCAACAACTGACGAAAAGAAGAAGGACGAAGCTGCTGAAACAACAAAGGCTGATGATAAGCAGACAACTACTGAGCCTAAGAAGGAAGATAAGAAGAATAAGGATACCTTCGTATATTATTACTTCACTATCTTCGAGAATGTAGTAACTCCGGATAACAGTGACTCTCCGAATGTAAGGACCGTATATCCTAATTATTCATCGTTCTTTGGTTTATCAGGAGATGCCTTCAAGAAGGGTGATGTTATCTTTGAGGGATATGAGACACTTGATAAGCTCAGAGCAGCGATCAAGGAAGATTATCCTGATGCAAAATTCGAGACAAATATCAAAAAATAAAATAAGTAACCAAACGCCCGATATTAATCGGGCGTTTTTGCTTTGATCGTGACTTTTTTAGCTGTCAGAGCGATTATAAATTGCAGGGGAAGGCTCTGCTCTCATACGTGTTTATAATTCGGCTGTGAATGCTCCGATGTCCAATTCTGTCGGATTTATACGATTATAATATGTAGAGAACGATAGAAAGCTATAAATGCTTTCAGGCTTCTTATATAGCAACTTCCCCCTCAGAGCAGTTGGAGAAATAAAACTGTCTGAAGGGGAATATATCAAGGAATGTGGAATGTGGAGATGGCTTTATTCGTTATACAGAAGAGATATCTGTATTGCAAGGGCATCATTAAGGGTAACACCATCGTTATCGCCATAAACATCGGCGTTTTCCTTACCCTGTACTGTAAGCTGATATTTATCCGGATTTGCAAGAGACTGCATGATGATGACAGTGTCGGAAAGATCCTTTCCGCCGTCAACATTTGCATCACCCTTTAAGGTTGAAACTTCCTGCGGGATATCAAGTGCTATATCGCTTGGAGTATTTTTTAAAGGCTTGAATTCTGAGGTATCAACCACCTCGTTCTTATTTGGCTGGCTGAGGATAGTAAATCTTCCTGTTTCTTCCTCAGTGTTGTGATAGTCTGTTGCGCTGTACCAGCCGAAGTATGAATCGTATTCATACCAGCCTGTGATCTTGATACGAGTGCCTACTTTAAGGTCCTTATATCCGGGAGTATCAGGACGGAAAGCGAACTTGTAGCCGCCCTCAACAGTGAAAATGTCATCATATTCTATGCCTATTATCTGAACGTTTTCTAACTCAGGTGCATACTGAATATTAAAATCAGCAGCAAGTCTTTTATCTATTATCTTTCTTTTGCTGAAATCCTTCTGTATCTCTATCTCAGCATATTTCTCGTAATCGTTGCTTTCGGAAACTAATTCGTATCCGCTGTTGAAATCAATGAACTGATCTGAAAAGGCTGAATAATAGAAATAGCCGGAGACCTTTATAACGTCTCCTCTTCCCAGCTCATAGGTGTCATGATCGGCTGTGCTAAAGCCCCACCTTGTTCCGTCGTCGGCAACGACTGTGAATGCATCTATTTCCTTTACAGTTATTTCCCTCTCAAATTTGTAAAGGGCATAGTCATAGTAATGTACGGGATATTTTCCCTCAGGCTGCTTTACATCTGAAATGTATCTGTATTCGGCAGCTGTGGTTGTTGTGGTAGCAGCGCAGGTGGTGATATCGTTAACGTTAGTAGTTGTGGTAACTATCTCTTCATCTTCTATCCAGTTACCGTCCTCATCTTCATAACCGCCGTAGCAGTTATATCCGATAATTACTTCGCAGATACCCATATAGCTGTCTACATTGTAATACATATCAGTATCCTTATCGTAAGCGAATTCGCCTTCGATACTTATGAAGTTGTTCTTCTTGAACATATCTGTGTAATTCTGCAAGCCGCTGCTTACGAAGAACTTCATACCGTTATCAACGGTGATAGTATCTGTATCGGCTTCCATAACATAGGTACCGAAATGACCTAACTCGACGTGCGGCATTTCAGCGATCTTTGCTTCAAGCTCTTTATCGGTTTTGGTTTCACTCTGAACGAGCTTGATATCTGCTGTGCAGTTAAGGTAAAGATCCTGAGACTCACTGTAAGCAAACTCACCCTTTATGCTTATCTTGTTTCCCTTCTGGAACATACCTGTATAGAGATTTTTTTCACCGCTGTTGATATAGAGCTTCTTGCCGTCATCAAGTGTTATTACGTCGTATGAAGCGTCAACTACCTCTGCGCACTCGTATTCAAGTTCAACTCTTGGGAGTATGATACCGCTTGAGGGCTGAGGTTCAGCATTTGGATCAGGAGGATCAATACCGATGGCGATCTTGATAGATGGTTCCGAGACAGCAGCATTTGCTGTAAATACAGGAGCAGATAGCTGTGTGGTAAGAGCCATAGCGCATGAAAGTACAGCAGCGATACTTCTTTTAATGTTCATTAATAAATACCTCCTTATGAACGTGGCAGTAGGATCTGCAGGCGCGATATACGGGGGGCGTCACGCCTGCATTTCGGGGATTGGGATATGAGAGCGTCCTCTCAAAAGTTTATAGAAAGAAACGGTTTTAAAACCTTTACACTTATTAGTCTGAAAAAAATAAAAAAACACTCACCTTTTTTCAAAAAAATTTTTTTGAAGCCAAAATTTTTTTCACGGCCTGAAAAATGTCATGTTTTATTAGTCAAAAATAAAAAATATAGTTTTTTAGTGAGTGTTTTTTGTCGGAACAGAGACTAATATATGAATGGTATATATAATAATGTATAGGAGGCAGAGGCATGGAACTATTACTTGACAGCAAGACTACACCGCATAATAACTGTTTGAAAGCGTACAGCGGCAGTGCAGCTGTATATCGTAATATTTTTGCCGCAGTGCAGGATATATTTTTGCAGACTGGCTGTCTTACTGTCTTTGAAAAGCTTTTTGAAGCAACATCTGCCGATAGGATAAAGAGCGATAAAGGCTCAAACAATTACGACAGATTTATAAAAGGTGACAATGACGGAATGACAGAATTGATTAGAGAATACAAGGATGGCCTTTCGCTGTATATCAACAGTATGGTGCGGAATATCTGCGAAGCAGAGGAGCTAATGGAGGAGGTCTTTGTTGAGCTTATAATGAAAAAGCCCAAATACTCGGGAAAAAGCTCTTTCAAGACATGGCTTTATGCTATCGGCAGAAATATAACATATGATTATCTCAGAAAGCGTTCAAAGAATTATGATCTTCCCATTGACGAGCTTTATGACATATCGGACGAGGAAAATCTCGAAAGGTCATACATACAGCAGGAGCAGAATATAGCTTTATACAGGGCTCTGAACAATGTCAACACTGACTACGGACAGGCTTTGCATCTTGTGTATATCGAGGGACTAAGCATAAAGGAAGCAGCTCAGGTAATGAAAAAGACCAAGAAGCAGGTGGAAAACCTTGTTTGCCGCGGAAAAAAGGCTATGAGGGTACAGCTTGAGAAGGAGGGCTTTGTTTATGAAGGATTATATTCAGGTAAGTGAAAGTGTCTTTCGCAAAGCTGAGGAGCGCATGGCGGAAAAGAAACGCCGTTCGATGAAAGTAAAGCGCAACACTTTAGCTGCAACAAGTGCGGCGGCTGTATTATTTGTAGTCCTGATGCAGAATGATACTATCAGTGATGCAGTAAAATCATTCCCGAAGTTTGTAAGCAGCGTCTGGTCCGGTGATGAGCCGACAACTACACAGATAATCCCGCAGACAACAGTGACAACGGCTGCTCCTGTAACTACTACGGAGAAGAAAACAGAGACAACGACAGAAACAGAAACTACAACTACTACAACTATGGCTGTTACAGAGCCTGTTACAACAGAAGCACCCGTAACAGAGGCAGTAACATCTGTTGATGATATGAAGCAGCTGTATATGGTATGTCTTGATACAAGAGTCGTAGAAGCTGATTATAACACTGTCACTCTCAGTAACGGCTACAAGGTAAGCTTTGAATACGGAAAATATGACCTTAGAGGCTTGTTCAAGGTCGATGATATAATATTCTACAGAGCAAGCTTTGCATACGATAAGGAAAAAGGACTATACTATTATCTTGACGGTTACTTTGAGGTCGAGTACAGAGAGCCGTCACCTTCAATCGAGTCGGAGGAGGAAGGCGAAAATACAGAGCCTGTTACCGAGGAATTTATCGGTGCTCCCATACCTCCGCCCGATCCAGAGACTAAAGATGATGAATTAAGAAAGCTGAAATATGACGAGTCTATCCCCGCACTTGATTATAAAGATGTAATAGAAGATCCGTCACTGCTGTCACCGGGAGCGGCGTTTATTGAAGGTTCTATATTCAAGATAAAAGTAACAGGTATGGAAATAAAAGAAGCAGACGGCTATTACAAAAAATTTGCGGACGGCAGAGAATGGTATCTTCATAATACGTATATTGACGGAATGGAAGATGATGAGATATACGCTCTCAAAGAAGGCGATGTAATTGATATGGTAGGATTTTTCAGTTATTATGAAGAAGATGATTCGCTGTGGGCAATTGATTTCTATATCAAGAAGGTGAATTAAGCTTTTAAAAAGCTCTTCTGTAATAGGGCTGAAAAAGACTGAAATTCAACGGAAAACCATTGATTATCAAAAAAAATATTTTTTCATTCTCTGTTTTTGACGAAATTCAAGTGATGTTTTTGTCTATAATATATAAGGGCGACTGATTATGCATCAGCTCAGCTGTCGTGCGGATAATAAAAACAGACTCCGAAAGGAGTCTGTTTTTATTTCCATTAATTCTCATCGAAATTCTTGTCAAATTCAAGGTCCACCTTCTTTGCAAGCTCATCGAGCCATTCAACGTCATCAGGCTTTACCTTTTTGAGTTCTTCGTTCCATTCTTCTTCGGAACATTCTTCGCCGTCGATAGTATAAACTTCTTTTCCATTTTGTATCGCACATCTAAAATTAGTTTGAAGCTCAAGTTCATTATTATCGTTAAGTTTAAATACCATATATATTATTGGATCAGCATTAGCATGTATTATGATTATACCGTCCTTATTGCCATGATGTACCCACATTTTTTCTGATTTAGCGGTTATTTTTTCATATTTTTCGTTTTTAAGTACATAAAGCTCACATACACCGTTTGGAAAATCAGGATCTGGCTTGTCACTAAAGTACTGTATAAACAGCTCAGGAACATCATCGCCGTTGATATCATAATCGCAGTAATAAAGATCTGTTATGCTGCTGTCATTCTTGATGAGATCAGCCATGCAATCCATGATAAGCTGTCCGTAGTCTTTAGTATAGACCGGACCACCGTAAGGACCTTTGCTGTTTTCAAGTTTATCGGCAAGCTCTGTAGCAGTGTTTGCATCAAAATTGCCTGAAATTATCATATTTCCGTTAAATATAGCAGAGTTTACTGTAGGAGCGGATACACATTCTCCGTTTACCCATATTGATATAGGAGTACCTGTACCTGCAAGCTCTGTGGTAACCTCCTCGAATATTCTTGCTCCCTCTTCGTCAAGCTCTATGTTTACTACATACTCGAATTCAGTACCATCTGCATTCGGAAGATAGGTGACCTTTGCACTCTTTATATTGAGTCCGTTCAGGATAACAGGACCATCGATATCTCCTCCCTTGATGAATAAAACCTCACTCTGGGAAATGACTGCGGTTGTAGGCTCTTCAGTGATATCTGCGATAGTAGTTGTTTCAGGAGTAGCGGCAGGACTGCCGTTTCTGCGCAGGAGAGCCGCACCGCCTGCGATACCGCCTACGATAGCTATACAAGCCGCAGCAGAAGCAAACAGCTTCCACATAGTGCGCGGACGATAAGGTTCAGAACCGCTTACGCTGTCCTCATGATAGCTTTCTGTGTCATTATTTCTTGTATTGAACTTTCTTTTGCTCATTTCCAGAATTTTTTTCTTTTCGTCACTTCCTGCAGGAGTGACTTTTTCGGAAAGAGACTCTAATTCATTCATCTCAGCATTTTCAATAATGCCGAAATCTATTTCTTTATTGTTGTCTTTCATAACTCTGCCTCCTTCAAAGATATATCGAGTTCAGCAAGCTTATCTTTAAGCCGTTTTATTGCGCGAGAGCATCTGACCCTGACAGCGACTGGCTCAAGGGAAACGGTCTCGGCTATCTCCTTTGAATTCATGCCGTAGTAGTATTTCTGTATGATGATAGTTGAGTCAGGCTCACCAAGTTCATCTACCAGCCTCAGAAGCGTTCTGCGCAGCTCTGCACGTTCCGCATTATGGGCGATATCCGTATTATCGCGAATATTGTCTGCATCACTATCCTCCAGCGAAACAGTCCTGCCGTTTTTTGAAGTGAGGCTGTGGAACATATTGATAGCCTTTCTGATCGCAACTGTACTGATAAAGCCTTTTATGCTCTCGTTTTTATCTGAATTGCCTGCAAAATATGTGAATATATCCGCGAAAACATCGCTGACACATTCCTCGATATCCTCTTTTGCAGCGCAGCTTCTCAGCTTGTTGAAAACGATAGTGTATACGTAGTTGAAATACTCATCAAACAGAGTATTCTGAGCCTCCTGCGGAGATTTTCGGAAGAGCCTTTTATATTCATTATCTGTCATGGCAGATCCCCCTTTATTTGAAAAGTAGTTATGCGCATTTCCGCTTTCATAAAGTATACTCAAAGTGAACAGATAAAGTGTAACAGAAATAATTCTACCACATTATAAAAAAATTATCAACCATGCAGGGATAACAAAAATAGTCGGGAGCACTGCCCGTGTATAATAAAAAAGGCGCACAATGTGCGCCTTTGGTGTTATAAACTTGGATAATCATATGGATTTTCCTCATACATTTCTGCTTTGATGTTCTTGTCAGCATAGAATGTTTCAGCGTTCATCAATTCTCCCGGAAGATCACCGATTGTTCCGCTGTTATATACAGGATTTATACCGCGGACATCATCGAACTTCTTTACAAGTTCGCCGTATTCATAATAACCTTGATAATTGAATTGAGCAACATTAGTAAACGAATTATCACTGTCGAATTTAATTTTACGTGTAAAGCTGTATCCTGACTTGTCCTCAAGGTAAAGGCATTTATCCTCCTGATTGTAAGTCATCCACTCAGCGTCGATGTAAAGGAGCATTTCGTAGCCATCTATGTTGCAGCCTTTTACTGTTGGAGCTATGAAATCATTTCCATCATATATAAACATTATTGTCCTTTGTCCGCTTTCGCCTCTCATATCATAAGAGATGAATAGTTCGGGAACTGCATCACCGTTGATGTCTCGCATATCAGCCTTTATATCCCATATAGGAACTGTATTTATCTCAACTTCATATGGATTTGATGATTTACCGTAACCATAGAAGTTTTTTCCGAACATGAACTTATCCATAGCTCTCTGAAAAGCTGCATCAAGTTTTTCCTGTGTAGCTTCGGCAGGATCAATGGAGTCGTATTTTGTTATACATTTCGGGTCAATTTCAGTTACGGCAGGTTCTGTATTATTTGCAGGAGCTTCATTAGTAACTGCGGCTGTAGTAGTATCAGCAGTGTTTACGTTTGTATCTGTAGCAGAAGTCTTGGTAGATGCTGTGTTTTTAGTTGCAGTAGCTGTACCTGCTGTGGTCACAGTTGTATTTACATTAGTTTCCGAAACTATGGTAGTAGTTGCTTTTTCAAGGGGCTCGGGAGAATCGGGAGTAATACCTTTATTCTTATTCAGCATATATATGCTTCCGCATACGATAGCCAGTACAGCAGCAGAGCTGAGAGCAGTACAGATTATTCTTGATATGCCCTTGCGGCTGTAGTTTTCAACGCCTGTAACAGCGTCATCATTTTCTAATATATTTTCATTTCTTTGTTCATTGTAAAGCATTTCTTTTTCTTTTTTATATTTATTGTTTGTTATCTTCAGCATACGGTCTCTTGCAGATTTGTCTATCATCATATTATCCGCACCTATTCCTTCAAGGTCGTTGATATTGGAGTTTTCAAGGATGTCAAAACCGATTTCTTTGTTATCCTTCATATATTTCCCTCCTTCAGGTCATAGCCTTCCTTGGAAAGCAGTTCTTTCAGCTTTTTCAGTGCTCTGCTGCATTTCACTCTTACTACAGCAGGTGACAAACTATGCTTCTGCGCGATTTCCGTGGAATTCATATTGTAATAGTATTTTTGTATAACCATAGTAGACTCAGGTTCTCCGAGACTTTTGATAAGTCTCAGCATCAGACTGCGTATTTCCGAGCGTTCGGCGTTTTCCTCTATGCGCTCGCTGTCTGCAAATTCTGTGGTCTCGTCTTCGATATAGACTGTGGAATTGCTTTTTGACGATAGCCTTCTGAACATCTGTACAGCCTTTCTGCTTGCTATAGTGCCTATAAAGCCTTTAAGGTTACCGTTGAATTTTCCTTCTTTGTCATAACTGATAAATACAGCAGAAAAAGTGTCTCCCACACATTCCTCTATATCCTCGCGGCTTCCGCAGCTTCTGAGTTTATTATATACTATAGCATAAACATAGTTCAGATACTCGTCGAAAAGAGCCGTCTGAGCCTTTTGTGGCGATTTTTCGTACATAGTACGGTACTCAATATCTGTCATATGACCACCTCTTTTGAATTATTACTGTATATTAAAAGCGTCCGATCGATCTTGTTGAGTGCTTTCATAACACTTACTTGCAAAAAGCTTCCTAAGTGTAACACAAAAAAAATTTTTTTCGGACCTGAAAACAGTCTGCATTTTTGCAGACTGTAGATTTATTATTCTTCAAGGTATTTCAGGGCTTTTCTGTATTTTTCTAGTCTTGCGAAATCTTTCTCGGTAGGACAGGGAATACGTGAAATATCTGTATTATGCCTTATATCTGCTATTTTCACGCTCCTTGCACAGTCATCTGACTTTATTTTTGCAAGATAATCCTCATATGAGATATTATCCGATTTTGTAAGGAGCTTTATTGAATTTACTATCCTCGGAGTAAAGCCCATTTCAAGCAGGTCATCAAATGTAGTTGGAGTATCCTCGCAAACATCGTGAAGATAGCCGACTATCTTGTGTTCTGTATTTTCAAGCTGTGCAGCAACGGCCTGAGGGTGGGTAAAATAGGGATTTCCGCCCTTATCAAGCTGTCCCTTGTGTTTTTCGGCGGCAGTTTTCTCTGCAAGCTTTAAAAGCTCGTTCAGCTTTTTGCGCTGCTCATCAAGGAGAGCAAGTGCTTCTGTTTCTGATATCTCCTTACCGTTACAGGTGATATCATGCTTTTCCCATTTTTCTTCACCGAAGCAGTAGCGGGATTTTTCATTGTTATCATTTACCCTTATGACCTCATCTGAAAGCCTGAAATACTTCATACACTATCCTCCTGTACATATTACAGCTTAGTATAACATATTTCTTTAAATTAATCAATGCGGGGAGGGGGGATTGCTGTTGACAAGATAAAGGCATTATGTTATAATTGTGACCTGTTCTATATCAAATGCCTGCAAGGTCGTTTCAATTCTGATAAGCGACCGGCGTAGAAAAGGGAGGATAAATTATGAAGATCGCAGTATTCTCAGATGTTCACGGAAACCTTAAAGCTTTAAAAGAAGTGCTCGGACAGATAAGAGAAAAGAATGCTGATATGACAGTGTTTTTAGGAGATATTTTTCAGCGAGGAAACGAAGAATTTGAGTGCCTCGAGCTGCTGAAGGACAGCGATATAATTTGTCTGAAGGGCAACTGTGAGCTTTATGCCGAACACGGAGTTGACGTTGATCCCGATGTGGAGCATCTCAGGGCTTATTATGATGGGATAAGAGAGAGGATAACAGCTGAGCAAATGGAGTTTATAAAGCAAATGCCGCTTTTCTGTGAGAAAGAAGCTTATGGACATAAGCTGCATTTTTCGCATTTCCTTTTTTCCGATATTCATAAGCCTTATCCCTTTTTACAGCTTTCAAGCCTGAAAGACGGCACGTTTGATAAGACCTGCGAAGGCGGATATGTAAAGAGATTTGATCTTGCTGTGGTAGGACATTGTCATCAGAATTTCGTGAAAGGAAACGTAGTTTCTGTTTCAGCTGCCGGTCTGGAGGGAGCTTCATACCTTATGATAGAGGTCAATAAGGACTCTGTTGACTTTGCGCATATAAGCCTTTATTAAACAATTTCTCTGCTCCGAAGTGTGATATTGCTTCGGAGCTATTCTATTTACGGTGTTTCATTGTTCATTTTATGTGCTTGACTCTCTGAAAGCTATGCTGTATAATAGTATAAAAACAGTGAGCAGGAGAATATTTAAATGGAAAAAGTCAGGAAGCATCTTGTTTTTTACGGATATGTGCAGGGAGTGGGATTTCGCTGGAAGGCAAGTCATACAGCACGCAGATTAGGCATTTCAGGCTGGGTGAGAAATCTCTCCGACGGCTCTGTTGAAATGGAAGCAGAGGGCACTGAGCGCGATATTGCCGAGCTTATCGAGGCTCTTGAAAATCATTCGTGGGGCAGTATCGAAAAAATAGATGAAAAATATATCCCCATACATGGGGATTACAGCTTTGAGGTCGTTTAGGAGTTGAGAGCTATGGATAAGGTTAAAGCTAAAAAAACAGCGGGAATTATGGTCGATATAGCTATGTACGCATTGCTTTTGGCGCAGATGCTGTACGTGTTTACGGGAAATACCGTCCATGAAGTCCTTGGAATAGGCTTTTTTGTCTGTCTTGTTATACATATAATAATAAAACGGAAATGGTACGCCACTCTTTTCAACGGTGCGAAAAAGCCTGTATCACGCAAGGTATTCAATATCTCAACAGTGCTGCTTATGATTTGCTGCATTACTCTTGCGGTCAGCAGCATGGGCGTTTCAAGGCTTATTTTCCCGTGGTTCAGATTTCTCGGCAGCAGTGACCTGCACAAATATTTAGCAACTGCTGTGCTGACACTTTCCGTATTTCACGGTGGTATGCGAGGGTACATAAGGGCAGATAAGAAGAAAAAGGCAGGGATTTTCATTGCTTTGGGCTGTATAGCTGCAATTGCTGTGGGACTTGCTCTTGTACCGTATCTCAACCGTCATTTCAAATTGGTGGATATAAGCCTTAGCAGTGCTGTAGACGGCGAAAAGGTACAGCTCAGTGATAAACCGTTGGTGGTTTACTTTACAAGAGTCGGAAATACCGACTTTGAAGATGATGTGGATGCTGTTTCGGGAGCTTCTCTGCTGCTTGCGGACGGCAAGCTAATGGGAAATGATCAGCTTCTTGCTGAGATGATAAAAAATGCAGCAGACTGTGAAACAAAGGCTGTCACCCTGACAGGAAAGAAGTATCCTTCAAGCTACGGCAGCACGGTGACGGCGGCAGGAAAGGAGCTTCATAATGATGCTCGTCCCGAAATAGAGCCTATTGATGTAAGCGGATATAATTCGGTGATACTGATATATCCGCTGTGGTGGGGGACAGTTCCTATGCCCGTTGCCACATTCCTTGAAAAAAGTGATCTCAGCGGAAAGAAGCTGTATCTTATTGCCACACAGGGCAGCAGCGGATTCGGAAGCAGTACCGCTGATATCCGCAAAATGGCTAAGGGTGCGGAAGTGGAAGAGGTCATGAGCATCTATTGCGATGATATCCCGTATTCGAGGGATAAGATCGTGAAATGGCTTAGAGGACTCGGTTAAATAATGCAGAAAGCAAGCAAGGGAGACCTTATTTAAAAAGGTCTCCCTCATTTTTTACATTAATTCGCCGTGCTTTTCGTATTCGGCTACTCTGATTATCTGGTTTTTATCGCCTACAAAGACTACCTTAGGACGATGAGCTTTTATCTCCTCGGGAGTCATATTTGCGTATGCCATAATGATTATCTGATCGCCCTTTTGTCCTGAGCGGGCTGCTGCTCCGTTAAGGCACATGACTCCGCTTCCGCGCTCTCCTGCGATGACGTAGGTCTCGATACGGCTTCCGCTGTTAACGTTGGCGATGTGCACTCGCTCATATTCATAAAGCCCTGCGGCTTCCATAAGCTCCTCGTCAATAGTAATGCTGCCTACATAGTTTAGCTCAGCCTGTGTTATGACAGCGCGGTGTATCTTGCTTTTTAGCATTGAAATCTCCATGGCTGCCTCCTTATACGTCCTCAGTGAAGAAGTTGTCGATAAGGCGGGTTTTGCCTATGTATACAGCCATAGCGCAGAGTGCGGGACGGTCAATACTCTCTATCTGCTGCATTGTTGCGCAGTCTACTATCTTTACATAGTCTATGTGTGCAAGTGGCTCGGCTTCAATATGCTTTTTCATAGCACTGATTATAGCAGAACAGTCCTTTTCTCCCTTCTTTACCATGTCAATACCCATGAATATTGCCTGTGACAGCACAAGGGCAGCCTTTCTTTCGGCTGCGTTAAGGTAGGTATTGCGTGAGCTCTTTGCAAGTCCGTCAGCCTCGCGTACAATTGGACAGCCGATTATTTCAATATCCATATTGAGATCGTCTGCCATGTGGCGGATAATCGCAAGCTGCTGTGCGTCCTTTTTGCCGAAGTAGGCTCTGTCAGGCTTTACGATATTGAAAAGCTTTGATACTACTGTGCATACGCCGCGGAAATGTACGGGGCGGCTGAGTCCGCAGAGCTCCTGTGTGAGTACAGTCATATCTACGAATGAGGAGAAGCCCTCATGGTACATCTCAGACGGCTCGGGATTGAAAATCAGGTCGCCGCCGTGCTCCTCAACAAGTTTTGCATCACGTTCGATATCACGGGGGTAGCTTTCCAAGTCTTCTGTAGGTCCGAACTGCATAGGGTTTACGAAATCAGATACCACAGTTCTGTCATTATCGCGGTGTGAAGCATCAATAAGGCTTGCGTGTCCCTCATGGAGATAGCCCATAGTGGGAACAAGGCCTACTGTGAGCCCCTGTGCTCTCCATTCCTTTACCTGTGCGCGTACTTCATCTATAGTTTTAACAACTCTCATTTTCACTTTTCCTCCCTCATAAGCTCGTTTATAACATCATCTTCAATAGCGTAGGTATGCTCCTCGGCAGGGAATACACCTGATCTGGTCTCGCTGATATAGTCAGAGATGCCCTGACGCATTAATGTGCCTACCTCTGCGAAACGCTTTACAAATTTAGCTGTATGTCCTGTATTGAGTCCAAGCATATCCTGATATACCAGTACCTGTCCGTCACAGCCGTTTCCTGCGCCGATACCGATGGTAGGGATGAACAGCTTCTTTGTGATGATATCTGCAAGCCTTGCGGGAATACCCTCTAAAACTACTGCACAGGCACCTGCGTCCTGTATCTTCAGTGCGTCATCAATGAGCTTCCTTGCCTTTTCAAGGCTTTTGCCCTGTACCTTGAAGCCGCCGAAGGCGTTTACCGACTGAGGTGTGAGTCCGAGATGAGCCACAACGGGGATTGATGCATCTACAATAGCTCTTATACGGTCGCAGACTTCCGCGCCGCCTTCAAGCTTTACCGCATTTGCACCGCCCTCTTTGATGAGCCGTCCTGCATTTACAACAGCGTCATGCACGCTAACCTGATAGGACATGAAGGGCATATCAGCTACGATGAAAGCATTCTCTGCACCTCTTGAAACTGCGGCGGTATGATGTATCATATCCTCCATAGTTACGGGCAGGGTGTTTTCATAGCCCAGCATAACCATGCCGAGAGAGTCACCGATAAGGATAGCATTTACACCGCACTCATCAATGATCTTCGCTGTTGTGTAGTCGTAAGCAGTAAGCATCGTGATCTTTTCACCTGATTGCTTCTGCTTCAGAAGGGTCGAAACAGTGTTCTTCATATTCAATTTTCTCCTTAAAAGATGTTACCTTTCCAATTCTCTGGATAAGATACGATGATATTATAGCAAGATATTGTGAAAAACGTGTGAATACCTGCTTGTGCGGTGAAAAATCATTGATAAGTACAAACGCCTCCCGTTTGGGAGGCGTAAAACTGTAATAAATTACTTGCTCTCAGCTGTGATCGGGAATGATTATAGCTCCGTTAAGGCTGAGGTTGCGCAGGAAGGTAAGTCGTGCCTTGTCGATATACTCTGGCTTTACCATGTAGTAGAGGTAATGCTCCATAAGGTTGAACATATCGAATGTACGTCCCTCTATCTTGAACTGATTGAAGCCCATAGGAACATATTTGTTCCAGATATCATCGGGAGTTATATGCGTGCTCAGTGATTTTATGTCGAAAAGGCTTCTGTGCTCGCACTTGCACTCAAAAATAGCTTTTGCTTCGGGGTGCTCTGCGGCGAATTTATTTGAGTCAAAGGGGACATTAGGGTACTTTCTTACGTGATTTGCATAGGCTATCTGTTCTGTACCTATTGTCTGATAGTGGAGAGAACGGTTCGCACAGGCCGGGTTACAGCAGGCGTTTACAAGTATCTCGCATTTTTCTTTATTCGGTATCTTTTCAAGTATATCGAATTTGTTGTTGAGGTCGTAGTCGATAACAACTATATGATAGTCCTTACAGACCTCCTCGTATAAGGTATCGGGATCGGTGATACGCTTGCAGGTGGAGCTTGTGAGCTTGAAGTTAGGATAGGTCTTTCTTATGTATTCCTCAAGTATAGGTGACATAACGATACATTCATTGAGCCCGTTGTCGGCGATATGCATGACCATGTTGCAGAATTCATCGCTGAGATGTTTCTTTTCTATCATGGGATTAGTGAATGTAAAGCGGAGCGGTATACCCTTCTTATTTAAGTAGTTTGTTACGCCCTTTACGAAGTCCTTATGGCACATACCGTGCATTACTCGTCCGCCGTTCCAGAGAGAAGGCGGGAATACACCGTATATAGAAGCTATCTCAACTCCCTCGCGGAAAAACTCGGGGCTGTTTTCCATCATTGTAAGGAAAACTGTATTGAATTTGAATAGTCTTGCAAAATCAGGCAGATGAAATCTTACTTTCACTGTATAACCTCCTTATGCCAGCTTTTAGCTGACTTTTTTTCTATCAAGTAAATACATTATAGCATATGTTTACATAAAAAGCAACATTGGAGATTTTGGAGCTGAGAACTTAAATCTGAATGATGTCTTGCGGCGAAAAGTATATCTTTTCTTGGGATTATTGCGCGGAGATAGCGGCCGAGCTGGTTCAGCTCGAAAAAAACACCTCAGGAAAGTAATCCTGAGGTGCCTTTTAATTATTCCTTTTTGCTGTACCTTACCGTAAATACAGCTTTAAAAGTAAATGGGGATAGGGGATTGGATAGAAAACCATCTGTCCTATGGGGAATCTATATGATAGAGAGGACAGTTTATGTAATCAGCTATTATTCGCTGATTTCAGCATCAGTTGTAGCCTCAGCTTCTGTTGTTGTCTCAGCAGCAGCCTCTGCAGCAGCCTTCTCAGCAGCGTGACGGAGGTGTGGAGGCATTGGAGGCTCAGGCTTTTCACCGTCAGCAGGTCCTACAGGAGGAGCTGGTGGCTCAGGCTTTTCGCCGTCCTCAGGAGCTACAGGAGGAGCTGGTGGCTCAGGCTTCTCACCGTCTTCAAGCTCAGCAGGAGCTACAGGCGGTACAGGTGGCTCTGGCTTCTCGCCGTCTTCAAGCTCAGCAGGAGCTACAGGCGGTACAGGTGGCTCAGGCTTCTCGCCATCCTCGAGCTCAGCAGGAGCAGCAGGCTTGTTGAAGTCTACGTGAACCTTAACCTTCTCGATCTTATCCCAGTTCTCCTTGAGAGCGTCTGTGATAATGTCATACTTCTCAACATCGATGAGATCCTTGATGTTGTTGAAGAAATCTGTAACATCAAGATCTACAGGAGCGAGGGGCTTCTCAGCCTCTACAGGTGCGAGTACAACTTCCTCAGCAACCTCAGTTGCCTCTGTCTCTTCATCAGCTGTCTCAGCCTCAGCAGTGGTCTCTTCAACAGCAGCTGCTGTTGTCTCTTCAACAACTACCTCTTCAGTTGTCTTAGCCTCCGGTGAAGCTGTTGCTGCAAATACAGTTACGCCTGTTGCTAATGAAAGAACAGAAACAGCTGCAATTGCGGAAAGAATCTTCTTGTTTCTCATTGTGGGTTACTCCTTTACAATTTAATTATTTTTAACTCCGTGCCGGGAGTTTAAAAGCTTTGTTTTGCTTTACACTAACAGATTACGAAGTGGGATAATAAAAAAAGGGGTATTACAGAAATTTTTTTCAAAAAAAATTCAAAGTTTTGTAATATCACGATTTACAGGCTTTTTTTAGTGATAAAAAATTATTTTGTGATGAAAAAAACGGTATTGTATAGTCTTATTGACATCTTTTCTGCTTTGATATATAATCTTAGTGATATTATAAAATGAAAGGAATTTCACGGTTATGATAGTTCTTATAACAGGAGCTTCACATACAGGTAAAACTTTACTTGCGCAGAAAATTCTTGAAAAATACAAGTATCCATATTTATCCATAGACCATCTGAAAATGGGACTTATAAGAAGCGGTCAGACTGACCTGACACTTTATGATGATGAGAAACTTACAGGTTACTTATGGAATATTCTGAAAGAAATGATAAAAACTGCCATAGAGAATAAGCAGAATCTTATTGTAGAGGGCTGTTATATACCTTTTGACTGGAAGAAAGACTTTGATGCCAGGTATCTTTCACAGATACGATATATATGTCTTGTTATGAGTGATGGATATATCAGCAGTCATTTCAATGATATCATCGAATATGAAAATGTTATCGAAAACAGGATATCAGATGATGAGCCTGATATTGATTTTATAAAAGATGAAAATAGTTTTTATCTTGATAATTGTATCAGATATGGTCTTGAATATATACTTATAGATAATGAGTATGATACTGACAGATTTGAATTGTAATAGCTTTGACAGTATTTTTTTGCAGGAATTGAGACATAAATAATTCCTCACTTGTAGTTTGTACGGATTGAAACTATCGTAAAAAAAGCCCCCGAAGCGATCGGTGGATCAATTCGGGGACTTTTCATTTATATATATTCATGTTTCCTTACGGTAAGACAGGTGGCTGAGGCGGGATACCTGCTTCGGGAGAGGGTAAATCCGCAGCAGGCGGCTCAGCCTTTGGCGGTTCAGCCGCCATAAGAGGTTCTTCCTCCTGTTTATGCTCGGGCAGGAGCATAACAGGATTCATATCACTGAAGCTTATACGCTCACTTATATCTGTATCAGCGGAAAGCTTTTCGTGTATCTCATGTTCGGGTTGTGGTGGCTCGTCCTCATTCGGGAGAGCAGGCTTTTCAGGCTCGCCAGGAGCCTCAGGCTTTTGTGCCTCGCCTTGTTTATCTGGAGCCTTCGGCGGCTCGGGATCATTATTGTTTACAGGCGGTGCTGGAGGAACAGCAGGTTCAGCCTTTCCGTTATCCTTAGGCTGCTGCACAGCAGGTGCAGGCGGCTCTGCGGGAGCAGGAGGTGTTACTGCTGCCTGATCCGGCTTCTTAGGTGTATTATTCTTATCCGTATTGTTTATTTCAGGCTTCTTTTCAGCATCAGGCTTTGGAGGATCAGGTTTCTTGACACCCTCTGTAGGCTTTGCGGGCTTTTTGAGACTGTCTATGCCGTGTACCTCAACGTTCACATCAGTGATACCTTTTTCAAGGTCAGACTTGATGCTGCGGTAATCATTGGAATTATCTGACGAAATATATACATCTACGGTATCTCCGTCTGAGATAATGCCTTTTTCTTTTTCGAGCTCTATTATCTCATTGGCAACTGTAAGCTTATCCTTACCCTTGCCGTTATATTCTTTAAGTATCTCTTTGCCTATCTCGCTGTCGCTGACGATATGTAATACCTTGCCCTTTTTGTTTACCTCAAGCTTGATATTTGCATCAGATGAGATAAGAACAGTTGAATGTGGCTTCAGGTTGCGTGAATAATATATCGAGCCTGCGGAAGCGAAGATGACCAGACAGGCTGCGGCAGCTATGAGCTTTCCTGCGGTGAATGTTATCCTTCGTGCAGTATGTTCTTCATTCATAATTATCGGGTCTGTGACGGACTGCCCGACTTCGTAGTGAAGATTGGCTGCATTTACAAATCTTGATTCTTCGTCCATAAGAACTGCGTATCCTTCATGACATTCCATAACTATATATTTCATACTTTTTCACCACCTTTGAGTACCTGCATGATGTGTCCGCGCATTATCTCATAGCCGTTTGTGCATATAAGCAGTACAGCTACAAGATATCTTCTGTGCCTTTCAAGGGATTTCCTTTCTACATCTGCTCCCTCGGCAAGCTTTGCAAGGGGAACTCTTTTCGTTCTCAGGAAATCCTCGAGGATATCGGGGTTATTTCTGGCATAAGCAACGGCTTTCTTGCATATTTCAAGAGTACGCCGCTGACGCGGAGAATTTTCCGCAACATCGGTCATGGATACACCGAAGTCGTTCATTTGTGCGGAAAGCTCCTCTATTTCTTGTTTGGTCGCTTCGCGAATTTCATTTTCTTCGTAGTCGTCGTGCTCATCGCGAATTGTATCCTTCAGGTCTGTTTTTTCGTCATCAGAAACGTCAAGCGAGATCTGTCCTTTATTACGTTTTTCTTTTCTGTAGTTATCGATCAGGCGGTTCTTTATCTGCAAAGCTGCAAATTTAAGGAATGAACCGCGAAGCTTTGAATAATTCTTTATAGCCTCATAGAATGCGAACATAGCTATACTTAACTCGTCATCGCTCTGATCCGGCGGACGATTGAGAAATTTTGCGGTTTCTGACTTTATGAACGGCATATAAGCTGTGATAAGCTCATCTGCCGCGTGGCTGTCATTTTTTGCCTTATAGACCTGGGATATGATTTGATGCGCATCAGAAGTCATATTTGCCACCCCCAATATTACTTATAGTTTACGCAGTGATATACCCGAAAACGGGGTATCTTTGAAATTTATTTCAAAGCCGAAAAAATAATTTCATATGCTTTTTCACTGTCATGTTTGAAGTCATCTATGATCGTATACTCAATGCCGATATTTCCGAGGATACGCAGCTCGCGTTTCTGACGTTCTTCAAGTGCGGAGATGTATCCGTCAAAGCCGCTGAGACCGTTTTGCCTGCCGTATTTGCCGCCGCAGTGGTAGTCAATAACACTTGTGAGCCATTCATTTCCACGTTCGGGCATGGCTTTTTCTATCTCCGATCTGATATCATCGGTTTTAAGATAGACGATAAATGGCTCAAGAGGCTGTATTATACTGTATATCTCACTTATGAAATGCTGGGACAGTATCTCATCAAAGCCAAATCTCATCATAGTCTCGCACATGGGATTTTGCAGAAAAACACAGTTGAATACCCAACATTCAGGAGATATCAGTGCTTTTTCGGTGAATTCGCGCCATTTGTCCAGCATTATGGGCTTTTCGGTCTCCCACGGCAGAAAGTCGTATATCTTGTGAGTAAGGAGCTTGTCGAAAAGAGAGCCGCTGAATTTTTCAAGCGGAACGATTACGCCGTCTGTTATTTTTTTCGAGTAAGAGGCTACAGCAGCCTGCTCGTCCGCTCTCAGCTCCGAAAGATCCGAATTACTGAGAAAGGCATGGAATTCATAGTCGGCAGGGTGATCTCCGCTGCCTTCATCGTAATACTTTGCGCTCAGCTTTTCGGCGATATGCCTTGCAGAGGTGCTCTTTCCGGAGCAGGGGAGCCCCTCGATTATAATAAGTCTTCTCATATTCACTTCCTTTTGGTGATTAGTTGTCAGAGAACGTTTTTTATTCGGAAACAGCCATAAAGATGCGGGCGCTTCTTTATGGCTGCTTGGAGTTTATAGTTTATTTCTGTACGTTTTCTTCGTCCTGATGACGTATCTGTGCACGCTTTATCTTGCCGCCGAGAGTCTTCGGAAGCTCCTTTACGTACTCGATAACACGTGGGTACTTATAAGGTGCAGTCTCGTGCTTAACATGATCCTGAAGCTCCTTTGTGAGCTCAGGTGAAGGAGTATATCCCTCAGCAAGTACGACTGTTGCCTTTACTACCTGTCCTCTGATAGGATCAGGAGCACCTGTGATAGCCGATTCAACGACAGCCGGGTGGGTAAGAAGTGCGCTTTCTACCTCGAATGGTCCGATACGATAGCCGGAGCACTTGATAACATCGTCATTTCTGCCTACGAACCAGTAGTAGCCGTGAGAGTCTCTCCATGCCACATCACCTGTATCGTAATTCTCACCGCCGAGAACAGCTTCTGTCAGTTCGGGGTTCTTGTAATAGCCGCTGAAAAGACCTGTAGGACGCTCCTTGTTGATGCCGCATACCATTATGCTGCCCTCTTCACCGTCTTCAGCCTCTGTTCCGTCAGCACGGAGAAGGTGGATATTGTAAAGAGGTGAAGGCTTTCCTGTAGAGCCCGGCTTAGGGTCTATCCAGGGGAAGTTTGCAATAAGTACAGTACCCTCTGTCTGACCGAAGCCCTCACGCATCTTCTTGCCTGTAAGCTCGTAGATACGGTTGAATACCTCAGGATTGAGAGGCTCGCCTGCGTTGCAGAAATTCTGGATAGATGAAAGGTCGTACTTTGTCATATCCTCCTGGAGCATGAAGCGGTACATTGTAGGAGGTGCGCAGAATGTAGTCAGCTTGTAGTGGCTGATTACCTCAAGGATATCCTTGGCGTTAAACCTGCCTGTGAAGTCATATGCGAACTGTACAGCACCGCATATCCACTGTCCGTATATCTTACCCCAGCCGAACTTTGCCCAGCCTGAGTCGGAAATAGACATATGGAGCTTGTTCTCCTGTACCTGATGCCAGTATTTGGCAGTTACGATATGTCCGAGAGGGTGTGCGTAGTTGTGGCAGACCATCTTAGGCATACCTGTAGAGCCAGATGTGAAGTATATGAGCATGGTATCTGTTGCCTTTGTAGCCTGATCGTCCGTAGGACGCTCAAAGGTATCGGGATACTTAGCTATCTCGTCCTCGAAGTAGTCCCAGCCCTCGCGCGGCTCTGCAACTGCGATCTTCTTGCGGAGAGTCTTTATCTGCGGAGCTGCCTCGTCTACCTGTCCGCGGATATACTCGTCATCGCAGGCGATGATAGCAGATATCTCTGCCATGTTTCCGCGGTATGCGATATCATGTGTGGTGAAGAGGAGATTACCGGGGATAAGGATAACGCCAAGCTTATGAAGAGCGGTAGCTATAACCCAGTATTCCCAGCGGCGGCGGAGTATCAGAAGCACTACATCGCCCTTTTTGAGCCCGAGACTTCTGAAATAGTGACAGGTCTGGTTGGAAAGTTTGGATATATCGGTAAATGTGAAGGTTTTCTCCTTTTTATCGTGACTGAGCCATACAAGAGCCTTCTTTTCGGGTTCCTGCTTTGCCCATTCGTCAACGATATCCCAGCCGAAATTAAAATCTTCAGGAACATTAACGCGGTAATTTTCCTTGAAATCCTCGTAAGAATCAAATTCTATACGGGGAAGATAGCGGTCTAAAAGCATGATAATAAATACTCCTTTTTATGTAAGCGTGATAGCCGATCATTCGGCAATAACGGTAAGAAATCTTGCTTTGCTGTCTCCGACGCAACGCTGTCCGTGGGGATAAGTGGGGTTGAAGTATATCGAGTCGCCCTCGTTCAGGATTATCTCCTGATTTTCAAATGTGACTGCGATAGTGCCCTTGAGTACAAGATTGAACTCCTGACCTGCATGAGTAACGAGCTTTGCAGGTTCATCAGATGGCTCGAGAGTTACGAGAAGAGGCTGCATTACCTTATCTGCATAACGGAAGGCAAGATCCTTGAAACGGTAGCCCTCGTAACGGCTTATACTTCTGCCCTTGCCGCGGCGGACGACGTGGAATGTGTCAATGCGGCTTGGCTCGCCTGTGACCAGTTCATTGAAGTCCACTCCGAACTTGTTTGCGATCTCATAGATGACGCTTATGGGAAAATCACCATTCTCTTCATAGCCCGCATACTGCTCTGTGGTAAGCCCCAGCTCCTTTGCAAGCTTTTCCTGTGTATAGTCACATATCTCACGAAGCTCGCGGATACGTGCGGTGATCTCATTGATAGTTTCCATAGCGTGACCTCCTTTTGGATAATAGTTTTTAAACAGCAGAAGCTGATCATCCTGCCTCATAGAAGAAGATTTATGCTTTCTGTGAATATTTCTGTTCAATTCAGACAATCAGTTTTTTATTCTGTGTATGCAAATTTAATTATACCACTTTTTGTAAAGGCTTGTCAAGGTTTTGCGATTAGTAATCAGGTGATACTGCAAAAAAATACTTCCGTTTTTGCGGAAGTATTTTTGGTGTATATGTCCTGTAATTTATCATTTTCCTCGTTTCAGTCCCATTGAGATAAGACTGAATATGAAGAACACGCAGATATCTGCCGAAACTATAGTCGAACCTACGGGAGTTCCTGCCAGTATTGATACGATTATTCCTGTTGATGCGCAGATAAGCGAGATTATCACGGAGCAGATTATTACGCTGCGGAAGCTTTTGAATACTCTCATTGCCGAAAGTGCAGGGAATATGATAAGTGCTGATATGAGCAGCGAGCCTACGAAATTCATGGCAATTACGATGATTACTGCGATAACTATTGCAATAAGGAGATTGTACATATCCGAACGAACTCCCGTAGCCTTAGCGAAGTTTTCATCGAAGGTGACTGCGAATATTTTATTATAGAATACAAGGAAAACAGTTACGACTATAACTGACATTGCAACGCATATCCATACATCTGTCAGTGAAAGGGTGAGAATTGACGTAGAACCGAAAAGGGTGCTGCATACATCGGCGGAAACATTGCTGGTCATTCGCTTATTGCCGTTCTGAGCGGCAATATTCATCATCATATAGCCTAATGCAAGTGCACCTACCGAGATCATGGCTACTGCCGCATCGCCCTTTATTTTGGTATTGCTGCCTGTGCGCAGGAGCAGCACCGCCGAGACTATGGTCACGGGCATGATTATGAGCATATTATTGGTGATGCCTGTTACAGTTGCAACAGCCATTGCACCGAATGCAACGTGAGAAAGACCGTCACCGATAAATGAAAAACGCTTCATTACAAGGGTAACTCCGAGAAGTGAGGAACATAATGCAATGAGAAGTCCTACTATCATTGCGTATCTTACATAAGGAAACTGGAAGTAAAACTGGAGCTTTTCAATGATATCACTCATCGTCGTCACCTCCCATTACTGCGAGGAATGCCTGTCCTGTCTTGCTGGTGAGATAGTTCTCCTTAGTACCGAAAAAAAGCTGCTTTCTGCCTACGTGAAGGATATGCGAGGCATACTTTACGGCTGCATTCATATCGTGGGATACCATTATTACGGTAATACCGTCCTTTTTGTTGAGGCTGTCGATAAGCTCGTACATCTCATTTGTGGCTTTGGGGTCGAGACCTGTTACAGGCTCATCAAGGAGTATCATTTTCCTTGCGGCACAGAGTGCTCTTGCAAGGAGGACTCTCTGCTGCTGTCCGCCCGAAAGCTCTCTGTAACAGCGTTTGGCAAGAGGCTCTATTTCAAGCCTGTGCATCATATCATGGGCAAGCTTCTTTTCTTCTTTATTATAAAAAGGACGGAAGCCGCATCTGCTCATACAGCCCGACTGTACTATCTCGCGGACAGATGCAGGGAAATCACGCTGCACCATTGTCTGCTGCGGAAGATAGCCTATCTCGTTCTTGCCTACCTCGCCGCAGAGTGTGATATTTCCGCTGAGCTGCGGTTTAAGTCCGAGCAGAGCCTTTATGAGCGTACTCTTTCCCGAGCCGTTCTCGCCGACGATACAGAGGTAATCGCCGCTGTTTACGGTGAAATTAAGGTTTTTCGTAACAATGTCCCCCTCGTATCCGAGAGAGACATTTTCGCATTTTAACAATGCTCCCATATTAATCAAGCACCTTCTTTAAAGTTTCAAGGTTGTCATTCATTAATGAAATATATGAAGCTCCGTGCTTTATATCGTCAGAGGTTACAGACTGCAGCGAATTGAGCTTTTCTATACTTGCTTTTTTATTGCCTGAGCTGTTTATTATTGACTTTGCAATTGCATCGGACGAATTCTCTATTATAAATACTGTATCAAGGTCAAATTCATCGAGCTTTTCCGCAAGATTTGCAATAGTCTCGAAGCTTGCCTCTGTTTCTGCCGAGCATCCTTTGAAGGCTGCATAGTAATCGAGTCCGTAGTCCTCAACAAGATAGCGGAAAGGGAAACGGTCGCCGAAAAGGAGCGTTTTTACCTTGGCATTTTCAGCCATTTCCGTGTAATCATTATCGAGAGCCTGCAGCTTTGACGTATAAGCAGAAAGATTAGCCTTGTATTTATCTGCGTTTGTGGAATCAAGCTCGCAGAGTTTATTGCAGATATCATTGCATATTATCTCTGCATTTTTTACAGAGAGCCATATGTGCTCATCGTACTCGGGCTCATCTTCGTCATGGTCGTGCTCTTCTTCCTCTTCCTCCATGCCTTCTTTATGCTCTTCAAGCTTTATATTGCCGTTTACAGCGTCAAAAAGCTTTACTATCTTCATATCCTTGTTGGTTTTATTGCTGAGGGCATCGCTTACCCAGTTTTCAGACTCACCGCCTACATATATAAACATATCACAGCTTGAAATAGTCATTATATCCTCAGCATCAGGCTGATAATTATGTATATCCATGCCGCTTTCGAGCAGATAAGTAACATCAGCACTGTCAGTATCTCCTATAATCTCTCGTGTCCAGTCATATTCCGAAAAATTGGTACACACTATATTCAGCCTGCCATCATTGTTCTTTGACTTTGGGGCTGAACAGCCTATGAGAGCTGCCGAGAGTAATACGGAAATGATAAAACCTGCCGCAGGTCTTGAATTTTTGGCCATTGTGGTCTCCCTTTTTTATGAATTTGATAATCATTTTCAAATCATATTATACTTTATTTATAAAGTCCTGTCAAGAGACTATTGTTAATTTCACATAACTTTCATAGAGAACTGAGAATAAAAGCATAGCTTTAGGTTTTCAGTTAGCTTGCATTTATTGATTTTTCAGAATATATGTGGTATAATTTAGGCACAAAGCTTTTAATGGGTGGTGAAAAAATGGCAGATGTAAAAGAATATAAATGTCCTTCATGCGGCTCACCGATGCATTTCGATATAGATGATCAGAGCATGGTCTGCCGCTTTTGCGAAAAAAAGTATGATCTTGATTATGTCCGTTCAAATTTCAAGGAAGATAACGATGAAAAGCTATCTGATTTTGACTGGGTGGAGCGTACCAAATATGTATGGGAG
>Ga0310786_10001742_pt1 | contig 34829 bp, 19 predicted proteins | sample AusTroGonzalo_MG_FD_203881 | JGI IMG/M metagenome (GOLD analysis project Ga0310786, IMG submission 203881) | Bovine rumen microbial communities from tropical cattle in Woodstock, Queensland, Australia - Gonzalo_03 (v2) (version 2) | ecosystem: Host-associated > Mammals > Digestive system >... | reverse complement strand
GAGCGTAATACCTATTATTCGCACGTGCGTAAGGGGCAGCAGATGCGTTTCTCGTCGCCGACTTGCTTCATGGCGCAGAAGAAAGAGACCGTGGATGAGGCATATGCAGGCGATATAGTCGGCTTGCCGGATACGGGTAACTTCAAGATCGGCGACACGCTCACCAGTGGCGAGGATCTGCACTTCAAAGGCTTGCCATCGTTCTCGCCGGAGATGTTCAAGTACATCGAGAATGCCGACCCGATGAAGCAGAAGCAACTGGAGAAAGGTATCAACCAACTGATGGACGAAGGCGTGGCGCAGTTGTTCGTCAGCCAACTCAACGGCCGGAAGATCATCGGTACGGTCGGTCAGTTGCAATTCGAGGTCATCCAGTACCGTCTGGAGCATGAGTACCAGGCCAAGTGCCGCTGGGAGCCGCTGCAGATGTACAAAGCCTGCTGGCTCGAGAGTGACGACGATGCCGATTTGCAGATGTTCAAGAAGCGCAAACCACAGTACATGGCGTTCGACAAGGAAGGTCGCGACGTCTTCATGGCGGATAGTGCCTACGTGCTGCAGATGGCGCAACAGGACTACAAGCATATCACGTTCCACTTCACATCCGAATTTTAAACACACAACAATATGGAAATCAGCGTTCGTGCCCAATCGATGCCGGAGTCGCCAATCCGCAAACTGGCGAAGTATGCCGACGATGCCAAGCGTGCCGGCGTGCATGTCTATCACCTGAATATCGGTCAGCCGGATATCGCTACACCTCCGCAAGCGCTGGAGGCAGTCAAGAACTTCAAACCGGATATCCTCTCCTACTCTCCCTCGCAAGGTCTCAAATCCCTGCGCACGAAGATGGTGAGCTACTACGCCGACTACGGCATCGACCTCTCGCCGGATGAGATCATCATCACCGCGGGCGGTTCGGAGGCGATCATGTTTGCGTACATGAGTTGCCTGAACCCGGGCGACGAGATCATCGTCACCGACCCGAGTTATGCCAACTATATGGCGTTCGCTATCTCCTGCGGCGCGGTGGTTAAGTCGGTGAAGACGCATATCGAGGACGGCTTCAAGCTGCCGCCGGTAGAGGAGTTTGAGAAGCAGATCACGCCCAAGACGCGCGCTATCCTGATCTGCAATCCTAACAACCCGACAGGTTACCTCTATACCAAACAGGAGATGCGGCAGATACGCGATCTGGTCAAGAAGTACAAGCTCTACCTCATCTCTGACGAGGTCTATCGCGAGTTCATCTATACCAAGTCTCCGTACATCAGCGCGTGCCACTTGGAGGGCATTGAGCAGAATGTGATCCTTGTGGACAGCGTATCGAAGCGTTACTCGGAGTGCGGTATCCGTATCGGCGCGCTGATAACGAAGAACAAAGAGGTGCGCGAGGCGGTGATGAAGTTCTGCCAGGCACGATTGTCTCCTCCGTTGTTCGGGCAGATCGTTGCCGAGGCATCGCTCTCCACGCCGGAGGAGTATATGCAAGAGGTCTATGACGAGTACCTGAGCCGCCGTAACTACCTCATCGACCAGCTCAACCAGATTCCCGGAGTGTTTGCTCCCGCGCCTACCGGTGCGTTCTATGTGATGGTACAACTGCCGGTGGATGATGTTGAGAAGTTCTGCAAGTGGTGCTTGACGGACTTCAGCTACGAGGGCGCAACCGTGATGATGGCGCCGGGTACGGGATTCTACACCAACCCCGACGAAGGTCGCAAGCAGGTGCGCATGGCGTACGTGCTTAATAAGGAAGACCTTGGCAAAGCGATGATCGTCCTGCGCAAGGCCCTTGAAACTTATAATAGTTGAAAGTTGAGAGTATAATGTTGAAAGCAAACGGTCGCTCAGTGAGCGACCGTTTTTGTTGTTACTTGTTAACCATTCGTCCGTCAACCGTGTAACGTACGCCGTCACGGATGATATACAGCTTTCCATCCTCCAATACCTTGGTGGCAGCGGGGTGGAGCTTTACATTCTCGACAGGCGTAATATCGGAAAGGTAGATATCGAAGTTGTCGCCCTCCAAAGCAAGATGGAATCCTTCCGGAGCCAAGAACTGGCTACGGTTCGCCCCCATACGCAGGAACACTTTGCCGCGATGACCGATGATGGTGGCTTTGTACCTGTTCGTCAAGCCGGATTCGTCCTCCACCTTCGACTCGGAGTGGATACCTGCCAGCTTGCGGATGGCTATGAGTTGGTTGATCTCTTCGGGGAAAGTGTACCAGTGCGGCCAGAACACACACGGCACACCCGGCATCATCAGCAGGTAGGCGTTCGCCTCTACTATCTCACGTTTCTTTGTCTTAATGTCGGTATTATAGCCGAGGAACTCACCGCCCTGGTTATCCGAACGATGGAAGGTGTCGTGGTTGTCAATGAACGTCACTTGGTACTTTGACAAGCCTCTCAGACGCAGACTCGGGTTCTTCAGATTACCGTACTGCGAACCTCCCCCCCACGTGTTGAACTTTGTCTTCAGCGGGAAGTCAAACTCCAGCGTGTTGTAGTTCGTGGCTTTGAGGTGGTTAACGATGGTGCTTAGCTCTGACCAGCACTCCGAAACCGAGAAGAACGGCTGCGAAGCAAGGTTATACATCGACAGGTACTGTCCGGCATAACCCAGTGTCATATCGTAACGGAAACCGTCAAAACCGATCGTATTGATCAGCCATTTGGTATAAGCCTTACACATATCCTGTACATACGCGCTAGTGTGATCCAAGTCGCGGCAACCAGCATCGTTGGTACCCGTATCGGCATTGCCTTTCGCCAGACTCCTGCTATCCGACTTGCTATCCGTAAAGCACTCATCGCCCGAGCAGATATATCTCGACGAGATCTGGTACGTACCGTAGTCGCCGAAGTTGTTCGAGTACCAGCCTTTTGCCCATCCGTTGTTGCTGTCATGGTGGTTGATTACCACGTCAGCAAGCACCTTGCAGCCATAATTATGCAGCTTGCCAATTAATTCGAGCAGTTTGGCTTTGGTTCCCCAATCACTTTCCAAATTGGAATATTGTCTGGGGTAGTAGCCCACTCCACGTCCTGTAGGACCTCCCGAAGGTGGCAACCATACGAGGTCGAAGTTTGAGCCTATATCGTCGACCTTATTCAGCAAATTTATATACTTCGTAAGTGAGAAGGTATTCAGTTTCTGCGATTCCCAGTAGAACGCTTGCAGCATCACGCCCTCATATTCAGCCGGCACGCCGACCACACCAATCTCACTCGGATCGGGTTCTGCCTCACCCTTCGATCCCTGCACGCAAATCTTCGAACCGTCATACGTAATGGTTATGTCCTGCGTCTCGCCAAGCATAAACACAATATTGTCCGGCGTGCTGCAGGTGATGTTCGAGCACGACTGCGAGAACTTGCTTGCGGCAAGCCACGTTGAGCCGTTGAGTACCTTGAACTGGTAATTGCCTACCGGCACATTCTCAAAGGTCTTGGAATACACGCCGTTGCCTTGGGCTTCCATCACGCAGCCTGTTTTATCCCAAGACAGACCGTCACACCAAGGGTTACCGGATGTGCCGTTGCCGGCCACATAGTACGCAGCCATCGCCCAGACAGCCGTCATCAGCATCGTAATGCTCAATAGTAACTTTCTCATAGTATATTTGTTTAATATTATTCGTAATTTTTAATTCGAATTTTTCATCAGCCTCTTCGCCCGTTTGTAGAATACTTTGGAAGTATGCATATGACTTCCGAAGTTGCCGAAATCGTAGGTAACATTTGGCAACTCTCCCCAGCATTGCCGGAGACTCTCGGCGCAACGGAAGGTGACTATACCATCCCTATAGGAATGCAGTACATACACGGGGGCTTTCGGTCGCCAATCGGGACAAATACGCTCATCGGGTTCTGGTGTATAGTGCACCAGACTGGAGCGCAACAAGCCATCGTACAGTTTGCGCGTCTCGGGTCGCGAGATATCCATGCCTGTCTCCGAGAGCCAATAGCTGACCTTATGGCTGGGCATCTTAAAGAACAACTCTACGAACTTGTGGCTCTTTGAGGTCACATAATCGTCGTAGAGCGAATCCATGACCGGTGTGAGGAATATGTCGCGTTGCAGGTTAAGGTCATATGCCTCGCTCGTTCCCATTACCAGCATCGGTATCAGTGTCGGCATGAAAACCTTGTCCTCGGCCATCGCCACATCGTAGGTTGCCGCCACATCGTACGGTCCACCGCCCGCATAGCAGGCTTTGACATGGATGCGGTCAGCGTATTCCTCCTCCAGCAGTTTAAGTATCCACAGCGCCGTTGCCCCGCCCTGCGAGTATCCGAGGATGCTGATTGTGTCAATACTGATTGCGGGCAACTGACTGCTGACAGCAAAGAGCATATCCACACAGTTTCGTGCCGTCAGATCGCCACACAGATAGGGATGCACGCGGTCGCGCGATGCACCGTAACCTATATAATCCGGCATAACGAGGATATAGTCGTCGCGGAAGAACTGTTGTTCGCCTTTGTTGGAGTTCGATGGCGCTTCGTCGTTGGAGGCGATGGTGTAATGCGGCAGCAGGATCACTCCTTTCGGTTCACGGGTGGGTATAGTCACCTTACCCGACAATGTCAGACTGTCGCCGTGCTGATCCACCGATTGATACAGCAGTACGTGCTCCACGTACTTTGCCGCTCTTGCATTCAACGCCATCATAGACATGCACAACAGCGCTATTCCTATTAACGTCTTTCGCTTCATGACTTTATTTCCGGCCGGAGTGCCCGAACCCGCCTGCACCACGTTCTGTTTCGGTCAGTTCGGTCACCTCGATAACCTCGGGCTGCTCGTGGCGGGCGATGACCATCTGACATATACGCTCGCCCGGCTCGATGGTCTGCGGCTCATTGCTCAGGTTAATTAGTATAACGCCCACCTCTCCGCGGTAGTCGGCATCGATCGTTCCCGGGGTGTTCAGTACGGTCAGCCCGCGCTTGAGCGACATGCCGCTACGCGGACGAATCTGCGCCTCGTAGCCTGCCGGCAACTCGATATAGAGTCCTGTAGGAATCAGCCTGCGCTCCAGCGGTTGCAAGGTGATCGCCTCGGCGATGTGACAACGTATATCCATCCCTGCCGCCAGCGCACTCTCATACCGCGGCAGCGGGTTATTGCTCTTATTGATGATTCTCAGTTCCATAAATGCGTTTGTGATTTAACGGGATATTTAGCCATTCTCGCCGCAAAGTTACGAAAAATAAATGATATTTGCAAATCTTTTTGTACTTTTTTCCTAAATGGCAGGATTTTTAAGCAAGCTTAGACTAATTTTTTTGCTGAAAAGCTTGCAAATTTGAAAAATTTGTAGTACCTTTGCAGCCGATTATGAAAACGATGTCAGAGTTAAGGAAAAATATTGCGCCGTACGAGGGGATCATCCGGTTTGTGGTGGCGATGATGGCGGCGAACTGGTTCTGGAAGTTCACAATGCTGGGCGACGAGGACGGCTATGGTGCTGTCACGTGGTTCGGACTGGATCTGACATGGCAGTTCGACCGGCTGGCGGATCACATTGCCGGCGTGGTATATACCCTACTCCAGTGGTGCGATCAAGCCGTCACGCTGACTAACGGCAACCGGCTGCGGTTCTTGGACTCGGGACACGGCACAGTGGTTGTGTGGGGCTGCACGGGACTGAAGCAGTCGTTCATCTGGATCGTGATCATGCTCGCGGCACGCGGACGGTGGGCAGACAAACTATGGTATATTCCCATCGGGTTGATTTTTGCGTACGTGTTTAATATCTTCCGGATATTCATGGTAGCACTGCTCACAAAAGAGCACCCCGAATGGTTCGAGGTGCTACATACATATATCTTCAAATATTTGTTCTACGGCTGCTTCTTCCTGCTATGGCTCATCTACGACGAGCGCATAGCAGGGAAGCGGAAGTGATCAGGCTATCTGACTTTCATCAAACCCACCACCACCCGAGTGGTGGATTATGACAATGCTGTCAAGAATCTCCGCATTCGGAGACAAAACGACAACCTCACTCTGAGGAGACTGATATTTAGATTTATTCGTTTTCATACTATTCCTAATTTATGAGGGTTGTTGAATAATTACTTAACTTTCACGCCAGTTATGGCATAACGATTGCCATCGCGGATGATATAGAGTTGGCCATTCTCAATAACCTTGGTCGGTTTAGCGGCCTGAGTGTTACTCTGCTCTACTCCTGTTGCCGTATTCTCGTTGTTGATCACGAGGCGTACGCGTCGTTGCGGTGCAGGAGTACCCGGGTCTTTGTCGAGCTTGAGGTACGCTTTACCAGCCGGTATATATTGACCGGTGTAGAGGAAGAATCCGCTCAACTCATATAACTCTGAATAACGCAAGCAGAACACATCATAGTTCTCGTGCACTTCGGATATATCCGTACGGGCGGCACATCCGACGAGTTCGTTGCCGGACATATCCGGGTCTTCATCAGTTGTAGGCAGGAAAGCATACGTAGAATTAGCAGTACCGCGAAGCAAGACACCTGCATTAGCAGGAATAACTGAACCGATATTGGTGAGGGTAAGAATCTCGTCACCACCCTCATTGCTATATTCTGCCTTATATGCGGTCAGGCCTGCCGGGACTGCCACCTTCTTGGCTGATGCAAACGAAGCCCATCCACCGGTTTGCGGATCAGAGTTCATTTCTTTCGTGGTTGTTACTACAGGGCAAGAGAAATAAACATTATCAATAAAGAATGAACCAAGTGAACTGAAGTTGCGGAAGCCGAGTTGCTTGAATACCTCATTTAATGTTTCGTCTGTATAGTCCAGAACGACCTCATTCCACGTGTTGGCTGTGAGGGTCTGCGATGTACGATACAGTTCACCGCCACCGTTCTTAACAGGGTACAGTTCGATTGTACCGGGCTTCATCGGATAAATACTGAAGTGCAGGTTTTGGAAGCCATTGGCATCCACTTTCGGGTCTGCGAACACCCAACCGAAAGCACTGCCTACACCCGGCTCTTTTTCATAGTATAGCACGTTATCGCTGCCACCTATTACGAGTTGACGCAAGGTGGGTGCTTGCCACCAAGCCTCACAGTAATTAGATACCGTCACATTAGGTGTATATGCATTAGAGTAGAGCGATTTAACTGCGGCTGCCGGTAAGGTTGGCGCGGGAGCCGATGCGGGAATAGCTTTCGTATCGAATGCGATAGCGACTGGCGACGAAACATTGTCCGACAAGTCGGTTGCTATAACAGAGAACGAATAATGCGTATTAGCATCCAAGCCGGTAATGCGGATATTCGTCGTCTCGCCGGATGAGCCACTACCCGAAGCCTTGACAGTTTCGGCTTGCTTAATCGTATAACTGATATTATCATTATCATCTGTTGCCGACACTGCTACAATAGCCGTATATAAATCCGTATATACAACCGATGCCGTCAGACCGGTGGGAGCCGTCTCGTCAGCAGCGACAGGCGTACGCCAGAAATAAGCATTATCAAAAGCGATGTTCTGACGGCTGGCGTTGTTGATGTCGGTAAACTTGAACCAACGGACATTATCAATATTTAGAGTCTCAACCGGATCGGCTAACGCTATATCAAACTGCTGCCACCCCTCATCAGTCAGGTTGATGCGACGTAATATTTCGTCATTGACGCGCACACAAATATTCTCCATAGCGACATTAGACCAAATATCTATATGCAGATACTCCATTGCGCTTGCGTCAACGCCGGTCTTATCACCACCTGCCGCATAATCGTCCTGAGCAACAATAGCATTTCCACCGGCATTATTCTCGCCCCAAACAACTGTTGTGCCGGATGTCATGTCGTAGAGCAAGTAATGGTTGCCGCCTATCGCTTTCTCCTCGCCATCCATCAGAGGCACTGAGCCCCAATTGCTTTTCGCAAAGTCATGCTCAAGGATTGACGCATAGGCATCCGTATAGATAGGACGGATCCATCGTGCTTCGCGGGCAGGAGGATTAGGAGCTGCTACATTCGGGACAGTGATGTCTTCATCGGTAGTAACCGCTACAGCCTTGCTATCGGAAACATTGCCTGAAGGGTCGATAGCAGTAATGGTGAAATTATAACTTGTACCCGCCGTCAGGTTGCTGACAGTGATTGTACCATCCACAGGAGCGACATACATATCAATACTGTTGCTTCCATCCACTACGTGATAGCACATCACAGCATCGTTATCTGTGGCAACTACATTGATGACTGCTTTATTCTTCGTCTTACTATCCAACGTAGCAGAAGTGAATGTCGGTTTTACAGCATCGGCATCAGCAGCCCCTGAACCATATATACGAACTTCACGCAGACGAATACATGCAGCCACTGACTTAGTAAGCGAATGCAAACGGACATATCGTGCAGCGCGAGAGACAGTTGTCGTCTTTGTTGCGTTTGCAGCCGCATCGGTAACAGTAGCCATTGTGAGCCATGCATCATCATTGGCTTTATCTGCTGCACTCGGCTCTGCTATTCGGGCTTGGAGAATATATTTCGTGGAGTAATCTCCGCCCCATAGGACATCAATACTTGTCAGGTCGTACGATGCACCCAAATCAACGTACCACCATTCTTCGGAAGCAGGGCGGTCACTCCACGTCACCCATGCTGTACCATCGTTATCGTCGTTTGCGGCATCAGCCTGTTCTGCGGGGTTTCCAGGGTTATAGCCGGCATAGGAAGGTTGGTTCTTCGCCAAGTTCAGCGCTTCCTGCACGTGATAAACATCAAAGGTATATGTTGTACCAGCACAAACCATCGTGAACTGCGAATACTCATCTTCAAAGTTCGACAAAGCAAAACTAACACCTGCACCAACCGCTGAATATTCAATAGAGCATGCACCAAATTCAGCCGAGGGGAAACCGACCCACAGGTTATCGCCATCTTTACGCTTGCCACCATATGTATCTGCAATATCAGGAGTAATAACAAGTTTGTATTTCTCATTACTATTTGCCAACCAAGCTACTCCCTCCCAGTTGATCGGACCGGTAACGGTTACTGTCAATGTTTTGGATGCCGCTGCGTAATCATCTGTTTCTGCAGTACGAACGGTAATCTTAGCTGTTCCGCGTCCGACAGCAGTTACTAAACCGGTATTAGAAACCGAAGCTATGCCGGCATTACTGGACTCGTAGGAGATTGCGCCATCACCGCTTTGCGAAGCTACTATCTGGAACGTCTCAGCAGGTGCCTCAGCACTTAAGGTTTTCTCGGTAGCATTGATTGAAAGAGACGGGTCGGTCTTCACATCACCACACGCTGCCCAACTGGCATCAGAAATGTCTCCAAAATTCTTTTCACCATCAACGATAACATAGAGCGGAGTATAAACGCGAGGAGCTCTGTCCGACTCAATATCACATGTGATAGTTTTGCCATCACCGGATAGAGTAAAGTGCCCGGCAGCATTTAACTGGTAGCCACCCACTCCGTTTACTTCGCAGAACGAACCACCTAATCCACTCATTACTTCGTTGCATTCTACTTTCAATTGGTAGTTGCCTGAGGTAATTTCTTGACAGGTTAGATAGATTGTTTTGCCACCGGCAGTCATTTCCGTGTGGCAATAATCTGTTGTTGCCCAGCCCACTGCGCTTACGCATAGGAGCGTGAAGATTGTTAAAAGTTTTTTCATAATATTGTTGGTTTTAATTGTTAATATTTCGTAACATATCGCCCATATATTGTCGATGGTTTGTGTTAGATCGCCCAAGATTGGTCGATGACTGTTATTCGACGCGAGTGCCGATCAAGGTGTAGCGCTCGTTGCCACGGATGATGAGTACCTTGCCGTCGATGAGCACCTTGGTAGCACGCGGTGCTGCCTGCACATCACTGAAGCCAGATTCGATATCATCCGGATCAGCGCAAGCTATACCGTTCTTGTAATACACTACGCAACGATAGGTTTTCGTAGCCGCAACGATGGTCACCTCGGTGTACTCCATCGTAAACGCGTCGATATGCAGCAACACACCTGCTCCATCGATGCCGGAAGCGACAGAGACTGATGTTACTGCACTCTCCACCCAAGTGTAGATTCCGACATTGTTGTTATCCCACGAAGCGGCTTGAATATTCGCCACCTGCTGCCCCTCGTCCAGACGTATCTTGTACATCTGGTCATAAGCCGCGTTACCGGAACCGTTGCCCAACCATTCGATTGCATCCCAGCCGGTCGGTTTGTCCTGTCCGCCTCCTTGACCTTCTTGCCCACCTTCGCCACCTGCTCCGCCTTGGCCTTCAGATCCGCCTTCGCAAGTCTTCGAATAGTCGGCATCGGGTTGACCGAAATTCTTCTCACCACCATTCTCAAAGAGCACATACAACGGTGTGTAATGCTTCGGCGCACCGGTAGATGTAATGTCGCAAGTAATGGAGTGTTTGTCAGCAGCCAAAACGAAATGGTCGGCCGTATTGAGTTGATACGGCTCGTTGTCATTGACATAGATGAACGAGCCGCCGAGACCGTTGAGGTTCTCGTCCGCCTCAATCAGGAGTTGATAACTGTTGTCGGCAACCTGTTTGGCGGTTACATACACCGTCTTGTCACCGGCTGTGAGTTGCTTGTGGCAATACTGCTCCGCAGCAGTTGCGAGCATTGTGGCACCAAGTACCAGAATAAGAAGTAATGTTTTTTTCATGGGTGTTGCGTTTTTTAGTTGCGGCAAAATGCCACGAAAGTGTAACTTAGCAAGCACAGGAGGATGCCATCCTCCCGTGCCTAAATAGGATTAGCGTACTACAGCACCCTGGATGGTGTAAACTACACCGTCGCGGAGGATGAAGAGCGAACCGTTGTTGATGAACTTCTGTGCTTTGGTATTTACCAAAGTGTTCTCAACAGCTGTGGTGCCACCATTTTGAACAAACAGCACGTTCTGAATGAAGCATACGCCCAGCAAGTTGTTGCAGTTATAGAAGCCAATCTGCTCGCAGTTGGTTTTCTCATTACCTGCGATATTGAGGGAGATATGATTCCACTGGTTTGCCGTGAGGCTGAACGTAGATGAAGCATCGCCTACGCCAATAACCTGAATATCCAGCACAGCATTTGCAACCGTAGGATAAACATCCATCTCCAATGCGGTGTAAGCAGTGATGTCAGTAGCCGCGAAAGCCATACCAAAGCAGCTGCTTGCTGTAGTATTAGGCGTGAGGCAGATTGCCTGACTACTGGCTGTCAGTGCACCGGTTGAGATAGCAGGCATTGCCCACCAATCCTGAATACCCATATTCAGATCGGTATAAATATCGGTGAATACGCCCAAAACATTTTCTGCATCGTATGTAGGAGCAGGTGCAGGTGCAGGTGCAGCGAGCGTCGTGGCAGCTACGGTTACGGCAGAAGCCTTATTGCCTGCATCATCTTTAGCGATAACTGAGAAGTTGTACTCGGTGTTAGCGGTCAGATTTGGCACAACCACATTCACTGCTGCGCCACTTACGCCGGAGCCTGTAGCTACTTCGTTGCCACCATTCAGTACACTGAACGAAACGGCACCACTATTATCCTTGGCACTCAAGGTGAGTGTAGCGGAGAAGTAACTTGCCGAAGCAAGTGATGCAGCCACGTCGGTCGGAGCCTCGTTGTCCTCTATTGCGGCAGTGCGGTAGAAGAATGCGTTGCCTACCCAGATTGTCAAGTTGGCAGCGTTGTCGATCTTTACCTGATACACGTTGCTCCAGTTGGTCACCTTGGCATATTCGCCTTCGTTCAAAGCCAAGTCAACACTGTTCCACTGCTGACCTTTCAAATTGACGAATTCGCCATACTCGGGTTCGTTGCCGTCATCAGCTGCATTGCGGCAGATAGGAACGATGCGAAGTTTTGCGTCATCGGCAATCCAGATGTCGTAATGGAGTTTCTCCATATTGATGCAATTGAGGCTAAATCCATCTACGCCGAAATAGCCACCATTAGCAAGGGCATATTTCTTGCCATAGGTATCCTGCGAATATACAGTACCCGAACCCCAATCCTGGAAGTTGCAGTCAGCGTTGTACGTCGGAGAATAGATTGCCTTAACCTGTGCAGCCGGCCATGTGGGTGCAACAGCTGCTTCAGTCGGAGCTGTGAGGTGAGAATCGGTAGTTACAGCCACAGCCTTGCTGTTAGCCGACTCGTTCTGAGCGACATCAATAGCAGTGATGGTGAAATTGTATGCCGTAGCAGCAGTCAGACCTGCGATGGTGATCTTGCCGTTGTTAGGAGCATACTTGGCATCAATACCATTGGTAGCATCCACAACGTGGAACTTGGATATACCCTGGTTGTCGGTAGCCTCAACGGCGATAACAACGCTGTTCCAGGTCTTGCTGTCAAGCGTAGCCGAAACCATGACAGGAGCCTCGGTATCGGAAGCAGGAACCCATGCGTGGCCGAAGACTTGGAACTCATACATCTTCATACCCCACTCTGTGCCCGCCTTGGTGCTCCAGAAGCGTACGTAACGTACCTTCTGATAGTTGTCAAGCACTGCAGCGCTCAACATATCCGTACGACCGTTGATACCCGGGTTGCTTGTGTAATCATAACCCAAAGCCCAAGAGGTATTGTCAGCCGAAAAATCTACGTGGTAGTTCTGCGAGCAAGCACCCTCAAAGTGAATAGTGATGAGGTCGATGTCGTAGAAGTCACCAAGATCAACTACAAACCAAACGTCATACGTACGGCTGGCATCATCACCGGCAGTACCATTCGTAGGCGAGCCTTGATATACACTACCATCATTGCCGTCAACGGCAAAGAATGCGCTGGTACCGTTCGGCGTATAGTCTGACTGAGCGATAACCTTGTTGTCGGTATCGATATTCGTGCTCAGAGCCAGGTTGCTTCCTTCGTAACCGAAGATCTCGATAGCAGCCGATTTCACCTCACCGGATTTGGCAATGATAGATGCGTTACCAATCTTAGCAGGTACATACTTGCCGTCAACTACAGCACCGGCAGCAGCAGGAGTAATCTCATACTCAATAGCAACCGTCATAGGAGCGTCATTCTGGTCTTTGGCAACCACATTGAGAGCTACACCTTCGCCCACTTTGGCTACGCCCGGAGCGCTGAGCTCGATCTTGGTCAGTGTGCTGACACCCGGCAGCAATACCTGGAACTCGTAGAACGACTGTCCCCAACCGGTAGCACGCTTGGTACCGTGGTATTGGATGTAACGCGCGGTAATGTTGACGTCAACTTCGATGGTTTGCCAACCTGCTTGCGTCAAGTTGGTTTCTACATAAAGCGGAGCCCATTCCTCGCCATCGTTGGAATATGACAATGTATATTCCTTGCAGTATGCACCTTCCCATAGTATCTTAATGGTATTGAAGATACGCTTTTGTCCCATATCGAGCGTCCATGTTTCATCGTCGGTAGCAGAAGACTCCCAACGCGTACCTTCGTTGCCATCAATAGCAGCACCTGCATTTCCGCTGGAGGCTGTAGCCGATGAACCGTTGCTGGCAAGAGCAAAATTGACATCATAGATCTCAGTCGGTTCGGCATCACCGCCGCCACCGCCACCTTGTGTGCCGTCAGCAAAATAAACGGTGAACGTGTAGGTAACGTCGCTGCACACAAATGTGAACTCATTCTCCAGAGCGGGGAATGCATCCAGGTGGAAGAACACACCTGCACCTTCCGACTCAAACTGCGAAGCTTGAAGCGAAGTTGCGCCGAAGGCAGCCGAAGGCATAACTACGTGAATAGACGGTTTGCCGTTTCGCGTTTGCAGATTGTTGATAAATCCCGGAGAGGGCAGTTCGGGTGAGACTACGGCTTTATACTTTTCCGTATAGCCCTCACCTACGCCATTACCGAGCCATGCTACGCCACTCCAATCAATGGCGAAACTCATCATGCTTGCGCACAAAAGTGCACATAAGAATGAAAGTTTTTTCATAATGGTTAATTTTTAAGGGTTGATTATTTGTGTTAGTATTGTGTTGTCATTCAAAATTCAAATTGACATAACGACATTTCGACATCGGCTGCGGGAGTTAATCGGGCAACGTTACTTCGATGGTCTCTACGCAGTTGGCGGGCAGATGGATGGTAGCAAAGTAGTTACCCAACTGCAGGTTGAAGGAGCAGGGCTCTTGCGCGCGATTGAGCATGTTGATTGCATACGAATTGCCGTCAGCCTTCTTGACTGCACAAACGTGGAGCGTAGCGGGCTGATTGTTGACAGCTGCTATCTGACAGCCGATAACCTTGTCACCCGGGCGCATGGAACGCGAGAAGTGACGGAACGCATAGTGATACGGCGTGAAGTAGATGATGTCGTTGCCATAATCTACCATAACCTGTGCGCCGCAGTGGTTAAGTACGTGCGTGGGACCACCGATAGAGTCGAGCACACTGTTCCAGTCAATATATCCTGTCATCCAGTGGTTGACGCCGTCGATGATATACTGCGCATAGCGGTGCACCGCCGAGTATTTAGGATGCCACTCGGGCCACCACGGCGTGGAGTACGCCCAGTCGGTAGCATTCTCTCCCCACCAGAAAGCATCGTTGTTAAACCAACCCGACTCCTGATAACCGGCGTAGTCCGATACCCCCGGCCAACCCGGACGACCGAGGTTGTCAATGCAGCCTTCGGTGTGCATCAGTATCTTGTCCGGATAGAGTGCGTGGAGCGAGTCAAGGATCTCGGGGAAACAGGATATCGTAGAACCGTACCAATGCAGGGCTGTGCCGGCTGTATAGTCGCGAGCCTTAGGATTGCGGTCATAGACGGCAGCGGTATAAGGACCTGCCTCGAAGGTGTTCTGGTCGAAGCAGAAGATCTTGACGTTGGGGAACTCTTGCGCCAATGTCGGACCGAGGTTCTCGGCAATGAATGTGGCCTCGGCTTCCGGCGAGAGATCCATGCTCTCCCATGAACCGTCATTACCCATAGGTTCGTTCTCGGGCGTCACAGCCCAGAACTCCACCCCGGCCTCGCGATAGGCTTGCAGGTAACGGGCGAAATAACGGGCAAAGGTGTCGTAGTATTTCGGCAGCAATGCTCCGCCACGGCGATTGGCTTTGTCAAAGAAGAGGTTGTTGTCCTTCATCCACGCGGGAGCCGTCCAAGGCGAGCCCATAAGTCGCCATGTAGGATCGGCTTGCGCGGCTTTGAGGGTAGCGACCTCGGTGATGAACTGATACATATCGAAGTGCTCATCCTTGATCTGCGGGTACTCGTCACGGCTCCAACCGTCCTGATGCACGGCGAGGGAGAAATGCTCCAGGGCTTCGTCACCAGGGACATCGTCGTAGGAGTAATGTCCCTTGAGCGTGAAGTCGCTCGAACCGATGACCGTACGGGTAGCGGAGAAGTTCGCACCTTCCTCACCAAACAGTTCGCGGATAACCATTGCACGTTGCTCGGGTGTGAGGCACGCCAAGACGAAGGCGGAGGACTCGGTGATCGATGCACCAAAGCCATCGATGGTCTGACGCTCGTCATCGGGGTTGATGGTGAAAAGCGGCATCGGCGACTGACCTTTGCGGAAGGTGATCGCTTCTTTGAGAGCGTACTTGTCGCCCGCCTCGCTGGTGAGGCGAACCTCGGTGGTCTTCACTCGATTGCAACTCGTCAGCGCGAGCAGAATGGCGAACAGGAGCAATTGATGTTTCATAGAGCTATGTTTATATCGAGTTGTTTGACTTGGTTGTCGCGGGCGAATATGTGGGCGGCGGTATCGGCAGGGATATCAAGGCCTTTGTTTTCGTCAGCGAGGTGGTAAACGAAGCGCGTGCCGCAATAGGTGAACGCGAGTTGTCCGTCACGGAAGTCCGACTTGCGGAGCATAAGCGGGTTGATACGGATAGCTCCGTCATGTACCTCAATGCCCAGTTCGAACCAGCGGGAGAGGATATCTTCCTTAACCTGACCTGTCATGCCAGGCTGCTGTACGCCGGACATCGCAGGTGTGTGGCTGTATGCATCGAAGGGGAACGAGCCGTACTGCTCGGGGGACTTATGCAGACCGAGGCCTTCCTTGATGTCGCGGTAGTGGTCTATGAGGCGCTCCTGAGTTTGGCTGTTGGCTGTTGGCTGTTGGCCATTGGCTGCGATGTTTTCGCCAACGGCGAGGAGGAGTTTGCTGACCATGTGCCAGTAGATGGAGCCGAGACCTTCGTACTTGTAGAACGTGCCGCTACGGCCGGTGAAGGCGTGGTGGTGGAAGGTCTGCTCGTAGAGGTCAAGCAGAGCCTGGCGCTCTGCGGCCGTTGGCTGTTGGCTATTAGCCATTAGCACGCTATCCATCATCGACGCGTTGCGGAAACGGGCATCGAAGTGGATGCCACCATCGCAATCCTGTTTGAGGATCGTGCCGAGGTACTTCTGCACTACGGGCAGGTCTTTGGCTTCGTCAGGAAGATTGTTCATCTCAAGGAACGCCGGACGGCGACGGTTCGGGTAGAGCATATAACTCTGCTGATCCTCACGGTAAAGGGCAGACTGACGCATAGCGTCCAATAGGTCGGCAGCCTGTTCGGCATTGAGGTATCGGGCAGAGAGTACAGCCACCTGTCCTTCGAGCATTTCATATAGTGACGTTATAGAGACAGTGGGGTTGACCGTCGGTTGACCGTCGGTTGACCGTCGGGTTTGGATCGATGCAGTATCAAATTTGACGAGATTATAGGCGTCGTATAGACCGTCCTCGCGTTTGTTGAGTTGGATGGTCAGTTCGGTGAGGGCAGACATGGCTTCCAACAACCGGCAGATATGCGCTGCATCGAGCTCAATCAGCTTGCTGCTTGAATCACTATTAGCCTTTTGGGCATTGCTGCGGAAACCGCGGTAGGCGGCAGCGCGGTACTTCTCACCGGCACGGCCGACGGCGTCGGTATATGCGCGGACGGACTGGAGGAAGGCAGGCATATTGTCGGGGCGGCTGTCGAACGCCTTCATGGCTGCCATGATGTCCACGATGAGTTGGACGAGTTCGGCATGTACGGCGTAGGTAGCGTCACCGGCTTGGGTGAACAAATCCTTGAGCACTTGGATGAAGCGGTGGATGTAACAAACCGTCACCACGGATGCGCCGTTGCCTACGAGGGCGTTGTTCGCGTCGTTCCACTCGGGACGAAGGGTGTTCATCCAGATACCTGCGCCCGGGATGTGATTGGAGAGTTTGGCAAACAGGGTGATGAGCAGTTTCTCTGCGCCGGTGACGAGCAACGGCTGGTTGGACGAGTCGAGCAGCAGTTTGGCATCCTGACCGTAGGTCTTGACCAGATTAAGGATGCGCTCGTGCTCGGCTTGGTCAAAGCGGATGGTGTCTTTGGGGTTGGCGACAATCTCGTCGTAGGACTTGATGCGGTAAGGAACAGCAGCAAAGGCGAACTCGCGCATAGCAAGCATGTCGATGAGTGCCTGCGGATCGTGCTGGCAGCTGAGTTCGAGGAGTTTGCACAGGTAGATGATCTGATGATCGCCCCAGTAGCCGATGTTCGACCACGGGTCATCGGGATTGATGACTTCCCAGTCAATGCCTTCCGAGGTGATGCGGTACGGGTTGTAGCCGTCCGCGGTGGTGGCATTGAGGAACTTGGCGATGATAGCGTTGGTATAGTCAGGGTACGAGGCGGAGAGTGCTTCCCAGTTCTGGAAGATATCGCGCCAGTTGCCCTGATAAGCGATGAGCGGGTTGCCCTGCTTGTCACGCACGCGGATGTCGAAGCTGTTCCACGGACGTGAGGGATCGCCGTGACGACGCGAGAACGTCAGCGGCAAGTACTCCATAAAGAGGCGGTGCAGCTGATGATCCATGCAGTCTATGATACGGGCTTCGAGGTCGCTGCGGCGCATTTGTTCGGGCAGGGAGTCAAACAGAGGTTTGTACTGCTCGTAGAGCGCGGTGTTGAACGTCCGAATATGGTGAGCGAAGTCGGCAGTGTGGATGGTATAGTCGTCCGCATAATAGCCGCCACGCATGGTATTGAAGAGCACATTGGCGAAGTGGCGGGCATCCTGGGCTTCGTCGCCGGTAGATTGTACACCGTCGTTGTGAGCGACGATGGCGCGGATGTTTGCCGTCGTGGCACGCAGGGCATCAAGCACGAGCTGCTTGTGATCGGGAGAGGCTATCTCCTGAAGCATGGTGTGGATGTCGCAGGCGTCCTTCTCCACATCTAGGACGAAGAGCCACGATTGGCTCTTGCCGGGGGCGAGGGTCAGGGTTTTGTAGAGGAGATATGCGCCCTGTACGCCCTTGGATTCGGGTTCGGGGTGGATAGCAGCGCCGTGACGGAAAGCGTCGAGTTGCATCGAGGAGGTAAGCAACGCAAAGCCGTCGGTATCAATCGAATAGACGGTATTGCAGGTGAGGCTCTCGCTGGGTTCGGCTTTATCGACCATAATGGCTTCCATGCGATAGAGCGCAAGCATCGTGCCGGGGATCTGTTCTATCTTCTTGTAGCCGTCCACGAGAGTTGAATAGACATTCTGCGTCTGGCGGTTGACGCCGGAAGGAAGGATGTTCTGCAAGCCGTCGATGATTTCGAACTCCCGGGGCTGCGGGGCGATGTTCTCAATATAGGCGCGACGCACCCAACCGAAACGGTCAGCGGGTTGCCAGATATAACGGAACAGGAGACCGCAGGTGTGGTTGGTTTCTTCGAAGAGGATGGTGTTGCCGGTGACGGACTTGCAGATACGGCGCTCGATGTTGTATAGCGCATCGTTGTTGACCGAGAACGGCTCCCAGACGAATGCTTTTCCTTCTTTTTTAACGCGCACGAGTGTACGCGGGCCTGTGAAAGTGTAGTTCTGGGTTATCTTGTCGTCGGTATAGTACGGGAAGAGTGCGAAGTCCGGGCTGCGGCGGCCGCAGGTGAGGCCTCCGGTGGAGGAGAGATACATCCACAGGTCGGTGTCCGAAGCCACGGAGATAAAGAACGGCTGCATGCGGTCGTAGTTGCGGATCTCGTAGAACTTCTCACCGTCGATAGTTATATATTTGCCTTGTACCATATTGTTCGATTTTATTGATTTCTACGTGCGTCGAGGTCGGATTTCATCTGCGTCATGGTGGCGTTGTCGAGGTTGTAGAACAACATCACGAGGGCACAGGATGCATAGAGCACACCCGGGATAACGCTGACGAGCAGACGGATACCCATCATCGCGGTGTCAGACTGGATGTCGGCGTTTGCCACGAAGTGCGTGACGCTGAGCAGCCAACCGGCAGCCGCAGCACCGATAGCCCAACCGAGTTTCTGTGCGAGCACAGAGGCGGAGAAGCAGAGACCTGTTGTGCGGCGGTTGAACTTCCACTCACCATAATCGGCTACATCCGCCAGCATTGTCCAGAGCAGCGGGACAGCCGGCGCGTACGCCATCTTGGCGAGAATATTGAAGGTATAGACGAGCGGCAGGTTGTCGCCGGCTACGAAGATGAGTGCAAAGAAGATACCCGACACCACAGAGGACATAATATAGACAGTCTTGTTGCCGAAACGTTTAGCGAGCGGCTTGGAGGCAGGCAGGGCAACGATGAGGGCAATTGTTCCGAGCACATTAAAGAGCTGGACATTCTCGGCATCGTGGATGTAATACTTGAAGTAGTAGGCGATGGCAGCATTCTGCATGGCGAACATGATGAACGAAACGATGCCGACACAGGTGAGGACGATCCACGCCTTGTTCATGAACAGGTACTTGAAGTCCTTGAGGACGTTGTTATCCTGTTTTTCGGGTTGCGGTACGCGCTCACGGGTTGAGAAGAAGGCGATGAGGAAGAACACTATACTCAGGATGCCGAACAAGCCGACGGTATATTGGTAACCTTGTGCCTGATTGACAACGCCGTCGTTGCCGATAGCGCCAAGCCACTTCACGAGGTAGAGGGCGGCACCGGTGACAACGAACTGGCCGATATATGCCGCAATGAAACGGTAGGTGTTCAGACCGGCACGTTCGCTGCTGTCGTCGGTCATGACGGCGGAAAGCGAGCTATAGGGCAGATTGACGAAGGCGTAGGCGGTGCGCAGCAACAGACAGGTGATAAGTGCGTAGGCGAACTTGCCGTTCAGCCCGAACTCCGGCGTGGTGAATGCCAGTACGGCGAGTATGGCGTACGGCACAGAACCGAAGAGCAGGTAGGGACGGAACTTACCCCAACGGGATTCGGTGCGATCGGAGATGATGCCGACAACGGGGTCCATGATGGCGTCCCAGATAGAGCCGACGAACATGATCACGCCTGCCAATGCCGGCGAGAGGCCGTAGATGTCGGTATAGAAGATCAGTAACCAAAAGCCGACAAGATCCCAGACGAAATGGGACGCGGTATCACCGAGGCTGTAGCCGAGTTTTTCTTTTATCGAGAGCTTCATTTGCTATAAACTTTTATATAATCTACATACATTTTTACCGGTGTGCCGTCGGCGGGGAGAGCTGTCACCGGAGTGAGCAGGTCAGCGGAGATCACATCCGAGTACTTCTCCGGGTTAGGCATATCGGGGAAGAAACCACCAACCGAGAGATTCAACACGAGATAGAACGGGTGGTTGAAGTAATGCCCGGGCTCGTTGATATCCTTGCCGCGGAGCGAGAGTGCGAAGTACGGTTGGGCATCGGGGTATTTGTCCAAGTCGAGGTACATGGCGATGCTATCCTCCGTCCAATCGAGGGTGAATAGATGGAAATCACCCTGCACGGGATAATCCCATGTGTGGAACTCGCCTACGTTGGGGTACGCGCCGTTGTTCCAGCTCTCGCCCCAGTGACAGGCGCCGTTGAAGTAACGATCCTGTGTGCCGTTGAGGATGCCGTTCTTGTGTCCCATCTCGCAGATGTCTATCTCGCCGCACTTAGGCCACACTACCCTGCCCTGCGCCTCGAGTTCGGCTACACGACGGTCGATATCATCGCTGTCGCCGAGGTCGGTGGCGAGGTTGTTGCCCAGCATCCAGAAGGCAGGCCAGAGGCCGTTGGCTGTCAGCGGGAAAGCTATACGCGCTTCGACACGGCCGTAGTTGACGGTGACCTTGTCCTGGGTGTTCAGGCGGCCGGACGTAGCGGGACGATAGCCCTGCTTGCCGTCGGCAGTGGTATAATAATAGTCTTCGCGCTGCGCACTGAGCACGAGGCAGGACTCACCGGTCACGGGGTGACGCTCGATGCTGATGTTCTTCGGGGCATAATACTGCAGTTCGGCATTACCGCCACCACGGGCATTGTCATCGATGTTCCAGTAGTCGGCGTTGAGCTCCGGGGCATCGAAGTTGTCCTCCCAGACGAGGGTGTACTGCGGCTGCTGTGCGCAGGAAAGCAGCATAAACGGAAGAGCTATCAGTACGGAGAATCTTTTCATGTGCGATGATATTTATTTGAGTGCGGAATTCACGGAACGAACGGAATATTATTTTATTGAGTGCGGAACTCACGGAACTTACGGAATCAGGCGGCCTTGGAGGTCGTAGAGATTATTGCCGCGTTGGATGAGCAGTTGACCGTCGCGGAGGATCTTGGCGGGCTTCACGCCATCTGCAGGTACGTGCTCAACGGCTGTCGGTTCGGACTCTATCTCCTCGCTCGGCACATTGCTAACGAACGACTCGTTGGCATCGCCGCGCTGGTAGATACGTATCCAGTCGATGTACATCGAGCGCGGGCCGTTAGCGAGAGCCGTGATCTGGCTGATGGTGTAGATGCCCGGGAAGTTACCACCTACGGCGAGGTTGGCTATCAGGAAGTTCGGTTTGCCGAAAACGATGCTACGGTCGTAGTTGGGATCATCGTTGGGCTCAAGGTTAGCATGAAAATACGCATCCAAGTCGGGGTGTGACTCTTTATCCATATACATATCGATAGATGTCGGCGTCCAGATCATCGTGACGATGTGGAAGGTATCTTCCACCGAGTACGGCCATGTCACGGATTTCGCTTCGCTCCAGACAGCGTCCCACTTTGCCCCGACATGCATTGCGCCGTTGAAGTAACGATCTTGCGTGCCTTTGCTGAACGCATTCTGATGTCCGAGTTCTATGAGATCCGTCTCACCGCATCGAGGCCAACCTACTTGGTCGTAGTTGTTACCCATCTGCCAGAACGCCGGCCACAGACCGTTGGCTGTGTTCGGGAACTTGATACGCGCCTCAATCTTGCCGTAGGTGTAGTAGAGATTGTTCTTGGTATTCACACGTCCGGAGGTACAGTCGCGACCGCCGAGCGATTCCTTGGTAGCAGTCAGGATCAGGCAATGCTTGCCCGTGGTAGGCTCCACGCCCATCGAGACGCCTCGGTCACAGTAGTATTGCAACTCGTTGTTACCGCCACCGTCAGCGTTCGTCTCAATGTTCCAGCACGCAGGCAAGGTGCTGCTCGTGAAATCCATGTTCCAGACGAGTTGGTAGTCTTGTGCTTGCGCACACACGCATGCAATCATTAAGGGTGTAAACAGAGTGTAGAGTTTTCGCATAGTTGTATCAATTAAAAATCATCCAGTGAATATTTGTGTTGCCTGATATGTTCGTTATACGCAGGGTGTGCTTGCCGGCCTTCAGGGCGACAGACTCTGTGGCTATATGCCACGCCTCGTCCGCGCTACGCGGCAACTCAATCTCTGCCACGGCTGCGCCGTCAATGCTGATCTGCACTTTCGTCTTTGAGTACGCCAGGTAGCAGAGATTCAAAGCCTTGAGGTCTTTGCCTGCTTCCAGTTGGTACTCCACCCACTTGCCGGATGTGAAGTTCGTCATGTACAGCGTGCCGTAGGCATCGTCGGCAGGCATGAAGCGCGGGGAGAGAACTCCCGCCCCGTTGGATATGGTGCTCACATTCGAGCAGGTATTCATCAGAATATGTTTGCGCGGATTGAGCCATGTCGATTTGTCGAGCGAGGAGAGCGAGGTGTAGATCAAACCTTGCGGAGTGAACGTATAGGGTTCGGTCTTGGTCAGCAACTGGTTCCAGGGCTTGTTGCTCACGCTACCGCTACCGCGGGCGATGAACCAAGCATAACGCTCTACGCGCGGGTCTGACTCGAGCATCAGTACCGTTTCAGACATATACTCGAGCTGCGACTTTTCGTCTGTGACCGGTGCTTCCCATCCGCAGAACTCCGTCATCCAGATGGGTTTATTGTATTTGTCAAAACGATCAATGAACGACTTCATCGCTCCGGCAGAGCCCATATAGCAGTGCAGGGCTATCGCTTCCACATCGTTGAGCGACACGCCGTCGCAGGCAAAGAACTCATCCAACCATTTGATAGGGTCGCTGTAGCCGGATAACGTGCCGTAGTTCATGGCGGGAGAGATGAGTTTCAAACCGAGTTGTGCAGCGAACGCCTTGAGTTCACCCCATGTAGCGGCAGCCTCTTGTGGTGTCATGCGCGCCTGATCGGTCAAGTTCGGCTCGTTGTATGCAAGCAGGTACTTGCAGCTGGGATGAGCAGACACGTATTGGGTTATGCGCTCCTTGTTGTACGCTGCGTTCCAAGCCATGGGATAGAAGTCGATGTCGTACTTTATGAACTCCTCGTCAAACGAGTTGCTTGGTGCAGGTCCCCAGTTATATGTCCACGATATACCGTTCGCAAGAAGTGCTATATCTTCCGTAAAGAACGGACTGGAGAAGCTTACACCACGCTTCGTTGAGCGCGGCAGACGTCGCACAGCATCCGACAGGTTATCGTCGGGTGTGACGACCGAAGAAGCATCTTCTTCCACAATCACCACGCATTGCGCCGAAGCCGCTCCGGCCTTGGCGGTGACGGTTGCTGTTCCTTCGCCGACTGCCACCACTACACCGCTAAGCACTGTTGCCACCTGCTCATCGTCCGAACTCCACTCCACAGCAATGCCTTGAGGACTGACCGTAGCCTCAATGATAGTGTCTTGACCAACTTGTAGCACAACCATCGTGGCCGACAACTCGACCTTCGACTCTACCTTAGGCTGACAAGCCGCCAAGAGCAATACTGCAAAGCAAAATCCGATCACTCGTCTCATAACTTATTCCATACTTTTCTTATACACACGCACCCAGTCCACCTTCATCTGAACAGGGAATATATCCGTATTGATTGATCCTCCCCACGATCCGCCGAGAGCGAGGTTGAGGATGATATAGAACTTGTTGTCGTAACTCGAAGTGTTGTAGAACGGCCATACTTCGAAGTCATGCTCGTTCTTGGGTTCGGAAGTAAGCGCAGTCTCTTCGCCATCTATCGAGAAACGTATAGCATCGCGCGTGAACATATAATACTCCAGCACTTCTACGCCAAACGTATGCCAACTGCCTTCTATGCCGTCGATGTACTTTCGTGCACTCCAGTTATTACCTTTCGTTCCGTTGGTCTGACGGGTATGCAAGGCATGGGATATCATCGTGGGTTGTGAGCCTACATGTTCCATAATATCTATCTCGCCGCAGGTAGGCCATGAGCCCTTGTTCCCCAGCAGCCAGAATGCCGGCCACGTACCTTGTCCAGACGGCAACCATATACGCGCTTCCACCTTCATGTAGGCGAACTCATGTTTGCCTTTGGTCTGAATACGGGCGGACGTATAGTTCTTGCCCTGATACTCCTCTTTGCGTGCCTCGATGATCAGGCAACCGTCTTCCACGCGCAGGTTTTCCGTACGGTCGGTGTAGTACTGCGCCTCGCCGTTGCCGCCACCGGCGCCGTTCACCTCAATGTTCCAGTCATCGGTATTGAGCGAACTGCCGTCGAACTCCTCTGCCCAAACGAGCTTATATTCGCCTTGGTACGAACCGCCTTGTTGTATAACGATCACCGTGCTTGTTGCTTTGCCGCCCTTGGCATTGGTGGCGATGATCTGCGTCTTGCCGTCATTGACACCGGTGACGAGACCTGTCTGATCAACCGTTGCAATCTTCTCGTCAGCCGACGACCATGTCACTTTTGTCTCGGGCACAACGCTCAGTTGCTGCGTCTTCTTCACCTCGATGGTGAACGACGATTTGTTGATCACGAAGCTGCCTGTATGGCTGCCTTCCAATACAAACACCGAACAGGTAGCCGATGCAGTGCCTATGGTGGCTGTGATTGTCACTTCGCCTTCGGCTTTGCCGGTTACTACGCCGGAAACGACGGTCGCTACCGCGGTATTTGATGACTCCCAGACGATTGTTCCGCTACCGCCGGTCACCTCGGCATCAATCACATCCGTCTCGCCGACGGAGAGTTGCATGATTGTCGGGGTGAGGGTGATCTTCAATTCGGCAGTCGGTTCATTGCAAGCCGCAAAGCCTACGGCGAGCACGATCAACAGAAAGAGTTGTTTAGCTTTCATATCTTCATTATTTGATTAGAACCTAAGAGGGCGGTCAAACCCTCTTAGGCGATAGATGGCAGATTAGTTTGCTGCTTTCTTGTAGATGAACGCTGCGTCAAATTGCAGGATCGTACCTGTTACGCTGCCGCTCAAGAAGCCGAATACATTCAGGCCTTTACCATTGTTGTTTCCATAAACGAGACCCATGTCGGTCAGAGTCTTCATGTTGATTTCAATCTCGCCCCAGCTACCATCACGCGTGATATTAGCCGCCGGTTGATAAGTAGTAGCACCATCAATAAAGGCGGTTGAGCCGATGCAAACTTTACCCGAACCGCTCGTACCGTCGAGGAAGAGCAGGTGGCTTGCTTGATCGGTGGACTTCATGCCGAGGTGGAGAGTATAAGCCTCCGGCTCATCCATGATGGCAGCGAGTTTGTTAAGCTCATCCAGATTGTCGCATGCGTATGCGCAACCAGACCAGCCTACAGAGGTAACTGTCAGCGCTACCCAGCCTTCAGCCTCACCGTAGAAGTTCTGACCGGAAGTCTCGCCTGCAGCATAGGTTTCATCCCAAACCCAAAGGTTCTTCTTATCGCCATCCGGACGGAAGTCGGCAACGATCTTGTCAGCGATCTGGTCAGCAGCCTTGCCACCGAGTTGGAATACGAAGTAATCACTACCCTTCAGCGACGGGTGGTTGATCTCGTCTCCGCCTCCGCCGCCATTACCGGTAACGGTGATCGTAGCCTCAGCAGAGATCTCACCCACAGAAGCTGTGATTTTTGCCTCACCTGCTGCCACACCGGTCACTACACCGTCTGCTACGGTTGCAACAGCCTCGTTCGATGATTTCCATACAAGCTCCGATGCTTTCTCAGCCGGAGTAACAGATGCGTTCAGAGTAACAGTCTCGCCAACTTTGATCTTAGCGGTTACCTTGTCGAGGGTAACGACGGTCTGACCTTCTTCATACACGGTCACTTTGCAGCGAGCGGTCTTTGTGTCGGCTGTAGCTACGATATAGGCCTCGCCTACTGCTACTGCCGTTACCAAACCATCTACTACAGTAGCAATAGCCGTGTTCGAACTCTGCCACTTTACTGCTACTGCACCAGCAGGGTCAACGGTAGCCTTGAGCTCGGCTGTCGCACCTTTCTTGAGCTGCAGCACGTCTGCACTCAAAGTTACTGAATTGACAGTCACCTTGTCATCTTCTTTCTTTGTGTTGCAGCCGATAAATGTCAATGCTGCCAAAGCAAGAGCTAAAAATTTGTTTGCTTTCATGATTGAAAAAAATTAATAGTTAATAATTAATAATTAATATTTGGGGAATATTAACGATTCTTGTTTTTAGTTGTAGTACGGGTTCTGCTGCATCTCCGTAGGATTAAGCAATATCTCATCGTACGGTATCGGGAGAATCTCATGCTTGCCCTTCTTGAATCCCTCGCCCAATGCCACTTGCGCCTTGTATTCGGGGGTTTCTCCAGCTTCATATGCCTTGATTGTCTCGGCGGCTATACCCCAGCGCACGATGTCGAACCAGCGGTGTCCTTCCATTGCCAATTCGCAGCGGCGCTCATGACGGAGAGCGGCATCGTTGGCTACATCAATGTCAGCCAACCCCGCGCGTGTACGCACCTTGTTGATATACTCTTTCGCTGTAGCTGCACTACCAGCTCCGAGGCAAGCCTCAGCATACATGAGCAACACATCGGCGTAACGGATCTGACGGTTGTTCAACGGTCCGCGGCTGGCGTGTAAGCCCCACTTGCCGTAACCACAGCCGGCATACAACGAATCGCGGTACATGCCATACTTGTTGTTGAGCATCTTGTTACCAAGATAGTATTCCACAGTCGGCGTTTCGATCAGCGAATCTTCCGGCACGAGGATAGCTACGTCACGACGCGGGTCACCGGCCTCAAACTCGTCGTACAGGTTCTGCGAGGGGTGGTCAAATCCCCAGCCCCCTCCTATCTTACTCGAACGGCTGCGCATAAGAATCTGCGTGAACGAGCCTGCCGTGAAGCCAAAGCCCTCACCGTAGTCACCCCAGGATACCTCTGCATACTGGATCTCGAAGACCGACTCGATGCCGTTTTCGCCCTCAAGCGTGAAGTTGTCCTCATAGTCGGCGCACAGATTATACTCACCGGACTTGATGATCTCCTCGCCCCACTTCTTCGCATCAGCATAGCACGCAGCGGCACTCTTGCTCAATGTGTATCCCTGCCAATACGGTGATGCCATATACAGGTTCACCTTCATCAGCATAGCCTCAGCTGCGCCTTTCGTAGCTCTGCCAAGGTCTGCCTCCGCATACTTGCTCTTCACCCACAAGCCTTTCTCCGCCTGGGTAAGGTCAGCCAATATTTGCGTATAGATAGCATCAACGGATGCACGGGGTTGCCCCCACTTGTCCGAACTGTCCATCACCTCAAGGATCAGAGGCACGCCGGCAAATACGCGCACCAGCCGGAAGTAATAGTAAGCGCGCAGGTAATATGCCTCAGCCAGCAGACGGGTTTTCATCTCTTCGGTAAAATTCTCGTCAACACCTACTTTCATATTGCCTATATACTGAAGCGCGAGGTTACAACGGGCTATACCTTGGTACTGGGCACGATAGTAGTTAAGCAATAGTCCGTTACCGGATGTCGTACGCCAATTCTCAAAGTCGTAGGCATCACTCATATCCGTTGTGCTGCCGCCGCCTTTCAGTGCATCGTCACTCATAATATCGCCAATGAACCACTCCGAGAAATACGTATTGTTGTACTCCCACATCAGCGGGACATAACACGCCGTCACATTCTGTACCGCCGCCTCGGTCGAGGTGTAGAAATCCTCCAACAGGTCGGTTCCCGGCTCAATCTCTGTCAGATAGTCTTTGCAACTTGAGAGGCAAAGTACAGAACAAAGAATGCAAATAATAGAAAAATATTTTGTTTTCATAACTTTCTCCTCCCCTAATTAAAAGTTAGCATTCAAACCAAACGTAAACGTACGCGACTGCGGATAGTTGCCGTAATCCACGCCACCGCCTACTTCAGGATCGTAGCCCGAGTACTTGGTGACGGTAAACAGGTTACTTGCTGTCACATAGAAACGCAGACGGCTGATATGTGCCTTCTGGGTAATATTCTGTGGAAGCGTGTAACCGATCTGTACGTTCTTCAGACGCATATACGAACCGTCCTCCAGGAAACGGGTCGAATTGGCTGTATTCGTCGGCGAACCGAGCGGATTAGGAATCGTGCCCTTCGGATTCTCGAGTTGCGTATAATCCACGTCACGGTCCAACATCGCATTACGCACCGTACTGGGATACTCAATCCATATTTGGTCTTTCATATACGTTGCCAGCGCATTCGCCGTTCCGTCACCTTCCAGACGCTCACGCAACGCATTGTAAATCTTGTTGCCTGCCACACCTTGGAAGAACAGTTGGATATCTACCCCGTAGAAGTCTGCACTGAGGTTCAGACCATACGAGATCTTCGGAAACGCATTGCCTATATACACGGCATCGTTGTCATCTATCAGTCCGTCACCGTTCTGGTCTTTGTACTTCGCATCACCTGCATGCAGACCTTCCATGTTGGGCACATGGGCTTTCACCTCATCATCGGACATATATACGCCCTCGTACTCATAGCCCCAGAACGAGTTCAGTGCCATGCCTTGGTCGGTCTTCGTGCGGTCGCCCCACAACGGCGAACCGCCATTGAGCTTCGTCAGTCTGTTCTCAAGGTAACTGATATTACCGCTGATGCTGTAGTGCACTTTGCCGACTTTGTTCTCGTGACCCAAGGTGATCTCCACACCTTCGTTGCGGATGTTACCTACGTTCTTAACCATCGTATAGCGGTTGCCTACGTGCGCCGGCGCGTTCACAGGAAGCAGAGCATCAAGCGTATTACGCTGGAAGTAATCGACAGCACCGCTCAACTTGCCGTTCCAGAAACTGAAATCAACACCCGCATCCCACTGCTCGTTCGTCTCCCAACGACCGTCCTTGTCAATCTGCGTGAGCACCGTGGCGCCGAACGTAGCGGCGTCCTGCACGTTACCCAGCGGGTAACCGTAGAACACCTTGTCGCCCGAACCCATCGTTGCCACAAACGCGTTCGAGTCCACACCGTCATTACCTACCTGACCGTAACCGGCGCGGAACTTCAGGTTGTCCAGCCAGCGCAGATTCAGGTTTCGCATGAACGGCTCCTCGCTCAAACGCCAGGCAAGGGCCATCGACGGGAAGAAGCCCCACGGGTTCTTTTTGAACTTACTCGACGCGTCAGCACGGAAGTTGGCGGTGATCATATACCGGCTGTCATAGCTGTAGAACACACGTCCGAGGAACGACAGACGACGCACACGACCTGCACTGTCGCCACCGAGCTTGTCCTCGGTGGTCTTCGATGCCATCCAGTTGCTCGGAATAGGATTAAGGATATTTGCACCCGAAGCACTGAGCACATACTCGTTGTACTCCGACCAAGTCTGACCGGCCATAAGCGAGAAGTTATGCTTGCCTATCTGCTTGGAGTAGGTCAGCGTCGTCTCTTCCAGCAGCGTGCAGTAACGTCCCATCAGCGTTGACAGGAAGTTATCCTCGCTGTAGTTGTATGAGGTATAGGTATTCGGATAGGTGAAACCTTTGTTGCGGGCGATATTGTAATCGACCGATACAGACGGCCGCAGTACCAACCCATCGATAGGCTTGATCTCCAGATAGATATCACCCACCGCACGCTCGGATTTCGAACTCGGCTCGGTGTTATAGACCATCTGATAGGGGTTCGTCACGTTCTTGAAGTTCGAGCCTGCCGAGTAGCGGTCGGACAGATCAACGCCATCCACATTCACCGAGCCCTTGGGATAATAGATCGGATCCCACTGCCCCATAGCCATTGCGGCAGAAAGAACGGATGCACCGGCAGACGAGCTGTTGTTCATCGCATTTCTGCCACTGCTCACCATTATTGTGAAGTGCTCGCCGATCTTCAGCCACTTGAAGATGTTGTAATCGGAGTTCAGACGCAGCGTAAAACGCTGGTAGTTACTGCCGATGATCGTTCCTTCCTGACCGAAGTACGATGACGAGAGAGCATAATGACCTTTGTCGCTGCCGCCGTCAAACGACAAGTTGTAGTTGTGCATGAACGCGTTCTTCTTGAACACCGCATCCTGCCAGTCTGTCTCCTGAGCAGCATAATCGAAGTTCGTCGGGTAGAACTCCGACGAGCCGAGCTTCCAGTCCTTCAACCACGGCATGAAACCGTCATTCAGGTATTCGGCTATCGCACTCGCACCGTCACGCATAGCACCAATCCGCAGCTCCGTCAGAGCCTGATCACGCGAGTTCATCAGATCGAGTTTCTTCCAGCGGTTCTGGAATCCCCAATACGCATCGAAACTTACATTCACCTTGCCGTCGCCTCCTGTCTTCGTGGTGATAAGGATCACACCGTTCGCACCGCGGCTACCGTAGATTGCCGTTGCCGATGCATCCTTCAGAATCTCCATCGACTGGATGTCGTTCGGCGAGAGGAACTTGATGTCACTGGTGATCACTCCGTCCACGACGTACAACGGATCATTGCCGCCCATAGCAGAGCCTATACCACGAATACGGATCGATGCCGCCTCACCGGGCTGTCCCGAACCTGTGGTAACCGTCACACCGGCTGCCTTGCCTTGCAGAGCCTGGTCGATGCTCGGAGCGGGACTCTTGAGCAGGTCTTCCGCCTTCACCGAGGTGACTGCACCCGTCAAGTCCGACTTCTTCATCGTACCGTAACCGATGGCTACAACCTCCTCGAGCATCACGTTGTCGGGGATTAGAGTGATACGCATCGGCGAAGCAAGCGCCTTGACCTCTTGGGATTTATAACCCATGTACGACACTACTAGGATATCACCTGCACCCGCCTGCAACTCAAAGTTGCCGTCGAAGTCCGTGATTGTACCATTGGTCGTACCTTTCACCATGATATTTGCACCGATAACCGGATCGGGCTCGCCCTCCGCCATCACCACACCGGTGATCACGTCAGCGTAAACCGCCACCGTGGCAAATACCATCGCACAAAACAAGATAAGTTTTTTCATGTAGAATATATTTTGTTTGTATTAGATTCTTTCCACTATTCGTTATCACGAATAATTTTGCGCAAAATTACGAAAATTATCGTACATTCGCAAAAAATCCTATACTTTTATTTTATAATATGCTGTTTTTTTCACTTTTTTACTCAAAAACGCACTTTTTGGCCGAAAATTGTGTACGTTTTCCCTTCTCTCAGAATTAAAAGTTTGCCATCACGTATCACTTTCCGTGCAACAGGTTGACTGCTTCCCGCTGACGGCTGAGCAGTTATCACTTCCGGTTCGCAACGACCGGAACCGTAGATCTCCATCTCAAAGAGCGAGATACCATAGTTGGTGCTACGTTTCTTGCCCAACAGACGCACATATTGTGCTCTGCAGCCTTCAGGCAAGCGGATAAGTTGCGTACCGCCCTTGGTGTTCGTGGCGGCATATACGGTCTCATACACCTCGGCGTCATCGCTAACCATCAAGTCGTAGTCTGTTGCGTAAGCAGTCTCCCACACAAGGCGCACGGAATCGAGCAGGTAGCAGTGCTCCAAATCTATCTCCACCCACTCATTATCATAGTGCGCAGAGCCCCAGCGGGTATTCATCTGGCCGTCGTTGATACCTTCCGGCAACGTGCCAGCATTCTCGTACGACGAAGCTATGACCGGTTTGCCCAGTGCAAGGTTCATCGTTGCGTACGGCAACACATGTATCGTAACCTCAGCTTGTCCGCCGCCGCATTCATACGTGTTGGTATAGTCGCCCACTTCGGTTGCCTGATACGTATAGTAACAAGTCTCAACGATGCATCCGAACTGATTGATTGTGCTTACGGCAAACTCTTGCACGTCACCCACAGGCATCGTCACCTCAGCGGGAGTGACCACAACGCCGGTGATTTTCTCACCTTCCAGCACAATAAGCGTCAACGTAGCCTCAACACCTTGCACCGTGGCTTTGACGATCACCTCGCCCGCACCGGTGGTTGTCACGCGGTTGCCGGACAACGTTGCCGCACCACTGACAACAGCATAACTTTCCACAGCATTCATTACGTCGCCCTGTACATTATATGCAGTCGCACTCAGCGTAGTCGATTGCCCTTCGGTCAACACGGTGTCGGTCGCTGCCAATGCAACCACAAAAATCTTACTTGCATCACCGGTCAGCGGACGCCCATACACCTCAATCTCGTATAATGATGTGCCGTACTGCGTAGCGCGCTCTATGCCCGTCAGACGAATATATCGCCCACGTTGCGTTGCGAATGGAGTACTGAGTGTTGAGAGATAGATGGTCTCTACGCCACCCGACGAAGAGAGAGTAACGGTCTGCCAATCCGTATTGTTAGATGATAAGCCGATACTATATTTTGAGGCGTACGCCGCTTCCCAGCGAAGGATCAAGTGGTCGATATAACACTCTTGCTCCAAGTCAACCGTTACATATTCGTTGTCCTGGTGCTCCGAGCCCCAGCGGGTATCTAACTTACCGTCATTCACGCCCTGGGGAGTGCAACCGGCATTCTCGTACGACGAGGCAGTGACATGCTTGCCTAATGCCAGATTAGGATACGGCAGATTCCACGCCAACTCGTCTTGCCGCTGCTCTGTTGTTTCGTCAGCAATGGCCGTTGTCTCCTGTTTGCGTGTGCCGTCAGTCAGTGTCAGACCGGGCTTGACGGTCAGTGTCTTCTGCACAGCGCCGAAGAAGTGCACAGTCAGCGGCGATTTGCCGGCATTGTACACGGCATAGGTCGTCACCCCCTTGCTATCCGTATAAGCGCAAGCCAACGGGTGGTCGCACAATATATCATAGCGTTTCTCACCCAGCGCCTTATGGCTATGCGTGAGCCAATAGGTTATGCCTCCAGTGTCGGGGGTCTTGGCGAGCGCCTTGCCAATCTTGTCCATTCTGTCCCAGACACGTGCTGCGGAGTCCGCATCGAACAGCGAGAGATAACTCAGGCACACATTGCCTAATCCTGACTCATCACCCAGACCGCCTTGCGGGGCTTCATAATCGCCAACCTCCTTGCCTTGGTACATCTCTGTATAATCCCAACGCGTGAAATTAAGATCCTCGCTAAAGAAGTTCGTCAGGATTGGCGATATAGGCAGCCACTGTATCGAGTGCATCCACACGGGGTCACCCGAGAACCACGTCCACCACCCTACGCCTTGCATCGTGAGGTTGCAGCAGTAGGGGTGTTGGTATTTGGTAAAGTCGATGTTTCTGCGTCCACGGTCAAACCAGTACTCGGCGGCGGCGCGAGTCTCGAGCGTGTAGCCGAAGATACCGGCTTCGAGCATCTCCTGATCGCCGAGTGCCGCACCAAGCATCCACACACCACCCCAGCCTTGTATCGCCTCGCTCGTGGATTCCTGGCCGTTGCCGTTTCCGCCGTTACCCAAACCGCCGGCAAACGAATGTCCACAATACGGATCGAGCGTGCGGAACCACGACTCATCTGCACTGCGCTGCCAATTGGCGTAATCACGTGCCACCTCACGCGCCATCTGCCCGTACTGCTCGCGGAAATCTTCATCGAGCATGCACAGCACAGCCGAAGCATAAACGAAATAGCCGTAGTGGAAATGGTGATCATTGAATGTATCCGAGTCGTACGAGCAGTCAAACCCTACTAATGCTCCCCAGCGGTTATAGCGTGCGAAGTAGAACCGCGGCTCACCGGGCGTATAGGTGTACCAGTCTATGAGGGTCTCTTTCAACCGTTGTTTGGCAAGCCGGAACGTGGCTGTATCGCCCATCTGCAAAGCGAACGACATATAGTGCATCATCTGCGTCAGACCTTTGCCGCCCCAATAGGTATCACCGCCAAATGTACCGCGCGCGGCATAGTCGGCATTCAGTTGTTGCATGCGAGTTGCACTGAATCCCTCTGCCCACTGCAAGGGTTGCGGAAAGAACGGCAAATAACCGTGTACCGTATAATCGAACGTGAAGTCATTACCCTCCAGCACCTTCATCATTCCACGTGGCGAGAGGTACTCCCCTACAACCTGACTGCTGATTGCTGACTGCTGATTGCTATAGTAATGGTGCGGCAGGAAACCAATAAGACACTTTGCACTACTTGACAAAGCACCGGTTGCTATGTCCTCTGTCGTTATGCAGAACGTTGTGCTCAGCAACGATTGGGGCGCCTTATATTCATAGTTCACGCGCGTGGTGCGTGGAACGCGCTGTGCGTACTGCGCAACAGTTGCAGCATCTACACCTTCCGTCAGCAACGTGACTGTCGTCCATTGCTTGCCGCGGGCGGTCTGCTGCGAGACGGTGTACTTTCCTTCATTAGGATTAGTTGCCGTAACATTGATATCCTTTGCTTCAACCCATACAATCGGCGAACCGTGCACGCAGATAACGCGCACCCACGCATCGCCGTCTTGCATAACAAACGACATCATGAAGTCCGACCAGCT
>Ga0310786_10001741_pt1 | contig 34836 bp, 50 predicted proteins | sample AusTroGonzalo_MG_FD_203881 | JGI IMG/M metagenome (GOLD analysis project Ga0310786, IMG submission 203881) | Bovine rumen microbial communities from tropical cattle in Woodstock, Queensland, Australia - Gonzalo_03 (v2) (version 2) | ecosystem: Host-associated > Mammals > Digestive system >... | reverse complement strand
GACAAACACTGCAAGTTAGATTTGCTACAAATGAAAGATGGACAGGCATCATTTCCGTGGTAGGAAGAGGGCTAAATTCACAGGCGTGGTATTTGGCGGATGGGTATGAGTATGGTGGGGCTCCTCGTTCCTATATTACTACTCTCAAAAGTGCGTCAAATATTAGCGCAACCGTTTCTGATAACACAATCGGCTTTGATATCGCCAACAATAATACTTCATCGGTTGTTGTTTATGTAGATATGGCATTTCTGCATTTAGATAATCCCGCTTCAAACCCTCAAATTACAGTTGTGTAACGTGAGCATAAAAGAATTGCATACAACAAGGAGGACAACCCCATGACATACGCAATCATCCAAGTCGTCAACGGCAACTATTCTATCGCCGCCGAGGGAATCACCGAACCCTCCAGCGCCTTCGTCTCTTTTCATAATCTCTGCGCCGCCCTGTGGAACGCAAGTGACGTTCAGAAAGCCTGCGTCATGATTGTTGACACCAACCTTGATGTGGTCGGCGGCCCCAACGGCGGCTATAAGGAGTTCATTTCCAAGGCCCAGCCTACCGCCGAGGTATAACAAAGGCCACTATGAAACACTTGTATCAAGCCAAAATCATTAACCCGTCCGGCGGCTTTGAATTTCGCACTTTGTATGCCCAAAACATTTTCAGTGCAACGCGAGAATTTGAAGAAGATGTCGGCCCGTGTTATCGAGTGATTATGGTCGAATTGCTGTTATAAGCAACATACCAGTCAAGTAAGAAAATGCTGATTTACCAATCTTTTGCTGTGACAAATCCGGCAAAAAGCATTTGGTAGTCAAGTAACGAAAATAAGCACTTTACACCACCCGAGGAGGGACGAAGCAATGAAATTAATCGACGTCTCCCAATGGCAGGGCGTCATCGACTGGGAGACCGTAAAAGGAAACATCGACGGCGCGATCCTCCGCGCCGGCTACGGCCAGAACAACATCGACCCGCAGTTCGCCCGCAACGCCGCCGAGTGCAACCGCCTGGGCATCCCCTGCGGCGCCTACTGGTTTTCCTACGCCTGGACGCCGGAGACGGCGAAGCGGGAGGCGGAGTATTTGCTGGCCGCGGTGAAGCCCTACCGGATGGAGCTGCCGCTGTGCTTCGACTTCGAGTACGACAGCGTGACCAGCGCCGCGAAGCGCGGCGTCACCGTGACGCGCTCCCTGGCGACGCAGATGGTCTACGCCTTCTGTGAGACCGTCGAGGCCGGCGGCTACTGGTGCCTGAACTACGCCAACCCGGACTTCCTGAGCCGGTATTTCACGCCGGACGTCCCGCAGCGCTTCGGCCTCTGGCTGGCCCAGTGGCCCGGCGGCACCCCGGACGTGACAAAGCCGCCGCGGCCTGACGCGCAGATCTGGCAGTGGGGCGGCTCCATCATTCCCGGCATCACCGCCCGGGACAAAGACGGCAACATCGCCGCGGTGGACACCAACGAGGCGTACCGGGACTTTGCCTCCGTGATCCGCGCCGCCGGGCTGAATCACCTCCCAAAGGTCTACGAGGAGGACGACGGAAGCGCGATCTATGAGTACAGCCAGCAGCCGGTCCCGAAGCCCACGCCGCTGCTGTGGGCCAAAAATTGCGGCCTGTGCGGCGAAGTGACCGCCGACAGCCCCGTGACCTGGGGCGAGCTCTCCGCGGCCCTGTACAAGCTCCACGGCCCGGACGACGACAAAACCGCCAGCGGCCTGCTGACGGATTAAGGAGGACAGACAAATGAAAGACTTTGCGATCAAGGGCTTTGTTACCGTGATCTTCACCGGCGCCGCGCTGTACTTCCACCAGCTCGTCGGTCCCCTTATCATTCTGGCCATTGTGATGGTCGCCGACTACATCACAGGCATGGCCGCCGCGTGGGTCAACAGCGAGCTGAGTTCCCGCGCCGGCATCGTCGGAATCGTGAAAAAGATCGGCTACCTGTTCGCCGTCGCCGTCGCCATCGTGGTCGATTATGTGGTGCAGACCGCCGCGGCCGGCGCCGGCATGGAGGTCGGCAATTTTCACGTGTTCGGCCTGCTTGTGACCATTTGGCTGATACTTAATGAATGTTTATCAATTCTGGAAAACCTCAGCGAGATCGGCGTCCCGCTGCCGGCCTTTTTGGTGGCCGTGGTGAAGAAGCTGAAAAAGAGCGCGGAAAAGACCGGCGAGACCCACGCCGGCGACATCCCGGCGCAGCCGGAGGCCGCCCAGGCCGCCCCGGACGCCGTGACCGCCGCGCTGGCCGCTGCGGCGATGGCCGGCGCCGCCGATCAGGCCGAAGCGAGCGCCGACGCCGCGAACTCCTATGCAATGTTTGGCGTCGACGGATCTCTCCCGCCGCCCTTTAATGCGGAGGAGACAAGCGGCCAGCCTCCCGACGCCTGACCAAATGAGAAACCGGGCGATCAATCGCCCGGTTTCCATTTCAGTATATCCGCCGGCTGGCAATCCAGCAGCTCGCAGATCTTCCCGACGGTGTCCGTCGTGATCGGCAGCCCGTGCCGGATCCGCGACAGCACGCTTTCCGGCAGCACCTTTTCCTTCCGCAGCCGGTATGACGTCCAGCCCTTCGCGGCCAGCTTTTCCAGAATGTCCACATAGACGATCACGCGCATCCCTCCTTAAAAACAGACGTTATCACATATCGCCGCTGCCGTCAACACCTTTTTCGGTGTTGACATATACACCACAAAAGGTGTATTATACCGGTGGAGGTGACTGTGTATGTCGATCACAGCAAAGCAATATCTCATCAAGACCGTCAGCGCGCAGTTGTGTCGGGACCTGACCGCGGCCGACCTGGAAACCGTCCAGGACCGGCTGAACGAAGCCCTGGCGCAGTTTGAGGTGGAGACCGTGGAGGAAGGGAAAACGGACGCGGACTCAGAAGATTTTCTTGAAGCCTTCATAGACGCAAAAAGGGTCGAGGGCCGCAGCGAGAAAACGCTAAAGCTGTACCGCTACCGCATCAAGAGGCTGATCGAGGCCGCGGACGTTCCGGTCCGCCACCTGACCGTGTACCACCTGCGCAAATACCTGGCGGACCAGAAGTCCGCGGGCCTTGCGGACAAGACGCTGGAAGGGATGCGGAGCATTTACTGTTCGTTTTTCTCCTGGCTGCACAACGAAGGGCTGCTTCCGCTGAATCCCTGCGCGAACCTGGCGCCGATCAAGTGCGCGAAGGTGGTGCGGCTTCCGTATTCCGACGTGGAACTGGAGCAGCTGCGCGAAGCCTGCACGACCACCCGCAACAGGGCGATCATGGACTTTTTGCTTGCCACCGGCTGCCGCGTCAGCGAGATGTGCGGCCTGGACCGCGCCGACATCGACTTTGAGCGCGGCGAGGTCATCGTCCTCGGGAAGGGAAACAAAGAGCGCACCGTGTTCCTGACCGATATCGCCATGCTGCACCTGCGCCGCTATTTGGCCGAGCGCACGGACAGCTCTCCGGCGCTGTTTGCGGGCCGCTGCTCCGACCGGATCAAGCCCAACGCCGTCCGAAAGATGCTGCACGCCGCCGCGGAACGCGCCGGCGTCGCCGACGTTCACCCGCACCGCTTCCGCCGCACACTGGCCACCAATCTCATCGGCCACGGGATGCCGATCCAGGATGTGGCGTCGGTCCTCGGGCATGACAAGCTCGACACGACGCTCACCTACACCTACCGCAAAAAGGACGACATCCACAGCAATTACAAAAAGTACGCCTGACCCGGTTTTTGGAGACGGACGAAGTTAGCGTTTTTTCGTTAGCATTTTTAACGCAACTGATTTCTTCACAGCGCGTTTTCATGCGCTCCAGCTCAAATTCTTGCGCTGGTTTTCGCGCCTGTTTTCAATCAGTACCAACGAAAAAGCCTTGCAATCTCAACGATTGCAAGGCTTTTTTAGCATGGTGCGCGAGGCGGGAGTCGAACCCGCAGAGCAGCTTATAAAGTGGCCTGTTTTCAACGCTTTCGGCTTTTCACCTCTTGGCGACATTAGCATTAAGTATTTTTTCGGCCTCATGAAGCACTGGATGAAGGGCCTCCAGGTCGCCGTATCTTTCGCACAGGCCCTCCAGGACTTCCAGGGCCTCCCGTATCCTCGTTGCGTCGTCCTGCGGGGCGTAGAAAGCGCGCAGGGCCGCCACGGCGCCCTTTTTGTCGCGCTGTGCCAGCTTCAAATAAACGCGGTGCACCGTCCCGGGATCGCTCCACCCGCCCATCTCCATCAACACGCGCTCCGAAATACCGCAGCTGTACCCCAGGGACGCAAAAGTCCGCCGAAGGTCGTGGTTTGAAACATCGGTGACGCCGGCGCGTTCACAGGCCTGGTGAACGTGATCGAGGATCATTGTGGGCCCGTGCATCGGCGGCGCTTCTCCGCGTCGGGCATATTCCCGCGCCAGATCCTCCAGCCGCGGAATCAAAATCTGCACCTGGCGGGCGCTTTTCTTGCTTTTGTTGGTTTTCTTCTCGACAAATCCCTCGCTGCCGCGCACGATGGCGCCCTGGACGTTGATGACCCGATGCTTCAGGTCGATCTGATTGCCCTTCACGACCTTTCGCGCCTCCGAGTTGCGGAGTCCGTGCAGCTCCAGCAAAATCTCCAGCTCGCACGGATCACCGCGCACCGCCTCCAGAAACAGCGGGATCTCCTCCGGCTCCAGAAACGGCAAGTCCGTCTCCGGCACCGCGGCCAGCTTCACCTCCGGGACGCTGATTTTCGCGTCCCGCAGCGCCGCCGAAACGAGGCCCCAGGCGTTGGCCACCGTCTTTTCGGAAACGGCCCGCAGCTCGTCGTTTATGACCTTCTGCCAGCTTGTGACCTTCGTTGGATACAGGCCCATGACGGACTGAAACCGATTCCGCCGGATCGTCTCATAACCCCGGATTGTCGCAGGCGACAGCACCGGGGCGTATTTTTTGATATAGTCGTCCACCAGCTCGCCGACGGTCCGCTGGGTGTTGCGCCCCTTTGGCCGTTCACGCTCGGCCATATACTGCGCCTTCAGCAGCTGCGCCGTTTTAACGCAGTCCGCCTTTGTGCGCTCTGTGACCGGCACGCTCTGACCGCCGAGGCGCATCTGAATAAACCAACTCCCGCTGGGGAGCTGCCGCGGCGTCGGGATCTTCATGGATGACACTTCCCGCAGGGCTGATAGCCCATTGCAATGACGTCTTCCCGCGTGCCGGTAAACTCCAGCTTGTTTGTGTCCTTCATTTGGCTGACGCTGGAGCACGACGGGATGTGAAACTTCCCGGTGTTGGTATTCAAAACCCACGTGCGCTCCGCCGAGCGCGTGACCGGCGCCTCCGTGACCACCGGCGCGGCCTCGATCACCGTCAGCTCCGGCGTCGGCTCCGGCTTCGGCGCCGGCGTGGCCGTGGGCTTCGCGGTGGGCTTCGGCGTGGCCGTAGGCGCGACGGTCTCCACAGTCGCCGCCACCATGCTGCGGCTTTCTTCCGCCGCCTTTTTGTCCTGATTGCTTTTGACCGCGCCGATGCCGAGGAACACGACGATGGCGGCGACGATCCAGATCCATTTCCTTCTCATAGCTTATTTGATTCGAAACATCCGGCCGACCTTCTGACGCCGCCCGGACTTCGTCGTCGGGATGCCTGTCGCCTTAGCGACAGATCTCTTTGCCTTTGTGATCCCCAGGGCGCGCTTCCAGGAAAACGACAGCCCCGGAATCAGTTTCTTTTTGGCCACGGGTCACGCCTCCTTTTGTACCCGATCGGGATGATTTTTTATATATCGGCCTCCGGCAACCAGGTCCTCCGCGTACTCGACCAGCCTGGCGCGGCCCTCGTCGCTCAGCTCCGCCCAGGCGTCGGCCAGCGGCGCCAGATCGGCGGGCGTTTTCGCGTCGCCCACCAGGTCGGAAACCGACACGCCGAGGTATGCCGCGAGCGTGGCCACTTTTTCGACGGAAGGCATCTTATCCCGCTTGATATCCGTCAAAAAAGAGTGTCCGACACCAGCAGCAATACAAGCCGGCGTCGGCTTCGTATTCCGCGCATCGCAGTATTTCTGTATGTTAAAAATCAGCGTTTCTTTGTCCACTTTCACCAAATCCTTTTTTAAGTGTATAGGGATATGTCAAAAGAAACGAAATCCGAAAAAAACGATTTTTCCTCTTGCTTTTCGTCAATCGGCGATTTATCATAATACCAACAGTAAGCGCCGACGGCCTCACGGAGATCGTCAAACGCTTACTAGAAGTAATCTACCACACCGAAAACTGAGTGTCAAGGGAGGTGACACCACGGAACGCATCAAAACGCTGCGCCAGTCGCGTGGCATCGGGCCGAATGAGTTCGCCCGTTCAATCGGCGTCACAACAGCTGCCGTTTTGAAGATGGAGAAGCCCGGCAATTACCCCAGCGCCGAGAAGCTCCCGCGGATCGCAAAGGTCCTCAAATGCAAGATCGAGGATCTCTACGGCGCGGACACGCCCCCAACGAAATCTTAACTGACAAAGGCGATGAAGACAATGGAACACCATCAGCGAAATATCTACAAAACCGCGCGCAAAGTTGCGGGTCTGACGCAGGAACGCTGGGCCGAGTCCGTGGGCGTCTCCGTGGACAGCATCCGCGGCTATGAGACCGGCGCCGTCGTCCCGGCGGACGAGACGGTGCGCGCCATGGCGGAGATCAGCGGCCTCTCGCCCCTCGCCTACTGGCACCTGTGCAACAAGTCCGCCCTGGCCGCCGACACGCTCCCGGAAGTGGACCAGCTCCCGCTGCCGCAGGCGGTGGTGCAGCTGCTTTGCGCGATCAAAGACTTCGGTGATTATCACGGCGACCTGCTGGACATCGCGGCGGACGGCAAAGTCACGACCATTGAGGCCGCCGCGTGGGCACAGATCACCGCCCGCCTGGACGCGGTGATCCGCGCCGCCATCCAAGTCAAAGTTGCGGAAGGAGGCGGCGGCTGATGCCCAGGACTAACCTTTGCAAGCGCGAAGTGCCCCACGCGCAGCTGGGCCGGCTCATCATCGGCTTTCTGGGCCTCCGGCACAATCCCGCGGCGGACGTGGCCGCGATCCTCGGGTGCAGCGAGAATACTGCCCGCGCCCGCCTAAACTACCCCGGCGACCTGACCGTCTCCGAGCTGATCTCCATCTGCCGCGGCCTGCACATCCCCATCGAGGACCTCCGGGCCGCCATCCGGTATTGACCCTCCTGGGCCGTCGAGGGCATCGGCGGCTCCGCAAGGCGCAGCTGCGCCTCTCATCTTTCTTTCCCTGCGCGGCGCCGGAATCACGCCGCACAGCCGGACGCGGTACCCATAACGCGCCCGGGGCCTTTTCTCCTTTCTTCTGTGTTTTGGCGCACCCCCGTAAGCAGCGCCCCGTGCTTCATTACCTCCGCACGGCCCGGTCACCGGCAGGGGGACCTATATCGAGCAAAGGAGTGCATGAACTCCTGCGCCCGACTCTCAATCTTCAACACCCTGGCAGCCCTGGGTGAGTGGGCTGCACCGCCGCGGGTCAAGCGGATCTCCCGCCGTCTTCTGATGTTGGCTATCCTTCGCCTTCGGCGGCGGGTCATACGGGCGGCGCAGTTCGGCTGCGGGATGCCAAGCCCGCACAGGCCGGTTCAACTCCGGCCCCGCCCTCCATACCCTGCGAGTATGTAGGGAAACAGACCATTTTCGTGGCGTCACGAAAAAGATCAAAGGAAGGAGGTCACCCCGTGAAAATCGCCCGCACCGTCAGCGGCTTTGCCGCTGTGGTCTCGGTCGGGATCGTGCTGGCGCTCGGCTGCGAGCATTTTGCCGCCCTGCTGGACGCCGCCCTCGCGTTCTGACCGCCGCGCCGGCGATAAAAAAAGCGGGCCCCCAAGTGCTGGAACACTTGAAGGCCCTGTATCGCCGAAGCGATGAAGACACTAGTATGATAGCATTTTCCCCTTGCACTGTCAAGAAAAAATCGAAATCGCCGAAGCGCACGCAATTTTTGCGTGTGCTTCGCCATCCCCACAAGAAGGTGATGAAGACGAGCGACACTTTTGAGACCAAAAAAACGGCTGATCCTTTTTCACGGATCAATAACGAGATATTCAAGGACAAGCGCCTCAGTCTGAAATCGCTGGGCCTTTTGTGCCTGTGCCTCAGCCTCGACCCCGAGACCTGGACGTTTTCCATCCGCGGCCTGGACGCGATCTGCAAGGATGGGCGCACCGCGATCATCCGGGCGCTGGACGAGCTGGAGGAGCTGGGCTATCTTCGCCGCAGCCGCGTCCAGGAGCACAACGCCGACGGCGGCTTCGGCCATACGCACTACGTTTTTTACGACACGCCCCAGGAGGAGGGCGCACCGTGTACACGTTTTGTGTACACGGATGACCCGTACACGGAAAACCAGCCACAAGAAAAGAATCAACTAGAAACGAATCAACTAGATTCCCCCCATAAGCCCCCCAGGGGGCGGCGCGAGAAATCCGTGCCGAATTATGAGCCGGAAATGTTCGAGCGCTTCTGGAAAGCGTACCCCCGCGGAGAAGACCGCCAGGGCGCCGTCCGGGAATGGGACAAGCTCAAGCCCGACCGCCAGCTGATGCACAAGATGTCCACGGCGCTGGCCCGTCAGAAAGCGACGCTTTCCCTTCCGGACGACCACGACCATTACGCTTTTCAGTACGCCGTGCGCTGGCTTCGATACCGGCGCTGGGAGGACGACCTTGAAAAGTCCGCCGCTTCGGCTTCGAGACGCGGCGCCGCGCCCAGCTATGAGCCGGAGGTGAGCGCGTGGCAGTAGAATGGGGCCAGGCCCAGGCCGCCGTCATCGGCAGCGGCCTCATTGACGCCGGCTGCGTGCCGCTGATCCTCGCCGAGATGCGGCCCGAGGACTTCAACGGCGCCTGCCTCCGCTTCTTCGAGGCCTTCCGCGATCTGACCGCCGAGCAGACGCCCATCGACCCCGTGGTGGTCCTCGCCCGCATCGGCCCGGACTACCGCGAAACGGCAAAGGCGCTGATGGACGCCACGCCGACCTCGGCAAACGTCCAGGCGTACATCAAAGCCTGCAAAGAGCAGAGCCGCCTTCGGCTGCTGCGGGAAGCGGGCGGCGCCCTGGCCGCGTCGGTGACGCTGGCCGAAGCGCGGGAGCAGCTGCAAAAGGCCGCCGCCATCTCGCTGGAGACCGCCGAGCAGACCAGCATCACCGCCATGGAGCTCGCCGCCGACTGGATCAACGCCATCAACGCCCAGCGCAAGCCGGAGTTCATCACCTGCGGCATCGCCTGTCTGGACAACGCGATCCCCACCGTGCGCGGCAATATGCACATCCTCGCCGGCTACACCAGCCACGGCAAGAGCGCCCTGGCGCTGCAGCTCGCCTGGCACATGGCGCAGAGTCACGAAGTGGGCTATTTCAGCTTCGAGATGACGAAGCGCGAGTTTCAGACGCGCCTGCTGGCAATGGTGGGCGACGTGGACTTCGCCCACGTCCAGGCGATGGATCTGTCGCCGGAGGAGATGACCGCCACGGGCCGCGCCGCCGGCGAGCTGTTCAAGGCGCGGCTGACCTACGAAAAGGCGGCGGGCATGACCGTTGACGACATCCGGGCGAAAGTGCTTCAGCGCGGCTACGAGGTGATCTTTGTGGACTACCTCCAGCAGGTCAACGCGCCGCCTCAGCGCAAAAGCGACCGCTACACGACGGTCACCGACGTTTCCCGCGGCCTGCAAACGCTGGCGCACAATCTGGAGATCGTCGTCATGGCCATGTCGCAGCTCAGCCGCAGCGAGGACCGCGGCGAGTGGGTCCCGGTGCCGCAGCTCACCAGCCTGCGCGAGTCCGGTCAGATCGAGCAGGACGCGGACGCCGTGATCTTCATCCACGCGCCCCTGCGCCGCCAGGCGCCGCGCTTCCGGGTGCTGGATATCGGGAAAAACCGAAGCGGGCGCAGCGATCGGTTTTATATCGACTTCGACGGAAGCCGGCAGCGCTTCTCCGCGCCATCGCCCTTTGACTATCACGTCTGGACGGAGATGATGAAGAAAAAGAGGCCACTGGACCGGGACGAGATGGACGCCATCCGCGCCGAGCATGAGGCCGACGTGAAGCGGCAGCAGGAAAAAGAGCAGCGCAAGCGCCACGACGCCGAGCGCCGCGGCCGGGATTACACCCAGACTGCAATCGACGACATGAAGCGAAATGATTAAACTTTTGATAGGCGGAAGCCCCTGCACCTACTGGAGTATTGCACAGACCAAAAACAGAGAGACCGAAGCAGAGGGCATCGGCTGGGAGCTTTTCAGAAATTACCTGATCGCACGGGACAAGTTTTATCCAGACTATTTTCTCTATGAAAACAACAAATCAATGCCAAAGGTCATCCGAAAGCACATCACAAAGGAGCTTGGGGTTGAGCCCATTATGATCGACTCCGCTTTGGTCTCCGCGCAGAGCCGCCAGCGGCTTTACTGGACGAACATACCGGGCGTGCAGATGCCTGAGGATCGCAAAATTCTTTTGCGTGACGTACTGGAAAACGGTACGTGTTGGAGGGAAAAAAGCTATACTTTGCGGGCCTCTGACATAAACAGGCATGGACAAGCGGATATGGAACGCCACATAGAAACAAACGGACGATTTGGCGGACAATGCGTTTATAAGCCCATTCGAGTTGCTACATTTCCCAAACAAAATGACGGGTCGGCAGAAATGCAGAAAAATGACGGTGCTGCATATCGAGTATATTCATCTGACGCCAAAGCCGTCACCATAAAGAGCGCCGCGGGAGGCGTAGGGGCTGTTACAGGCTTATATGCCATTCCGATGGGTGCTGCGATGCGAGGCCGTGAAGATGGGGCCAATTTTGAGACCAGGGACGACGGAAAAGCCAATGCCATAACGGCATCCGGGCATCAAAGCCGCATGGTCATAGAAAGCCAAGAAGACAAAAGCCGGAAAGAGTCAACGTATCAGGTACAACACGGGAAGATTTCTATCAAAGGAAAACAATACCCTACAAAGCTGCCCGATGGTCTATATGCCATAAGAAAGCTGTCCGTGACCGAGTGCAAACGCATCCAGACCGTGCCTGAGTGGTACGAGTTCCCGGTAAGCGACACCCAGGCCTACAAGATGCTGGGGAACGGCTGGACGGTGGATGTAATCGCCCACATTTTAAGCTATATCCCGGAGATCCGCAAGGACGAGCTGGTGGTGCTGTCTATGTATGACGGCATGGGCTGCGGACACATTGCGCTGGACAAGCTGGGGGGGCACATTGCAAAGTACTACTCTATGGAAATTGACGAGTCTGCCGTGCTAACGACGGTTTATAACTTTCCGGACGTGATTCAGCTGGGCGACGCTTTTCAAATTAGAGCAAAAGACTGGCACATTCCAGAGCCGGAAGAGCTATTATGGTGGCCTATTCCCAGCGGTGATGTGCAGCTTAAACTGTTTTGAAGGAGGTGAAGTCATAAATGGAAAACTTAAATTTGCGGTGGGATGATAAGGATCACGTCTGGATTAACGGCACCCAGTTCATCAGTTTACAACGAACCGGCAAGATGATACGGGAAAGAATGGAACAGAAAAGCACCATCAACGCCGCAGAGCCTTTGAACGATTTCCCACTGGAACGATACAGGCTGACGCTTCGGCATGATATGATCTCCGGCCCCGATGTGCTTGAGATCGACTCACCTGTTGTTGTCGAATACTGTATGCCCCGCGGCTTCCTTGAAGGCGGCCCATGCGTTATCGACAAAATGTTGGATAGAATGAGCTCCGAGGTCTTAAAAAGAACAAAATAAAGGAGGCAGCACCTTGACCGTCGGCGACAAAATACGGCATAAGCTGAAAATCTATGATTCCTCTGTCGGCGGGAAGCCGACAGAGCAGACCGTGGACGCCACCGTCGTTTACATCCACCCGGAGCGCCGCTATTACACGCTCCGCTATGACTTAGGCCCCGGGCGCAGCTTCCGGGAAGCGTTCAAAATCATCTGAGAAAGGACATTCAAGCGATGAAGACAACGGCAATCATCAACATCAAGGGCGGCGTCGGGAAATCGACGACCGTCATCAACATGGCGGCGATCCTCGCCGAAATGGGAAAGCGAGTCCTCGTGATCGACGCCGACCCGCAATGCAACACGACTCAGTTTTACGGCTTCCGCGATCCGGACAAGACCGTCGACAACACGCTGGCGCAGCTCATCAACCTCGACGCCGAAGGCCGCAGCGACTATGCCGAGGATTATGTGCTGGAAACCGCCGTGCCCGGCGTCTCGCTGGTGCCGGCGAGCATCGACCTGATCTTCGCCGACTTCGCCAGCACCGAGCGATTCGGCAGCGTCAGCGTCAAGGCGATCTCCGATCTGCTGTATAACCTCAATGTCGACGCCTGGAACGACGCCGGCGTGCCGGACGGCGAGGTGGACGCTTTCGATCACGTCCTGATCGACTGCCCGCCCAGCTTCACCGCGGCGTCCGTCGCCGCGATCTACGCCGCCGACGACATTGTCATCCCCACCGAGGCGGATCTCTTTTCGATTATTGGCCTTACGACGTTGATCAAGCAGATCCAGAGCGTGCGCGCTTACAAGCCCGCGATCCGCGTCGCCGGCGCCCTCATCACCAAGTGGCACAACACCGCCGCCTGCATCCAGGGCGAGTGCGCGCTGCGCGGCAGCGCCGTCCCGGTGTTCCGCCAGACGATCCGCCGCAGCGACAAGGTGACCGAGAGCATTTTCGCCGGCCAGGCGCTGCAGGCGTACTCCCCACAGTCCGCCGCCGGCCGCGACTACCGTGCGTTTGTGGCCGAGTATCTGGAGGAGGTGCGCTGACATGGGGAAAACTTTTGACCTCGGAAACACGCTGGCCGGCGTGCTGGGAAATGTGTCCGATCCCGACCGCGGCCCGGAGCAGATCGTGCTGCTGCCCATCGCCAGCATCGATGCCGACGCGAACAACTTTTACTCGATGGACGGCGTGGAGGAGCTGGCGGCCAATATCGAGCTGATCGGCCTGCTGGATCCGCTGCGCGTCCGCGAGAATCCGGCCATGCCGGGGCGCTATCTGATCGTCAGCGGACACCGGCGCCGCGCCGCGCTCTGGACGCTTTACGAATCCGAGCCGGAGAAGTGGGCCAAAGCGCCCTGCATCATCGAGCCCGCGGCGGCCTCGCCCGAGCTGCAGGAGCTGCGGCTGATCTACGCCAACGCCGACACGCGCAAAATGTCCAGTGCGGATCTCTCCGCCCAGGCCCAGCGCGTGGAGACGCTGCTTTATGAGCTGAAGGAGCAGGGCTACGAGTTCCCGGGCCGGATGCGCGACCACGTCGCCGAGGCGTGCAAGGTCAGCGCCACGAAGCTGGCCGAGCTGAAGGTCATCCGGGAACGGCTGGCGCCTGACTGGCGGCGCCTATGGGAAGAAAACAAAATCAATCACAGCACCGCATACACGATCGCAAAAGAAGACCCGGACATCCAGCGCCGGCTGGCATATGAATACACTCCGCTGCAAATCGAAAGCTGGGCCCAATGGCAGGTCGAGAACGCCATCGAGTTTTTGCGCAATCCGCCACAGCCGAAAGAAAAACCCGCCGCCCCCATATCTGATTTTGACCCGACGGAGTACGCAGCGCAGCTTGCAAGAGAGACAGCGCTGCTCCGCGAGGCCATCCGGGACCATTTTCGCAAAGAGCTTTGCAGCGAAGTCAAACGAAATGTATGCAATTCGAGGATGGCAGCTATTGACCAGCTCAAACGAGGCTTCCGCAACAGAGGCTTCAGCGGGCCGAGAATGTTCGGATATGACGGCAAGCAAAACGGCCTGGAGATTAAGACGCCGGACAACGAACGATTTCTGGCCCGGTGGGCGGACGTGTTTGACCAGCTCGCCCTGCTGGCGATTGAGGAATGGGAGAAACCGGCGCCGCCGCCGGAAAAGTGGGCGCCCGCGTGGATCTCCGTCGATGAGCGCTATCCGGACGAAGGCGAATATTGCCTCGTCTGCACCGCGTCCCGCGTCGTCCTCCCGGCGGTCTACTTCCGGGCCGCGTTCATGGACTTCACGGAAAAGAGCGTCGGCAACGTCCGCATCCAGCGCGTGGAGCACTGGATGCCGCTGCCGAAAGCGCCCGGGAAATTCAAGTACATGGGCCAGGAAACACTGGACAGTTTAACGAATCGAGGCTGAGACCGATGACCACCAACCGCCAATTCATTCTGAACTGCATCAACGGCATGAGCGACGCTTCGCTGCTGAAGCTCTGGGACACGGTTTTCGAGTACGGTGGCCGGAGGCCGCCGATCATCTCCGCCTGTGAGTGGTGCGAGGCGCGGCACGGCGGCGAGTGCCCGGAGGAGACCTTCACCTGCAACGTCGACGCCGCCGCCTGGATGCAGAGCGAGGCGGTGCTGCGGAAATGAGCAAGACCTACCTATGCGACCCGGAGCGCAACACCGCCTGCGCCAAGGCGCTGTGCTTCGAGACCGGCGGGCCCTGCGGCACCACCGACGACGTCCGCTGCGCCCTGCGGGACCTCACTGGCTGCCCGGTGGAGATCGTCGACGAAGACTTTGAGAAGGAGGCCGCAAAATGACAGAAAGCGCCACCATCGCCAGGCTGATCTACCGCGCCCATGTAAAACCTGGGCCGCCGTTGATCGACCTGGAATATGATACGTTTGCAAACGCCCTGGAGCTTTACGCCAAGACGCGGGTGCGGGAACTGATCGAGGCGGACAAGCTGGAGCTGGTGTCTGAATCGGACGCGGCGCCGTCCGCCGCCGAGGAAGCGCCGCCAGAGCCGGAGCCGGAACTGCCCACGTCAGAACCCGCCGACACACACACACAACCGGACCCCTTAAGGGCGAAGGCGCTGCGCCCGTCGCCTTCGCCGGCAAAGGATCGGGCGAGAAAAAAGCAATCTATGATCACCTGATCGCCTTCGTCACCGACCACGCACCCGGCGCCAGGAAAAAGATCGCCGACGCCAGCAACGGCGCGCTGACCATCGACGAGCTCTTTGAAATGTGCGCCGCGACGCCTTACCCGCTGGCAAAGTGGCGCGTCGCCGAGGCGGCGATGCAGTTCATTGAGCGGTATGAAAAGGAGTGATTACACTACCGCATGGCAAAAACCAGACGCATCAAGCGGATCACCGCCGGCCGTTTCGTCATTGTCGTGGCTTACGACCAAACGCTGGCGTCCGATTCGCCGCGGGCGCGGCAGGCAAAGCAGCGACATTCCAGCCTCGCCCGGCAATACCTCAACCACAAAAGCTCATGGAAAAACCTCCAGCTCACGCTGCTGTGCAACTTTTCGCCGGGCGATTACTGGGTCTGCCTCTCCTACGACGACCAGCATCTCCCGCCGAAACCGGAGGCGGCGCAGGCGGAGGCCGGGAAGTATGTGGGACGCCTGCGCAACCAGGCGAAAAAGACCGGGGCGGAGCTGAAGTACGTCTACAACACGGAGACGCTGAACAAGGACGGCACCCGCCGGCTGCACCATCACTTTGTGATCGGTGCGGCCGGCATCGCCCCGGAAACCATCGCCAGCTTATGGACGCTCGGCGATGTGGAAGTCAAGCGCCTGGGCGACGACCCCATGTACAGCGACGACATGATAGAGCTTGCACAGTACATGACAAAGGAGCGTTTCCCGGACGCGCCGGGACGGAAGCCCGGCAAGCGCGGCTTCGTCCCGTCGAGGAACCTGAAAAAACCGGAGGAGGAGAGCTTCCTTACGGAGGACACGATGACGGTCGCTGCGCCGCCCGGCGCGAAGATCATCGACCAGGACCACAAGGACAACGAATACGGGCGGTTTGATTATCTGCTGTATCTGCTGCCGGAGCCACCGGCACCTGAAAAACCGAAACCGAGACCACACCGGAAGAATGAATGATATATAAGTTTATATAAAATTCATTTTTCGCTCGGGGTTGTGTATATCTTATGACACAGGATGTGAGAAAATGCCGAATTTTCAGTTGACAGAGCCGCCGGCGGCGGTTAGAATAAAGGCAAAGAACGGGCGAGCGATCTGCCCGCAATGCGGAAGGCGAACCGAAACGGCCGTCGGGCCGGACACGGTGCTGATCAACTTCCCGCTTTATTGCAAATACTGCCGGCGAAATTTCACCGGATCATACGGAGTGCCAGAGCCTGAGTGCCAGTGCCATTGACCACGGAAGACGTGGACGATGGCGCTGGCTTTTTGTTTTGCCATGAATAACCCGCGATATGCAAACGGCAATCGCCGCAGAAAAAACCGGGCCCGGATCAAGGCCGCCGGAGGACCGTGCGGCATTTGCCGCGGGGCGCTCGGGCCCATCCACTACGACGAGCCCAGCGACGCGCAGCATCCGCTGAGCTTCGTGGTGGACGAGATCAGGCCAGTGTCCAGGTGGCGCGAGTTCGGCTATGACAGCCCGGAGGCTGCGGCAGAGGATTGGAATAATCTCCAGCCGGCGCACTGGATTTGTAACGCCCACAAGGGCGCCCGGACCGGGCAGGCTGCGCAGCAGATAGTTTCAAAGGCCGCTTGCCTCAGCGACGGCGCCTGGTGACCAGGCCCAGGGGGAGGACCCCTCCCGGCCCTCCCTGGCGACCCATCGCCGCCCAGCGCCGAAAAAAACCCCCGAGGAAAAACGGAAGGGCCCGAAAAGGCACGGGAAAAAGACCGGGCGCGGGCCGCGCACGGTCATCGCGCAGGGATCGCGCCTGCGCAGGAGGCCAGGGAGGCCCAGGAGGCCCAGAATGACCAGGGAGCAGAAATACATCGAGCAGATGCAGCGGCTCGGCATCTATGACGAAATCTTCGAGCCGGAGGTCCACACCCTCTGCATCATGGAGCGCGACCTGCAGCGTCTCACCAAGCGCTGGAAGGACGAGGGCTACCGGACCGTGGAGAAAAACGGCCGGGGCCCTGCCACCACCGACAAGACCTTCGACGCCATCATGACGCTGCGGCGCCAGGTCCTCGCCATGAAAGACGCCTTCGGGCTCACCCCGAAGGGTCTGGCCAGGCTGAAAGGCCGACCGACCGTCGATGCGCCGGACGAGGACGAAGACAAGGTGCCGGAGCTGACGATCCTGGACGAAGTGCGGAGTAAATACGCATGACGGGCAGTCAGACGCCGCGGATATCCGTGGAGCCGCCCAGGTCCCGGACGGACGGAGACGGGGCGGCGCAGCTCATGGCCGCCTACGGCGTCCCCCTGGACCCCTGGCAGCGGACCATTATCGACTGCTGGCTGGGCCGGGACGAGACCGGCGCCTATTCTGTCACCAGCGCCGGGCTGGCCGTGCCCCGACAGAACGGGAAAAACGTCTGCCTGGAGGCGATCGAGTTTTACGGCCTGCTGGTGAAGGGGGAGCAGATCCTCCACACCAGCCACCAGGTCGTCACCGCGAAGAAATCCTTCCGCCGACTGGAGGCCATGTTCACCGACCGGAGACACCCGGAAATCTATGCTTCGGTGAGAGATATCCGCTATACCAACGGCGAGGAGGCCATCTACCTCACCAACGGCGGCGGCATCGAGTATTCAACCAGATCACGCCAAAGGGCCCGCGGCTTCGACGGCGTGAGCAGAGTGATTTTTGATGAGGCCCAGGAGTTGACCGACGACCAGGTGGACGCCATTATGGCGACGCTGGCGGCCAGCGCCACCGGCACGCGGCAGCTGATCTATACCGGCACCCCGCCCTACCCCGGGGCACCGGGCACGGTGTTCCGCCGGCGGCGGGCCGCCTGTCTCGAAGATCCGGGTGCGCACGACGCCTGGCACGAGTGGAGCGTGGACGCCGGCAGCGTGGAGTCCATCAAGCTGGACGACACAACGATCTGGTACGCCACCAACCCGGCGCTGGGCATCCGGTTGTCGGAGGCCTTCACGGCGGAAGAACTGAGCACCCAGAGCCCGGACGGCTTTGCCAGGGAACGGCTCGGCTGGTGGAGTCCGATCCTGACTCAAGAGGCGGACTACGCCATCCAGGCGGAGGCGTGGGACGCCTGCCGCAGCGAGGCGCCGAAGCCGGAAGGCAAAACCGCATACGGCGTGAAGTTCAGCGCCGACGGCGCGGAGGTGTGCCTGTGCGGCGCGGTCATCCCACAAGACGGCCCGGCGCGGGTCTCCATGATCGAGCGCCGGCCCACGGGCCGGGGCATCGCCTGGCTTTCCGAATGGATCAACGAGAGGAGCAAGGCCGCCAGCTGCGTCGTAATCGACGGGCGCAACGGCGCCGACCTGCTTGTGGAGAACATCAAAGACACCTGGAGGGCCAAAGACGCGGTGATCCGGCCCAGCTCCAGGAACGTGATCGCAGCGGTCAGCGTGCTCACCGACGCCATCAACCAGCGCACGGTGACCTGGTACGCCGGACAGCCGGCGCTGCGGGACAGCGCCGTCACCAGCACAAAGCGGCCCATCGGCGGCGGCTGGGGCTTCGGCGGCCAAAACAGCATCCCCATCGAGGCCGCAGCGCTGGCCCTCTGGGGCGCAAAGACGAGCAAGCGGGACCCCACCCGCAAGATGCTGATCGGATAAGGAGGCTTTACTTTGAAACTCTCCCGACTGAATGAAAATATCGCGGCGTTTCGTTATGACTATGACGTGGACGACATCACCAGAGCGCGGATCGCGGCGCTGGCGCGGACCTTCAACGCCTGCGCGCCCGGAAACGCGCTGAAGCGCCGGTATTATGAGGGCCACATCCGGCTCAGCGAGGTCAACCTCGGCCTGGCGCTGCCTGATCGCATGGCAAACCTGGAGATCGGCTGCGCCTGGGGCGAAAAAGCTGTCGATGTGCTGGCCGCCCGGAGCATGTTCGACGGATTTGTGGGCCAAAACGGCGCCGAAGCCGCCACGATCACGGCCATCGCCGACGCCAACGGGCTGCTGGCCGAGTATGACAAGGCCACGCGCAACGAGCTGACCTACGGCTGCGCCTTCGCCACCCTCAGCCGGGACGAAAAACGGGGCTGCAAGATCGCATGGCACTCCCCAGAGACCGCCGCGGCGCTCTGGAACGACGAGATGGGACGCATCGACTGCGGGCTGGCCATTACCGCCGTGCGCCGGCACGCGGAATTTGCCTATCTAGAGCCCACGGAGATCACCTTTTACGACGACGCCGCCACCTGGGTGCTGCGGCGCGGCGAGCGGGACGCCTGGACCGCAACACGCACGGAGCACAACATCGGGCGGCCTCTGATGGTGCCGCTGGTATGGAACGCCACCTCCATCAAGCCCTTCGGCCGGTCCAGACTGAAGGAGCCCATCCGCAATCTCATCAAGGGCTATGTGCGGACCATCGCCAACGCCACCATCGGGCTTGAATTTTCAACGACGCCTCAGAAATATCTGCTTGGTATCACCGATGAACAGTACGAAGCGGTAATCAACAACAAATTCAAGCAGTATGTGGGGTCTATCATCGCGGCCACCACCAACCCGGAAAACGGCGAAAAGCCGACCTTCGGGCAGCTCCAGCAGGGCAACATCCAGCCGCATGTGGATATGGTCCGACTGCTGGCGACGCAGTTCTCCGCTGCCACGGGCCTCACCGTCACGGACGTGGGAATCGTGAACGACGCCAACCCCACCAGCTCCGACGCCATTCTGGCACAAAGCCAGACGCTGGTGCTCATGGCGGAGCAGCTGAACGCGGACAACGCCGGGGCCCTCACCGTGATCGCGCAGATCGCCCAGGCGCTGGCGCGCAACGTCAGTCTGGACGGACTGAGCGAGGAGGAACGCAGCGTTATCCCCCATTTCAAGAATCCGGCCATGCCGTCGGTCAGCGTGACCGCGGACGCGGCGGTGAAGATCGCCACGGCGCGGCCCAGCTTCGGCAGCACGGACGTCTTTCTGGAAATGCTGGGCTTCGACCAGGCGGACATCCGGCGCATCAAGGCACAGGAGGCCAGGTCGCAAGGCACAGAGTTTTTGAAGGAGCTTGGCTTGTGATCGTTGCCGTAGATTATGACGGGACACTGGAAACTCACGGAAAACTCAACCAACCGCTGATTGACGCGCTTCGAGACGTGCAGCGCAGCGGAAATACGGTCATTTTGTGGACGTGCAGAGAAGGCCAAAGCCTCCAGTCGGCGCTTAACGCCCTTATGCGCGTCGGGTTTCGACCGCAGTACGTGAACTGCAACACGCCAGAGGCCGTCCGCCGCATGGGGCGTGATTCCCGCAAAATTTACGCCGACGTCTACATTGACGACAAGGGAGTACCAGCGTGGACATCAGCAAAACATCCTGGAACCGATATCTGAGCGCCTTGCGCAAGGTCAATAACACTGCCACACAAACGATGCTCTATTACATCGAGCAGTTTGGTATGCCAGTTACCGCCACGGATTTAGAGGACTTTATCTGGGCAGCCTTTAATGTTTCCACAAAATACGGCACCGCTGCAGCGGAGCTCGCTGCTGAGATGTATGACGCGGTTGCCATCGCGTCGGGCGTGACAAAAGCCGCTGCGGAGCTGGCGCCCACTCCAACCATCAATGAAGTGGCAAAAGCTGTACAGGGGACGCTAAAAACAAAAAACCCCAACATTGTCGCCCAAAGCGTGGGGCGCCTGGTCAAAATGACCGGCGTGGACACCACGATGCAAAACGCACTGCGGGACGGTGCTGAATGGGCCTGGATACCACGGGGCGAGACCTGTGCTTTTTGCCTGACGCTGGCGAGCCGCGATTGGCAAAGAGCGTCAAAGGCCGCCATCAAAAACGGCCACGCCGAGCATATCCACGCTAACTGCGATTGCACCTACGCCGTGCGATTCGACAGCAGCACCAACGTAGAAGGCTACAGACCGAAAGAATATTTGGCTATGTACGAAAACGCGCCGCTGGACCTCTGGAACACGCCGGACGGGAAGCCGCCGGCGGGCCACGAGGGAGCGGAGGCGCCCACACCAAGAAACCGCATCAACGCCCTGCGGCGTCTGGGGTACAAAACCAACCCGGAAGGCGAGATCGACATTTCCTGAGATATCGACGGGCTCTTGCCCTTGATATATCCACGTCCGGCGGGACGGCATAAACACGAAAACACGGGCGACGGCCCTAAAACGGAGGTTTTGAACATGAGCGAGCAGAAAAACGACAACGGCACGGAATCCGGGAAGACCTTCACCCAGGCGGAGCTTGACGCCATTGTGGAAAAGCGCCTGGAGCGCGAGCGGGCGAAATATTCGGATTACGACTCCCTGAAGGACAAGGCGGCGAAGTTCGACCAGGCCGAGGAGGCCCGGAAAAGCGAGCTGCAAAAGGCGCAGGAATCAGCGGCGACGCTGACGGCCCAGCTCCAGGCGAAAGACAAGGAGCTGGCGACCATCAAGGCCCGCAGCAAGGTTTCCGCCGAAACCGGCGTGCCGGAGGCACTGCTCGCCGGCGAGACCGAGGAGGACTGCAAGAAGTACGCGGAGTCCCTCCTCAAATGGCGCGGCGACGCGCCGGCTGCCCCGAACCGGGGCGTGGATCATCTGCTGGGTGACAAGTCCGGCAAAGGCGGGACGGAGCTGGACGCGGCGTTTTCCGCGCTGCGCGACAGTCTGTTCGGCGAAAAATAATACTTTAGGAGGACATCAAAATGTCTAATGTTCTTTCCAAGGGGGGACTGTTCCCTCCCCAGATTACCAATGAGCTGATCAACAAGGTCCGCGGCAAGAGCTCTCTGGCCGCGCTGGCCGACAGCGAGCCCGTTCGCTTCAACGGGACGAGCATGTTCACCTTCTCCCTCGACAAGGAAGTCGACGTCGTGGCCGAGAACGGCGCCAAGAGCAACGGCGGCGCCACCATGGGCACCATCTCCATGACGCCCGTGAAGATCGAGTACGGCGCCCGCGTGAGCGACGAGTTCATGCGCGCTTCCGAGGAGATCCAGCTCCAGTACCTGCGCGCCTTCGCCGAAGGCTTCGCCAAGAAGGCGGCCCGCGGCCTCGACATCATGGCCTTCCACGGCTACAACCCCCGCACCGGCCTGGCCAGCGCCGTCATCGGCAGCAACCACGCCGACAGCAAGGTGCTCCAGACGGTCAACTTCAATTCTTCCGATCCGGAGGCGAACATCGAGGCGGCCATCGCCCTGATCGACGCCCAGGAGCACGAGGTCACCGGCATGGCCATGGCGCCCGCCATGCGCGCCGCCCTGGCCGCCATGAAGAAGGGCTCCTCCTCCAACGAGAGCCTGTTCCCGGAGCTGGCCTGGGGCAACAACCCCGGCACAATCCGCGGCCTCCGCGCCGATACCAATGCCACCGTGAGCTTCAACAGCAACGCGGACCGCGCCATCCTCGGCAACTTCCGCGATTTCTTCCGCTGGGGCTACGCGGCGGAGATCCCGCTGAAGGTCATCGAGTACGGCAACCCGGACAACGACGCCGACGCCGGCGACCTCCAGGGCCACAACCAGGTGTACCTGCGCGCCGAGGCGTATATCGGCTGGGCCATCCTCGTCCCGACCGCCTTTGCGAGGGTCATCGCAAACCCTAATGCGTCCCTGACGGTGGCGGCCGACGTGCCGGCAGGGACCGATCTCCTCGGCAAGTCGGTCACCGATCTTCAGAGCGACGTCTTCATCGGCCCGGAGCAGATCACCGGCAAGCTGAAGTACGTCACCGGCTACACCGGCTTCTCCGGCGACCCGGCGGAGCAGAGCGGCCACTATCTGGTCACCCACTCCACCGCCACCGACGGCGCCACCATCAAGGCGGAGCTGCTGGGCGGCACTTCCGGCGAGGTCACGCTGGATGAGGACGGCATCCTGATCACCCGCGTGACGAGCACCAGCCAGAAGCTGAAGATCACCGCCAGCAAGGACGGCATGGCGACCGCGGTGAAGATTTTCGACCTCACCGCCCTGGAGCTGGAGGAGGCGTAAGAAATGGTCACAAACGCGACGAAAAAGCCCAAGAAGGGCAGCAAGGAGCCCAAGCCCGCCGAGCCCAAGGAGCCCAAGCCCGCCGAGCCCAAGGAGCCCAAGCCCGCCGAGCCCAAGGAGCCCAAGCCTGCCGAGCCCGTGGCGGATGAGCTTACCCAGCCCATCGAGCCTTCTGAGTGAGGTGATCTCATGGCCGCATACGCAACCGTCGACGACGTGCAGGCCCGCATGACGCGGACCATGACCGAGGACGAGCGGCAGCTCTGCGAAACCATGCTGGAGGACGCCGCCGTCATCATCGACGTCTACAACATTGAGGCGCCGAGCGACGCAAAGCAGGTGGTCTCCTGTCGCATGGTGATCCGCGCCATGGGCGACGGCAGCGAAAGCGGCGTCCCCATGGGCGCGACGCAGGGCAGCATGAGCGCCCTCGGCTATTCCCAAAGCTGGAGCATCGGCAGCGGCGGCGGCGCCGGCGAGATGTACCTCGGCAAGCTGGAGCGCAAGCTCCTCGGCTGTGGCGAGCGCGTCGGCAGCTACAGCCCCGTGCAGGAGCTGGCGCCGCCGCCGCCTCCGCCGGAGGTGTGGCCATGAGAGGCGTCACCGTCACGCTTTACGAAAAGACCCAGACCGGCGCCGACCCTTTCGGCGCCCCGGTCTGGACCGAGACGCCGGCGACGGTGGAAAACGTCCTGATCGGCGAGCCGACCAGCGACGATATCATCACGGCCACCGATCTGTACGGCAAGCGCATCCGCTGGATGCTGGGCATCCCGAAGGGCGACACCCACGACTGGCGCGACGCCCGCATCGAGTGGACCGACGCCTACGGCACGACGCACAAGCTGCGCAGCTTCGGCTTTCCGATCACCGGCGTGGCCGCGCTCGTTCCCACGCCCTGGCACATGAAGGTGAGGTGCGAGGAGATTGAGTAAAAAGGTCGAAATCCGACTCAATCTCCCCGGCATCAACGCCGTCATGAAAAGCCCGGAGATACAGAAGGCAGTCCAGGCCGCCGGTGACGCCGTGGCCTCCGGCGCGTCCGGCATGGACGGCGAAGCCTACGCCGCCACGACGCACCTGGCCAACTGGATCGCCGTCACCAACGTCTTCCCCAACTCGAAGGAGGCCGCGCACAGCAACTTCCGGGACAACACGCTGCTGAAGGCGATGGGCGGCGCCGGGCTGCCCGGCTCGAAAGAGGCGGCAAGGAGGATCAAATGATCGAGCAGACCATCTACAACTTTCTGACCGTCCGCGCCCCCTTCCCGGTCTACATGGAGGTGCCGGAAGGCGGTGGAACGCCGCCCTTCGGCGTCATCGAAAAGACCGGCGGCGGCGTGATCGACGGCCACGTCTGGTCCGCCACGCTGGCCGTGCAAAGCTACGGCGCGACGCTGCTGGAGGCCGCGCAGACCAACGAGCTGGTCAAGGGCCTCATGGCGGAAGCGCTCGCGCTGCCGAGCGTGACCCGCTGCCGGCTCAACAGCGACTACAACTACACCGACACGACCAAGAAGCAGTACCGCTACCAGGCCGTGTTTGACATCATCCACTATTAGGAGGATTGACAAATGCCCACTTCCAACAACAACGCAGCCAACGTATCCGTCGGCAAGCCTGTCGTGACCGGCGCGGTGTTCAACGCCGTGGCGGGCACCTCGCTGCCCACGTCCACGTCGGCCACGCTGGCCGCGGCCTTCAAGGCGCTGGGCTACGTCTCCGACGACGGCGTGACCAACTCCAACACGCCGAGCTCCACGGAGATCAAGGCCTGGGGCGGCGACACTGTGGCCGTGCCGATGACCGAGAAGACCGACACCTTCCAGCTGAAGCTGATCGAGTGCACCAACCTGGACGTGCTGTCCGCCGTATTCGGCAGCGGCAACGTCTCCGGCACCCTGGCCGCCGGCGTGACGGTGAACGTCAACAGCGTCGACGTCCCGGCCAGCAGCTGGGTGATCGACATGATTCTCCGTGACAACACGGCGAAGCGCATCGTGATCCCCAGCGGCAAGATCAGCGAGATCGGCGATGTCGTCTACAAGGACGACGAGGTGATCGGCTACGACATCACCATCAACTGCCTGCCGGACAGCGACGGCAACACGCACTACGAGTATCTGAAGGCCGCGGCGGCCTCCGGCACGACCTGATCGGAGGGCTGACACATGCTGACCGGGACCACATCCAGCGGTTTCAACTGGCAGATCGCCGAGGATGCGCTGGACGACATGGAGCTCCTCGACGCGCTGACCGAGCTGGACAAAGGCCGCCTGGAAGCGGTCTCCGGCGTTTGCCTCCATCTGCTGGGCAAGGCGCAGCGCACGGCGCTGTACGACCACCGCCGCGACGAGACGGGCCGCGTGAGGATGAGCGCGGTCTCCGACGAGATCGCGGAGATCATCAAAAGCCTCGGCGACGGAAAAAAATCCTAGCCCTTGCGCACATGGCGGCGGTTGACGAGGACGCGCTGCGCTGCGACTTCGCGCAGGTGTATCACGTCCTCGATTACAGACGGCTGCCGCTTCGCACGGCGGCCGTCTTTGCGCAAGGGCTGCCGGAGGACAGCCGGATCATGCGCCGCCTGAGCGGGGCGCGCATCGGCGTGGACACGGCGCTGCTGGCCCGGATCGCGGACGCGGCGGCGCTGCTGGTATGGATGAACTCAAAAGACGGCCAGAGCGGCGCCAACCGCCCGCGCTCCGTCCTGGACATGCTGCTGGGCGCCGACGCGCAGGACAAACCCCGCGGCTTTGAAAGCCCGGCCGCCTTCGGCGCGGCCTGGGCATCCCTCACCGGAGGTGAAACCAACAATGTCAACTGAACTGGCGAAAGCCTACGTCCAGATCGTCCCGACCATGCAGGGCGTCAAGGGCAACCTGGAGAATATGCTGGGCGACGAAGCGGCCAGCGCCGGCACGTCCGGCGGACGCACGCTGGCGTCGAAGTTCGGCAGCGCCCTGGGCACCGTCGGCAAGCTGGCCGGCGCCGCCGTGGCTGCCGGTGCGGGCGCCGCTGCCGCCGTGGCGAAGCAGGCGATCGACAGCTACGCCGAGTATGAACAGCTCGCCGGCGGCATCGAGACGCTGTTCGGCGACAGCGCCGCCGCCGTGATGAAAAACGCCGACGCCGCCTACAAGAGCGCCGGAATGTCGGCCAACGAGTACATGGAGACCTCGATCTCCTCCGCCGCGGCGCTCATCAACTCGCTGGGCGGAGACCAGAAGGCCGCGGCGCAGCTCATGGACATGTCCATCACCGACATGGCGGACAACGTCAACAAGATGGGCACCACGATGGAGGCCGTACAGAACGCATACCGCGGCTTCTCCCGCGGCAACTTTACGATGCTGGACAACCTCGCCCTGGGCTTCGCCGGGACGAAAGAGGGCATGGAGGAGCTGCTGGCCAAGGCCACGGAGCTCTCCGGCGTGGAGTATGACATCGGCAGCTACGCCGACATCGTCAACGCCATCCACGTCGTGCAGACGGAGATGGGAATCACCGGCACCACGGCCGAGGAAGCGGCCAGCACCATCTCCGGCTCCCTCGCGTCCATGAAGGCCGCGTGGGCCAACCTGCTCACCGGCGTCGCCTCCGGCAACGCCGACATCGGCAGCCTCACCAGCAACCTCATGGCCAGCGTCAAAACCTTCGGCTCCAACCTTCTGCCCGTGGTCAAAACGGCGCTGAAGGGCCTGGCCGAGGTGGTCCGGGACCTCGCGCCCGAGATCGCCGCCGAGCTTCCCGGCCTGGTGGCGGACCTGGCGCCGGACCTGGTGGCCGCCGCGGTCTCTATCGCGGTCAGCCTCGGCACGGCCCTGGCGCAAAACGCGCCGGAGATCGTGGTCTCGCTGGTCCAGGCCATCACCGCCAACGCCCCGGCGCTCATCACCGGCGGCGTGCAGCTGGTGATCTCGCTGGTGACCGGCCTGCTGCAGGCCCTGCCCCAGCTGGCTGTCGAGGCGGGCAAACTGGTCTTGACCGTCGCCGGCGCGGTGGGCGAGGGTGTGCTCCAGATGCTCGCCGCCGGCGGCGACCTGGTCCGCGGCCTCTGGGCCGGCATCTCCGGCGCCGCGGGCTGGCTCTGGGACAAGATCACCGGCTGGCTGTCCTCCATCTGGGACGGCATCAAGGAGTTTTTCGGCGTGGCGTCGCCCTCGAAAGAGATGGCCTGGATGGGCGAAATGCTCGACACCGGCCTCGCCCAGGGCATCAGCAAATCCGCCGACGAAGCCGTCTCCGCCGCGACACGCATGAGCGCCGACGTGCTGGGCGCGATGCAGGGCGGCGACTACGCCTTCTCCGCCTCCGGCGCGGCCGAGCGGACCATCGTCGTCTCCGGCACGGTCCGGGTGGAGGGCGTGAACTCCGAAGGCGAGCTGGTGGCGATCTCCGAGCGGATCTATGACCGCTTCGTCGCCCGTTTGAGAGAGGAGGCACGCTATGCCTGACCTCGGCAAGTATCAGCTGCAGACCGCCGCCGGCGTCCGCCTGTGCGAGATCGTCAGCGAATCCGAGCGCCTGGAGCGCACGAAGGTGGCCAGCCGGCTGTATAACGGCAGCTACCTGGTGCAGACGGTGGGCACGCCCACCCGCGTTCTGGACCTGCGCATCCGCGCCTGGTCCCGCGCCGAGCAGGCCGCCGTGAACGACGCCGAAGCGGCAAACGCCGCCATCGTCGCAAAGCTGGACGAAGACCTGGTCCAGGGCTTCCTTCTGGAGGCGCCCGGCTGGGACATCGTCGCCGACTGCGGCATCTTCGAGGCGTCCGTGAAGTTTGTGGTGATCGAATGAGAAACATCGACGCCCAGCTCCGGGCAAAATTCGAGAGCGCGATGCAGACGGCGGCGGCGGGCGCCGACCCCTGCGCCGTGGTGTGGATCTCCCGCCCGACGGTGCCGCTGACGGACGCGGAGTTTCTGGACCGCGAGACCGTGACCGAGGCGGCCGGCCTGACGGCCTGCTCCGTGGCCGTCCGTCGCCTACGGGCAGACCGTGAGGCCGACCGGGTATACCTGGCCTATATCGACGAAAACGGCGCACACGTGAAATTTTCGGCCACACAGCCCAAGCTGTCGGATTACGTCTGGCACGACGGCGGATTTTCCGCCGCTGCCGACGACGTGGCCGTGGCCTTTGACGGGACGATGCTGCAGAAGGCGGACGGCACCGCGCAGTTTGTCACCGAGGCCCGCCCGTGGGTCTTCTGGTGCTCCGGCGGCGTGCTGCGCGGCCGCATCCTCGGCCTGCTGGGCGAAACGGAGCTGGCCAGCTCCAACTGCACGGCGGTGACGGCGATCCGCGCCACCGGCGGCGCCCAGGACTTCGGGCTGGTGGTGTTCTTCCTGCTCTCCGGGCAGATCTATTACCGCCAGCTCATCGGCGGCGAGTGGTTCGACGCCGTGCCCGTGACCTTCGGGCCGGAGGGCGTCACCTGGACGGACATCGCGGCCTTCCGGACGTGGGATTATCGCACGGGCGTCCAGGGTCTCGGCAGCGACGGCAAGGTCTACGAGCTGTTCACGCAGTTTCAGGGCATCGCCCGCCACGGCGCGGAGCATCTGGAGCTGGCGGACGTCTCCGCCGCCGGGCAGCTGACCGCCATCGAGTATTACGACGCCGCCGAGCGCGAGCACCTGACCTTCTCCGTCGCCTCCGGCGCTCCCTACGGCGGGCTGTACCAGATCGGCGTCCCGCAGCTCGTCGCCGCGGAAAACGTCAACGCCTCCGGCGACTGGGGCCGCCGCGCCGTCTTCACCTTCGACCGCCACCTGGTGGCCGCCGAGGTGGCGGCGCAGCCCACGGCCTTCCGGATCATCGACGCGCTGGACCGCCCCTTCGTGGCCAATACGGCCACGCTGGAGGCCGACGGCCTCACGGTGCGCCTAGTGTTCCCCAACTTCAACGCCGCCTCCGGCGTCTGCAAGGCGGTCTATGTGCCCGGCACGGTCCACTCCATGGCGGGCGACGCGCTGGAGGCCGTCGAGCGCTCCTTCACGCCGCAGCACCTGGTCCCGCCCTCCGTGCCCGCGCCCGCCGTCACGTCCATCGAAAACGACGGCGACGACACCGTGATCGTCACCTTCGACCGGGCGCTGACCGGCGCCATCACCGGCGCGGCGTCGCATTTCTCCGCGGTGCTCTCCGTCTCGGAGTTTTCCCCCGGCGGAGCGCTCCATGCCGAGACCCGCACGCCCGTTTCCGTCGCCGCGTCCGATTCCGACACCGTTATTTTGACCTTCGCCGCCGGGAATCTCACGGACCTGACCAAAGCCTGGGGCGATATCACACTGACCTACGACGGCGCCGGCCCGCTGGCGGGCGAGGGCGGCCCGGTCTTCCCGTTTTCCGTGACCTTCACGCCCGCCGGCATCGCGCCGAAGTACGACCAGCGCGACGCCGAGCACATCGAGCTTTCCGTCGCCGCCGTCGGCGTGCTGACCCGCGTATATTACACCGCCGCCCAGGCGTCGCCGGAGCACATCGAGCTTTCCGTCTCCGCCTCCGGCGTGCTCACCCACGTCAACGACCTTTGAGGAGGACAAAACCATGATAAGAGGAACCAAGCGGCCCGTGCCGGAGGCTCTTGACCTTCGCGCCGCCATCCACAACCGTTTCGACGTGGAGGTCATTGACGCCGCCACAGGCGCCGTGAAGCAGCGGGCCCGCGCCTTCAACGTGATCTGCAACGCTTACTGGTCCCGCCTGTTCAACTGTAGCGCCGACGGCACGACTTGGAACCCGCAGACGATAACCACATATATTCTGTATGGCCGCGGCACCGGCACGCCCGCAGCCAGCGACACGGCCCTGTTTGACCGGATCGCCGGCGTGAGCATCGGCAATGCGAACCGCACGTTTTTCATGAACCGCGTGACTGGCGTCGCCAGCGTCCAACGCCTGCTCTCGCTGTCTCCCAGCACCGCCGTCGGCGAGACCATCACCGAGGTGGGCATGGGCTACGACTCGACGCATTGCACCACGCACGCCATGTTGGAGGACATGAACGGCAACCCCATCAGCATCGAGAAGACCGACACGGACATTATTAACATCTACGGAACGGTATATGTCCATTGGCCTGACGGCGGCTGGTACAACGGCGCCGTGAACTTCTGCGCCCCCGCGAGCAACACCACGTCAAATGTCACCTATTCCGACCTTATGTGGATTCTCACAGGGGCGGCGAGTTTTAGCACAGTCCGTCTTCTTGCGTCGAATCCCGGCAAGCACATAGTGGGAACCGGCACTGCCAATTCAAACACGCAGAACAACACCGTTGCTGTTGACGCGGCCAACAAAGCGATCACCTTCAGAGGGCGATGGGATGTCGGCCTCGCAAACGGCCCGATTCGCGCCTTCTTTCTGTATGTAGATTCAAGCGATACAATTCAGGCGTTTGTCGTCACTGCGGGCGCCTGGTTTACGCCGCCCGCTATTACCGGCGAAGCTGTCGGAACCGGCGACGGCAGCGCCACGGAGTTCGACACTGCCTTCCCCGCCGCGTCCGGCGGCACGGTCCTGGTCAACGGCGTGGCCGACGCTTCTGCTACGCTGCGCCCCGGCCCCGTGGACGGCAATCACATGGAGCAGTATTTCAACCCGCTGATCGCTGCGGGTGTATCCGCCTCCGGTGCGCCGCTGCGCCGAAGATACGGCCAAACCGCAAGCTACAACGAAGTGAGTCTGGACCCTGACAACAATTACCTCGCCGTCCTCTTCCAAAAGAGCACGGGCAACATCACGACATCTCCGGTAGAAAATCCCTTCTCCAGCCTCGGCCTCGCGTCCTTCGTTGTGACAAACGCGAATACCACTTCCGACGGAAACGACGTCGCTTACAAGATTGAAGCGTCGGACGACTGCGCCAACTGGGTGGATGTGGGCGAGACCGGCCAGATGAACCACGGCGCGACCGTGACGCTGTCTGTCCCCGCCAACTGCAAGACAAAGCGCTATTTCCGATTTGTGAGGACCACCCCGCAGCGGGGCAACGTGGTCGCCAAATTCCAGCTCACCGCCGTCGGCGACTTCACCGACCCGGCCCACAACATCGTTTTCTCCACGCCGCCCGCAGCCGGCGCGGTCATCACCGTAAACTACACCCCGGACTGCATAGCAAAAGACGAAGACCACGTTTTTGACTACGAGCTGACGCTTACTGTCGGCGAGTATCAGGAGGTGTGACGCATGGCGGCGACCAGCACCCCGCTGGTGTGGGACTTTTACCGCGAGGTTTCGGGCGCCGAGGGCCTGGGCAGCTGCCTGGAGTATTTCACCGAGGACAGCCAGAGCCTCTATCTGGCGGACGGGCTGCGCACGCGCCTCGCCGTAGTGGACGCCGGCCACTGGGCCGACGCCGAGCCCGGCAGCGAGATTACGATCCTCGAAGACGCGCCGGATCTCTCCGCCTGGGACCACGCCCTCACGGGCCAGCTCTACGGCGTGGGCGTCTCCGGCACGGAGCTGATCGTCTACCGTTACCTCTACGCCCGCGAGCTCACGGACATTCTGAAGGACGGCTCCTGGCGCGCAAAGAACGACAGCCAGATCACCCAGGTCTCGCTGTCGCTGAAAAATCCCGGCGAGGACGTGGTGCTGGTGGACGGCACGATGTTCCAGCCCGGCGCCCGGCTCTCCGTGGCGCTGACGATGGGCGCCAGCCGGCCCTTCGCGGTGGGCGTCGCCTTCATGGACGAGTTGGACTTCGACGCGCAAAGCCCGACTTTCTCCCTGTCCGGGCGCAACACCATCGGCTACCGGCTGAACCAGCAGACCTTCGACGACGAGACCACCTTCACCGGCAACGGTCACGACGTGGTGGAGTGGATCTTCCAGCGGGCCGGCATCACGAATTACGCCATCGGCCCGTCCACGGCGTCCAACGACTGGGTGTTCGCCCCCTCCGACACCTTCACGAAGGGCCTGCAAACGGTCTTTGAGGTGTTCGTCGGCTGGGCGATGGTGGAGACGCCCGCCGGGAAGGTCGTCGTCGGATATCCGGCATGGATTCAGCAGTATCTCACCAACAGCGTCTACCAGTTCCACGCCGGCACCGACGTCATCAAGCGCAAGACCCGCAAGCAGGCCGACGCGGCCTATACCCACGTCTACGTCACCGGCAAGGACGCCAATGGCGACGATCTTACCCCGGCGTATCTGGAGGTGGAGACGTGGGATCACTGGGCCCTGGGCGCCAACAAGACCAAGCACGTCAAGGCCGCCGACGGCATGACCCAGGCCGAGCTGGACGCTTACGCCGCCCAGCTGGCCGCCGACCTGGCGAAGATCGGCATCGGCGAGACCTTCACCGGCCCGCCCCGGCCGTGGCTGCTGGTGGGCGATATCGCCTCCATCACCGCCGACGGCGTGGAGAGCACCGACCTCGGCCTGATCACCAGCATCACCCACCGCTTCGGCGAGAGCGGCTTCTTCACGGACTTCGCCGTCGACTCCGGCGGCTCTGTCACGCAGACGCGCTCCGCCGACGCCGTGACCCGCACCGCCGCGGTCCGCGGCTACAACCGCCGCCAGGACCTCGCCGACCTCATCGGCGTCATCAGCGCCTTAACAAAGGAGGGATAAGTAAATGATAAGAGGAACCACCCCGACCTTCCGCCTCACGATCAACGGCGACGTGGATCTCCACGAGGCCGACCGGATCTGGATCACCATCCGCCAGCCCAATGTGAACATTGAGCTCACCGAGAGCGACTACGAGCTGGCCACCGGGAAGATCATCAACTGCTGGCTGACCCAGGAGCAGTCCTTGAAGCTCGCCGAGAACGCCAAGGCGAAGCTCCAGGTCAACTGGACCTATCCCATCGACAGCGGCGGCCTCGTGAAGCGCTGCGCCACCCGCGTCAAGGAGATTCTGGTCGGCGAGCAGCTGATCGGGAGGGTGCTGCCGTGAGTGATCTTTTCAACTTCACGCTGGACGTCGACGAGTCTCCCCAGGTCGGCCTCGAAGCCGAGGAGCTGACCCGCGCCGACTTGGACCTGGACGAGAAGATCGAGGTGGAGATCATCTCCATCCCCGATCTGAACACCGGCAAGCCGGTCCGCTTCTGGTTCGGCACCCTGGCGGAGTACAACGCCCTGCCGGTGATCTACGACGACGTCTTCTACAACATCGAGGAGGCCAGCTGCTATGCAAATCATTAAGCGCTCCCCCGTCTACCCGCTGCGCACCGTCAAGGGCATGTGGGGCGGCAAAGTCTACTATGACCGCGCCCAGCGCAAGAAAAGCTGGATCATCCTCGATCTGGCCATCGACGAAAACCGCCGCAAGCCGGAATATCCCGGACCGAATAACGCTTAAAAACAGGAGGACAACATCATGGCTTCTTATTTTCAGCTAATTCTTGATACCACCGCGCCGACCGGTACCAGTATCTCGCTGCCGCAGCGCACCAGCTCCGTCAACATCACCGCCAGCCTGGCCGCCACCGGCGCCACCTACATGAAGCTCTGGGGCGACATCTGCGCCACCGCCGGCGGCGCGGCCATCGCCGAGTCCGACGCCAGCTGGGTCGCCTTCTCCGCCACCGCAGCGATCATCCTCACCGCCACCGACGGCACCAAGACCGTCTACGCCAAGTTCAAGGACGACGTCGGCAACGAGAGCGCTTCCGTCAACGCCTCCACCATCCTGGACAGCGCCGTGCCCATCGTCACCATCGTCGGCCCGGACGTGTCCACGATCTCCAAGGTGGCCGGCTACAACGTGTCCGCCTTCAGCTTCTCCGCCAACGAGACCTTCGTCGAGTGGACGGTGCGCGTCGTGCCCTCCGCCGACAGCCTCCACACCGCCGGCACGGAGATCCCCACCACGGGCGGCTCCACCAACATGCACGGCACCACCGAGACCGCGGCATCCACGGCCGTCAACTGCACCATCTACGGCGCGGACCTGGAGACTGCCTCCTCCGGCGACGGCGCGAAGATCGTCAAGGTCTTCGTCAAGGACCTCACCGGCAACTGGAGCATCTGACATGCCCGCCCCGCAGTTGACCTTCTCGTACACCGGCACCGTCGTCTCGGCGGTGTCGGGGTACAACCACATCTCCGTCACGTTCAGCTCCGACATCGCGTACCAGGCCTTCGAGTGCCGCGCCACCAAGGCCGGCCAGACCTACGGCCGCGGCGTCGGGCGCCTGGTAGCCAGCTTCAGCTACACGCCGGCGGGAACGAGCCGCACCTTCGAGGTCTACGACACCGATCTCGTGAACGGCGAGGGCGAGTATCGCATCTCGCTCTACGCCCAGAGCGAGGACGGCGGCTGGAACGACAACTACGGCTTCATCCCGGCGAACAGCTCCGGCCTGATCACGGCGGACGGGAAAAAGTTCTTGTGCATGAGGTGATCATATGCCTGATGAATATAATTCCAGCTATACCGGGGCCCAGATCGACACCGCCGTCGGCAAGGCCCTAAATCCTGATACGACCCCCACCGCCGGCAGCTCCGCGCTGATGACTTCGGGTGGAACAAAGAGCGCTTTAACCTCCCTTGAGTCCGACCTCGCATCCATCCACGCGACAGGCACCACCAACGCCACGGGCGCGACCATTTCTATTCGTACATATTTTTATCTCAACGAAACGCTAGTGCGTGCGATTGCTGATATCGCAGACGGCGCGACGTTCACGGAGAATACGAATTACGAAGTTATTACGGCTGGTGCATTAAATTCAATAGTAGCCGCAAACCCGAGCTTGGCTGGAAATGAAACATTACTCTCCAGCCTGGATGTCAGAGGAAGAACTTTTTTGCTTCCAAGAATAAAAACTGTTCGACAATCAATATATCGCGGACAAACACTGCAAGTTAGATTTGCTACAAATGAAAGATGGACAGGCATCATTTCCGTGGTAGGAAGAGGGCTAAATTCACAGGCGTGGTATTTGGCGGATGGGTATGAGTATGGTGGGGCTCCTCA
>Ga0310786_10001740_pt1 | contig 34871 bp, 29 predicted proteins | sample AusTroGonzalo_MG_FD_203881 | JGI IMG/M metagenome (GOLD analysis project Ga0310786, IMG submission 203881) | Bovine rumen microbial communities from tropical cattle in Woodstock, Queensland, Australia - Gonzalo_03 (v2) (version 2) | ecosystem: Host-associated > Mammals > Digestive system >... | reverse complement strand
TCGACTATGTTTCGCCGCGAATGGTGGTTGCCGGGCTTGCGAAGAAATATGCGACGGTGATCGATCCTCAGAAACTTCCGGCTCTTAATGCAGAGACTCTGAGGCGCGGAGGGGAGTTGCTGGGGCGCGCGAGAAAGATGCCGTTCGGCGCGGCTTGTGGCTTGCTGGCGACACGGTGGAGAAAGGATGGCGAGACGGCGTATTTCGTCGTAAACACAGGAGACGTTGTGCGTGTTGTTGCGGCTCATGGCGCGTCATTCGGCGTTATGGATCCTCTAACTGGGGAAATCGAGACGTCGCGGCGCGAGGCGGTCGCGATCGCGCCAGGGCACTCGCTGTTTCTCGTTGGCGATGGCTTTGCTGTTGGAGGGGATGGAGGCCATGTCAATGTTGGAAGCACCAGGGAGATTCCCGGTCCTTGGACAGTTTCGCCGATTTGCGGCGGTCCGGCGCTCCCTGCCGTGCGCACGTTCGCCGCGCTCACGGGATGGGAGACTTTCGACGAGTTCTTCTCGGGAACGATGCTTTACAGGACTTCGTTCGACGGAAAGGCCGCGTCAATCTCCCTCGGCGACGTGCGTGAGATCGCACGAGTGCGCCTGAACGGGCGCGATCTCGGCGTAAGATTCATGGTGCCGTACGAGTTTGCGATCCCGGGCGGAGTCTTGAAGGAGAAGGGGAACGTCCTTGAAGTGGAGGTCACCAACCTTGGCTCCAACCGCCTTCGCTGGAACGACATGAACAAGGTGGAGTGGAAGTACTTCACCGATATCAACATCGTCGGCGTGGACTACAAGAAGCTCGATGCCTCCAAGTGGTCCGTGCTGAAATCCGGGCTACTCGGCCCAGTGGAACTGCGATAATCTTGAAACGAAAGGAAAGGAAAAGAAAATGACACTGATGACAGCGGCGGTGATATTGGCGGCGGACATCTTTATGATGGGCGACTCGACCATGTGCGACTACAAGGCGGGGGCGTATCCGCAGGAAGGCTGGGGGCAACGGCTCAGGACGTTCGCCAAGGATGAGGTCAAGATACACAACAGGGCTGTCGGCGGCATAAGCTCCAAGACGTTCATCGACTCCGGCCGTTGGCAGAAGGTACTTGACGACATCAAGCCCGGCGACTACGCGATAATGGCATTCGGGCACAACGACGCGACAAAGTCCAAGCCCCAGCGCTACTGCAACAAGGAGGATTACGCGAAAAACATGGCGCTCTTCATTGACGGCATCCGCGAGAAGGGCGCGACGCCGATCCTGGTCACGCCTGTCGAGCGCCGTCGGTTCGACGAGAAGACGGGCGAGCATCTGGGAAAGACTCTAGCCGGCTATGCCGAAGCCGTGAAGTCGGTGGCCGTCGCGCGTGGCGTGCCTGTCGTCGATCTCAACGACGCGAGCTACAGAATGCACGGGAAAATGGGCGCGAAGGGGTCTGCGAAGTTACAGTGCAACAACAAGGGCAAGATCGACAACACGCACCACAACGTCTATGGCGCGTACGAGATGGCGCGCATCGTGGCGGCGGGCCTCGCGAAGATTCCGGTCGTCGGGGACGCGATACGCGAACCATACCGCACGTTCGATCCGGAAAAGCCCGACGCCGATCCGAAGATTCCGCCAAGCGGCAGGACGGACTACACCAAACCCGCAGGATCATGATCGCCGCCTCGACAGCTCTTCTCGCCGCCATGCTTGCGGCGTCCGGCGAGTTCCCGCAACCGGCGACGGCGTATGATTACGGCAAACTGCAGCCCGAGACGCTACGGCGCGGCGTAGTCGCGTTCAGGAGCGGAGAGCATGAGGCGGTCGTGACGTGGCGGTATAGGAGGCAGGATCCGACGAACCTCGCCTTCAACGTCTATCGCGACGGGACGCGCCTCAATGCCGAACCGCTCATCGGCGCGACTTTTCTGAAGGATGGGGGCTTCGACGCGGCGAAGGGCGCCACGTATTCCGTAAGGCCGGTGCTGCGCGGCGGGGAGACGCGCTTTCCCGCGCGCGGATGGACTGTGCCCGCGAACGCGCCGATCGGCTATATTCCGCTCAAAGTGGAGCCACCGCCCGCATGGAAAAACCCCGACGAGCCGGATAGTGCGCCTTTTCCGTACAAGGCAAATGACTGTTCCATCGGCGATCTTGACGGTGACGGGGAATTCGAGCTGATCATCAAGTGGGATGCGTGCGGCAGGGACAATTCGCACTTCGGGCGCACGGCGCCGGTGTTCTATGACGGATACGACATCTATGGCTGCCGCCGCCTGTGGCGACTCTCGCCGGGGAAGAATGTGCGGTCGGGTCCGCATTACGATAATTTCATCGTGTTCGATCTCGATGGTGACGGGATTTCCGAAATCGCAATGCGGACGTCCGACGGCGCGGTGGACGGACTCGGCAGGGCCCTTGGCGACCCCCAGGCCGACCACGTTGACAAGGACGGTCAGATACGCACCGCGCCGGAGTTTCTGACAATCTTCTCCGGGCGTGACGGACGTCTTCTCGCGAGCGTTCCGTATGATCCGCCGTACATTGACGGAACTCATTGGTCGCACAACAAACGCGACAACCACAACAGGGGATTCCGCTTTCTCGCGTGCGTTGCGTATCTTGACGGTGTCCACCCGTCGCTCGTCTTATGCCGGGGCTACTACGAACGCAGCGTGCTGACGGCATGGGACTGGGACGGGAAGCGTCTCGTGCGCCGCTGGCAGTTCGACAGTTGGAAGGAACCGTGGAAGTCGCAGGGTTATTCGGGGCAGGGAAACCACAACCTCCGCGTCGCCGATGTCGATTTCGACGGAAAGGACGAGATCATCTACGGACAGATGGCGGTCGACGACGACGGCAAGGGACTCTACACAACCGGACTCGGACACGGTGACGCGATCAATCTCGTGCAGCTGACTCCCACAACGCGGGGACTCCATGTGTGGTCGTGTCTCGAATCTGGCGAGAAGGGACTCTGCCTCCGCGAGGCGGGGTCGGGAAAGGTGCTGCTACGCGTTCCTTCCGGGCGCGACACGCCGCGCGCGGTGGCAGCGGACATTGATCCGAAGCTTCCGGGGACGGAGCTTTGGGGGCCGTGGCTGGAGGGCTTCTATTCGGCGGCCCTTGAGCGGCAGCCCAATCCGAGGCCGCGGCGTGGTCCGGGACAGTCCTTCCTCGTGTGGTGGCAGGGCGACATGGTGCGGAGCTGGCTTGCGGGGAATAGGATCGGCGGATATGATGCCGCGAAGGGCAAGAACTTTGTCGTTCGCGAATTGCAGGGCGGATTGTCCAACAATGGCTCGAAGGATACCCCTTGCTTCTCCGGCGATATCCTCGGCGATTGGCGCGAGGAGGTTATCTTGCGTACCGAGGATCCGCATGAACTTCGTCTCTACGTCAGCGACATCCCAACGAAATACCGGTTTCGTACATTTCTGCAAGATCCGCCGTACCGCATCTCCCTCGCCACGGAGAACGTCGGCTACAACCAGCCGCCGCAGCCCGGCTTCTACTTCGGCCCTGACCTTCTTGGCCACGGCATCTGGTTTCAGGGGACAAAACTCCCATAGTTGCGTCCCGTGATGTCTGGGGACTGTCCCCGCAGGGACAGTCCCTATTCCCTTGCCTACAGCTCAGATCCTTGCCGCAGGAGAATGCTTGCGCTACGACCTCGCCCATGAGGCGGTGACGTGCTGGCAGGTTAAGAACGCCATCTGCCACTTCGTATTCAATTGCCCTTGAGCATGTCCCTTGTGTCGTGTAGGTTTTCATGGCGTTGCCCCCTGGCGTCAGAAGTTGTTCTGCTCCAGCTGGAAGTATGCCTTGGGATGGTCACAGACAGGGCATTTCTCCGGGGCGCACTCGGACTCGATGATCGCGCCGCAGTTGCGGCACTGCCACTTGTCCTTGCCGACGCGCACCCACACTTCGCCGGTTTCGATGTTCTTGACGAGCTTGCGGTAGCGTTCCTCGTGGTGCGCCTCCACCTCGGCGACCTTGCGGAACTTGTCGGCGATGTCCTTGAAGCCTTCGGCCTCCGCCTCCTCCGCGAAGCGCTTGTACATGTCGGTCCATTCCTCGTGCTCTCCGGCGGCGGCCGCGAGAAGGTTCGCCTTCGTGTCGCCTATTCCGGCGAAGAGCTTGAACCACATCTTGGCGTGCTCCTTCTCGTTGAGCGCCGTCTCCTGGAAGATGGCCGCGATTTGCTCGTAGCCGTCCTTCTTCGCGCGGGAGGCGTAGTAGTCGTACTTGTTACGAGCCTGGGATTCGCCGGCGAACGCCGCCATCAGGTTCGCTTCCGTTTTTGAGCCTTTGAGTTTCATGGGACAGATCCTTTCTTGGTTGTTGAATGTACGTAATTATACCATAATCCTAGCAGCGGCAATCGCATTCTTGTCATTAAGTTCAAATCTTTTCATCTTTTACTCCTTGCCAAGACGTGGTCCCGGCCATCGGGAGCGTATACGCGGTGAATGAACACGTTTGGTTCCGTCTCGACGGATTCGACGCGGACCTCCTCTCCCGCGAGCGTCTCCGACTTGAAGACTATGTCGAGTTCGCGGCACGGCCCTGCGGCGTCCGGGCGTCCCTCCATCAGCCATTCGACGTAATGGACGTTGTTGACGTGTCCATTCAAGTCGATGTCGCCGCGCCGCGCGCGGAAGACGAGCGCGTCTGCGGACTCAACGCTGCATTCCCAGCGCAGCTTCGGGAAGGGCTCGTCGCCGAAAACAGGTTCCCTGACCGTGTTCGCCGCCGCAAACACGGCTTCTGGAATCGCGACGACCTTGCGGGATGAAAGGTCGATGAGCATCCATTCGCTTGTGGCGTGTCCAAGTTCCTCGCCGTCCGCGCCCGCCAAGATGAAGTCACGCCACGCGACAATCCTCCGTCCCCCGCGTGGGAACGTGAGTATCGAGACTGTCTCGCCCCACTTCGGGAATCGCAGCATCTTCACCTTGAGACGCGTAAGCACCCATGAGATATTCTCGCCGGCGGACTCGAAGTTCGACTTAGAGAACGACAGCGCCTCGGCATTCAGGCTCGCCGCCTCCTGCAGCCAGTTGCAGACGGAGGCCATCGTGGCTGCGCCGTCAGGGCCGCATTCGTATGTCCTGACCGACCAAGAGTACTCTCCAAATGTGTCGCTCATGGTATCTTATCCTTTCCTTTCGTTCTTGCAGTCATGTCGGTGTCCCATCGCCACGGGGCGTACGATATTGTAAGCCATCATCGCAGCCAGGAACACGGCGGACGACCAATGGACTGGCGAAAGCGCATGCCCTGTTGAAGCGGTCAACATCGAGGCGGCTGCCGCGTTCGGGATGAGATTGATCACTATTCCGCATAGGATCGCCCCGGCGAGGATCGTTACGAGGTACGCCACGGCTGCCTTGCGTCCGACAAGTGCGGAGACGGTCGTGAGCGACATCGCGTTCATCGCGGGGCCCACCATGAGGAACACGAACGCCGCTCCCGGCGAGACGCCTTTCGCGATAAGCGATGCGGCAATCGGGATCGACGCCGTGGAGCAGACGTACATGGGGAAGCCGACAAGCGCCATGACCGGCATCGCGATCCAGTCGTTGCCGTGGAACGCATCCGCAAAGAAGTTGTCCGGCACCAGCACTGTCACAATCGCGGAGATCGCAAGCCCGACGGCGAGCGGCTTCGCGACGGAGCCGAGAAGCCGCCTGTACGCCTGCCAGAATATCGCCTTGATTCCGCGCAATCCGGCAGGCGTATCCTCCGCCACAACCGTCTCCGCGTCTTCGCCGCCGACGGCGGACACCACAACGCCGCCGAGGATGCCGGTGAGCGCGGCGGCGACAGGCCGCGCAACGGCGAACACCGGACCCATCAGGGCGTATGTCGCGAGAATTGAGTCGATTCCGGTCTGCGGTGTCGAAACGAGAAGGGCAGCCGTCGGCCCCTTGCCCGCGCCGTGCTTGCGCAATCCGGCGGCAATCGGCAACACGCCGCACGAGCATACCGGGAGCGGCACTCCGATTGCTACGGCGCGAAGAATGCCGCCAAGCCCCGAACTCCCGCCCATCATGCGGTTGACCCAGCTTCGCGGAATCCACACGGCGATGATCCCCGCCATGAGGAATCCGAACACGAGCCACGGCGCCATCATGGCGAACACGTGTATGAACGCAATCAATATGTCTTTCATTTTGGTAGTTGGCTTGTCCGCCGTAGTCTTGGCGAAGTTGGATAGTTGGCTTGTCCGCCGTAGCCTTGGCGAAGGTGGATAGTTGGCTTGTCCGCCGTAGCCTTGGCGAAGGTGGATAGTTGGTAGTTGGTAGATGGCTTGCCTATGCCATCTTGGAGAAGCTTTCCAGCGCCTCGGCGAACGATTCAATCGTCTCGTCGGCGTTTCCTTTTTCTATGCCCTCGCGTACGCAATGGCGGAGATGTCCGTCGAGGACAATGAACGACAGGCGGTGGAGCGCCCCATTCGCCGCGTTAAGTTGCGTGAGGATGTCCTCGCAGGGGACATCCTCCGCAAGCATCTTCTGGACGCCTGTCAGCTGTCCGATGATCTTCTTCAGCCGCAGCTGGAGAGCCGTCACGTCTTCAATACATTTTCTCATTGTCTGCCTTTCCAGGTGGAACTGACCGCATATTATACCATACCCCCGTAAGGTATGCAAGTGGGAAATGCCGCGTGCAAGGCCATCGTCGTCGTGCGCAACGGCGGCGTCCGGTGCGTTTGTTTTCAAACTCTGGGTGGTGATAAATTCTGTGTGATAAATTCTGATGTACGGCGACAGTGCAAAATGGTATAATCGCGACATGCAAAACCTCGCCGTGCTTTCACGCTCGGCTTGTTGCAACAGATAATGGAAGAGATCTGATTCATATGAAATTAGTTGAATTTGTGCCGCCTGTTGAGCACCCTCTCTGGAAACTATGTCTCCAGATGGGCATCACGGATGTCATTGTGAAGGTCAATCCCGATCTTACGGGATTGCCTGATCCCTGGCGCTTCGAAACGCTCTCGTCCATCGTCTCGCGCCTCAAGTCGGCCGGGCTCACGGTTGTCGGTCTTGAGGGCGATCCGTTCGACATGTCGCCGATAAAGGAGTATGGGGAACGGGGAACGGGGAATGGGGAACGGGAAGAGGCGCTGGCGCATTACCGCGAGCTTCTCGAGTCGATGGGAAGGCTAGGCATAAAGCTGCTGTGCTACAACTTCATGGTAGGAACCGGATGGGCGCGCACCGGAGTGCGCGAGGTTCGCGGCGGCGCGAAGGCGACGTATTTTTCGCTCGATGAGACGAATGCGGCGCTGCGAAGCAGAGGCCAATCGGAATCAGACCTGATTCTCACCGCCGATCAGGTGTGGGCCAACTACGAATACTTCATCAAGTCCGTCATGCCCGTTGCCGAGCGTTTCGGCGTCAGGATGGGCCTCCATCCTGACGATCCCTGCCTTCCCTCGCTTGGGGGCTTCGCGCGGATATTCGGCAGCGTGGAGGCATACGACAGAGCGTATGCCATATATCCATCGCCATCTAATGCCGTCACGTTCTGCCAGGCGAATTTCAAATTGATGACCGGCCACAATGGACTTGATGCGCTTGCCAGGCATTTCGGCAAGCGTATCGCCTTCATACACGTTCGCGACGTGGAGGGTGACAAGACTGACTTCACCGAGCTTTTTCACGATCAGGGCACGACGGACCAGTTCGCGTTGATGCGCACATACCGCGAGCTGGGGCTTGACGTCCCCGTGCGCGGCGACCATGTTCCCGAGATGTATGGAGATCGCCTGTTGGATGAAAACTGCATTCCAGGATACTTTACGATGGGCCGTCTTTTCGCGAACGGCTACATCAAGGCTCTTTTGAAGGGGACGGGCAATGAATAAGGCCGGCTCTTCACTGCCGACCTTGTCTTGTGCGGCCGTTTCTGCTAAAATCACTCCGGGCAGCGGGCTTGTCGGCATTGAAGTGGATACAAGCCCGTGACAACATGAAAAAGGCAACGTGCATCATAGCGCTCGATCTTGACGGGACGCTTTTGGATTCGCAGAAGAATCTCTCTTCGGCGAACGCCGAGGCTTTGGCCCGCGCTGCGGAATGTGGAGCGGAGATCGTCCCCACCACCGGGCGTTTCTTCGGTGCCATGCCGCAGCCGGTGCGCGATCTGCCGTTCATCAGATATGCCATAACCGTAAACGGCGCACAGGTCTACGACCGCGTTGCCGATTCCGCCCTTGTCCGCGACGAGATTCCCCTTGATACGGCATTGTCGATAATGCGAATGCTCGATGGCTATGACGTTATATACGACTGCTATCAGGACAATTGGGGGCGCATGACGAAGTCGATGCAGGATCGCGCCGCCGACTACGCACCGGACGTCCATTACCTCAAGATGATTCGCGAATTGCGCAAGCCATATCCCGATTTGAAAGAGCACCTTGCCGCCGAAGGCCGCGACGTGCAGAAAATCATGCTCTTCGCCCGCGACCTTGACGTGCGCGCCGCCATAGCGTCAGAGCTCAAGGCTCGCTTCCCTGGGATCGTCGCATCGAGCTCAACTTTCAACAATCTTGAGATCAACTCGTCGGGCGCGCACAAAGGCGCGGCGCTGACGCGATTCGCCGCCGCCATCGGTCTTTCCGCCGCCGAATGCGTTGCGTTCGGCGATGGGCTCAACGACCTCAGCATGATTGAGACGGCAGGAGTCGGCGTCGCCATGGCGAATGCATGCCCGGAGGTCTTGGCCGCCGCCGATTTCACCACGCGCTCAAATGACGAGGATGGCGTGGCCGTATTCCTTGAGGATTTCATCAACAACGGCATGCGCCCTGTGCGCGCTTAACTAGCAATTGGAGAAACAAATGAAGAAAATGACATCAGACCAGATAAAAGTGGGCGTTGAACGCGCCCCGCATCGCAGTCTTCTTTTTGCCGCCGGAATGTCGCGTTCCGACATGAAGAAGCCTTTCATAGGCATTTGCAATTCCTACGAAAGTTTCGTGCCCGGCCATTGCCATCTCGACAGGGTCGGCGCGGTCGTCCGTCAGGCCGTGATCGACGCCGGAGGCGTGCCGATGGAGTTCAACACGATCGCCGTGTGCGACGGCATCGCCATGGCCCATCCCGGCATGAAATATTCTTTGCCGAGCCGCGAGCTCATTGCTGACAGCGTCGAGACGATTGCGCGCGCGCACTGCTTCGACGCGATGATCTGCATACCCAACTGCGACAAGATAGTACCCGGCATGCTCCTTGGCGCGTTGCGCGTTAACATCCCGACGATCTTCGCGTCTGGCGGTCCCATGGCTCCGGGCAAGCATCCGAAGACGGGAAAGGACACGGACCTCAATTCCGTCTTCGAGGCCGTCGGCGCGGAGAACGTAGGCAAGATCACCAAGAAGGAACTGGAGAAGGTCGAGGAGACCAGCTGCCCTGGATGCGGCTCGTGCAGCGGCATGTTCACGGCCAACTCGATGAACTGCCTGTACGAGGCCCTTGGGCTTGCGCTTCCCGGCAACGGAACGATCCTTGCCGTCGATCCGCGCCGCATCGACCTTTGGAAGGCGGCGGCGAAGCGCGCAGTTGAGATGGCCAAGAAAGGCGGACCGCTTCCGCGCGAACTCGTCACGCGCGATTCGCTCGACAATGCACTGACTCTCGACATGGCGATGGGCGGCAGCACGAACACGGTCCTGCACACGCTCGCCATTGCGCGCGAGGCCGGCGTTGACTACTCGCTCAAGCGCATGAACGAGATATCTGCGCGCACGCCGTACATCTGCAAGCTCGCGCCGTCAGGCCACTATCACGTCAGCGATCTGGACCGTGCAGGCGGCATAATGGCGATCCTCAAGAGAATCAAGTCGAAGAAGGGCGAAAGCCTTCTAGTCGATGCGCCGACGGTGAGCGGGAAGTCGCTCTTCCGCCAGATCGCCGCCGCGAAGATATCGGACGACGATGTGATCCGCACACTTGACAATCCATATTCCGCAGACGGAGGTCTTGCCGTCCTATGGGGCAATCTTGCCGAACGCGGCGCAGTTGTGAAGAAGGGCGGCGTGGCTCCGTCGATGATGAACTTCACCGGGCGCGCGATTTGCTTTGACTCTCAGGAGGAGGCGTGCGAGGGCATACTTGGTGGCAAAGTGAAACCGGGGCACGTTGTCGTCATACGCTACGAGGGCCCGAAGGGCGGCCCTGGAATGCAGGAGATGCTTGCGCCCACCAGCTACATCATCGGCGCAGGGCTTGGAGAGTCCGTGGCGCTCATCACGGACGGACGCTTCTCGGGCGCCACCCACGGCGCGTGCGTGGGGCATGTCTCGCCCGAAGCGGCGGAAGGCGGCCTTATCGGACTTCTCAAGAACGGTGACGAGATCACGATCGACATACCAGGCCGAAAGATCTCCGCGAAGCTAACCAAGGCTGAGATTGCGGCGCGCGCGAAGAAGGCCAAGAAATGGTCGCCCCGCATCAAGGGCGGATGGCTGGAGCGCTACGCGCGTTTCGTGGGGAACGCATCGACCGGCGCATCGCTCAAAACGCTTGTGCTGGCCGGAGTGCTCGCATTCGCAGGGGTCCTCCTCGGCGCGCCGTCATGCACGGGCAGCGCATGCAACGCATCGGCGCCGCATGACTTTCCGGACGCGCCAATCATCGCCGGGAAGAAGCTGCCGCCCACCGGTCCGTTTTTCACCGGAGATGTGGCGGCGGCAATCGACGAGGCGGAGAGTCGGCACAAGGCGGTGGTAATCTCTCTCGGGCGGCAGATGTGCCCGCGCTGCCTCAAGCTGTACAACTATCTCGAAACAAAGCAGCTCAAGCTCGACCCCGCAAAGTGCATCTACCTTAAGCTGCACGTCGACAACCTGGAGCATCGCGAGATCTTCATGTCGTACTTCGAGACGGCCGACAATCATCTGCCTTATCTTGGCGTGCATCGCGCCGACGATCCTCTCGGCAAGGCCGCGCGCTCGGGCGGCGGCGATCTGCCCTCGTATCGCGAATTTCTCAAAGACCTCCTGGCCGCACAATAAAAAGGACACACTGCTATGCGCAAAGCTGAAATCACGCGCACAACGCGCGAGACGCAAATCTCCCTTTCGCTGGATCTTGACGGATCGGGCGAAGGTTCTATCGACACCGGCGTTGGTTTCATGAACCACATGCTTGAACTTCTGAAAAAGCACGCCCTCATCGACCTTTCGGTGAAATGCAATGGGGACGTTGACGTCGATTACCACCACACTGTCGAAGACATTGGGCTCGTGCTTGGCCAGGCGCTCAACCAGGCGCTCGGCGAACGCAAGGGCATTGTGCGCTACGGTTTTGCGTCTATTCCCATGGACGAGGCGCTATGCGAGACGTCGCTAGACCTCGGCGGGCGTCCGTTCCTCGTTTTCCAGTGTCCGATGAAGCACATGATGGTGCGCGATTTCGAGGTGAAGCTTCTGGAGGAGTTCTTCAGGGCCGTGTCTGTGGAAGGGCGCGCAAACATCCATCTGCGCCAGATATACGGCGACGAGGCCCATCATGTGTGCGAAGGATTCTTCAAGTCGTTCGCCCGCGCGCTGCGCGCGGCCGTGGCCACCGATCCTCGCGAGAAGGGAGTGCCTTCTTCAAAGGGAGTCCTGTAGCCATGGACAAAGATCCTTCTCTGCCCGACAACGTGCGCTTCAACGAAGATCCCGCATTCGTGGAGCGCATCGCAAAGGCTCTCGAAATGCGCGGCGGATACTGTCCGTGCCGTATTCAGAAGATCCCGGAGAATATTTGTCCATGCAAGGAATTTCGCGGGCAAGTCGCCGACCAAGCCTATGAGGGCTACTGTCATTGCCGTCTCTACTACAAGAATTTGAAATGACGGGGATGCCCACGGAGGAGAGGGCTTCCGCCAGCACGCCGGCTGACGTGCCGGCAGATCGGAAAGACAAGGGCAAGCGCCTTTGGGTTCTCTTCTGGGAGATGTGCAAGATCGCCCTTTTCGTCGTTGGCGGCGGATACGCCATTTTGGCCGTCGCCGACCGTGTGTTTTCCGCCAAATTGAAGTGGACGCGCGAAGGCGAACTTGTAGAGGAGCTTCCTATCCTGCAGATGGTGCCGGGTCTGATCGCGGGCAACACTGCAATCTATGTCGGGCATAAGGTCGCGGGCAGGCTTGGCGCGGTCGTTGGTCTTGTGGCCGTAGCCTTGCCGGCTTTCGCGATATTCCTTGCGGTGACATGTTCTCTTGCCGCTTTGCCGCTGGGGAACGATCTCGTTACGGCGGCCTTCTTCGGTTCCCGGTGCGCGATCACGGGAATCATAATAGGGACTGTATGGAAGTCGTGGGGCAAAAACGTGAAAGGCGTCTATGGCGTTTTTGCCGCTGTCGCGACGGCGGTCGCCATTGCCGCATTCCATGTGAACACGGCTCTTGTCCTCTTGGTGGCGATGATGTTCGGGATTTCCGGGGCGTTAAGGGGGCGCGTCTTCTGTTCGATGGGTGCCATCCCGCTCGTGTTCCTCAAATACGGTCTTCTATGCTTCGGCGGCGGGTTCGTGCTTGTGCCGATGTACATCGAGGAGTTTGTTGGGCCTAACGCACCTCTTCTCCAGATCGCGCCCGAGGAATTCTCGAATGTGATTGCGCTCACCCAGATGACGCCGGGGCCGGTGAGCGTGAATGCGGCGACGTTCTTCGGCTACAAGATGGGAGGTGTCGCAGGTGCTGGACTGGCGACGGCATGTCTGCTGCTGCCCTCGTTGTTCCTTCTGGTGTGGGCGTTGGAATCCATCGAGAAGTGGAAGGCTAATCGGATAGTTCAAGGCATATTGACGGGCGTCGCTCCGGCGGCTGTGGGACTTCTCTTGGCTGCAGCGTGGGCGTTCATGGGCATGTCGGTCTGGAATGTCTCGCTTGATGGAGCGTTGTCGGTGAGCATCGAAGGGGCCGTACTGTCGGTCGCCGCCGCAGTTGTTTTCCTGAAGACCAGATTCCCGCCGGTCGCGTTGATATTCTCTTGCGCGGCGGCGGGAATGGCTGCGTGGCTTATAGGATGTTTATTTTCCTAGCCTGAGTCTCCGGGCGCTTCTTCACTGTCACCAGAAGAATGCCGTTTTCCAGCTTCGCCGTAAGCGCGGCGGGGTCGGCGAGTTCGGGAAGGTCAACGCTCATGGCGTAGTTCTCGCGCTCGAATTCCGAGACCACCTGTTTGAAGCCTGCGGGATTCTGATATTTGGCATTGGTCTTCAAGGTGAGGGTACGGCCGTCCATGTGGAGTTCCGCTTCCTCTTTGCCTATTCCGGGAAGTTGCACCTTGAGTTCAAAACCGTCGGGATTCTCAGTGATGGCGGCGGTGGGGACTCTGTAATCTGCTGTGTTCATTTTCTGACTCCTTTCATTAAGTTGATCGTTTTTCAGCCGGCGATCGCTATGCGGCGTGCGCCGGATTTCTCGGTCTTCGGCAGTTCGATGCGGAGTATGCCGTTTTCGAATTTGGCGTTCGCCTTGTCGGCATCCACGCGGAAGGGGAGTTCAAGGCGGCGCGACCAGGCGGGTGCGGGTTCCGATGTGTTGGCGCCGCCGGTCGATTCTTGAGCGGCGGGTTTGTCGGAGAGCACTACTGCCTGAGGTTCAAGCGTCAGTTCCACGTCCTTGGACGTCTTGCCGGGAAGTTCGACGTCGATGAGAATTGCGTCATCGTCGAGAAACACGTTCACGGGCGGGAAGCGTCCTGCCGCGCGTGCTCGCATATTTCTGAATGTCCGGCTGTTGGCATCCAGCAGATCGTCCAGAAAGCGCCATGGATTGATGTTCATCAGTGTGTTCATTTTGTTTTTCCTTTCTTTTGAAATCTTTTTGAAATCGACATTTGCCATTTGCAACTTCTGTGCCAAATCAAGGGTCTGACCCCATACCAATGACGGATGTGCCGATATGGCACATGTCGTGACCCTGTGTGCCAGATTGTGCCATTTTGCATTTTCCCATTTCCCCATTGACAACATGGGCGTATTTCGCTATCATATTCAGGTTTTTTCGATGGCCAAGTAGGGTCACCGATATTAAACTTTTGATTTTTGACAAAAAGGAGAACGGCCATGATGAATAATGAATTGTCGGCGATCGTGAACTTCATCGAGCGCGAGCGCGGTGTCGATCGCGAGATTGTACTTGTAGCAATCGAACAGGCGATTCAGCAGGCGGCTCGTCGTAATCCGGAGGTTACGAACGATCTCCGGGTTGCAATAGACCGCAAGACGCTTGCTCTCCATGTGTACGACACTGTAGTCGTCACCGACGATGATGTCGGTACTGGTTTCATCTCTGTGGCGCGTGCCCGTCGTATCAAGCCGGACGCAGCCGAGGGGGACACGATTGAAATTGAGATGCCGGCCTCGAAGCTTGGCCGCATCGCAGCGCAGACGTCGCGTCAGATGATAATGCAGAAAATCCGCGAGGCCGAGCGTTCCAATACTTTTGCCGAGTTTAAGGGGCGGATAGGCGAAATCGTTTCCGGCACCGTAAGTGCCGTGTCTCGTCGTGATCTTTACGTGATGGTGGGCAAGACGGAGATGTTCCTTCCTGGCAAGGAGCGCATTCCTACCGAGGAATTCAGCGTCGGAGACTCGATACGCGCGATTGTCAAGGATGTAAAGACAGACCAGACGGGGCCAGCAGTCACGCTTTCAAGGGCAAGTGCGGAGTTCCTTCGTACTCTTTTCCGCCTGGAGGTCTCCGAGATATCCGAGGGAGTCGTTGAAATCATGGGCGTGTCGCGCGATCCTGGATATCGCGCGAAGCTTGCCGTTCGAACGAATGACGACAAGGTTGATCCCGTTGGCGCATGCGTGGGCCTCAGGGGTGCGCGTGTGCGGAACATAGTGCGTGAGCTCAACGGCGAGAAGATAGACATCGTGAGATGGTCGGAAGATCCTAGGGTTTATGTCACCCAGGCTTTGGCTCCTGCCAAACTTGAATCGGTGGAACTTGATCCCGACGGAGGAAACTCCATACATGTTACGGTTGCGCCGGACCAGTATTCGCTTGCGATCGGCAAGCGCGGCCAGAATGTGCGCCTTACATCCAAGCTCACCGGCTGGAAAGTCGATGTCGTGAAGTCTATGGCGCTCGCTTCGTTTGAGGATCAGAAGGCGGAAGCCATTAAGACTCTTGCCGAGACATTCTCCATATCCACTGCGCAGGCAACGCAACTTGCCAATGCCGGATTCCTTACGGTTGATGGCATACTTGATTCGGACGAGGCGTCGTTTGTCCTGTCAACTGGACTTGATGAGGTTACGGCAAAGGGAATCTACGCCGCCGCAAAGGCAGTAGCCGAGCTGGTTGGCAGTGCAGACGGCGATGCGGATGCAGAGGAATCGCCGGTGGAAGAGGATGCAGAGGCCTGAACAACGACAGTGTTTTGCGGGTATAGTGTCAAACATCAGAATAGCAGGACAAGATCATGAGAGTATATGAATTCGCCGCTAAAATCGGCGCCACATATGCGGACGTGGTGAAGATGGCCGATGTGAATGACGTCGAGATTTATTCGCCGCTGTCCATACTCGAGCCAGAGGACGTAAGTGCGCTCAACACTGCTTTTCTGAAATCGGGACCTGAAGCCATAAAGGCTTCTGCCGCCGCTGTAGCCGAGAAGCGAAAAGCGAAGGCGACCAAGGCTGCGGCAGTTCGTGCCGAAAAGGACAAAGCGCAGTCGGCAGAGCTTGAGGACATGCGTCAGCGGGCCATCGCCGCCGCCGAAGGCAAGGCTAAAAAGGCGACACCCAAGCCTCTCGCCAAATCATCTCGCGAAAAGGCCGAGGAGATAAAGGTCGAACTTCCAGACCAGCCGAAGATCACGATTCAGGTTTCATCGCGCGAGGAGGATGATCGGGACGATGATGATGTCCCGTCTGCGGCGTCCGTGAAGTCGTCTGGAAGTCGCATAGTCGAAGACGATGATGACGAGGATGATGACGACCTCTCTTATCTCCATGGCAAGGATCGTGTTGTCCGTCCCACAGGCAAGGCGGCGTCGCTTTCGCAGAAAGGACAACCGCAGCCGCCGAAGTCTTCAGCGAAAAACGCGATAAAATCAGCGTCGGTCAAGGGCGACAAAGATAAGGACAAAGATAAGGAACGAGTCAGAGAAGGGGACAAGGCAAGGCCATCTCATCAGATGGTAAAACCTGCAGCGCCGGCAAAGCAGCCGTCAAAGCCTTCTGCCAAGCCGGGTTTTCAGCGTGTCGGCGGAACTCGCGCCGGATTCTCTTCCGTGTCGATGAGGACGGCATCCACAGTCATTCAAGCGACGCCCACGAAGCCGACAATCACCCTTTCCGTCTCGTCGCGCGAGATATCGGTTCGAGGTGCTGTCGTCGTCAAGGAACTTGCTGCAAAGCTTGGAGTGCGCCCGAATCGTCTTATCGCCGATCTTATGGGACTTAAAGTCCTTGCGACCATCAATCAGCGCGTGGAGCCGGACATCGCCGCCAAGGTGGCCCAGAAGTATGGTTATCGTGTCGTTGTGGAACATGCTCGCGATGCTGCGAACAAAAAGCCAGTTCTTAGGGCTATAGATGCAGATGACGACATTCCGCAGGACAAGCCGGAGCAGATGCAGCCTCGTCCGCCGGTTGTGACATTCCTTGGACATGTCGACCACGGCAAGACCACGCTGATGGACTATATTCGCCACGCGCACGTGGCGGCCGGCGAGGCCGGAGGCATAACACAGCAGATTTCGGCGTATCAGGTTGATGTGCAGGGCCGTCTCATAACGTTCCTTGACACTCCTGGCCATGCCGCGTTCTCCGCGATGCGCCAGCGTGGCGCACAGCTTACTGATATCGCCGTTCTCATCATCGCTGCCGACGATGGCATAATGCCTCAGACCGAGGAAGCCATCAGTTGTGCCCGTCAGGCCGGCGTGCAGATAATGGTGGCCATAACGAAGTGCGACAAGCCGACAGCGAATCCTGAGCGTGTGAAGCAGATGCTCCAGAAGAAAGGGCTTACGCCTGAAGACTGGGGCGGCGACATCGTATGCTGCGAGGTCTCGGGCACCACTGGAAAGGGTGTTGAGAACCTTCTTGAGATGATTCTTCTTCAGGCCGACATGCTTGAGCTCACGGCGAATCCGCGCCGCCGCGCGAACGGTTATGTAGTGGAGGCGGAACTTGAACAAGGGTTCGGCCCCACGGCAACGCTCCTCGTCACGGGAGGAACGCTCAAAGTCGGCGACGCCATACTCGTTGGCGAACATTTCGGCAAGGTGCGTTCTCTTATCGACGATCGCGGCCGCCGCGTGAAGGAGGCGGGGCCTTCCGCGCCCGTCAAATGCACTGGCCTTTCGGGCGTGCCCGAGGCTGGCGCCGAGTTCCGCGTCATGCTCGACGAGAAGCGCGCACGCACGCTGGCGGAAGAAGCTGCTCGCGAACGCAAGGAGCAGGAGCTATCCGCACCCAAGACATTGTCTTTCGACGATCTTCTCTCGCAGATGGGAACAGGTGACAAGCATGAACTCAGCGTAGTCGTGAAGTCGGACACGCAAGGTTCTCTTGAAGCTATCGTCGAGTCGTTGCGCGGCATAAAGAGCGAGAAGGTTTCGCTGAAGATCATCGGCACGGGAACTGGCAACGTGTCGCTTACGGACGTCAAGTCCGCGTCGGCAGGCAAGGCCATAATCGTCGGTTTTGACATAGGGACCGATTCTGGCGTTCAGCAGCAGGCCCGTCATGATGGAGTGCGCATAAATTCTTTCCGCATCATATACGAGTTGATGGATTTTGTGAAGAAGTGCATGCTTGACCTGCTTCCTCCCGAGTACAAGGAGGTCGTCAAGGGCCATGCCACGATCAAAGCCATCTACGACATCGGCAAGATCGGCAAGATCGCGGGGTCGCAGATGCTCGACGGAGCTCTACTCGCCTCTGGGCGCTATCGTATCTTGCGCGGTTCCGAAAAGGTGTGGGATGGCAAGCTCCAGACGCTTCGCCACTTCAAGGACGAAGTCAAGGAAGTCACCGGACAGCAAGAGTGCGGCGTCTGCTTCCAGAACTTCGAGAATTTCGCCGTGGGCGATACCATTGAGTGCTATGTGCTTGAGGAACTTCCCAAGTCGCTATAATTCAACTTTCCAGGCATGTCGGTCAATCGCATAGAACGTATCAATTCGCTTTTGAAGCGCGTGATAGGGGACTCCGTCTTCCGCGTGCTTATGGGCGATGAAGTTTCTGCATCGGCAATTACCGTCACAGGCGTTGCATGCGGCAAGGATCTTCGCAATGCGACGGTGAGGGTATCCGTGTTTGGCGAGCCTGCCGAGCAGAAGCGTGTCTTGGGCATATTGATTCACCACACGCACGACTTCGAACGCGTGATAAACGCTGAAGTGCGCATGAAATTCACGCCTCGATTGCGCTTTGAGCTTGATCATTCCCTTGAAAAGGGAGATCATGTTCTTGCGTTGCTTGATTCGCTGTCGATCCCCGCCGCCGAATCGACTGCTCCCAATTCGCAAGATGTTTCCTTGGATTCGGCGGCAGCCACCTGAAATGGCAAACCTCGCCTCCATAGCAATGCTTGCAGAGCTCGACGGGCTTCTTTTGGTTGATAAGCCTGTTGGTATTTCGGCTCATGATGTGATGAAGGCAGTGAAGACGCGCTTCAATCTTGTCAAAGTCGGGCATGGCGGCACTCTCGACGTCACGGCTTCCGGGCTTTTCGTCCTGCTGCTCGGCAATGCCACGCGCTTTTCGAATGTGTTGATGAACGGTGACAGGTCCTATCGCTTGACGATTCGTCTTGGTCGTGAAACCGACACCAATGATCGTGCCGGGCGCGTTATTGCCGAAAAGCCGTTCTCCGGGATTTCCAGGGAGGCGCTTGATTCATCCCTTGCTGAGTTTCGTGGTGACATATACCAGTCTCCTCCTGCGTTTTCAGCCGTGAAGATTCCTGGACACGAAGGTTATGAGATTGTCCAGACCCCCGAAGACGAGGTTCGTCGCGAGCGCATGGTTCATGTGTATCGTCTCGCGGTGACTGATTTTGCCTTGCCGATTGTCAAGCTTGATGTGTCGTGTACTAAAGGCGCCTCCATTCGTGCGATTGCGGGCGGTCTTGGTCATTCGCTTGGTTGCGGCGCCGTCATTGAAGATTGCCGTCGTGTGGCGGCGGGACGTCATCGCATTGAGGATGCGTTGCCGTTCATGGATGTTTTGAAGCTCGATGCAGTCGATTTCAAAGGGCGAGTGATCCCTACTGCCGAGGCGGGACTCCGATGAAACTGGCAGTCGGGTTCTTTGACGGCGTACACTTAGGCCATCGCCGGATACTTGCCGGGGCAGATGCCGCTCTCACGTTCAGCAACCATCCGTTGACAATTCTTGCCCCCGAGAAGGCACCGCCGCTTTTGATGCCTCTTCACGAGCGCCTCGCCGCCATCTCCGCCGCACTATCCCCCAAGGGTCTGACCCCATATGTTCCACCCCAAGGGTCTGACCCCATACATTGCCAAGGGTCTGACCCCAGAGTGAAGGCATTGGAGTTTACGGAGGCCATCAAGGGTCTGACCCCATTGGAATTCATTGACTTTCTGCATAAGGAATATCCAGATTTAGAGCAGATCAGATGTGGGGCTAATTGGAGGTTTGGTGCAAATGGATGCGGAAATGCTGATTTTGCGCGTCGGGCAGGGGTGCCTGTGGAGGAGGTGCCGTTTGTTATGCACGATGGAGAGGCGATATCATCAACGAGGATTAGAAAAGCCCTGTCGGAAGGTGATGTAGGGAATGCGGCGACAATGCTTGGAAGGGATTGGAGCCTTTCTGGCAAGGTTTTCTCTGGAAAGGGAGAAGGTCGAAAGATAGGTTTCCCGACATTGAATGTGCATCCATTTGAGAGGTCTGTCCCCTTGCGCAGGGGAGCGTATGTTGTGGATACGCAATGGGGGCGTGCCGTTGCGAATTGGGGTCTGTCCCCAACAATGGGGGCGGCGGCGTGGAAGGAGTGTGTCCTTGAAGTTCATATTCTCGACGGCAATGTATCGAATGTCGATTTATCTGAAATGACGGTGTTCTTCCGCCGCTTTTTGCGAGACGAAAAGGCTTTTGCGAGTCCTGTGGAACTTGCTCGCCAGATCGCATTGGATTGTAAAGAAGCGTCGTATTCCTGATTTCGGCAAATGTGACGAGCATTTCCAAGGTTGGCTCAAAACGTCAAGCCATCACAGATGCTGCGGACGACTCCTTGAATCGGCGGTTTGAATTTGGTATACTATCCCTCAACCGCACAATTTCATTCTAGACAAAAAAAGGAAAACAAATGAGAAAGAAAATCATAGCCGGTAACTGGAAAATGAACATTCTGCCGTCCGAGACGGCGGCACTCGTCAAGGCCATAGCAGAGGCCACGAAGGATTACGGAAACGTCGATGTCGTGTGCTGTACGCCCGCTATCGACATTCCTGCGGCCGTCGCCGCCTGCGCGGGCACTGCCGTTCAGCCTGGCGCCGAGAACGCCCACTGGGAACCTTCGGGAGCATACACGGGTGAGATTTCCACAGGCATGCTCGCCGATGCCGGCGTCAAGTACTGCATCATCGGCCATTCCGAGCGCCGCCAGTACTTCGCAGAGACGGACGAGACGGTGAACAAGCGCGCCACGGCCGTAATCAAAGCCGGTCTCACGGCCATCGTCTGTGTTGGCGAGACGCTCGCGGAGCGCGACGCCGGCAAGGTCGAGGAGGTAATCGTTCGCCAGATGAAGGAAGGTCTCAAGGGGCTTTCCGCAGTGGACGCCGAAAAGCTTGTCATCGCCTATGAGCCTGTTTGGGCCATCGGCACCGGTCGCACGGCCACGCCCGAACAGGCGCAGGAAGTTCATGCGCTCATTCGCAAGGTGCTCGGCGAGATGATCGGCATCGACGCCGCAGAGACCGTTCGCATTCAGTACGGCGGTTCAATGAAGCCGGCAAACGCCGCCGAGCTTCTTGCGCAGAAGGACATCGATGGCGGCCTCATCGGCGGCGCCGCACTCAAGGCCGATTCGTTCGCGGCTATCATCGCAGCCGCCGCAAAGTAAGGGAGGCGCATCATGCGCAAGATCGACTGGGCGAAGCTTGGTTTCGGCTTTTCGGACGTCAATTGCCATATCCGCTACACTTGGAAGAACGGCAAATGGGGGCGTCCGCAGTATGTGAAGGATCCCTTCATAACGATGCACATCGGCGCTTCCTGCCTGCACTACGGGCAGGAGTGCTTCGAGGGCATGAAGGCGTTCCGCCAAAAGGACGGAACCATCGCAATCTTTCGGCCTGACGAGAACGCGAAACGCATGTATCGCACTGCGGAACGTTGCGTGATGCCTCCCGTGCCGGTGGAGATGTTCATTGATGCAGCCGAAAAGCTCATCAGGAAGAACAAGGAGTTCGTGCCTCCTTATGGAACCGGCGGTTCGCTCTACATACGTCCGCTTCTCATCGGAACAGGTCCGCAGATCGGCGTTGCGCCGGCCAAGGAATATACGTTTCTGATGATGTGCATGCCTGTTGGCGCCTACTACAAGGGTGGACTCAAGCCCGTGCGCGCGGTGATCCTCGACAATTGGGATCGCGCAGCGCCGCACGGCATGGGCGACGTCAAGGTAGGCGGCAACTACGCGGCATCTCTATTCGCTCACGAGAAGGCGAAGCATGACGGGTGGCCTGTCGAGTTGTATCTTGACGCGAAGACGCACAAGTACGTCGAGGAGTTCTCGACCTCCAACTTTGCGGGCATCACGAAGTCCGGCACATACGTTACGCCGGATTCGTGCTCGGTTCTGCCGTCCGTCACGAATCTTTCGCTGCGCCAAGTGGCGAAGGATCTCGGGATGAAGGTGGAGCAGCGCAAGATTCCATACACGGAAATCAAGCGATTCAAGGAGGTCGCGGCGCTTGGCACTGCCGTTGTGATCACGCCGGTGTGGGAGATCACGCGCGGCAAGGAGGTCATCAAGATTTCCGAGCCTGACGAGGTCGGTCCAACGCTTCAGAAGCTCTACGACACGGTGCAGGGCATACAGTATGGACGCATTCCAGACGTTCATGGATGGTGCCATCGCGTGAAGTGAGGCTTGGGGGATTTCAGATCTAAGATTTCAGATTTCAGAGGCTGGGGGCAAACCTAGGTATTGTGTTTAGCGGATTATGGGCTTGTGAGTTGATTCTGAGATTTGGTTCTGAGATTTGAAATCTGAAATCTGAAATCTCATCGTCGGTGAGATAACACGTCGGATCTTCGCCCCATATGTCGCCGGTGACGGCTTCGCCGCGCGCGCGGAAGTTGCCGCCGCAAAGCCCAAGCCAACGGCATCCTCTGCAGCGGCCTTTCACAAATTCTTTCTTCCGGCGCATAAGCGCCAGAAGCGAATCGGGCGGCGGCTCGCCCCATATCTTCGAGAAAGGCTTGTCAAGCACGTTGCCCACCGGATGGTTGCGCCAGAACTGGTCAGGATATACAGTGCCGTCCCATGATATGCAGGCGATGCCTTGCCCGGACGAATTGCCACCGTTGAGGGTCAGGAGCTCACGCGCCTTCTCCGCATTGGGGTGGTTTTCGGCCTTCATCTTCAAATAGAGGGCTATGCCATCGCAATGGTTGTCAACCGTGAGAACCTCAACCGGGAAACCTGCTTCAAACGACTTGCGCGTCTCTTCCACAATCGTGTCCAGGGCGTCGCGAGCCTGTGCGTGCGTAAGATCCGTTTCGGCTATTTCCTTTCCGCGACCTGTGTAGACAAGGTGATAAAGGCATATGCGCGGAATGCGTTCGGAGCGCATGAGCGCGAAGATTTCAGGTATGGCGGCGACATTGTCGCGGGTCATCGTGACGCGCAGACCGACCTTGACGTCTCTATCCCTTAGGCGGCGGATTGCGGCGAGAGATTCGCGGTAGGCTCCTGCACGGCGGCGGAATGCGTCGTGCACGGCCTCCGTGCCGTCGATGGATATGCCCACATATGCCACGCCCAGATCGCGTATCCAGTCGGCGCAGTCGTCATCGATGAGCGTTCCATTCGTCGAGAATGTCACGCGCAGGCCTTTTGACTTTGCGTATGCGGCTAGTCGGCGAATATCTGGCCGGCAGAACGGTTCGCCGCCGGAGAACAGAAGCACCGGTGCCTGGAATTCCGCGAGATCGTCTATTACGGCGAGGGCTTGCTCTGTTGAAAGAACCTTCTGCTCGCCCGCGCACGCGGCGTAGCAGTGGCTGCATGCGAGATTGCAGAAGGGCGTGCAGTTCCAGACCACGATCGGCTTCTGGTGCGCACCTTTGCGGTAGCGTAGCTTGTCGCTTTCCTCGATCGTCCCGAAATAGAGCTTTGATATCCCGATCATTTGAAAGTCGTTGGGCCTTTGCCCGGTCCGAATGGGGAGAGGTCGCGCAGGCGACGGATGACGGGAGGGAGATTCTCCAGCACGTAGTCGATATCTGCCTCGGTGTTGTAGCGCGAGAGCGAGAAGCGCACAGATCCGTGCACGGCCGTGAAGGGGACGCCCATCGCGCGAATGACGTGCGACGGGTCGAGCGAACCTGATGCGCAGGCGCTTCCTGTCGATATGCAGATGCCGAGATCGGACAGATGGTAGGCGATGGATTCGCCCTCGATGTACTCGAAGGAAACGTTAAGCGTGTTTGGAAGGCGGTGTTCAAGGTCGCCGTTCACGCGCGTGTCGGGACAAGCCTCGAGTATGCCGGCCTGAAGGCGGTCTCGCATGGCCGCGAGCTGCTTGGCCTCGGCGTCCATCTGCGCCGCGGCGAGTTCGCATGCTTTTGCGAGGCCCACTATGTACGGCACATTCTCCGTGCCGGCGCGACGGCCGGACTCTTGATGCCCGCCAAGCATGAAGGGCTTGAATTTCGCGCCGTGGCGCACGAAGAGCGCGCCAATGCCTTTGGGGGCGTGGAATTTGTGCCCAGATATCGCGAGGAAATCGACGGGCGTCGATTTCATGTCGAGCGTGGCTTTGCCTGCTGCCTGGACTGCGTCGGTATGAACCACGGCACCGTACTCTTTGGCGATCTCAGCGATTTCGCGAATGGGGAATATGGTGCCCGTCTCGTTGTTCGCCCACATGGCGGAGACGATCGCATGCCTGCATCCTTTGAGCTCGGCGCGAAGGCGTTCCATGTCAAGCCTGCCCATGCCATCTACGGGAAGTTCGATCTCTTCATGTCCTTGAGCCTTCAGGCGGCGGCAAGGCTGGAGGACGGCAGGATGTTCCACTGCGGTGGTGATGACTTTGAGGTCTTTCCCAAACCAGTCGGCCGTCCCGCGGATGGCAGTGTTGTCCGACTCCGTTGCGCATGAAGTGAAAAGAACCTCGTCCGGTTCGCAGTTCAGGAATGCCGCGACCTGTTCGCGTGCACGTGCGACGTGTTTGGCGACCTGTCCGCCGAAAGCATGCATCGATGACGGGTTCCCGTAAAATTCTCCGAAAAACGGCATCATCGCCTCGCGCACCTCAGGGGCGACGGCTGTCGTGGCGTTGTTGTCTAGATAGACGTTTCTCATGTTTGTTCTCCTTGTGGGCTGATATTATATCAAAAATGCCGTCCCGCATGAGCGGCGTTTTTGATATAATATGAATCCATGCACATTTTAGCAGAACAGCTCAATAAGACTCTTGGCCCTGTGGCGGACATGTTTTCCCCCGCAGGGCGGCGTCTATACTTCCCTTATGGCGGAATTCTCGGCCAGGGCGCCGAGGCCCGTTCTTGTTCCGTGAACGCGACAATAGGCATGGCGTTCGAAGAGGATGGTTCGCCGCTTGTGATGAAATGCTTTGCCGACCAGGTGAACCTTGACCGCAAGGCGTTTCTCTATGCCGGCTCCTTTGGACTGCCCAAGCTGCGCGAACTCTGGAAGACGCTTCAGGTCAAGAAGAATCCCTCGCTCAAGGGAGTGAAGTATTCAACGCCAGTCGTGACCAATGCGCTCACGCATGGACTGAGAATCGCAGCGGAGCTCTTCGCGGGTCCTGGCGACCAAGTTGTCGTGCCCGACCTATATTGGGACAACTACTCTCTTCTCTTCGAAGAGGCGTGCGGCGCAAAGCTTGTTCCCTTCAACACTTTCAAAAGGGGAGCTTTCGATGCTGCGGCCATGAAGAGTGCGCTTCTTGCGCCTGGCGACAAGAAACTGCTCTTGCTGAACTTTCCAAACAATCCAACGGGATACACGGCCACATTGTCCGACGCCAAGAAGATTGTTGCCGCTGTGAAGGCCGCTGCCGCCGCCGGAAAGAGGATCGTCGTGATTCTGGACGATGCGTACTTTGGACTCGTCTACGAACCTGGAGTACACGGAGAGTCGCTTTTCGCCGAGTTCGCAGATCTCCACTGCAACGTGCTGGCCATAAAACTTGACGGCACGACGAAGGAGGACTACGTATGGGGCCTTCGGGTGGGATTCATATCATTTGCGTTCAAGGGCGCATCGGACGAACAGCTCAAGGCCTTGGAGGCGAAGGCTGCCGGAGATGTCAGAAGCGGCGTGTCGAACATAACATCCGTTGGGCAGCACATGGCGCTTGCTGCGCTTGCCGCCCAAGACTATTCTCGCCAGAAACGCGAGAAATACAATGTGCTCAAGAAACGCTATGCGACGATCCGCAGAATTCTGGCAAAGCATCCTGAATACGCCGATTCGTTCGATGTGATGCCGTTCAACTCAGGGTACTTCATGTGCGTCAAACCGAGGGGAGTCGCGGCAGAGGATGTCCGCAAGCGCCTGATCTCGGAATACAGCACGGGAACAATCGTTCTCTCCGGCCTCATCCGTCTTGCGTTTTCCACTGTTCCGTCTGCAAAACTGCCGGGGCTTTTCGCAAGCATCGACTCGGCTGTGGCAGACTTGAAAAACAAGCCTGGCGGATCTCGTTAAAATTGTGTCCGCGCGGACAAAATATGGTATAATCATCTGCGTCGCCGCCGTGGTGGCGCAACAAAACAAAATCGGACAACGAAAAAATGAAACTCGAAGAACTCAAGGGCAAAACCGTCGGCGTATGCGTGTCCGGCGGACTCGATTCCAAGACAATCTGCTGCGTCCTCCTGGACGCCGGCGTGAAGGTCAAGGCGTTCAGCGCGAATGTCGGCCAGCCGGACGAGAAGGACATCAACGACATCAAGAAGCGAATGGCTCCCACGGGCGTTGACACCACGATCGTGGACGTCACAAAGGACATGGCCGACATTTGCTTCGAAACGGTCAAGTGCCAGGCCATGTACGACGGCGGCTACTGGAACTCGACCGGCATTGCCCGCGCCGTGACGGTGAAGGCGCTTCTGCCGGCGATGAAAAAGGCCGGATGCGTTGCCCTCGTCCACGGAGCAACCGGCCGCGGCAACGATCAGATGCGTTTCGAGCGCTACACGAACGTCCTTGACCCGAAGTTCGGAGTGTATGCCCCATGGCGCGACGCCGAGCTTCTCAAGAAGTTCCCGGGCCGCACGCAGATGGTCGAATTCCTTGCCAAGCGCGGCATTGTGGCGTTTGTCGGAACGAAGAAGAAGTATTCGACTGACGCAAATCTTGCCGGCCTCTCGCATGAGGCGGAAGATCTTGAGAGCATGGAGACGTCGATGCGCATCGTGAAGCCCACGATGGGCGTGTGGCCCGACAAGGCCCCCAACAAGGTCGAGAAGATCACCCTCTCGTTCGTGAAGGGTCGCTGTGTTGCGGTGAATGGACAGAAGCTCTCCCCGTATGAGGTGATGAAGCTCGTGAACAAGATCGGCGGGCGGAACGGCATCGGCATGAAGCACGCCCTTGAGAACCGCATCATCGGCACGAAGAGCCGCGGTGTGTATGAGGCGCCCGGCATGGAAGTGCTTAGCTGGGGCCTCAAGTACATCTACGAGGGCGTGATGGATCGCCGCTCGACGCTCTTGTTCCAGCACCTCTCGAAGTTCGTGTCCGACCAGATATACGATGGTCGCTGGTTCGATCCGTCAACTCGCGCGGCGCGCGCCGCAATTCAGGTTTGGGCGGACAAGGCCACCGCAGACGTGACGCTGGGACTCTACAAGGGAAACATTTTCTTCGAGTCCCTGAAGGGTCTCAAGGCCACCATCTACAACGAGGCGGACTCGTCGATGGAAGCGTCAAACGGCCTCAATCCGCATAGCTCGCAGGGCTTCGCCGAGATTCAGTCCGTCGAGGCCAAGATGCTTGCCAAGGCCGGGCAGATAGTCGTGAAGTGACGCCGTTGCGCGCAGCGCAGGCTGTCCACGGTTGAAAGGAGATCGTCATGGAAATATTGAAGATTCTCACGCCGTTGGCGCTTGCGCTGTTCGCCTGGTTGTCCGCCTTCGCGGTGGATCCGTACATAGCCTACATTTACCCGGCCGGCCTTCAGGCTGGCACGACGAATCGTTTCGTCGTCGGCGGACAGGGGTTGTGGGGAAAACTCTCCGGCACGGTGTCGGGCAAGGGAGTGGATGTGCTGTCCATTGAGATTGTTCCTGGATTTGCGCCGCCCGGGACAACTGGCCAGCGTCAACATCTCAAGAAATGGCTTGACGCGATCGCAAAGGGTGATAGGGCCGAGCCGCCGCTTCCAAACGATCCGCACATAACAGAATGGCGTGAATCAAGTTGGTGGCGAAAACTCGGCGAGCTTGACGAACTGCAGCTGTCGCTGGTGGAACGCGATCTTTTCATCCAGAAGAATGCGCTCCAGATGTCGCCTTCGCTCAGGCAGATGGCGCTTGTGACCGTAGCCGCCGCCCCCGACGCCGAACCGAACATGCGGGAGCTGGTGATATACGGACCATCTTCCGCAAGCGCGCCGCATCCGATAGTGGTGACTGCAGCTCCGCATGTGGCTGAGCCGTTGTATGTTCCGCCGCATAGACGGAAGGGGAAGCCGTTGCCAATGCGTGTAAAGCTCGCCCCGTCTTTCATCCTTGACGGACAGATCATGCCTGGCGAGACCGATCGCTTCGCGTTCACGTTCGAGAAGGGACAGCGCCTTTGCTTCACCTTGGTCGCACGGGAGCTATTGCCTTACATAGGCGATGCGGTGCCGGGTTTTTTCAACGCCGTCCTTCGCCTCGTCGGGCCAGACGGCGATGAAGTCGCGTTTGCGGACGACAATTCCTTCCGCCCCGATCCGGTCATGCACGTGGAGATACCTCGTTCCGGCGACTATGTCCTTGAGGTACGCGACAACCTTTTCCGGGGGCGCGAGGATTTCGTGTACATGGTGACATGCGAAAACGAGAACGGAAAGATCTGCGGCAAACCATCTCGCTGCGATGCGCTGGAATCAGGTCAAACACGCAATGAAATTCTGTCGATAGACGGCATGGTGAAGCCCGGCGAGAAGTGCGAATACGAACTTGAGATAAAGGAACCGTGCACTCGCGTGATCGAGGTCGAAGCGCGCGCGCTTGGCTCGTCGTTGGATCCCGTTGTGTCGCTTTACGCCCCAAAGGGCTGGTGGCCGTTTGCAAAGCCGGATTTGCTCGAGACTTGGGACGACAAGACCAACACTGTCTTCGTGGGCGCCATCGCCCAGGCCGAGTGCGACCCCGTCGGCTATTATGGTTTCAAGGAACCGGGCAGATACAAGATCGTTGTGTCAGACCGAGTAGGCGCCGGCGGCGATGACTATTTCTTTCATCTTTCCGTACGCGAGCCTTCGCCCGATTTCACAGTGTATTCAACGCGCTCATCGTTTCCTGTCCGAAACGGGTTGAGCACCAAGAGCAAATTCAAGATCATCAGGCGCGAGGGCTTTGAAGGAGACGTGAAGCTCGTCGATACGCCGGAACTACGGTTCGTCAACGGTGTCATACCCGCAGAATCAAATGAAGTTTCCATAGTCGCCGTGGGCAGATCCAAGAAGCCCATATGCAAAACCACTGAACTTTATGCAGAGGGCCTTAAGGACGGTTCGCCCATCTCCCGCAAGATAATCCCGGCAGACGAAGTGCAGCAAGCGTTCGCCTGGACGCATCTCATCAAGTCCGACGCATTCCATCTAGTGTATGCGTTGTGGCTGCCGCCTCCTCCACGAGAACCCAAGTGGCTGGACATCCCGGACAAACTTTATGCGGACATCCGCCGCGGCACAAATGCCGTTCCGGACGTTGCTGCCGCAGCTTCCGAAATCGAGATTTCCGAGGCCGTGTCAAGACGTCATCTGCGCAATCGCCGTCTTGTGCGCGCCGGCTCCGACACACTGCCTTCGCGTCAGCGGATGAATGAATTGCTTCTTGCCGGAGTCACTGAATTTGACGCTCCAGGCAATCTGCCTTTCGACGATCAATACGCTCGCCGCCTAATGGGAATCGTTCAGAACGCCGCACCTGATAACGATGTTCTCGTCTATTCTCCGACATCCTCGTTGGCCGTTGCGCATGCCGAGCAGAAACGTCTTCGGGATGAGGGATTTTGCGCTGATATGTTTTTTAGGGATCGCATGGATTCCCTGAACAATTCCATGCCGTATCGTGTAATGTTCGTTCCGAAAGCAATCACACTTGGCACCAACGAGATCGCGCGATTGGTTTCAAGAATGACCGAGCTTGGCTGGCAGCTTGTTTTTGAGGGCAATCCACCTGCTGGCATCGGTTATGATTTCGAGAAAAAGGGCAAATGCCGGATTGCAACGCTTCGAAAAGGCAAGGGCCGCATTCTTGCAGGGCCATTGCTAGAGACCCTTTCCCGGGCCTCTGCGCGACGTGAACCGTTCAAGAAGGAGACTAATCTGCGTTGTTCGCGATGGAAGGATGGACCTGAAACTGTTTATTTCATCGTGAACACAGGTGATTCAAACGTTGACGCCAAGTTTAAACCCCATGCCAAGACTGTTAGTGCAGCGATGCTTGATCCTACGACTGGTGATAATGAAATGTTGAAAGCCGTTCGAGGTGAAATACAACTGTCCGTAGCTAAAGGACATGCGATTTTCCTACGTACATACCCATATGTCAGATGAGGTGGAAAAACAGAAAAAAATTTGTCAGAAAATGTTGATATCTTCCCCATACACAATGTGGGCACGCGTGGGCGAGCCTTGATAACTAAACAGAAAGTGAGTATAACATGAACAAAACAACTAAAATGCTTATGACTGCTGTGGCATGCTGCGCTCTTGTCTGTGTGGCATCAGCTCGTCCCGGCCCAGGTGGCTTCCATCATGGCGGCGGGTTCCACCATGGTGGCGGTTTCCATCATGGCGGGCCGAGATTCCATGGCGGTTTCCATGGTGGACCTCGATACTATGGTCACCACCATCATTATGGACGTTATTGGGGGGTGGGATGTGGCCTTGGCCTCGCGGCAGGCGTTGTTGGACTTGCGCGCGACATCGTAGCGCCGCCGGTAGTCTATACGTCACCCGTCGTATATCCTTCAACTGTCACATACTCGACGCCGGTGTACAGCGCGCCTGTGGTGAGCACGCCCGCCGTGTATCCTGCGGCACCTGTAGTTTATCGCAGCTGGTGACATCATTCAGTCCCAGAATAGCGTATAAGTCGAACAATCGCGCAGTCCGCATTTGCGGTCGGCGCGATTGTTCTGCATAGATTCTGCGCATTAATTGTAAGCCATGTTTCGCATGTTTTACGTATCATGTAAGATTTGGGGTCTGTCCCCTTGGGTTTTCATCATTGGCACGGTCTGTGCTTTATATTTGTGATATGAAGCGCACAGACTTGAAGAAGATACTTGTTCTCGGCTCAGGGCCGATTGTCATTGGGCAGGGTTGTGAGTTCGATTATTCCGGATGTCAGGCCGTAAAAGCGCTTCGAAGAGAAGGTTACAGGATCGTCCTCGTCAACTCCAATCCAGCCACCGTCATGACTGACCCGGAAATGGCGGAGGCGACGTACATTGAGCCATTGACGGTGGATTCCGTATCGGCCGTCATCAAAAAGGAGCGTCCTGACGCTCTATTGCCTACGCTTGGCGGCCAGACCGCCCTTAACCTTGCGATGGAATTGAAGAAATCCGGCGTGTTGGAGGAATGCCGCGTCGAAATGATCGGCGCCGATGCCGATGCGATAGCGCGAGCTGAAGACCGCAACCTTTTCAAGACGGCCATGGCTGAACTTGGCCTGGACATGCCAAAGTCGGGAAGCGCGCATTCCCTTGCAGAGGCGAAAAAGGTCGCGGACGGCATCGGCACGTGGCCTCTAATCATTCGTCCCGGCTTCACTCTTGGCGGCACTGGAGGCGGCATCGCGCACGATGAAGAGGAATTCGCCGAAATCGTCACTCGGGGTCTTGATGCTTCGCTCAACAACGAAGTCCTCATTGAAGAGTCATTGATCGGCTGGAAAGAATTCGAGATGGAGGTGATGCGCGACAAGGCTGGAAATGCCGTGATCGTGTGCTCCATCGAGAATATGGACGCAATGGGAGTCCATACGGGCGACTCCATAACAGTCGCGCCGATCCAGACTCTTACCGACCGCGAATATCAGGAGATGCGCGATGATTCGATCCGTGTCTTGGAGGCCATTGGAATTCAGACCGGCGGCTCGAATGTTCAGTGGGCTGTGAATCCGCGGACAGGCCGTCGCGTGATCATCGAGATGAATCCCAGGGTGTCGCGTTCCTCTGCGCTTGCCTCGAAGGCAACTGGTTTCCCGATTGCCAAGATCGCCGCTCTGCTCGCCGTAGGATATACTCTCGATGAACTCAAAAACGACATAACAAGGGCAACGCCGACATGCTTTGAACCGGCGCTCGACTATGTGGTGGTGAAGGTGCCGCGGTTCACTTTCGAGAAATTCCCCGGCGCCGACAGGCGTCTTGGCACGCAGATGAAGTCCGTAGGCGAGGCGATGGCCATCGGCCGCACATTCAAACAGGCGTACTTGAAGGCCGTGCGTTCTCTTGAGGCTCCGCTCGCCGGACACGATGTTTCGTCTTTCGACCCTTGGTTCAGGACGCAACTTGAAGAGATCGAAGCCTTTAGAGATTATCTTGGCGAGGAAAGGCCGTTGCCTCCAGATGTACTCCGCCAGGCAAAGGCGTTTGGATTCAGCGACAAACAGATCGCGGATGCGATTGGCGAAGATGAGATCACGGTGCGGACGAGGCGCATTGAGCAGGGGATACATCCGGAGTTCGGCGAGGTCGATACTTGCGCCGGCGAGTTCGAGGCACAGACTCCGTATTACTACAGCTATTATTCGATGCACGGCAAGGGATGCGTGACCTCTGGCGAAAGTGGGGAGTCGGTCCGTCTCTCGTCGCAAGCCTCGGCTCCGAAGTCGGACTCAAAACGGAAAATCATGGTCCTGGGCGGCGGACCAAACCGCATCGGGCAGGGAATAGAATTCGACTGGTGTTGCTGCCATGCGGCTTTTGCGCTGCGAAAACTTGGCCATGAAGTCGTGATGGTCAACTCCAACCCCGAGACTGTGTCCACGGACTACGACACGTCGGATCGCCTTTACTTCGAGCCGCTCACGTTCGAAGATGTGATGGAAATCTACGAGCGCGAGAAGTGCGACGGCGCGATCGTCCAGTTCGGGGGACAGACCCCTCTCAATCTGGCGGAGCGCCTGGAGGCGGCAGGCGTCAAGATACTCGGCACATCTCCGCACGACATAGCTTTGGCCGAAGACCGAGACTTCTTCCGCGCGCTCGTCGAAGAGGTTGGGGTGAAGCAACCGCCTAGCGGAATTGCGCACACGGTTGACGATGCCGTTGAGATAGCCGCGAAGATCGGATATCCCGTTCTTGTGCGCCCGAGTTTCGTCCTTGGCGGACGCGGCATGGCGATCGTCTATCATGAGGATCGGTTGAAGGAATACGTCGATCAGGCCGTCAGCATCTCACAGGGCAAGCCGATTCTCATCGACAAATTTCTCACGCATGCCATCGAGCTTGACGTCGACTGCGTATCGGACGGCGCCGCCACGGTAATCGGAGCGATTCTTGAGCATATCGAGGCGGCAGGTTGCCATTCCGGAGATGCGGCTGCGGTGACGCCGCCAGTGTCTCTCTCCGACAAGACCATCGCGGAGGTGGAGCGCATCGCGCGCACCTTCGCGGATCGTCTTCACGTTGTGGGGTTGATGAACATACAGCTCGCCGTGAAGGGCGAAGATGTGTGGATGATCGAGGTGAATCCGCGCGCATCGCGCACGGTGCCATTCGTGTCGAAGGCCGTCGGCTGGTCGCTTGCCGGCGCCGCCGCGCGCGTGATGGCGGGAGAGAGATTGTCGGATGTTGCCCCCAGCCTATCCTCCCAGCCCCAATACTACTGCGCCAAAGAAGCCGTGTTCCCATTCGTGAAATTCCCGGGTGCAGACATAACTCTGACGCCAGAGATGAAATCCACCGGAGAGGTGATGGCATTCGGGGGCGATGCGGCAATGGCATATTACAAGAGCCAGATCGCGGCGGGGAGCCCATTGCCCTTGCCGGGCGCGGAAAAGTCATCGGCCAACATCATCCTCTCGGTTCGCGACGAGGACAAGGATGAAGTCGTGCCGCTCGCAAAGCAGCTTGACGAAATGGGATATGAGATATGGGCGACACGCGGCACTTCGACTGCGCTATGGAAGGCGGGGATCGAATCGAACGCCCTGTATCGCATCACTCTCGGAAGTCCCAATGCCGTTGATCTCATCAGGCTTGGAAAGGTGAAATGGATTGTCAACACTCGCGAAGACGATGAAAGCGCGCATTCGGACAGTCTTGCCATACGTTCGGCCGCGGTCATGGCCGGAGTGCCCGTAACCACGACCCTTGCCGGATTCGCAGAGGCGGTGAAGGGATTGCATGCCATATTGAACTCCAAGAGCTCCGTTCCTCTATCCCTCCAAGAATGGCACAAGTCGTAGATGGCGACGTTCAGATTCTAAAAGACAGGGCGACTGCTTTTTGCTATAATCTCACGCGAAGGGACAAGTAGAAAAGCAAAGGAACCCAATGAAGAAAATCCGTAAAGTAGATGTCGATCGCGGCGTCGCATTCGGCGACGGCAGCATCACTTTCATAGCAGGACCCTGCGTGATCGAAAGCCGCAGGATGGCTCTCGATCTGGCGGCGCGTCTCGTGGAGACCGCGAACGAGCTGTCGGTCAATTACGTGTTCAAGGCCAGTTTCGACAAGGCCAACCGCACAAGCGTGGATTCTTTCCGCGGTCCGGGGATAGACGAGGGATTGGACATCCTTGCCGAGATCCGCGAGACTTTCGAGGTACCGGTTTTGACGGACGTCCATGAACCATGGCAGTGCGCACGCGTCGCCCAGGCGTGCGACGTGCTGCAGATACCGGCGTTTCTCGCGCGCCAGACGGATCTCGTCGTGGCCGCAGGTGAGACAGGTGCCGTGGTGAATGTGAAGAAGGGGCAGTTCATGGCCCCCGAGGACATGGCGAACGTCATCAAGAAGATAGAGTCCACGGGCAACAAGCGCATCGTCTTGTGCGAACGCGGCGCGAGTTTCGGCTACCGCAATCTAGTTGCGGACATGCGCTCTCTTCCTATCATGCGCGAGCTGGGATATCCCGTTGTCTTTGACGCCACCCACTCCGTGCAGCGTCCCGGAGGGCTTGGAACAGGCTCCGGCGGAGACGGACGATTCGCGCCGTTGTTGGCGCGGGCGGCAGCCGCGGTGGGCGTTGACGGAATCTTCATGGAAACGCACATGAATCCGAAAAGGGCTCTTTCCGATGCAGCCAACGCAATAGCGCTAAGGGAAGTCAAACCTCTTTGGAAGAAGATTCTGGCCATTCATGAGATCGCCTCCAAGTAGCAGAGATTCCAAATCCCTGATTTGTCGAGGCGACTAGCCGACGGTTTTGCGTCGGCTTGATGGGGGTAGACGTGCCACGGGGGCGTCCGTCCCCGAAACTTTTTTCAACTTTTTTGTCT
>Ga0310786_10001739_pt1 | contig 34871 bp, 36 predicted proteins | sample AusTroGonzalo_MG_FD_203881 | JGI IMG/M metagenome (GOLD analysis project Ga0310786, IMG submission 203881) | Bovine rumen microbial communities from tropical cattle in Woodstock, Queensland, Australia - Gonzalo_03 (v2) (version 2) | ecosystem: Host-associated > Mammals > Digestive system >... | reverse complement strand
CTCTTCTCTTCAAGATCTTGCCTGCCCTGTGCAAAACCAAGCCGATAAGCCATTTTGATAAGCTGTTTGTCCATATTCACCTCGTTAGATGTGTTGCTATCAATCCCGATCGCGTTCGTTTCGTTTTTCATCGATCAACCTCCGTATTCTATCAATACCATACCGAGTTGCAAGCGCAAACGGCACGGCCTTCATACCCATTCTGCCAAGTCTGCCGAGCCGGGACATCCTGACGTCATGCTTCATGGTTTTTACCGCCTTGTCCCACCCGCCAGTCGAACCCGAAGACATAAACCAACGCCTCTTCGGCGGCTTGATGGCGTGATTTGGCTCCGAAACGGCTTTAAGGAGGTCTTCCGCCCTTGTCTTCGACGCAAGCCCGACCCTGGCCGTGTTTCCTTTGAGCATATGCTCGACATATTCGGCGTTGGGAGAGAAATGCCGCGCCATCCAATTTGGCTGCCCGGGTTTCAATCTGCCTTCAAGCAGCTCATCCGGGATCATGGAAATCAGTTTGCCGCGTATACCGGACTGGTTTGGGCGTATCGACGCAAACTCGGCCGACGTAGAGCCCGGGACCATAAACACATAGTCGGAATTGGCGTATGCCTTGGCAAGCTCCGACTGGGGCACGCCGCGAACGATCCTGAGCCCCTTCATGCGTTGTCTCAGCAATTTCTGCTTTTCGGTAAGGGGAGGAAGACCTTTTGCCTCTCGTTCGGAATCTGGTGTTATGGCATTTTCTATCTTGGACAGGAACCTGCGAAGCCTACGATTATGTGGAATCTCTGTAGGGCGCAAGCTGCCTTTTTCCTTCGCGGACACGTCGTCCAGTGTGTTGCCGACATACAAATCGAGATCGAAATTGTCACCGTGTTTCTTCCTCAAAGCGCCAAGAATATCGTCAAGAACACGATTTTTATTCAGGTTGTACCGCATCACGTCGTCGACTTTGGGCTCCCCGAGACCGAGAAATCCGCCAGCACCACCACCAAACGTGTACATTGCTTTCACGCGGCCCTTGCCGGTTGCCGTTGCAAGATTATCGGAAAACCGACTCTTGGAAAACACCGGAGACACGGCTATGTTGTCAACGTGCAAACTGTCTTTCAACCCAAACGTATCCGACGTCATCAGGCCCTTACGCTTAAAATACTTAAGCCCGGGCGTGACAATCCGGTCGTACAGCTTCGGATTTTCAACGCGCATCCAGTTCCTGCCGTCGATCCACGATTCGGGCTGCCGGAAATTGCCAGGACCAAAATCCGTATTCACGCGGTACAACTTGGTACCGCGCATGTTTCTTTCATTTTTGAACAAATCTTCCTGCGGATGATCACCAATCTGCACGATCATGTCGGACTTATTCAACTTTTCGGGTGTCAGTATGGACGGAAGATAGGACTTCGATTTGTCGAAAACGCGATCTGCACCGCCGGACAGCGCATCATTTGTTGCACGAAGAATGTGATCGTCGATTTTCACACCACCGGCCCGCAAAGCATCGGCCGTTGCATGGGCCTGTGCGGAAAATGAATCGAGACGAAGTGCGTCGCTTATGTCTTTCGTAAGCAATTGTTCGACATTCTTTGGCGGTTTGTTGCCGGAAAGAGCACCGTTGCCGGTTTCGATCAGCCTGGCAATCTGCTCCTTCAATGCCGGCTTTTTGGTTTTTATTTTACCCAGGTCGTCGATAAACTTCCTGAGTTCGCCCTTGTCTCCAGACCCGACAAGCTTGAAAAGCCTGTTGGACAGTGTCAACGCAGGCCCAAGACTGTCGCGGGCCGCGGCATTGTACGGTTTCACTCCACCGACCAGAGTGGCATGCACCGGTGCGAATGGATTGAAATCGCGGGCTGAAAAATTGCGCCCGTAAGAGGCCATGGAAGACGCGGAACGGCCACCGACAAGCAAAGCGAGAACGTCCTTGAACGTAAGATTGCGGGGGCTGGGCTTATTTTCCTTTTCGCGTGTCTTCAGATTGCCGGACGGAGAAAGAAAACCAGCGGATTTCTCCCCGCGCTCGCGCATCTTTTTGATTTTTTTGTAAAGAATAGACGCAACGGACACGGCGCCAAGGGCAGCGGCCGCACCACCTGCAACCCGCACCGGCCTGTGGGACAGATTCGTCAAAAACCGGCCGGCCGACAACGAAGCTCCATAAGTTCCGGGAGCATGCCGGAAATTCCGGCCGAGAATGGGATCAACGAAATGTTGTATCAACTTGCGGTTCTGCCGCATGTCGGAGATGTTTCTGAAAGCGACCGAATTTGGTTTTCCTTCAAGACGAAAACCGCGTCCGCCGGGAATCTCTTTCCACTTCATAACGTCGTTGGATTCACCGGTAAGGTAATCCATTATCCCCTTTACCGAAGTACCCTCAAGCGCTTTCATGCTGGAGCCGTTCGGAGCCTTTCCGGCGGCCAAAGCCTTGATAAGGGCCTCCCTGGACGTCAGCGACTTCGATTTTTCGAACAACGAAGAAAATACGGGACCCGTGCCGTTTGCATTGTATCCACGCAAAGCCTTTCTGAAAGCCCCCATGTTTGCGTAATCCTTCATGACGGGCTTTGCAGAGGCGGGGCCGATGATTTCCCGCATCTTCCACGAAAAATACTGTTCCGGCGTCTTGAAAACGCGCTTGGCGAGATTTTCCGGATTGGCATAATTGTTTCTGGCGTCCAAAATCGAATCGGCAAGTTCGCCAAGTCGCATGCCGAATCCGCCTTCCTGAACCATATGGTTGTATGCCTGCCTTGGGCCAAGCTCGAAGGACTTGTAATGGGCAACACCTTTCTGGAACTCAAGCAGGTCTTCCTTGTATTTCTTCAATGCCTTGCCATATGCGGCGACGTCGCCGTTGAAATCCTGCAACACAGGCTTCACAGGCTTGTCACCAATACGTAAAAAACCATTAGCCAAAGGCTCCACAAGCTTCGAAAACCGGTTTGGCCCAACTTTGATGCCAAACGGCCGCTCAAGGCTGTTCTTGATCTTCTCGGCAAGCGCTTTACCGACGTCATGTTTAATGCCCATGATGTCGTCGGCGGTGGAAACGTCACGGCCTACGAACAACGGGGTTCTGGCTGCATCCGAACCGGTTTGGGCATAATTGTAAGCGAAATTCGACCAATCGCCGACACGCCCATGCAAGCTGTCGCCGAACCTGCCTATCAAAGCATTGGCCTCCGGGGTCAGCTTGGGACTTGAACCAAGCCCGGCATTGCGAAATATGTCGAACAAAAACTTTGACAGACCTGCAGTGCCGGCACCGCCAGCCATCAAAGCCAAGCCAGGCGCCAATGATTCTGGCCCATGCTCAACAACCGGGGGTGCAACAGGTTTGCGAAACCGATCCAGCAAAGATTTGCGTTTTTTTGGCTTTGACTTTTTATCCTTCATGATAACCGCTTCATCAGAAGAATACATTCACGACAGATGATATGCAATAAATAATGAAACACCATCTTGAAATGGTTACGCGTTCATATCCTGCTGGGGATAAGGCGCAGACTGCATCGAATTACGCCGTCTGCCTAGCTGTGCAACGGTTTTAAGCGCCTGCCGGAAATTTTCTGCCGCCGGGAACGTCGAACGGTCGTAATCTGGATCATGCATATATTTCCATACATGTCTGTCCATCGCCCTTTGGAAATACTTGTTCGGAGCTTCGTCGCGTTCACTGCGCGCCCTGATAAGATCTTCTATTGGCATGTTGTCCACATGCTGCAAAAATTCCTCAGGTGTTGGCTCGCGGCCAAGCTGGTCCCACAGGTCGTTAAATACACGGAATTGATATTCACCGTGGGTGGTAGCCTGTTCATCTTGGGCAAGCTGCGGGAGCAGCTCCGGCCTTACGCCCAGGTAAGTTCCGGCAACGTCTTCACCGGCAAATCCATATCCGGCCTGCAACCTGCGGTTATCCAAATCCGATCTACCCGAACCTGGGTTGTCAAAATCGGCGTCCATGTTTTGATAGTGCTTCAATTCATGCACAATAGTCTCATCGTCTGGAGTGCCGACAAACCTGATTTTGGCTTTGTTGTCGCCGTAAGCCGGAAATGCCCAACCAGTTATGTTTCGCCCGCTACCGGTATGTGCGTTGTAAGCCTGGACGTCGGCAGGATCATCGCTAGTTTCGACATTGGTACGAATGTCTATGTCTTCCCAGAAATTGGGCTTGTACCGGCTCGCATTGTAATCCCGCCCTGGCACTCCGGAATTCTGCTTGATTACCGGGACAAGATTATTGAAATAAGCCTGAACACGCTCCGAGGGCTGGAATCTAGCCTGTTCCTGCTGTTGCTGGGTGGCAGGCTGTGCAGCAACCTGACGCTGAACCGGCTGTACAGCAGGTTGTCTGGCGGCTTGGTACGAAACAGGGCGCTGAGGCTGTTGAGGCTGAACAGGCTGTGCAGTAGGCTGTGCAGTAGGTTGTTTAGTCGCAGCAGGTTGTGCAACAGGTTGTCTGGCGGCCTGGTACGAAACAGGGCGCGGGGACTGTTGAGGCAGAACCTGTGCGGATTTTGTTGCCGGCTTTTTTGGTTTGTCTTTCGACTCACGGGTCTTTTCACCACGGTCTTTATCGTCCAAGCTCTTTAGTTTATGAGCCCAGCGCGGTGAAGAAACCCTGATGCTTGTGATCTGGAAAAAATAGCCCATTTATCATTCTCCACACTTTGATATGCCGAACAAACGCTTTACTTTTTCGGCGCCACGGAATTTGGTATTCTTCCTTTCCTGTCCGTCGGATTCATCGTCATCTTGTGATTTTCGGAAATACTTTTTCACACGTGTCATATTGCGGGCGGTACTGAGCAGCCGGCGCCCGGCGGATCCCGTAAAATCTTGGAGCCCGGCATGTTTATGCATGGCCAGCAGCTCGTCCAGTCTTTCCAAGTTCTTTTTGCCGAACAACTCGACGGACTTCTCGTCCGAAATTCTCTTCTGTTTTTCCGTCATCAATTTCCAATTTGATGCCGCTCTCTTCTGCTCAGCGAAGCTTGGTTCCCGATGTAAAAGCTCTATACCGGTCTCGGCACGCCACCTATGCACGGGATCGTTCAAAAGCCTGTTTGCCAGAACTCGACCATAGATTTTCTCTATCTGTTCAATATTGTATGGAGGATCGTACTTCATAATTATTCCGTTAAACCGAACACCCTTGTTTTATACACCGAAAATCAAAATCAAACAACTCCTTATATTCAAGTTCCTTGACACCAAGATAGTTGTTCGCCGATTTCTCCGAAATAATCTGGCACGGGGCACCAATCCACCTGATCATCCTAGCTTGTTCCTGCAATGGACTATCTGGGTAATAATGGATGTTCAGCAAAACCCTTGAACGCAGTATGTAATCGTCCAGGTTGTCGAACTCACCCTCAAGCGCACACACGTTGTATTTTCTCTTAAGATGGTTCAACAACCTGCGACGACGCCGGCTGGGTGTACCGTAGAATAAAATGTCGATATCTTTCGAATGCGATTCCGGCCAAACTTTATATGGCCTCAGCAAATGCAGCTTTATGTCCGAACGGATGGTCTTCAAATGGTCGATGTTCCATTTGTCAAAGTCCCATACCTCATCAGCTGACTTCATCCAATCAACGTAATTATTGTCCAAAAACTTTACCCTGGACGTCGTAATTTGTTCCAACTGAAAAACAATGACTTTGTCGTGTTTGGATTTGAGCTCGTGAAACACGTCGAACGACAACAGGTGTGCACCGAATACAACGACCGAGTTAGACGCGTCGTCCTTGTACTCAAGTGCCAAGGAATCTTTTACGTCGTTGAATGCCGGGGATACCTGCCGAAAGTTCATTTTTGACCCTGATGTTATCTTGGGCTGTAGATGAAATCATTGGGGAACTGCTCCCTATATGGCTCGTTGTATCCGTGGAATCTCTGCGGATCAAATTCACCCCATGTACTCGGGTTGCCAAGATTTATGTTAAAATGGGTTTTACCGGAATCAGGATCGGTGTCTCTGGACGCATTTTCGCCCGCCCACCTTCTGATGCCGCCATATTCGCCGGATTGCCGATGGCCCTCCGCTGAATTGAAGTCATAAGTATCATTGACAATCACATTTCCATCTTTATCCGTCGTCCAGCCCCAGTCTCCAAGCGTGTATTCTATCTGATTTGGGACACCGGTATTTCTCCAATTTGCCGCCCGATACTTGTTCACAATACCCCAGGAATTAGGATTGTCCGTATTCGGAAATGCCGCATAATTGAACCCCGGATGAACATAAGTTCTATAATCATCGGTATTTCTGCCAACTGATTTTCTAACGCCGCCAAAACTGCCGGTCGCCGGAACTTTACCCTTATGCTTTGCCAAAATGGCCTGCCGCAACCAATCCATCTGCTCATTGCTCATGGACGTTACATCACGACCGGATATCAAAGAATCGTTTTCATCGACCAAACCTGTCCATCTGGCGAATCGATTTACATTGCTTCTCGCAACATCTCTTGCAAATTCTCCCGTCGGGCTCTTTTTATAAAACCAGTTTACGATAGGCCAATGTTCTTCCGGCTGCTGCACAGGCTGTGCTGACTGTGCCTGCGGCGGAGATTGTAGCGGCGCTTGAACAGGGGCGGGAGCAGGCTGCTGTGCTGGCTGTGCGGCTGCCGGCAACCGATAAGAAACGCCGGCCCTGTATTTTGTCGGGTCCAAACCGTTGTTTGCCTGCGACAACTGGTCGACCGTTATTCTTTGGTCAGGATGCAAACGGTTCCATGCCGTGATTGCATGGCCCGGAGTTTGTCCAGGCGCCAGCACAAAAGACGACCCGTCATCCGAAAAAGTCTGTGCAGACTTCCTCATCTGCTCTTGATAACCGAGCTTGAAAGCCAGCTTGACCAGTTCTTTATTCATTTCAACACTACCTCGAATCTATCATTAGATCACCAAGCTCGGACAAATGATCTATCAACATCTTGGCAACCCGTGTTGCGGAGTTGGTAACACCGTGTGTGTAAATTTCGCGCCCCTCGAACTCAAACACATATTTTCCGTCGCGGTCGACCATGATGGCAAAATAAGCGGGCCCGAACATTTCAGGCTTGGCATAGAACCTGAACACCAAGGCGTCTTCGTGTGCCGCCTGATGGATCTCCGCCCAGACAAGACACTTGTCGTCGGATCCGCGCTTGAACAACTCGAAATTACCAGCCGGAAGGGCTTCCACCAGCTTTACTGCAGCCTCATACACGCAACAGGACAAAGGCTCGGCACGATTACCGTCCCAACCCTGTACACGGTGGCCTCTCAAAAACCCCAAAAAACTGTCCCTCATGTTCGTTTCTGCCATTTTCTCTTCCTTTCTTTGCCGATATATCTCCATGAACTTCTCGACGGCTAAATACTATAAAATATGAAATTTAATTCCTTTTCTGGCAGCATCCAATGCACTTTCATAATCATGTATCAAATGCACGCCATACCTTGACATTTCGTCGTTGTATTTGTTCTTCCAAGCCCCCGGCGGACTGTAATCTGCAGCGGCTGCCCTGAATACCGCGTCCCGAAGCTCTTTATTCTGGGCGGTTGCGTCCTGAAAATTCACGTATCTAGGATCATCCTCCGGCAATAATCTGTATTTTTCGTAATTTTCAAGCGCCTCATATGTCTTCAGCGCACCACGTCGTATTGGATTGTTCTTCGGAACGCCGGCAAGATCCCAGGCCCGGATTTCAAATGGCAGCCTATTCTTGTCATATTGTGCCTGAAAATCCGGCTTCCTGTCATAAAGCCAATAATCTTTTGCATGGCCTAGTTCATGTCTGAAGCTATACTCGTTGTTTTCTGGATATGGCCCAAGATGAATATATGGTATGCCATTTGCGGTTGGGGCCTCTGGCACCTCGTAATAGCTACCACGACCACCGCCACTTGCATGTTGAAGATCCCAATCAGCGGCTATAACTTCCGGAGTGGCTGGATTTTGGAGATCCGGGCCTAAATTTTCAGGCCTCTTCATCCACTCACTATATATATCCCTAAGTCGTTGATTGTCATTTGCCTGATTGTCTGAATAAAGAAACGATCCTTCCTGCTGCGGAACATAGCCGATTTGCTTGTACACTTCACGTTTCAGCGGATTTGGATCATTCAGCCCCCTGTTTGGCGGATCGGCGCGCTTCTCCATGCCGTGCTGATACCCGAGTTTAAATGCCAGTTTTACAAGTTCTTTGTTCATCTCAATACGCCCATTTCTTTCCGAACTGCCAAGCAGAAGGTTGCCGCAAACTACACGCTACCAACCACGAGCCCGTTCTGCAGGAGGAAGAAGGCGTTGCGGTCTTCCAGCTCCAGCCCATACAAATGCCGCAGTCCGGTCAGCGGTATCATCTTTTCGCCAGTTGACGGGAGAAAATCCTGCCCGTCGTACACGTTGCGGATGGCCCACGCGGCGTTAAAATAATCCTGCATCCTGCGGACCTGGAAAGCGGCTTTGCCTCTCCAGTCCGGATGACAGAGGATCTGCAGATCGGGGGAATGGTCGAGGACGACGTTCCAATACATGACCCGGCACCATTTGCCGTCCCCGTCGAGTACGTCCACGTCCTTGTCCGGTTTATACCCCAACCCAGGCGCATTGCCGAGTGCCCCCGGCTTGAAAACACGCTGGCCCGAGAAGCAGGTACGGAAACACTTCTTCATGCCAGCATCGTGCACGGCCCGCACGCACATTGGCTTCGGATTGAAAATGTCACCCCCCACGATGGCCACCACGCACTCGCCCGGCCGAACGTCTTCGATCGGGCGCACGTAGCCCATAGGGCCCTGCACAAGCGTCTTGCGGTACATGAAATTTGGTCTGTCTTTTCTCTTTCTCATTGTGTTTTCTCCTTACATACCAGTTGGTGGAAGATTACTAGGGTGCTTTTCCGGGATGCACGTTATACTTTATTGCAATTTCTTCCCGCAAGTCCGGTTTGACCTTGCCCTCTATCAATAGCTCCCTATCGCCGTTGTCGTAATCCCATTTTTTTATCTTATCGCGATATGGCTCGGAATTGATGGAATAGACATAACCTTTCTGTTTGCCTGAAAAAGGCTTGAACGGCTTGTCAGATTCAACGTAGACATCAGCCACGTCCAGGGCTTTATCGGAAGGCTCGTCCGCCCACTGCCCGTAACTCAGATTTTTTACCTTGATGGCGTTGCCTATCCGTTGCTTCAGGGCATCTACTATTTTCCGTCTGTTAAGCGCAAACAGGGAAGCGTGATGCTTGCTTGGCGATACAAAGACAAAACCGGGTGCATGCCTGGTTTTGGCACCATCCAACAAATCAAGCTCGTGTGGGGAGGCGTGATAAAGCATGTCTGAATACTTGTTGGCCAGAACGTCGGCGCTTGCCTTCTTCTCACCCCTAGAGCGGAGCCGCACCTTTGCCTCGATGTCTACTACCCTTCCGCCTTGGACAGTGATTGACTTGTATCCACCACGCAAGGCGATGTTCCGGTTCTGCTTGACGTACACCTCGTCGGGATCGCGGAACAGCCTGCCATCCTCAAGCTCGTAAATGTCCAAATAGCGGATGGCCTTGTAATTGCCGTCCTTGAGATGCTCCATGCTAATTGGCGGAATAACGTTACCGTTGTTGACACGATACATCTGAACGCCACCGCAATGCTCACGCGTACAGCGCGTACCAGTTGGTGTCTTGTACTTCTCGCCGGTATTCAACTCGAACGTGTAGCCATACCTTCTGCCGGAATACACACCGTCCTTAAGCTCTGAAATGGGCTTTTCTTCATTGTCGGAAGCCTGCTTTTTCAACCGGGCACTGGTGCTGCAAAGCCCGGCCTGGTACCCCAACTTGTAGGCCTGCTTTATAAGTTTGATGTCCATCTCAATACACCCATTTCTTTCCGAACTGCGACGCCGGAGGGGGATTGCCCAGTTCCACGCCACGCGCCATGGCGTGTTCAGGCTGCAGACTGTGGATCTCGGACGTGGCGCCCCTGTGCGCCGCATCGAGGATGTTGGACTTCAGATACGTTCCGCCCAACCGATCAACCCAGTCCTTCTCGTTCCTGGAGATCAACTTGAGTGGTGTAGCTTCTGGCTCGAATCCGGGCGGGTTCTGGTTGACATAGATATTTGAATGTCCATGCCGCTGCAACTGATTAGCGACGTTCCTGGTGATCTTGGTTCCGATCGTATAATGCATGACCGGCTCCTCAAGATAAGAGCCAATCGACTCTTTTACCGATCTCATCGCCGAATCGGGCCTGGGCTTGTACGTGCTGGCCAACGCGCTATATGAGACAACATCGTCCGGGAGGAAATCACCTATCCCCTCATTACCGCCCACTCGGACATTATCCAGAAAACCACGAACAAGAACCTCCATGTTCCTGCGATTGACGGCATACCCGGAATCCTTGTATGCCTTCGTGGCACGGTTCATGAGATAACGACGACCTTCGCCGATTCCCTTGTATCTAACGACATCAGCAGGATTCATCAAACCGGTCGAAAGCTGGTCGCCGGCTTCGACATAATCTCCAACCTTGCATCTGGGTTTTGTCTCGGAAATGGCATAATGCGTTTTGCCGTTGACTACAATGTTCCAGCCGCCCTGTGGTGCCTTCTCGATGGATTCCACGTTGCCAGTAACCGTGGAAATCGCGGCACGATGCGGAAACTCCTTGGGGATTTGGAAAAGCTGGTCGATAACGTCAAAACCTGCATAGGTATCACCATCATCCGCTTTTCCTTTGCCCTGGGAAACACCGGAGCTGTGTTTGACATTCAACGAACCCTGGGCGATGCGTTCGGCCAACGCAGAAGAAGCCTGCAGGCCAACATGGGAGCCGATCTCCGGGAACTTCCCGGTTTCCCGGATGCCGGCGCACTTGGCGCACAGACCCTCCTTGCAACCGCAAGTCAAGGGGGAGCGCACAAGGATTTCGTCATATTTGTTCTTGAGATCCTGCAAAACTTCCTTGGTGATGACTGTACCGGCCTTGTACGGTGGAGCGTCAGAGCTCAAAACGGATCCAATGTTATCCACGTCATCAGGATTCACGGGAATGCCGGCAGCCGTTCCGCAATCGTTGTCTGCAATGACCAAACGCATGACGGCACGATTGTACTGCTTGCCCAAGGCACCGGCGTCACGGGTTGCAAACTTCGTGGAAATGACGGACTTTCTGGCGCCATAGGTGCCGGCCCAATACTCGTGTGGGCTCAGGCCCTCCGCAAACGAATGCTCGATGAAGATCGGAATCTGCTTGCCATGCGTATCCGTGTACGTGCCCGGAGAAGTCTGCAAAGACACAAGCTGTGCCGGGGAACCTCTTGCCTTGGAAGCCACCTGCAATGCAAACGGATTCTGCGACTTCAGGCCAGCATTGTAGGTCTCATCCGTGAGATAGACGCGGATCTGGTCGTTGAGAGCTTCGATCGCACGTTCCTTCTCCTCCATCGGAGCCCGGCTCATCATGATTCTTGCCTTCTGCTTGTTCAGATGGGCAAGAACTTCCTTCTTGTCCTTGACAGGACTGAGCGTGTCCGAGATGGAAAGCGTGATTCCCTCGTCGAACGAGGACTGCGCACCAAGACGAACCAGCTTGCTGCTGGTTTCCTTGTAAAGCTCTGGGTTCTCTACGGCCATTCTCGTGAGGACTGCCTTTGCCTCTGAAGCCCCCATGTGCCGGCTGTAGTCCCTGTACTGTTTTGGCAGTGCTTCGTTTACCAAAAGTTGTCCGACTGTAGTCTGCATAATCAAATCAGGAACGCGTGGTCCCGGCCTTTCTGTCTGTTGTATGCGATTCTTCCGGCAACGGCGGCGATGGCCATTACACCGATCAGCCTAGGCATTTTGGAAGTTTCCACGGATCTTCCATACATCCGCAACGCGGTATTCAGAACCCTGTGGTCTCCAGCACGTTGTCTTGCCAGATCTATGGAATTTTCACCCGCCATCTTCTTCATTTTTTGATCCCGGAAGCTTTTGCAAGCTCTTCCATGGTTATACTTGGATTCAAATAGCCGAGTCTTATAAGACAAGACTCCCAATCCTCGTCGGACTTGGTCGTAAATATCCAAACATCGTTGTCGAACTGTTTGAAAAACAATGCCATCAAATCACCGAACTTGTCGCGGATTTCAATTACCGTTGCCTTGTTGGTGATAAACACGGGCTTGATGCCCTCAAGCACCCTGATGATCCCGGGGGATTGAATTGGAACTTTAGCGTCCATGTCATGAAATTATGGTGTGGCGTAAACAAGATGTCGCAGTTGATCAGGTGCCGGCACACCACTTATGATCACTGGCATGTGATTTTGAACAGCAGACGGCAGCACCCTGGCCACTCTCGAATTCAAGGGCGCCGTAATCCTGTTGGCATGTCGCTGCAACGTATTTGTCACTTTGCCTGCACGGGTCATTGTGGCACCAGCCGGCTTGAGGGGCCCAGCAGCACCCAATGCGCCCAAAGCTGCATAGGCCGCGGCACCGGGAAGATTGCCGTCCTTGGCCAGGTCGGCTGAATACAAGAGCATGCCATTGGCGTTGAGCAAACGGGCTGCAGTCCACGGAGCGCTTGTGGACGTTGCCAAACGCTCAAGCACAGGCCACGCTGCATAGACCGCGCCGGCATCGGCCAGCCCACGGGCCGCCCGTTCGCCAACAACGGACAAATCGTTGTCAACACGCTTGCCATGTATATACCCGTGATTGCGAAGCTGGGCAAGTTCGTTTGCCTCGGCCTGCCGGTCAGCCGCTGCGTTTAGTGCATCGGCAATGTTTGAAACACCCCGGTCATAGGCTTCGGACGGCCCTGCTGCTAAAAAATCAACCGCTCGGACGCCGGAAGATATATCACCCCCGAGGACGTTCACCACGTCCCCGGCAGCCCTGAAAGTACCGCGCTGCACACCGTTCAAAAACGAGCCAAGTCTTGTAGACCTGAACTTGTCGGCGTTCTCGTGACCTATAAGATCGTCCAGAAGTGCGTGCACCTCCGGAGGCCTATAAGATGGAGGATGTTTGTCGGGATCTACAAAAGCCGGCCCGTCGTAAGGCCTCGGCGGTGGGGACTTTGGTGCCAGCGGGGCGCTCTCGGCCCTAAAAACCAGATTTGTGTTTGAATGCTGCGCAAGCTTCTCGAGAACATGATGCTCTCGGGCATACTTCAACAACAAATCTACTGTTTTCTTGGGACCCAGCATAAAGCAACCCCGCTGGGGTATTTAGCCCTGGGTAGCCTGCAGAATAGCGTCGATCTTGGCGTTCATAGCGGCCAGGCCGTCGGGAACGGGACCACCGTCCGTCGGAGGCTGCTCGTTGCCGAACTTCCCGGAAGTGCACAGGGCGACGATCTGCTTCACGAACTTCAGAAATTCATCGGAAGTCATGTTGATCATGCCGCTGGAAGGCGCGGGGGCAGGAGCGGGAGGCGGAGGTGCACCAGCTGCCATCGGATCGGCGGGAGGAGGCATTCCGCCAGCCATCGCCGGGTCCATCGGGGGTGCGCCCATTGCGGCAGGATCACCAGGAGGAGGCATTCCGCCACCCATGGCAGCGGGATCCATCGGAGGAGCTCCGGGAGGGGGCATTCCGCCACCCATTCCCGGGTCACCGCCAGGCATGGGAACAAATGCGACTTTTTCGTTTACAAGCTTCTGGACCTCTTCCAGTAATTTCGTGTCGAGTTTCGCTGTCATTGTTCTACTCCTTGATTATGCCAAAGCAGTGGTTCCAGCAGGCCCGGACGGCCCGTACGTCTGCGTCGGGGCCTTGACCATTATATTCTGTATTTTCCTGATTCTTTCAAGCTGTTCAGGCGTGTAAGTATGGCCTTTAATACCTCTCATATCTGGAACAGATCTTTCCGGAATTACACCCGTTCTTTTGTATCCTTTTTGATTTTTCGCGCCGCTATCAATAAAATTTTGCTTCAGCCTCCGGTATGCCGGGGTCCCCTTTGGATGGAACATTAAAGCATTGGTGTCCGCCTGAGCTTCACGAGCATCGTCAAGTTCACCCTGAGAAATATCGTCGGAAAAACCACGAACGTAGTGATCCATGGCTATATGTGGTGCATTCGCCGGGTGTCTAGCTGAAAGCCCGTACTGATTAAACCTGGCTTGTAACTGCGGAATATAGGCAGATTCATGAGCCCTAGGAGCGTGGATAGCTGGATTACTAGTGCCGTCATATCCGTTTACCCCATTATCGGCGGGGCTGCCAATCTCGGCAGATCCCCAAGGAGATTCAAATGCCAATTTTTCCAAGCCAGCCTGGTAGCCTAGCTTGAAAGCCTGTTTGATGAGATTTTTATCCATAATGTTCTCCGCTGTTGATTTTTACTAAATAATACTTTCGGATCTTTGTTCTTGCAAGATATTTCGCGGAAGGAACAAGGTAACCGATAAGTTCTGCAGAGGTTTCAAGGCATCTACAATCACCGGTTTCACCTCATTCCACCTCAAACCGCCAAGACCGCAGCCCAAAGCGGGCATCCCGATGCTCGTAATGTCGAATTTTTTTACGTGTTCCACCAAATCTGCCAGACCGCTTGCAACGTATCGTAGCTTGCTATGATCGCGCCAATGGGCTTTTGTCGGGAAATTGATGATGAATCTTGGGCATTCCATGCTGGTACAATGCATGAACACCTGACCGAGATGCAAACTCCTGGACATGCATCGATCTTTATATTCCTCGAAGTTCTCGGGAAACCGCAATTTGAACTGCAATGCCAAACCGGCACCCATCACCCCGACACAGTTCACCGGATTGACAAGGGCGTCGAACGACTCGTCGAACAAACTGCCTTCCTTTATAATGATACTCATTAAGGCGCCCGGGACATGGCTGCTGACGGAGCCAGGTTCGGCAAATCACTCGTCATCATGGCACCACCGCCAAGAGCCGGGGCTCCAGCTGCAACACCAAGAGCCGTTAGTGCAGCTGTTCGTGAAAGCTTGCCTGCTGTGTCAGAAGTCCGTCTAACCGCCGGCGAATAATGTTTCATACGGTTTTGGGCGTCCGTAAGACCGAGTCTGTCTGTCATACCAAACGTCATATTGTTTGCGTAATTGTGCAGGCCGTCGACAGCGCCGTCGTAAAATCCCTGCACACCGGCAAAAAACGGGCTTGTCTGTGTCTTGTTGTTCCACCAGTCGCTAATACGCCCGGCTGCTCTCCTTGCATTGAACTGGGGGATCCTCAGCTGCGCGGACTTAGACATTGCGGCTTCGTACCCAAGCTTGAAAGCCTGTTTGATCAATTCTTTATTCATTTTTATGTTCTCCAATGGTTTCTAAAATATTTATCCTGCGACAAGCGTCATAGTAGTTCAGGCCTGCATGTATTGTTGTCCGGCGGCCTCGGGCTGCCGATAAGACCCGGGCCGCTGACCGTTTTTGCCAATGTGGAAAATTGCGTCCAGCAAATGTGGACGTCTTCTTTGAAACCCTTCTTCTAGCTGTTTGTGGTATTCATCGTATTTTGGGTCACCGGGCTTGGGCGGCTCGGGAAATGAGTAATCCGGCTTGAAAGCCCTCCAAGCGGGAACTGGAACTTCGGTTCCGTTTGCCATCCGCTTGCGACGTGCATCGGTTGCCAAAGAATAACTGTTAAAATGATCCGCAGTTCCGTTTTCCGATGAAATGATTCCATCGTCAAGAGTTCTCAAATCTGGAAACTGTGGGCCCCGGCTGTCGGACCGGTAATCTGCTTCCAGTTTTTCCCAATCTTCAAAATTGGGCTTTCGGCCAAATTGCTCTTGAGTCTGCTCCCTGAGCTTTGAATACAGATACCGCTGGATTTGCTTCAACGTTGCGCCTTGTTCCCCGAATGTATGGAAGCGGCCCAGCGGAGTTTTGTAAACACGCGCAATGGTGGTTGGATCAAACTCAAACGCCTTGTTCAATGTATCCCTCTCCCAGGGCGAGTACCCCGACAATGCCCACGGCAATCCATCCTTATGTAACATATGCCCTAAAGTTTCATGAGCGTTTGTATAACGTCCAGCGGAAGCAGCGGTCATCGGCGATACAATAGAATAAGGGCCGAGGTTGATACCCTTCACAAAAGGCAACGGAAAGTAACCGGGCGTTTTAGACTTCGGGAAATCACGATAATAATATCCTGAATTATAGTCTTTTCCGGGTGTACCACCGTATTTTTGCTTCATCGGCAGCACGATATCATTGAAAAAATCATTATCGACGGCCCGCTCTGCCTCCAAGGTCTTTATTGCATCTTGGTAGGCACGATCTTTGGTTTTACGCCGTTCTTCCCAAGTCGGAACATAGCCGCTGCCATAATTCATTCCCCCGTAGTCTTGGGCGGCAGCCTTCAACAAACCGCTCGAGTATCCAAATTTGAATGCCAACTTAATGAGATCTTTCATTCGTTCAACCTATGATAACATGATTTATGCATCCGCGAATCCGGAATAACCCGGCTGATTTTGACCATTTTGTGCCACTGTAAAAATAGCATCAATTACACTTGGAGTCCGCTGTTCATAAGAATCGTAGACTCGATCTCTGTATAATTGCTGCTGTTCCGGGCTGAAATCCTCTATGGGCGGCATCGACCGAATAGGCTCGTTTGATCTCCAGAATTGCCACCAGCTCGGATATGGATCATCATGAACATCAAGAAATTCACGCTCTCTGCGACTGAACATATCACTGCCGTATCCATTTGCAAAGCTGTTATCGACGTACCCGTCGGCAAGGCGCCATAGAGGCGGAAAATTTTGCTCAGGAGATCCATAGAATGACTCTAAATTTCTATACGACTCGCCCAGCCGCTCCCAATCCTCAAATGTTGGTTTTCTGCCAAGCTTGTTCTTGAGTCTCAAATACAAATCCCACTGAAGCTGCTTTAGAGTTGCACCCTCTTCATGTTCTACGGTATCTTGCCCAATAGCTCCAGACCGATAACTTCGCCGCATTGTGTCCAAATCCCAACCAAACGCTTTGTTAAGAAGATCCAAATCACGTTGTGAATAGCCGCTCTTGCCAGAAAGAAAAGCATCACGATGCAGCAAATGGCCAAGCATTTCATGAACAAGCGTTGAAACCTTTTGTTTTTTAGTTTGATCAGTCCTGGGCGAGATATAAACCTTGTCACCAAGATTGTAGCCAGACCACATAGGCTTCATTTTCTTAACTTGTGGAACTCGTGGCCGTACAGTGCTGGGAAAATCACGGACAAAATATTCAGGGTTGTAATCAACACCAGGAGTTCCACCGTACTTTTTCTTCATTGGCAAAATAATGTCATTGAAGAAGTCGTTTACTCCCCCGGCAGAGTCCTGGAGGACTTTGTGTGTCTCGGCCGTTGGATCATATCGCGGAATAACCGGAGGAACAAAAGAAACAGGTAATCCGGCGCCATGCTGGAAACTGCGTGTTGCGATCAAAGGATCTGGCACATTTGTTCTTGTCATGCCATACATGTTGCCAGTAACCGGAATTGGTCCCGCATTTGGGTTGGTATACCCTTGAATTGCTCTTGGAGTAAAATCAGGAAGGCTGGAAGAAGGCGGGTGTACAGGAGAAAACGACCTAGCACGTTCTTTCAATTTTGCAAGACCACCCAAGGGCGTAAAGCTGTCTGGGTCAAATTTAGTCACTAAACCCAAACTACCCCGCTGTGGCGCGCCTTGTACAACACCGGGATATAGCTGTCTAGCCTGGTTGCGTCTTTCACGCTCGGGCCGGGTCATTTGATTCTGGGCGCTCTTGGACATGGATGCTCTTTCGAGCCCATGCCGATAACCCAGTCTAAATGCCAACTTAATGAGATCTTTCATTCGTTCAACCTATGATAATTGGATCGTTTGCAGCGATCTTGCCAGCCCGGTAAGCCGCCTTGGCTTCTTCTGCCGTCCTGAACCGCACAGGAGCCTTTCTCGAAGGAGCCCGGGTCAAGGCATACAAACCAAGCGCCATCTCCTGTCTAGGGTTCGACATGGATTCCCGCAAGTCAGTCAAGCTGATCAGGTTCTTGCTGGGCAACATCTTGTCCAAGGCATTCTTCACGGCCTTGTCGGACACTGGAACGTGGAAATTGACCGTGTTGGACAGCACCACGCCCTCGTCGGACATGAAGGTTTCATACCCTGGGACCGTAAGATCGTATCCGGTTTCGATTTTCTCGGTCTTTTCGACCTTGATGACCTTGTGCCACGTAACAGGATTCTCCAGCATGCCCACCAGCAGCTTGTACTGCGGATCTCCGGCAAGCCCTCTGCACGGCGAAGTGCTGTTGAAGAACCTGGCGAGTTCGTGGAGGACATCCGGATAGATCGGGCCTGACAGCCAGCGGGCATATTTGCGGGCCTCCCTGACCTTGTCATCCCCGGCGCCATATGCCGAGTAAGGCGACACGGCCTCGATACCATTCATCACGACGCCCTGCAACTTGGCGGGAGGCGTGAGAGGCTCGACGGACTCGCCGACCTTTTCGATCAGCTTGTCCAAGGCACTTCTGGCCTTATCGAAATCCGCAACGTACTTCTCCTGCATCTTCTCGGCGATTTCCTTGACCCTGAAACCGCAACTACGGGTGATGTAACCACCCCGTTTGAAGCTTTCGAAGATCGTATGATACAGATTGCAGTGCTTTTTCTGTGAAATCCACCTCGTGATGGCCTTGCGGGCCACGTCCGGAAGCGGAATGATGTCATTCAGCGAGCTGTTTTCCTCGAGATCGACTTCCGCATCGTTGAAAATCTTCCGCATGGTCTCGTCGGGGATCTTTTTGAACAACCTGGCACGCTTTGCACCCAGGCTGCTGATGTTCAACAGCCATGAATCGCCATTCTTCTTCGATTTTCGGGCAAACGAAATCTTTGAATGCACACCAAGCATTCTCAGAACACGTCTGGTCTCACGCAAAAGACGGAGGCTGGTTGAAGAAACAGAAATCAGGAGCTCTTCGCCATTCTTCTTGCTCTTCATGGAGATCGAACCAAGCGAAAGAACAATGCCGTTGATCAGCCCAAGCAGGAAATCCTTGCTGCCGGAGTGGAACCAGCAGGGCAGATGACGGTCGAATGGTCTTGGATTGTAGATTGACAAGGACAACTTGGAAACAGCCAGTCTGGAAATAACGCCGGACTCTATCATGTCAGACAATACGGCCTTGGCAGTCGCCCTGGAAGGGGCTTCGCCGCGGGTAGCCACGATACCGACCACGACACCAAGATTCCAGTTCATGTCCAGACCGGTGTCGCCCAAGGTCTGGGTCTTGGGATCCAGCCTCAGTTTGGGCTTGGCCGAAACGATCGGCTGGCTTGAAACAGGGACGAAAACACCCCGCTCCAAAGCCTGCGAAGGGGTCATTCTGGACATCTCGAAACCAAACTTCCCGAATGGATCGATACAATAGACACCCCTTGGATCGTCATCTGTATAAATTTGTTCGCCGCCGCTGAGGGTGACAATTTCCATTGGTCTGTTATGATGTTCGGACCAACCAGCCACCTCTGCCAAGACAATCTTCCTGGTCTGCTCGTCATAGGCGAACACATGGATACCCTTCGGCACCTCGTAGAAGTCGATGTCGTAGTTGTCGTCCTTGCGTCTGCCAACCCAGGTTCCATGCGGAAAATCCTGCAAATCCAAAGGATAAACCGTAAACCTGTCCTTCACCAACACCTTGTTTCTTCTGGTTTCAGCCACGACTGTTTCTCCCTCGCCAAGAGTGTTCAACTGGTCTCTCAAAGACTGTGGCGCATTACTCCCTATAGCCACGAAAACAATGCCGGTCTGATAGTCTCCATCAAAGTCCCCGTTCATACCTTGGAGAATCAATGGTGAAACCCGTACGGTCGCACCCTCGGATAGATATGGCCTGTAAGCAAGGATATTGAATTTGTGCCAGGTCGGCGCCCGGTCCATGAGTACCGGCCTGTACGCCAGTTCATCCATCAGTGCCTGCTTGGCCGCAGGCTCCCTGTTCTCGATCATCTCCAAAGCACGCAGCCCGGGGATGTTGTTTTGGGTGAGCCGGCGGAGCACGAAGTCCTTGTACAGCTCCCACGCCTTGTCCTCCGGGATGCCGATGGTATCCATGTCCAGGTTGGGATTGGGGGATATGGCACCCCTGCCCACCATGTCCATTGGCTTGGACAAAACGCGGGACTGGTAGAACCCGAACTTGGGACTGCCGTTGCCCGTGATCGTGCGAAGGGCCCCCTTGAGTCCTTTGGCTGCACCCTCGGGGGTAATGGGATCTCCCAGACCGAAGGCGGCCTGTATGGAGTCGTAAAGGGTCTCGCGTTCGTCTTGCAGGTCCCTGTCAGGAAGATCCTTGCGCAAATCCGATAGGGACTTGCTGGACTCGATGACGTCCCTGTAGAGCTCGTTTATGTCCGCCTGCAGCAAAGTGTCGCCCAGCCTGGATACCGGACGGAATACGGGTGGGAGTACCGGAACCTTGGTGATTACCCAGTCCTTGGGCGTGAGTTCCTGTTTCTTGAGGGCCGTCAGGTATCCCAGGCATTTGACCGCATTGTCCCTCTTCGATGCCTTGGAGCTTTGGAGGATCTGCTTCTGGTGGGCGATCTCCTTGTCCACGTCGATCTTGGCCAATGCCTTCTGGAATGCCTTGCCACCGTATTCCCCGTCCAGGTCTTCCCTTCCGGAAAGAATGGCCCTGAATTGTTTCTGCGAGAGACCGAGGAGCCGCCTGATGGGCTCCTCGAACACAGGATTGGGCATGGGCTCGGAAAGATCGACATGCGTCCACTTCTTGCCGAGAAGACCGCCTGCCTTTGCGGTATCGAACAATCCGCCCTTCACAGGGTTCATGTCCTTGTCCACCATCTGGCCGTCGTCGATGGCGCCACCCGAGAGCTGTTCGATGTCCTTGTCGGTCATGGGAAGCAGGTCCAGGTTGTTGGATCCCCGCTTCATGACGTTGATGCCGCCCGCCTTCATCAGGTTCATGAATTTGTTGTACACGAACGGGACTTGCGGCTCCGGCAGGGGTCTACCGAGTTTCAAAGCCTTCCAGTAGTCTTCGTTCTTGGCGCCGCGGATGACCTGGGAGTCCTTGAGAACGTCAAGGGCGCCATGGCAGATCAAAGCCGTGTTGTCCATGCCGGACATCCTCTTCGCCTGGGCACCCTCCCCTCCGCCCTTCACAGGCAGTTCATCCGAGGAATAGGACACTCCGGATGATCCACGCCCGGACAGCTTCTTCTCGGAAAGATGGTGGAAGGGAAGAGTGTACATATAACCAGTCATGATGCCCTTGATGGTCTTTCCCGTCTCGGGATCAAACAGATCTTCCTTCTCCGGAATTCCAGCAGACTGCATCTGGTTGAGGGTCCATTGCGCCCACCCCTCCTGCGGGGGAAGCTGCGGAATCCTGTATTGCTGTCCAGTATGCTTGGCCACCTTGCCCAAACCGATCTCCATCAACTGGTTCGGGGCCACACGTGACAGAATCGTCATTGGATTCAACAAGACGTCGTAGGGTTCGTTCGTCAGGGGGTCCCTGGGCATCTGGTCGTCCGGAACGATGCGGCCGCACACGCCTTTCAACCCGTATCTGGTTGAATTGCCGCACCAGAACGCCTTTCCGTTTCTGCGAACATAGATGACGTTCCATTTTGGCATGGTACAGCAATGCACGAAACCATGGTAATCTTCGTATCGTTCGTTCTGCACCTTCTGTGACTTCACGTGGCCGTGATTGACGGTCGGAGTGAGCTTCTTCGTGATGATGGCGACGTCGTAAATGTCGTAATGACTGGTTGCCTCGTGGTCGTGGATGTATATTTTTCGGCCGGCCCTGTACCTGATTTTACGGATGTTGCCGGCGTAACCGATATGCAGGCAAAGCCGTTGAATATCGTCGGCAAGCCGTTTGGATGCTGTGGTATAAATAACGGGCCGTTCCGATTTGCAATGCCCGTCACCCCACATCAACCAATCAAACAAGATTCTTTGCAAACGCGAAGAAAGTGAGAAAACAAACGGAGGCAGGAATTTTTCGTGGCTGTAGCCAAACTGTTTGAAGTGGTTCAACAACGGTTTGCCATACAAGTGGAACTTATGGGTGTACGTTTCGTACCGCGCATCGATGCCGGCTTCCATGAAAGCCTTTTTCGCCTTTTCAACATTGGACGGCTTTATCTGGCAGATTTCTATTCCGTACGTTGAAGAGTGTTTGTTGTCAACACAATTGCCCTCTGAAATGAACATACCGAGCAGCATCATGTAAGTTTCCGGTTTCATGCGGATGTCGGGGCGCCACACCTCCCCCCAACGATGTCCAACCATGCATCCGGGAATCGTGATGCAATCCGGCTCGATGCCGTTCCATTTGCCGTCCTTCTTGTATGAAACGCGTTTGCCGAAAATATCGTCGGCGTGTACCAACTCGAAATGCGTCTTGCCGCGGCGTTGCACGAACATGTTGTGATTACCGGTGACGAAAGCGTCAATCTGCTGGCTTTCCATATGATACAGAGGACCGTCGTGCCGGTATTTCTGCAGGGCTTCCGGATGAAGATACTCAAATTCCATGGTTTCCGGATTCAAAGTAGCCACGCCATCGTCGAAAGAAACATCGGCAATGTTCTTCCACCCTGCCAAAGTCAAAACTTCGGTATCACTGGAATAACAAGTCTTGTCGCCAACCTGCAACGGAACGTCCGCCTTCACGTTGACGGACACCCCCTTGTTCGTCACTTCCGCGTCCGTGACAATACCCGGATACTGGTGTTCCCAAACCGTGGACTTGTCGGTCTGCGCATGCCGCAGTGCCTTGCTCAGCTTGCCCAGCTGTGCGTCTTCGGGGCCAAGCAGTTTCGGTCCGACACCTAAAATAATGGGGTCGCCGTAATTGAGGGTCGTGCCCGGCTTGACCACTCCGTTGTCCCCCATGCCCTTCAGCTGCTCCTTCGTGAACTTGTCGGGGAAGAGGGCGGTGAACTTCTTGTAATCGACCTTGACATCGTTGTCGAAGTCCTGGTCATACCCGTACAGACGATTCGTGCTCAAGCGTTTGGCCGCGGATTCGGAGAACACCTGTGCGTCCTCGTGCGAGTATCCTTTGTACGGAACGACGGCCACCTTCAGATTGTGCCCCATTGCGAAAGCACCCGTCTTGGGATCCACGAAGTTGTTCGTTGCAAGCAGATCGCCGGCCTTGAAGGAATCGCCGGGCTTGAGCTGCGTGTCGTAGGACATCTGGGTCAGGCGGTTCATGGGGAGGTTCTTCACCAGATCGATCTCGCCCTTGGTCCCGTCCTCGTACTTCACCTTCATGGTGTCGTCGTCGATCGAGATCACCTTGCCGGCTTTCTTCGCCGTCAGGCTGCCCACCCTGCGTCCGTAGTATTCGCTGAAGCTCTGCCCGTCGTCCATGACGGAATCCACCAAAGGAAGTTCGCCCTTGGTGGCCGGCATGTACTGTCCCCAGAACTTGGAACCGTAGAACTGCCGGGCGGCCTGCACCGAAGTCGGCATGGGGTTCAGGTTCGTCATTGCCGACATCATGTGCCCAAAGCTCGGCACTTCAAGATCCACCCGGTCCTTCGGAACTTCCTGGATCTTGCCCTGATACGAAACATAGGCCGTGGGCTTCTTCGAAGCCATTTCGCCGGGGAAGGCGATCGCCTTGTCCGCCACGTCTTCCGGCTTCAGATATGCCATCTTGCCGGTCCTGGCATCCCGGAACTCGCCGTACATCTGGCCGTCCTTGCCCTTGAACGTCCTGTGTGAAACCCGGGTGTCGATGCCGATGGTTTCGGAATTGCCAGTCCAGTGTTCGCCTTTCTCGCCGTACCGCGCATACATCAAGCCGCCTGCGATCTGGATGCAATACACCGTGCCGTTGAAAGGCTCGACGAAAACGTTGGAAGGTTCGATAAGGACGGGGTCGGTAAAATTCTCGCCGGCCAATACGTAAAAAGAAAGGCCCTTGAGATCGGCGATGTACCGGAAGTCATACTGCTCCTCGTCGGGGAGCCTACAGTAGAAGCGGTGATTGGGGGTGCCCCTAAACGTGACCTTGGGGTGATCGATGACGTAGATGTCGCCTTCGTAGGGGGCGATGATAACACGGTGCGGGCGGGTGTACTCGGGCGGCTTGCTGCCGTCTGGACGGGCCCAGACGTAATCGGAGGTCGTCATATCCTCGACGGGCTTGAAACCTCCGTAAGTCTTTATGTATGAACCACTTACGATGCACTCCGGTCCTTGGATTGGATCGATAAAACCGAGCTGGCCAAGATTCACGTCACGTGCGTCCGCAGTAACCGCTTCCGCACTACCGATACCGCCTTCGCCCATTCTGGTGACACGGCTCATCTGCTCCAGCAAGGAAAGCGGGTTGGTTTCCTCCAAGGGCTGGGTCAGACGGGACTTGATCAGATATTCCTTCGTGTACGAATCCAAGGCGCCTGCAGGAACCCGGCTGAGGTTGCCGGCCCTTCTCGACTTGAACAGCAAGGTTCTCGCCACACGTCCGGCATCGTTCTCGATACGCTCGCGGATGAAGTCTTCCGGAGCGAGGATTCTGGAGAACATCGGAGCGTTTCTGTCATCAGGCTGTTCTTCGCCCCTTGAAACGTTCAAAATCTTCTGAGAACCACGGAGCAGCATTTCTGGGCTGACGTGTGAAACATTGTCCAAACCTAGCGTTCTCGATACAACCCAAGGATCGACTTCAGCTCTCGTAACGGCATTGCGGACAGCTTCCCTGACTTCGGTATCGCCCAAGTTCCCCGGGGATTTCCCCATGAACTTCTCGTAATACCGGCGCATGTCGCGGACGTCGTAATTGGAATTGGCGTTCGCGGCAGCCACTTCAGGACCCCAGGAAGCGGCAATCTGCTTGTCCGTCACACCGAGTTCCTTCAACAGGGGATAAAGCGGCATGTTGGCCTGGCCGACGTTCATCCTGAACACACCGGTCTTGGGCTCCATCCACATCTTGAAATTACGCCCAGTCCCAGGCTTGATGCTGTAAAACGACTCGATTTCCCCCGATTGGCGCTTTCTCGTGTACACACCGTTCTTCAGGCGGGACTGCGAAGCGGCCGAATATTCGTTGCCGTTGTATATGAAGGTGCCGCGGTTTGTCAGATACGGCACCCGCATGACCGTGGCTTCCTTCTCGTCCATGACCTGGCCGGTCTGCTTGTTGACCAGCCGCCATGTACCCCTCACCCTGTCGGCAAGATAACCCCGTTTCAACAGGGCCTCCTTCTGCCGCTTGAGGCCGTACTCGTTTTCTTCGTGGTCGTATCTGGGGTTGTCCAGCTCGAGCCTGTACGTGTCGTCCTCAATCGGAAAACGCTTCTTCAATGCTTCGATCGCCCCATCCCGCATCCACTTGCGGGCGGAATCCATGTCGTCGAAAGCCCTCAAATTATCGGGTATTTTGTCTGCCATCGGGAAATCTCCAATACTCGTGTGCATGTAGAATAACAGCTATTACTGACAATTGCAACGAGAAGTTGTGTGTAATAGCTAAAAAAAGCCCCCGCATGCATTGCTGCAATACAGGGGGTGTAGGCTATCAGAACCATTCGTCTTCTTCGAGAGGCTGCACTGGCAACACTTGAACAAGGTACCAATGCTGGCCTTCGGCGTACCCCAGGTCAACGGACTCGTCCTCGGGGTCCGTGGTCAGCAGGAATTCCCCCTCTGGGTCTTCCCACAGGTTGAGCCTATACCGACCGCAGCCCCCGTCCTCGATGGGCTCCTGGATCTTTTCGACCCTCACACGAGTCTCATGAACCCGCATGTGAGCCTCATGAACCCGCCCGCGCCGATACGGCCTCCCCAGGAACCCGTACTCCCCCACCCGGGCGATTTCCCCAGATTTGACTAACTTGTCCCCCAGTTCAAGAAAGTCATGAAACACTTTGGGGTATGCGACAATAGTGTTGAAATTTGGCTGAGTCATTGCTTCCTTTCCCCGCGTTTTCCGCGGTGTAAACACTTGAATGTCCACCCCACACGGGATGTGACAAACGCCTTTCGGCTATATTATTATAACCTGAAACGTACAAAAAATAAATGTGCACAATAGCTAAAAAAAGGCACCCCGGGCTTTCGCCCGGGGGTTGGATGTGACTAGCTGTTGATCAATCCGGCGAGCCGCGCATGTTCCTGCTTGATGGCCTCGTCGACCCCCTCCGCGGTCACGGTCCCCTCCACGTACTTCAGCGTGACGCTCATCTTCGCCAGGTCACGGATGTTCAAGATCCAATTTCCCCGGGTGAAGGGCGTGCGGTGGAAGAGCGAAAGAGACTGCAAAGCTTTCGGGGGTTCGATGTGTTCGCGGTCATTTCTGACCATGCAATACTCGTTTCCGAAATCGTTCCAGAGTTCCACATTCTTCATATTAACCTACTTTCTGTTAGTTGTTCATGTGGAGCGCGCCAGGCTTCTTCGTGGGCCTGGTTGTCCACATATTCTTATAGCTGAAAAACAACGAAAATTAAGCGAATTCGCAACACCTAAAAAAAGCCCCGAGGTTGGTGCCCCGGGGCCGCAGTCAGTCCTTGCCGTAGAGAAGCTGGAAAAAGAGGTTCCTGATGCAATCCTCGACCCCCGACTTCGTGAACCCGTGCAACCAAAGCGTCAGATCGACAGCCCGCCTGATGGCGCGAATGCTGATGACCCAGCCATTGCGGCCGTCGATCGAATACGGTTTGAGAAACGGGTTGTTGACCGGAGGGGGAGGAATGGTATCGGTATTCTCGATGAAGAGACATTCCACGTTTTTCCCGTTGTGATCTTTGACAATGAGTGTTTCTGCTTTCATTTTTAGTTCTCCTGTTCCGCCAGGTTAATTCCCGGCTATATTCTTATACCGCAAATTGCGCACAAATTAACAATAGGTAAAGAAAAGGGCCCGAAGGCCCTCTCAGTCAGCCGAAGTACTCGTCAGACTTCACCGTCGTGTCGGCTTTCTTCGTTTTTTCGTCACTCTTCGGAGTGGTGAGGATGGTGGCGATTGTGGCGACCATGTTCTTCATGGCGGAGTCGGTGTTGTCGACCTTGTCGGCCAACCGATTCAACCGGGAGTTCATGTTCTGGAACCACGAGACAATGCCAATGATCAACCCCACGAAAAGCAACGCAAAAATGGTGCCGACGGCGGAAGCGATGATACTCATGTTAACCTACTTTCTGTTAGTTGTTGTACCTATGTGGAGCTCGCCAGACATCTTCGTGAGCCCGGTTATCCACATATTCTTATAGCTGAAAAACGCATAAAATTAAGGTCCGACAATAGCTAATAAAAACCCGCCCCGGCATGCCCGCCGAAGCGGGCGTGGCTTTTTCTAGGAGCCGTGTCGATCTTCGTTATCCGAGGGTGCCGGCAGCCTGTTGTTGATTTCCGCGATCCCATTGGCCACGTTATCCATCCACGCTGCGATGGTGGCGATTATGAAGACGATGAAGATCGCCAACAATGCACCAAGCATACTGTAGATAACTATTTTCATTTCATTACTCCTTGGGTGCATACCACACACCCGTAATTAGTTATAACACAAAAAGTTTTGTGAATTAACGTGTTGACACAGGACATGCAAAAGGGTATAAAGACCGCCAGACAAGGTAGGGTATGCGAAGCCTGGCCAACCGCAGCGGACTGTAAATCCGCCCCCTCTTGGGTTCGGAGGTTCAAATCCTCCCCCTACCACCAATGCCAGTGTAGCTCAACAGGCAGAGCTCCTGTTTTGTAAACAGGCGGTTATCGGTTCGATTCCGGTCGCTGGCTCCATACGCTACCGTGGCGGAACAGGCAGACGCACCGGACTCAAAATCCGGCGGGCGTAAAAAACCCATGGGGGTTCGACTCCCTCCGGTAGCACCATTTGCGCTGTCGTGGCGGAATTGGCAGACGCAGCGGACTTAAAATCCGCTTCCGCAAGGAGTGTGGGTTCGAATCCCTCCGGCAGCAAACCCTGTAATAGCTAAAAAAATCGGCCAGCTCGGAGAAGGCACCAATTGGTTAGCCCGCGGCTGGCCTGAATGTCGTAGGGACTAGACCCATAATCTATTTTCTTCATAAATACTTATAGCCGAAAACAGGAAAAAATTAACAAACCCTGGAGAGCACGCAAAGCCCGTTGTTGTTCGTGAAAATCTCTTTGAATCTCCACTCATCCTTGTGGCTTTCGACAAACTCGTTGATTGCCGGGACAAGACCCCGCCCATTCGGATTGCTTTCGTCATTGTGGCCGAAAGAAACAATATCATGCATCAATATGTATTTGTGCACTTTTGAATGGTGCCTTGCCAACTCGGATTTCAATTGTTCATAGTCGTGCAACGTGTCTATAAACAGCATATCAACTTCGGGAATTTCTATATCCAACGTGCTACCCAAAATGAAATCCACAGTCTGGCCCTCGCGTTTGCAAATCTCGATAAACTTGTCAACTTCCGGGGCGCGTACAATGTCGACACATGTCAGACGATCTGGACGTGCATTGGCAAAAGCCCATGAACTAACCACTGATCTCACACCAAATTCCGCAATCGAACTGCAGTCTTTGGCATATTTGAAAAGCGTTGGCAAATGTTCGTTTATGTCCGAACTTGCCCGGCATTTTTCATTATACATTCTGCTGATTGTTGTCATGATTTTTCCTTCCTCTGTCGGATACGGCCACATAACAGCCGGGTGCGCCATCGACTGCGTTTATGACACAAAACGTCTTCTTCATAAGCGGGTAATAAAACAACTGAACCGGCCAACAATCCCCCTGTGCAAAATGGCCACACCGGCTGTCCCACCATTTAATCTCGATTTCGGCATTGTCCGGGTTTGCCGCCACAATGTCGTTCAACCGCTTGATTAGTTGTCTTACTTTCATTTTCAATCTCAAACTGGAGCGGCCACCCGGAGTCGAACCGGGTTAAACGGTTTTGCGGACCGCTGCCTGACCGTCTGGCTCTGGCCGCGAATGGCGGAGAGGGCGGGATTCGAACCCGCGAAAGCTTTTTAGGCCCCGTCGCGTTAGCAGTGCGATACCTTCAACCACTCGGCCACCTCTCCAAAATTGGCTGTCCGGGCAGGGCTCGAACCTGCAATCATCGCCTTAACAGGGCGCTGCATAACCGATTATGCTACCGGACAGCACTTAATAAAAATGGTAGCGGGGGCCGGATTTGCACACGGCGATCTCCAGGGTATGAACCTGGTATGCTACTACTGCACCACCCCGCAAACTGTACTGGCAATCTTTACTTCCTTTCGCAATCATGTTTGAAATTGGCGGAGGGCGTAGGATTCGAACCTACGGGATGCCTTGATAACAACCGGCTGTTTTCAAGACAGCTGCAATAAACCGCTCTGCCAGCCCTCCAAAGATCAAAAGCAAGGGCCCCGTTTCCGGAGCCCCGCGCCCTTTCGCCGAAGCTACCGGGGGTGGAAAACAAGAGAAGTATAAACGACAACCCGACAAATTGCAATAGCTAAAAAACGTGTAAACAAAAAAACAAGGCCACCCGGTTTCCCGAATGGCCTGCGCCGCTTCGCCGAAGCTACAACGGGGGGCGAACAGAAAGGACTATACCTCACGTTGAATCAAAATGCAATACTTAAAAAAAGACCCCGGAATGAATCCGGGGCCGCGTGTCACTCGCTTATCCGCCAGGTTGCGAAGAACCCGACGACCCCTAGAAGGGGGTGGAGGGCCCACATCGTGAGCCCGACCACACAACTGATAAGGATGCGCCCCGCAACGGCGGGTAACGCCCGCCGCCTCTTCTCTAACTCGCGGTAGATGTCCATAGACGACACCTCCTTTCTATATTCTTATAACAAGAACAGAAGGATTATTAAGAGCCACACGAAGGCATCAAACTTTAACAAGGCCGGGCGAAATACCAAGTTATTGCAAATTTTGCAACAACTAAAAAAAGACACCAAAATGGGCCAGAAGGTTCCTTTGATTGATTTATCCAGTTCTTAACCCCACTCGAGGCACTGGACACTATGACTTTGGAAGGACCCTGAGCCGTTTGGTGCCGCCAGACTGGTGTCCAGCATATTATTATAGCTGAATATCGGACAAAATTAAGCCATAGCGTTAGCGTCGGGAACACCAAATCCGAACACAAAATCCTTGCCAGGGTCACCGAGATCCTTGGTCATATCAGCAAGCTTGGTCTTCAATTCGGGGAACCTGAGATCAGCACCTGAAAGTCTTGCATCGGCAATCAGCAAAGCACCAAACCCGGCAACGGCCGGACAGGCCATACTCGTACCGTCAAGACAGCAATAACGATTATTGAGCCAAGTGCTGTACACGTCGACACCGACAGAAACAAAATCAACAGTAGCACCGGTATTGCTGAATTTGGGATGTTTCAGCCGTTTGGAAATAGCACCAACCGAAATTGTGCTCGGATATCTGGCAGGCTGGCCGACATTGCCGGCCTCGTTGCCCACGGCTGCGAAAATCGAAACACCATGTTCTGCGGCATAATCACAAGCCGACCTGAGAGAACGAAACTCAAACGGAGTATCTACAATGCCCAGTGACATATTGATCACATCGGCGCCAACTTCATCGACCGCCCATCTGATACCATCGGAAATCTGTCTGATGCTACCTGCACCGTCCTCGCCCATCACGGCGCCGTAATAGACATCGGCTTCCGGTGCGATACCGGCAATGCCGATGCCGTTGCCTTCGATTGCAGACAGAATGCCGCCGACATGTGTGGCATGGCCATTCTTGTCTTCGTAATAGCCCCTGATGAACGACTTGCCGCCGGCGACACGCAAATCCTTGTGGTTAGGAACACCGGTATCGAGAATCGCAACCTTTACCCCGGCACCTTTGGTTCTGGTCCAAATCTTATCGACACCCATCAACTTGTGGTTGGCACCAAGAATTTCGGACATTGCCCCGATCACGTATTTTACGCGAAGAGGCTCTACAATAAGGATAGGCTGGTTCTCGTCGAAAGTTGTCATACGACCTCTGTAACGTAAATGCCAGACTTTGCGTCGAGCCGCTGGTAAATCATTCTGCCGGCGCCGAAGTATTCCTTGATCTTGACCGCATCTTCCTTGGGCATTGTTTTCAACACGTTAAGGAACGAGGCCGTCAAATTCCTGGCAATGGCTTTCTTTCTGCAAGACGAACACCCAGCAGAATTTGAAGACAACAGCTTGTTCTTGGCATTGATGGTCTTGAACATTGGAAACTGTTCAAGAAACTTGTCGTCGTTCAAAGCCCGGGTAGTCTCGCTCGGGCCGATCATCAGCGTAGTCTCACTCATATGTCTCCTCCAAATACACTTGCACGCGCAGCTCGGCATTCACGCTTCTGACCAACTGCGCAATATCCTTTCTAAGCAGATTCAACGAATCTTCCAAATCATCGGGATTTCTGAAAGAAAACTCCCAATAATTGGTTCTATACCACGAACCGGATTCGTCGAAATTTGGCGAATCTTCTGGTGTAGTGCTGAGATCGACCGGAGTGGCCACATGGCTGAACTCGTCCAGAGTATCGCTGTACTGCAACTCCGGATCTGTCGCCGACTGGGTTGTCCGCTTTATCATGAATATCTTTTTGGGCATGTCGACGGCGTTGGTGACCTCGACCGCCAAACCATTGCCCAAAGAAGTGACATGCCCGAAATTGGACTTCATGTACCTGACCGTGAGTGATGCCATTTACATCGGCCCTCCCTGCTGCAGCACCATCTGCTGACCCTGCGTGGCCGCCATCTGGCGCTGCTCTGCCATGAACTGTTTGACGAGTGCATGCAGTGTCGGGTTGGAATGCTTGATCTTGATGAGCTCCGAACGACGCTGCGTCTCCGTCATCTGCGTAAGCATCTGGTTGGCAAGCTGTGCCGCCTGATCTCTTACGTCTCCAGGCGTTGCACCGGGTTGTCCGCCGGGCCCGCTGGCCATCATAGGGTCGCCACCGCCGCCAGGACCAGGAGCCTGCGAGGCCTGCTGGTCTTCCATGGCCTTTTGCTGGATCTCCTGAATCTTCGTCTGTTCCTCGACGACCTTCTTCTGCTCGTCCATGTAATCGATGCCCATGGAGCGATAAGCCGTCTGCTTGGAGATATCCTGACCGGCAGCGGCCTGAAGAACCACACCCTTGCGTTCGAGGTCGTCGGCGAGAGTAACGCTGCGAAGCTGACCAGAAACGGAATCCCAGTTGAAATAGTTGGAAATCTTGTCGAGCATCCACGCAATGAGGTCGTTATAGCCGTCGACAAGAGCCCCGAACGTCCGCTCAAAAAGACGGAGTGCGAGAGGGGCTGCCTGTACGGACAGGGTGCCTTTGTACAATTCCGCAGGGAAACCAACGGCGTTCAAAAGCTCGTCGGTAGCCATCTGTACATTTTCTTTAGGTGCAAGCTGCTTGCCCTCACCACCAAGCATCTGGTAACCAATCGGAAAAGGAGCGATCTGAATGCTGGTGGGATCCTTCCTGCGCCTGGCGATCATCTCCTCGGCTCTGGCAACGAACTGGCTCATGTTCATTGTCTGCAAAGGATCCATGTTGGGGCCCGACTGCGCCTGCGGAAAGATAACACGGAACGGAGTAATGAAATCGAACGAAATAGCCTCGTCGTACTTGCGCATGAGCTGGATATAATAGGCCAGCTTGAAATTGGAAATAACGGGAGGAATGCCCCAGCCCTGAATGTCAAAGCCGGAAAGCGTGACCTCTTTAAGATGATATACGCCGCCTTCGTCAAATTTATAAAGCACGACACCAGAACTCCTCGAAATAGCCTGCAACATACTCCAAGGAGTTTCATTAATATCGAAATGATTGCCATCACGAACCTGTGAAACAAATTTGCTTGGCAACTGAAGGAAATATTCCATTCTGCCTGAAATGGCATGCACCCGAATACGGATATCCTTCACGTTCCATCTCCGAATGCGAACGCGTTTTTTCTCCATACTCGGAATGTCTTTGCGGTTGAAATTAACTTCCTTCCCGCACTTGGGACATTCGCCGCTAAACACAAGGTTCTTGAGGTCAAACCGATAATCGATGGTGGAACAATGGTATTGTGTGCCGCAAATCGGGCACTCCAACATTCTGTCGAACGGGAAGATTATGCTGACAAACACGTTGCCATAAACGGAAAACTCGTCACCGATTTCGGCGAGCTGTGTCATGATATGCAGGTCCTTGTACATGAAATTCTTGTACTTTTCCTGCTCTTGTTCCGAAGCATCCGTAAAATCAATGTCAGTCAGAAAATACCGGACAACCTTACGAGCTGCCGATTTGTACGTGCCCATAGTGACATACAGATATTCCGCCCACCGGAACGTGTCATAAATGTTTCTCGGGACGTAATCCGACGCTATATCGTAAAACGGGTTCGAAAACTTCTCGGAACCGGTATACGTCGAAGCGTATTGACCCCCCGACGTAATGGCGTAATTCTGCGTGGCCATGCTTAAAAATCTCTTATGGGGGCCTTTGGCCGCTGTTTCTTTTCAACTGGCTTGCGTTCCTTGAATGAATCGAAAACGGACTTGGCCCGCTTTTCAAAGTCATCTGGAACCGCGGTCGCCTTCTTGACGAACCCGGGAGTCCGGCCTTCTTCTATGACATTTCTCTTTTCCATATGAAAATCTCCGCAATCACTATACTACCCGTGCAAAGGCTGCGTCAAGCATTCTCGTCACCATCTGGGGTATCGTCTTTTATGAAAGCCATGATGCAGGCATCAAACCCGGGCATCTTTGCCACAACACCCGGGTAAAAACATTTCTGTCTTAGCCCGTCTGGTGTTGAAATGACAACCTTACTCGCACCGTCAGGTATGAAAATGGGGTCGTCGCCGCCATCGGCGAAAACAACAAAAAGTCCGAAATTGGCGTCGACGACATCGTAAACAGGAACTTTGTAAACCCCGGCACCGGGGATGGAAATCGAAATCAAAATCTTTTTTCTGGGCTGTGGTTTATCCCGCTTTTTATACACGCGTTTTTTAGGAATCGGCGTAACAGATACTGCAGGAGCATCGATCGGCTCTTCCTGCTCTTGTTTGTCCGGAACTGTAATCCCATTGGCCTTTTCAAATTCCAATACCTCGTTGGGTACCGGCAATTTGGTACGTCGCCGCAAACTGGCTATCATTCGATTTTTACGTTGCTTGGGGGACTCACGGCCCTCCTGGGCACCGGTTATGGACGCAACAGGGACGGGCTTGACACCGTCGATCAGCGATTCTTCTGTGGACATGTTGTTTCTCCTGTGTTTGAAAAGAACTCTACCACAACAGGTATAAACATGCAACACATAAAAAAACGGCCGCAAAGCGACCGTTTGCAAGACTAATCGAGAACGCGCACACGGAACCCGAAATGACAGAATCCGTAGGTGTCGGAAAGCCAATCACCGACAAAATCGGCAAGACCATCCTCATCACCCTTGTCAACATCGTACCCGATTTCCTCCTCCGTCGTATAAACCGACTTCGGCAAATTGAGATCCCTCGGGTTTTCACCATCGGTATCCCATTTGATGTTCGTTATCCGAATTCGTTTACTCATTCAAAACTCCTTTCAAAAATGGTACTCCGGGTGGGGCTCGAACCCACGACCAACGGCTTAAAAGGCCGCTGCTCTGCCAACTGAGCTACCGGAGCAATTTCAAAATTATGAATACGTGATAATGGTGGGCCCTGGGGGACTTGAACCCTCAACCCGCAGATTATGAGTCTGCTGCTCTGACCGATTGAGCTAAGGGCCCGTTAAAACATCATGCCTTGCTTGGAGACCGGATAGTAAACCCCGTCTCGGAACACTCGTCAAGAGTGAGAAAACGGTAGGGTTCGACTTTCAAGTCACCCTCGTTATGTGTTTCCCTGTA